>Ga0307516_10007234_pt1 | contig 12790 bp, 12 predicted proteins | sample 19_EM_MG_FD_203310 | JGI IMG/M metagenome (GOLD analysis project Ga0307516, IMG submission 203310) | Populus trichocarpa ectomycorrhiza microbial communities from riparian zone in the Pacific Northwest, United States - 19_EM | ecosystem: Host-associated > Plants > Roots > Unclassified | place... | reverse complement strand
TTTTTTTTAGTTTAACGTGGGTGTCCGGGCCAGCTTGCGCGCACCTCGACTAATCCCACGGGCCTTGAAGTTAACGACCATGTAAGCCTCCAGTGGCCATCATATGAGCAACCACAGGGCTCGAACCTGAGACCACAGAGGGAGCAAATCTCTTGGTCTCAAGTTCTTACCACTTGGCCACCACCTCCTTTCATAGCACAGGTGTTGGTTATACCATACGGTTTGGGCTATGAAAGTGCCAAGCATTTGTTGTACCAAGTGTTATACAACATAAATCTAGATTAACCATTTAACAAGCAAAGTATTAAAAGTGAACAAGATAACAAATATAAAATATGTTAGTATCCAACATTAAAGTCCATGTTGATTTTACACTATACTTATTCTTACACCATTAGTGTAACCTTTTCACCTTGCCATAATAAACTTAGCTAAACATAATGAAAGAAAGAAACATAAATGAATAAGATAAAAGCATAAACAAGATAAAGTTAAATAAGTAAAGGAAAGGAAATGAAAGGTATAAACAAGATATTAATGAAAGCAAAACTTAAGCATTAGAAAAATACACAGAGAGAAAGCAAGAGCATAATCTTGATTTGGAAACTAAGATGCCTAAATACATGGTAAATGCCTTCTTTTATAGGCCAAAATTTGGAACTATTGATTTGATGAATAATTGATGAGTGGGTGGCCACATCTTGACTTGGTGACAATCCTCATCTTCTTGTCTGAATAAAACATCATTGATAACGCCAGAATTTGAATCAGTTTTACTCATTAAAGTTCTAGGAAATTGTCTTAGCTTTCCATGAAAAAACAATTGAGGTCATTTGAACTTCTAAAACTCAAGATATGGGCTGGACACTAAACAGTATTTGGGTTGTAGGACAGATTCAGACTTCTTCGTTGTTGCTACAATTTGGACTTGAAAATGGCCTTTTTAAATCTTGGACTCCCATGAAAGTTTTAGGCCTATGTCTTAGCTTTCCATCCATATAGAGCAGACCTAAATCCAAGATATAAAGCTCCAGTTATGATCCAATGACCAAACAGTGTTCCAATTTGGACTGCACCAACATCTCTTTTCTAAGCTTGACGCTCTCCTTGTCTTCTAAATTTCAGAAGTTAAACTCATCAATAAATTCTTTCATTTATGTGATAGGCCTGCATTTAAGATTAACATTAACCATAAATTAAAGGTATCTTATAGTATCTTACATGTTATTATAAAACATGATCTAGTTAAGGAGTTATCGATACTGTAAGTGCAAAATGATGATATAAAACCTTGATAAAAATGCACTTTTAAGTACTAATCAGTTATCATCAACTCAATGATTCTTTCTTTATCCATAATCTTGCTGGACTTCATTGAGGATTTTCCTGTAGCAATTCAAAAATTTGTGCAATGCTTTAAGGTTAGATGACATGCATGCATCCTTACCCGATTTGAAATATAGGTCCCCCCTCTTTAATGATCCATCGTCATAAGGTGCCTTTGTTTGCATTCCAGAGCTTTCTTTGTTCTTTCGATGCATTGGCTCATTCATGTACTAGCCATCACTCAACTGTAAATGCAGTGCCTATCTTAGGCTGTCTTCGACGATTACTGCTCTCGTTGTTTATCAAGCTTGACAATGCCCCCAAGTGTGGTGTTGATTGATTCATCATGAAGAATTTTATCTCCTGAATTGTTCCGAGAATTGTTAGAATTTTATCTCCTGAATTGTTCCGAGAATTGTTCTCTCATTAATTGTGCGCATCGTGCCAACACCCATCAAGATTGTCAATCAGTCATGAACTTCCCTCCAGTTGAAACAATACTTTTCAAGTATATGCGTTCATCAACCTTCATGGAATTGCCAAGTTATCTAGACATGCATCTCATAGCTTCAGTAAAAGGCTCTTTGTTGAATGCTCAATGTTCTTCTTCATGGACTCCTCTCAGCTTGTCAAATCAAATCGTGAAAAGAAATGCATTGATACTATCAATAATGTTCATCACCCATATTCATGCGGTGAAGTGCGTCTTTAGGTTTCAAAACAGATGGTCCCACAGTCAGTCTTGGTGGTATGCATCTTTCTGACATTCATTCAAATGCAACTGCACGATAACATCTGTCGGGAGTCATAACCATGTTTTCAGAGGGTAAACCCAGATGATGGTATGAAAATGTCCTTCAGGTACATCTTTACTCCCAACTATTGTCAGGGTTTACTGGTTCATAGACTATTCTTGAACATCATTGCCCTTAACTGCTTTGAGTGTGCTCGTTCACTGATTCATCATTTGATCATCTTTCTTTGCCCGCAGCTGATCTGAATACTGTTTGTTTTCCTTCTTAGCGTCCACTGTATTGCCCCAGGTGGTCAACTTTTCAAGAAGTCTCGAGAAGTGTTGATGTCATTTCTGTCAGGGATTTGCAAATTCAATCGATGTTCTTCTTGTTTGACAATCTTCCTTGTTCTGGAATCAAATCTCATCTTTCAAAGATCTTGTCTATTCAAGTCTAATTATTGAAATGAAATCAGAGAGATGTCAGTTTTTTAAAAGTATTTTTGAAATTCAAGCTTTTTTTGTCAAAGACCCAACACACACTATTCAATGTAGTCCTTTGATTGTCTTGTATTTTGAAAACAGAAATGACCCGTTGTAAGATTAAAATGACTTTTTTAATGGTTCTTTATGTCAGTTTTAATCTTTGATCTTGGGTATATCATTTGATGGTCTGTAATGAGGTGACCTTTTATGGATTTCAAAAAACAAGATGTTCAAATCAAAACTTGAGGCTTTATCAAGAAAGATTGTTTCTTTTTCTTAGTACCAATTTTATGAGCATGCATAATAATCAGTAGCTTGATTTATGAAGTCACGACCCTTATGGAACAACTCTTCAAGTTTTGAGATCGCCATTTATTGGTTTAGATTGCTTACTTGATTAAAAAGGGCTTTTAAAAGCACGTAATGTAGGCTATGGTTCATGGCTTATGAAAGAAAGGAAAATTCAGGCTCAAAAGGTGTTTGAGAGTTTTAAAAACCTAGGATCAACATCAACTATTCATCAACTCTCTTTCTCTTGTTGTCATAGTAGAGAAAGTGACATATAACCTTGTTAATCTCAAAGATCAGAATTATCTTAACATAGGTCATAAAGCAAATCCAACTTTACTTTGATAAATAACCAATCTAATTTTCTTTTTGAAGACACTAGAGGCTTTATCCTAGACACACCAAAAGATATGAATCTTGATTTTTTTTTTACTTTTGGCATTTGCTGTGTCTTTCTTCAATTGAAACCTCTTTTTCCCCTCTTTAAAATTGATAAGCATTCTCCTTCCATTCCACTTTTTTTTTTTATGCTTTTACATAGCCTTCCTCAAAGTTTTCTTGGATGGCCCTCAGTCTATGGCTTTTCTTTTTTTAGCCCTTTCTCAATTTTTATTCTAAGCCTTCCATTTGTCCTTTAATTCTATCAGTGTCTTCAAAATATCTCTCATTTGCCCCCAGTGTGGGGTGTGATCCTAGTCAGGGTTTCTTTTTGAAAGAAGATATTTTACCAGGCTCAAAATGGGACTACAAGGGATAATATTTCAAGAAATGTGAAAGGATAACAAAGATGGCATTTTCTCATTTCAAGCAAGATCGGTTAGAACCGATAAATTTTGACCTCATCCAGTGTAATGATTTGGACATGTAAGAATCATGATTCACGAGTCTATAACTACTGAATCCACTACATGTCATTATGCATACTGTTAAAATTTAGCTACATGGTGTATGTTTCAATTTCATGTGTGAGTTCAAAATTTTCTTGGTCACCTCATCTCATTTCAAGCATCGAGTCATTTCTGCAATCAAAACACTTTTAATCTTTAGGATTGATTATCCTTAATTTTACATGTTAGAGTTTGATCAAAATATTTTGTCAAAATACCCTTTGAAAGAAGCATCTCTTGATTTCAAAACAACAAGAAGACAAAGAAAAGACATGTTTCGTTCAAGGATGAGATATGACCCCAAAACAAAAATGCAGAATGACAAAACACCATAACAAAATGATTAATAGTTTAACCCCTTCTTAGATCAACTTTTCTGGCAACATCAGTGTTTTGCCAAGCAATTTTGATCACTTGTCATTCTAAGAATGTTCCGATGACAAAATGATCGATGACATCATCTTTTACAAACTCAGCTCGATTCTTGAAACTCTTGCATCTGTTCAACTAAAATGGTCCAGGAACCCACCATGATATTCACATCTCGTCTGAATTATACCACGGTGGTTGCATGCAATTTGTCAAAGTCGGGGCAACAAGTCTGGAAGTCGACAAACTCGAGTGGCAGAGCGATGTCAATCTTGGCAAAGACATTTTAGCAGCATAAGCATAGTAAGACCTAGCTATACCACATAGTTTCCCACCTTCAGAGTCATCTCTTAATTCATCTCTCTTTTGTGTTCTTGAATTCATGGTAGAACCTTCAATCTTTCCCATATCCATTACTTGTTCAATGCTTTCGGCGATCTTCATAACATCCTGTGCTGCTAAACTGGAATTGAGCTCATAGTGGGGGTGATTTCAAAGAAGACCAATGCACCAGGTTGTCATTAGTTGATGACCGAAGGCATTGCTGCTGTTGTTCATGACTGAAAAGAAGAGGTGCAGCTTCAATTGGACGTATACAAGCAGTGTTCCCATAAAAGACTGTGCGAACATTCCCGTTCCATTTGATGCTCAACACTTGTTCAAGCCCTTCCATTTGATGCTCAACACTTGTTCAAATAGATGTGAGTCTAGCTACCTCACCGTCGATGCTCTCCATTTCTTTTTGACAATGAGCCTCGCTTTGACCCCTTTCTTCATTTCCCATCATCTTTTTTCAATCAGGGGTAACAAAGCTTATTTGGGGGACCATACTTTCAACTTGGTGCATGCATGACAAATGTATGAACATATAATCTATATGATGAACTCGCCCTTCGAGGGATGACATATGGTCATAACTCTTGCATGATGAAACAAGAATTTTTATTCTTGATCAAACTCTACAATAGAAATTTCTTGAGTGATGACCATTACCCGTAAGTCCTGAAATCAAGATGCTTCAAGAAGGGCTTGCTTAGATGCAAAACAATATATACGGAGCATACATCCTAAAAGCAGGTTCTAATCTTTTTACGTGAGACAAAGGGTAGGTTTACTACTTGGTCTCTAAAAAGGGTCTCTTATTGTCCTAATGATCACCCTCGTAAAGGCAATATGGGGGCTTAACAGATAGTGAAATGGCACATATACCAATCACTAACAGTCTAACCACTCAACAAAGAGTTGGGGTTTACATAAACTTAAACCTTGACTAAAAGTCGTAAGGTAAGCTGTTAGTCCCCCTCCTAACCTAAAGCTTGTGTATGCTTTCAAAAATTAAAGCTTGTGATGCATGAGAGAATTCTATGCAATGCATGAATAAAGCAAAAATAAAATAAGACAAAAAAACAAAAAATTTAAACACATAAAAAACACAAAGCTTAGTCTAGTAATGTTGAAAACAGTACCTTCCCCAGCGGAGTCGCCATTCTGTCGCACGTCCTCGCGCGGCATCTGATGGTGATTTTTGTTCTTTTGCTTGATTTGTTCTTTGGGAGTCACCACCTAATATTTGATTGAGGGTTACTAGAAAACCTAGATGTACTGGTATTTGTCAGAGATTCAAGAGTAAGAGACTGGTTGTGGCTAGAGAAGGTATTAACACCCCTAGCGCACCCAACCTGAGGTAAGCTGCTTTGTGGTTTGATATGATTTAAAATATTAGTCAAATTCTAAGACTTTAATAAATTAATTATTAAATCTCAGAATATATTTCTTACATTTTCATGGAAAGTATAATATGATTTTATTTGTTCTTCAGATAATTGACCATATACAAATTAAAACACTTAATTCTTTTTTCTTTTTTTTATTATTTTTGTCTTTTTTTTATTTTAACATTAAAAGAGAACATACATAACAGAAAATACAAACACACACACTAACATCACTTTTTTACAATGCTCAACCCACACATCATTTTTACATGTTACAAAAAAACAAAATAAATCAAATATAATTTGAAAATTACAAAATAAACCTAAAAGATTCCAGGAATTGCAGGGAACATCTTCTGGGATCTGTCGAAATCGTGGCGGCACGTGGACCTCATGCCCACCGCCGCTGGCGGCGCATGGATCCACGTGTCATCGCCTGTGAAGACCAGCAAACTGGTGGATCGGGATTGTCTCCTTCTTCTTTTCCCGCTCGTACCGGTAGTGGATCTCCTAGTCACCTGCAAAGCAACCCAACAAACACAAGCAGTAGATTTCACTTTTGTTTTCCCTTTTTTCTTTTAGATCTGCCATTGCTTGTTGCCGTCTGGATGGTTGAAGATGGGAGAAGAAGCTGTCGTGGCTGGTTGCGTGTCTGTGGGGGAGGAAGAAGGTACGGCCGCAGGAGGTTTGGGGTTCGGTGGCTGGCCTGTGGAGGTTGGGAGGTTTCAGTGGAGGCCGGTCTAGCTGATGGTCTTCACTCCTGTTGGTAGCAGCCGTGCTTGGGCTTCCTGCTGCCGTCCATGAGGCTTATGGAGGGAAAAAGAGAGAGCTGGGTCTCTGTCTGGTCGCGTGTTGCTCCTGCAACTGAGAGGGAAGAGAGGGAGTTGTGGCTGGGTAAAGAGGGAAAGTGAGGGGCTGAACCAAAGAGTGAGCCGGGGACGATGGAGCTCTCTGTTTTTTTGATAAAGGGAGGGAGCAGCAGCTTCAATAGGGAACAAGAGACCCCTGTGTGGCTTCTGGTTTTGGGAGCCAAAAATCCCAATGGCAAGGTGGCGGCCAGAAATGAAGGAGATGCTGTGAGCGGGGTCTGCTGGCCGGGGCTGAGGGGAGAAGGGTGATGACTGCCAGAGGAGAAGAAGATGGGGGAGCTTTTAATGGTTTTGGGAGAGAACCCCGAGGAAGAGAACTCTGGTTTTTTCTCTTCAAAGGGAGGGGGCGGCCGTGGCTTTTTTTTTTTTTGCAGAGGGGAAGTGAGCGGCCAGCTGTGTATGAGAGGGTGAGGTTTAGGTTTTTTTTTTTTTTTAGGGTTTTTATCTTGCTCTCTACTGTTTTCCCTCAATTCTCTCTGCCCCTATGTCTCTCTCTATTTTTTTTCCCCCTTTTTCACTGTAGCATAATATTTATAGGAGAAGTGTGGCTTGACCACAATCACATTGGTCCCTCAACTCTTTTTTTTTTAATTTTGATTTTTTCTTATTTTTTTTATATTTTTTAAAGCGGGCAATATCAACATTGACCTAATAAGAAAAATCAGTGATCGTAAAATTAACGCGTTAAAAGTTGAACACGTTCAAAATACCTTTGAAAATTTAAATTCTTCTGAGATGACGTTGAAAATGCTAAAAATGATGCAAATATATCAAAAATGCATTTTTTGGGGTTTTCATTGTTTTTTTGCTAGTTTTGGTTTTTTCTAAAAATTTATCAAAAACACGGATCAAAAATTAGGTAGCAACAACAACCATGGTCAATTTAGGACCACGTTAGTCACTCCCTACAATAAGTTTTGGCTCCTTTGAACCTATAGAGCTTGACATCATTTTGCCTACGAGCTTCACTGCATCCTCAAGTCAAACTCCATGTATAACTCTCGCACCTCATGTTGACAACTCGAAACCTGATTCATTTGAAAATTATGATGATTAAGGATGGACTTTAGTCATGCATATAAGAGGAAGGAAGAGGCACATGCAGATGACAAAGCCAACTAGAATGAGGATCTCAACGGTGAGGAAGCTAATTGATGAGCCGATACGCCGAAAGATTCAATAAAAATCCATACCAGTTAAAAATGAGGGTTTTTCAACTCAAAGTGTAAGGAAGCTCGTTACACTGAATAAGTACAATATGCCGATAGAGATGGGAAGGATTGAAAATGCACTTGTTACTTGCTATCATATTGATGAAGAGAAAACTCCTATCGAACCTATCATGAAGGAAAGTCATGATCAATTTTCACACTTGCCTCATGGTGTATGCATAATAGAGATATCCTTCAACGACGAAGACTTGTTGCTTGGATCAAAACTCCATAATCGATCGTTGTTCATTAAAGGATATGTTTGTTGTTACTCAATTTTGGACCCCACATGTTGGAGATGATTTATACCTCTTTTGAACCGAGTGTAGGAGTTTAGCTCATGTTCGCCAGAAGATTGACAAAAGCAGAGAAAGAAATATTTTTTTTTCAAAACCTTGTTTGAGCTGTTTTCTGCTCCTTTTATCCTTCCCATTTGCTACCAAAATCATCAGGTTTTCTTAGGTTGATAAGGAGTCTTCATAATGCTAATTTTGTTCCTTCTTTATCTGGTCTTTAAGGTTGGATAAATCCCTCAGAATTTGCACTAAAGAAACTAGTTATGCTGCTGTCGCAATTTTTTGTTCCAACATTAGGCTCTGATTCTGACTTGGTTTTTGTACAATATCTGACCATCCTAGTTATATTCTGTCACTCATGACATGTTGAAAAATTGACCTACACCTTTATTAGGTCCTAGGGATCATTGTTCTTAGGGCAGATTCTCAGTTAGATTTGGATGCTCGGCATTGTCAGATCAAGAACCTTTTTGACCAACTAGATTACTGCCAGATTTTGTTCTTTAAAATGATTTTATCTCAATTCGACTCCTTCTTCAAAGTTGTAGTCCTGGATGCGTAGATAAATTTGAACTTTTGAATCGCTTGATTTTGATATCAGAAGCTCAAGATATTCCCGTTTGAATATCTGGTGTGAAAGTAGGGATTCGTGCCGCGAGAAGGATCCTGACCAAGTTTTGTACTAAAAACTCTATTTCCATCACAAATTTTGATGATTTGTTCTTAGGTCATACTCTCAGTCATATCGGGATTCTCGGCATTGTTAGTTTCTGAATTAGATCAGGAGACCCTTTTTGATCAACTAGATTACTGCCACATTCTGTTCTTTAAAATGATTTTATCTCAATTCGACTCCTTCATCAAAGTTGTAGTCTTGGACGCGTAGATAAATTTGGGCTTTTGAATCGGTTGATTTCGGTATCAGAAGCTCAAGATATTCTCGTTTGAATATCTAGTGTGAAAGCAGGGATTCCTGCCTCGAGAAGGATTTGTTTTGCCCGAGTTTGCAGGGACACAATTGCAAGATGCTTAAAGTTTGAAGACCAATTGCAGGCCAATTTGAAACCCTTTTTGGACCAAGTACCAAATGGAAAAGGTGCTAAAACAAGGAAGATGAATGAAGATAAAAATAGAAAGGAATTCTGCCGAAGGAAGACATTGAAGAAAACATGTTTACCTGCACAGCTAGCCGTTTTCTTTCTTTCCTTTTTATCTGAAATTTCTTGTTTGGTTTCCATGTTTCTCTCACTTGAATGGAGAGCTGCAGACCACGTTTTTATTGACTCATTTCAAAGGGAGCAGCTGGCCCTATGGAAGGAAAGAAAAGAGCCACACCATCCTCCAAAACTGGAAAGAAATCAGACGTGAGCACAAAATCAAAATCAGAATATTGCAGTTTCCTTTTTGCGTTTTTTTTACTGCAAATCAGTAGGGATTTGCATCCTAGAATTAATGCATTAAATCTTTCCTAAATAGAGATATGTTAGACTATATATAAGCCCCTCTAATGACCTAGAATAGGGGGAGAAAAAAAACGGAAAAAGAGAACGGAGGGACAGCAAAGGAGAGGGACAGCAAAAGAAAGATAAGAAAAACGCAAGAGAGGCAGGGAGTAAAAAAAACGCAGAGAACAGAGGGAGTTTTCTTTCCTTCATCCTTGCGTTGTTGTGAGTTCAGGAAGGCAAGCAGTAGAAGAGGAGAAGAAAGAGCAGGAGAAACAAGAAAAGAAAGAGAAACCATAAACAAGCAAGGATTGGCCTTTCGGTCTTTGCTTTCATTTTTCTGCATATAACATCTGCAGAACAGGGAAGAAGAAAGTGCAGGAACTAGGGAGAGAGAGTGACAAAGACGCAGAGGAAAGAAAAAAACCAGAAAACAGACGCCAATACAGAACAGGAGGAAAAGGTTTGAAACAGACGAACAAAGACAGCTTCTTCGTCTCCAGGTCTGTTCCCTTCACCTCTTGCATGCATTTGTTTTCTGTGTGTTTGCACTGTTGAAGTGAATTTTAATTCACTTGAACAGTAACGTGGTCTCTTTGCATGCATTTTACCCTTGTGTGTGTACTGTTCAAGTGAATTAATTCACTTGAACAGTAACCTGCCAGTTTTGATTAAACTGTAACTGCACCCTTTTTGTGTCCAGCCGGGTCACTTGCTTGGGCAAGTGACCAAGCCGGACCTACTTTTTTTTTCCTTCAAAAAGTAAAAGAAAGAGAAAGAGACTTATGATTTTTTGACATATTTATTTTAAGGTCTGAATTTTTTTTATGTTGTAAAAAATATCAATCTCGTATTTAGAATACCCGGTTTTCGACGCAATGTGACAAATATACATATATATCAAAAAAAAATATTTTCATGCATACGGCCAATACCCTAACATGTTTTGAACGCTCTTTTTTTTATACAAAAAATATTGGAAGTTTTGAAAATGTGTTTTTGCATGGATTTCTTAAACACAACAAAATTTTGTTTTCTTACATTTCTGGATTTTACAACATGCTTGTAAAACTCCAAAGGATATTGGCCAATATTCCAAAAAATATAAAAATTTTATTTTGGGGGAAATTCATCTATTATTCACTGCTAATGTTTGGATAAAGAAATCTTTAAAGGACGAGTATCCAAAATATTATTGGGAATAATTTGTTGTTATTCACTGTTAATATTTGGATAAAGAAACCCTGAGTGGTAAATATCCAAAATAATTTTCTAGGAATAATAAATCCTCACACATCCTTGAAGGAAGCCTTGATTATAATCGAGGACATTTCAATTTTTTTTTACTTCACGGTTTACGAGCCGTGAGAGTATAAAACACTAAGGCAAAAATAGGCTTTTAAAGCGCCCTAGATTTCTAAATTTTTGTCCCTCCTCCTTGCGATTTACGAGTCGCAAACTCTTGAAATGCTAAAGAAAAAATGAGCTTTTAAAGCACATGGAATCTCCTTGGATTTCTATCTTAATAAATTTAGTTTGAATCAAACCTAGAAAAATTGATGGGATTAGAAAACACCAACCATAGCAATTATAAAGCAAACCAAACACCAAGCAGCTTACCTTAGGTAGGGCATACTAGGGGTGTTAATACCTTCCCTTTACGTAACCAGTCCCTTGCCTTAGAATCTCTGAAAGACCAGTTAGGGTTCCTAGTGACCAAAATACTAGGTGGCGACTCCTTTACACAAACAAAACAAAAGACCCCGAAATAAATCGAGGATCGCCGCGCTCCGCCGCGAGGGTGCGACAATGTTGATGAAAAGATGGTAAATTGTATCTTGGTGGATGATGACTCAGCGGTCAATATACTACCTCTTAAGACTATGAAAGAGCTAGGGATTTCTATGGATGAACTCTTCCCAAGTCATTTGATGATTCAAGGTTTTAATCAAGGAGGGAAAAACGCTAGAGGAAAGATACGGCTTGCAATACACATGGAAGATATGAAGTTCAATGCACTTTTCCATGTCATAGATGCCAAAACTACTTATAATATGCTACTTGGATGACCATGGATACATGAAAATGGTATCATCTTCTCAATGCTCCACCAAATTTTTAAGTATTGTCAAGATGGGGGTAACAAATTCCTCTCCAAATGGGATGACCCTTATGCGGTCCAAAAAGTCTACATCAACAGAGCTTACAAAATTGTTGATGATAATGGATTAAGGATCGGGCCTATCAACTGCAAATTCTTGAAAGGATACTATGCTTGAAATCTGATGTAGCTCTTGGCCCGTATGAGCTAAAACTGCAAAAAGCACAAAAAAAAAATTGAACTACGTTATGACTTGATCCTTTATCCACAAAGGTACGTATGCAACTTGAAATTCGTTCTGAGTATAGTCACCCAAAAAAAATCTTTGACAAAAAAAAAATTAAACTACATTGTGACTTGATCCTTTATTCAAAAAGGTACGTAGGCAACTTGGAAATTATTCTGAGTACAATCACATCATCCTTTAAAGCTATTCGAGCCAATATGATTGTTCACATGGAAAAAGAGGGATAAGTAAACCTCAAAACGCAATCATAACATGGAAAATCAGGTGATAAGATACAAGCAAAGGAAAAAAAACCATTCCAAAGCATAAGAAACCATCAAGATATTACGGTTTCAGCTGTATCCTTCTAACTTTTTTTGTTTGGTCTCCAATAATCCTCTTAATTTTTAAAGAATGATTGCGTCAACTTCGCTTATCACAGGGAGTAGCCGACCGAGAGAACACAATTGACTACCCAGCAATTAAGAGGACACACGGTAATTGTTGGAAGATTGCTTCATGAGCTGGCAAAGAACCAGTCAAAGAAGAAGTATTCAAAGATTTATTTATGCTCTGTATTTCCTGTTTTCATGCAAATAATTAACTGCGTCCTAGTCTCTAGGAATTAGGTGATCTGTTAGTATGTTAACAGATTGTAACAGGTTGTTTATGCTTTATTGTAGCATTTCTGTTTTGTTTTTCAGTATAAATATCTGTAAAGATTGCAACATAAAGTGCAATCATATTCTTCAATTCTCAGCTAATAAAACAGTAAAAACTTCTACTGTTCAGATCAAGATTTCTGGCAATTCTCAACAGTAACAAACTGTTACTGTAAACA
>Ga0307516_10007232_pt1 | contig 12792 bp, 11 predicted proteins | sample 19_EM_MG_FD_203310 | JGI IMG/M metagenome (GOLD analysis project Ga0307516, IMG submission 203310) | Populus trichocarpa ectomycorrhiza microbial communities from riparian zone in the Pacific Northwest, United States - 19_EM | ecosystem: Host-associated > Plants > Roots > Unclassified | place... | reverse complement strand
CTTCAGCAGCACATTCACAGCGATCCCGGTCAGCGACGCCTTCACCGGCGTTGCCGTATCCTTCCGGGCATAGAAGGTCGATACCGCGCTGCGGATCATCACGAACGGAATGAGCCCAACTGCATAGGCCGCGAGTGTCGCGCCGGCCGCCGCCGCATCCGCCTTCGAGAAGGCCCCCCGCGCGAACATCGCCCGCGTGATGACGTCGGGCACGGCGAGAAACGCCGCGACGAAGGGCACCGAGAACAGCAGCGTGAAATCGAACGCGCGGCGTTGCGAGGCCATGGCGCCGTCGTGATCATTCGCGGTCAACCGCCGCGACATTTCCGGCAGCAACACGGTGCCAACCGCGATGCCGATGACGCCGATCGGCAGCTGGTTGAGCCGGTCGGCGTAATACAGTGCCGAGAGCGCGCCGGTCGGCAGGAACGTCGCGATGATGGTGTCGGCGAACATCGCGACCTGGGTCCCCATCGAACCAAGCGTCGCCGGACCCAGCGTGCGGAAGAAGGCGCGGATATCCTCATCGAGCCGCAACGGCGCAAAGCGCGGCAGGCCGCCATGCCGGGCCAGATCGCCGGCCAGAAGAAAATATTGCAGGAATCCGGAGATCAGCACGCCCCATGCGGCGGCATGGCCGGCGGTCGGAAAGAAGACGGCCAGCGCCAGCGTCGCCATCATCGCAATGTTGAGAAAGATCGATGCCGCGGCGGCGCTGGCAAAACGCTGCATGACGTTGAGGATGCCGCCGTAGAGCGTCACCAGCGTGATCAGGAGCAGATAGGGGAAGGTGATCCGCGTCAGCTCGATCGCAAGCAGTCGCTGCGCGGCGTCCTCGGTAAAGCCGGGCGCGAGGATGCTCATGGCCTGCGGCATGAACAGCCAGGCGACCACGAGCAAGAGGAGTTGCGAGGCAAACAGCAGCGTGAAGATGCGGTCGGCGAACAATCGCGCGGACGCCTCGCCCTTTTCGCCGTGGACATGCGCATAGGCCGGCACGAACGCGGCGTTGAACGCCCCTTCCGCGAAGATCGCCCGGAAATGGTTGGGCAGCCGCAGCGCCACGAAAAAGGCGTCGGCTACGGGGCCTGCGCCAAGGATCGCCGCAAGCATGATGTCGCGGGCAAACCCGGTCAGCCGCGATAGCAGGGTGTAGCCGCCAACCGTGAAGATGCGTCCGAACATGCGCTGCTTCTAGCGCATGTCGTGTCGCTTCAAAACGGGGAAATCAGCGCCACAACAGATTAGGCGGGACCTGTCCGCTGGCCGCGCTCATGGCTAGAGCGCGCTGCGGACCGCCTCGATGACCCTCGCCTGCGTCGGTTCGTCGAGATAGGCGTGCATCGGCAGGCTGATGACGTCGGCGGACAAGCGTTCGCAGACCGGTAGGCCGCCATCGGCGACCGGGAAGTCACGGTAGGCGGTCTGCTGATGCATGGACTTCGGATAATAGACGGCGGTCGGAACGCCCCTCGTCCTCAGTGCCGCGGCAAAGCCGTCGCGATTGACACCCTTCGGCAGGCGGATGGTGTATTGCGCCCAGACCGAGGTGCAGCCCGCGACGACCTGCGGCACGGCCACGACGTCGCGCAGGCCCCGCGCGTAGTGGTCCGCAACCTTGTTGCGTGCTGCGATCTCGTCCTCGAAAATTTTCAGCTTCTCGATCAGGATCGCTGCCTGCATGGTGTCGAGCCGCGCGGTCAGTCCAATGCGGATGTTGTCGTATTTGTCCGATCCCTGGCCGTGCACGCGCACGCTCCGCAAGGTCTCCGCGAAGGTCGCGTCATCGGTGAAGATCGCGCCGCCATCGCCAAAGCAGCCGAGCGGCTTGGCCGGGAAGAAGCTCGTCGCCGTTGCGAGCCCGAAGGCGCCGAGGCGGCGCCCCTTGTAGGACGCCCCGAAGGACTGCGCGGCGTCGTCGAGCACGAACAGCCCCTCGGCCTCGGCGAGGGTGCCGATGGCGTCATGGTCGGCACTCTGGCCGAACAGATCGACCGCAATCACCGCGACCGGCTTGAGGCCGAGCCGCCTCGCGGTGGCGATACCGCGCTTCAGGGATTCGACATCCATGTTGAAGGTCGCCTCGTCGACATCGACGAACACGGGCGTCGCGCCGAGCAGCGCGACCACTTCGCCGGTCGCACAGAAGGTAAAGGACGGACACAGCACGGCATCGCCGGGGCCGACACCCTTGGCCATCAGAACCATCAGCAGCGCATCCGTGCCGCTGGCGCAACTCACGACATGCCTGGCGCCACAGAAGGCGGCAAGATCAGCCTCGAGCCGGGTCACCTCCGGGCCATTGATGAACTGGCAATGGCTGAGCACGCGCGACACCGCGTCATCGATCGATTTGCCGAGCCTCTCGCGTTGCGAGACGACGTCGATGAAGGGCACGGGCGGTGGGGTGAGATGCTGGTTCATGGAGCCTTGCAGGAATTGAGGTTGGACATCAGGCGAAAAACGACGATTCCGAGTTGAGCATGGTCTTCGCGCGAACGCTGTCCACGCCGGCGCGAGTCGGGATACCCTAGCCGACGACGCGCCGCGGACCTTTGTGCGCGGACGGCAAGGCGGCATGCCTGGTGGATTTTTCGAGGCACTGCGTCGCAATCTCGAGGCTGGCGACGCCCTCATCGCCGGTGACCGCCGGCGAGGTGCCGGTCCGAACCGCATGCGCGAAGGCGATCAGTTCGGCGCGAAGCGGCTCGTCATGGCCGACTGGCAAATGCCGCATCGAGTAGCTGCCATCCGGCTTGAAGCCGAAACATTCGGTGACCTGGCGGGTCAGGAGATCGCCCATGACATATTTGCCACGCGTGGCGACCGTTACGTTGCGCGCCTTGAACGGCGTCAGCCAGTTGGTGTTGATGTGAGCGAGAACGCCCGAGGCGGTGCGGAACTGCAGCAGTGCGATATCCTCGCGCTCGGCAACGGCGCTGGAGAGCTGCGGCTGCACCTCGATGATGTCGGACTCGGTGAACCAGCGGATCAGGTCAATATCATGGACCGCAAGGTCGATGACGACGCCGACATTGGACATCCGCGGCGGAAACGGACCAACACGCGTGATCGCGATGGAGAGAATGTCCTCGCCCTCGATCGCCTTCTTGATGGCCGCGACGGCCGGATTGAACCGCTCGACATGGCCGACCATCAAGGTGACCCCGGCGCGCTCGGCGGCGGCGACGATCTCGCGCCCTTCGTCGACCGTGGAGGCAATCGGCTTTTCGACGAGGACATGCACGTTATGCGCGATGCAGGCGAGCGCGATCTCGTGGTGCAGGTGCGTCGGGGCTGCGATGGTGACGGCGTCGACTCCCTCCGCCACCAGTTCATCGAGGCTTGCGAAGGTTCGGCAATCGGTCAGTTCCGTCGCGCGTGTCCGATGCGCCAGCAAGGGGTCGACCACACCGACCAGTTTGATATCCGGCAGGCCTGTGAGCACGCGGGCATGATTGCTGCCCATGACGCCGGCGCCGACAACCCCGACGCGCAGTTCGCGTTTCGGCGCCGTCTTGATATTTGATCCCGCCCCATTCGAATTCATGTCATCAACCTCGATATCTCTCGGGAACATGTCGCCGGCAACATCGTCGTCGGCTGGTTCCGATTGGTCGCCTGAGCCTGACCCCGGACACGCCGATGCCAGTTTGTCTTGTCACGCTCCGGCGCAAGTATCCCCGCACCCGTCGTAGCACGACGGTCACAGGTGTGGCGAATGCTGAACGCCCAGCCCAGACACGATTTGATTCAAAAGATTACACCGTCAAAGGGATCAACGCACCCCCCCTATCGGCACACCGAAGGCCGGTTCGGGCGACACTCCGGCGGTCCCGATCCAACATCGCTCGCCGTTATCGAGGGCAGTTTGCAGATGCTGACGACGCACGAACTGAAATTGCAAGAGCCTCCATCCGCCTCAGTCGGAACCGAGCTCCAGCTTCTCGTTCTGCCGCGTGTTCGTGAGGCGAACCGGCATCGGCTTCGCGGTCAAACGCTTTGGTGGAGCGTGGATTTGACGTTTGCGTTTCGCGAGCCTGTCGCGAATCGCGGTGCGTGCGTCCAACGCACTTGGCTAGATCAGGACGCAATGAGGTTGGATCTGATCATAGTTTCGGCGTTTGAGCACGATCGCCCGACGCCAGCGCCGTTGGCGTTTGTCTCGATGAAAAACCGGCCCGCCTGGCGCTGACGCGGCCCTTCGCAAGTTTCGCTCCGAGCGCCCTCTCGAATGGGCCAAATGGAATCAATGGCTTAGACTATTTCGATTTGTGAGAATACCCTTATAAGTTGCATTGAAACACAATTCCGAGATCGTTCCAGAGCTCTTTCGGCATCTGAGAACACATCCGAATCCAGCGGATCGTGTAGATATGACGACCATCATCCATTCGCCTTGCGCACAACATCATCCTTATGCTCCAATTGCATAGGCGAGTTGCCGCCGATCAATTTGGCTTGCGTGGAAGCGTGAAGCTGGCGCGCCATCTTCAGCTGGTAAAGACGTCTTAGCGCGCGATCAATGGTTGCGTCGAGTCGCTCCTCGACCGCCGAATCCTCCAAGATCCGATCGCCCGTAAGATAGGCCGCCGCGGTCTCGAAATAGGCCTTTGATTGAGGAGCGCGATTGCGCACCATTGGCAACAACACAGTATCCACCTCCTTCTTCACAGCGAAGATCCATTTATAAATCGACTCGAATTTTTCGCGGGGCAGCTTTTCGTTCAAGTGGGCAGAGAACTCGGCGGGCAGCATGCTAAGGGCCAATTTAACCAATGCCTCACGTAACTCCCCATAAAGACTCGCGCTGAAACCTAGCAATTGCTGATAGTCATCGCGCGGTCTTGTCGGTGGGTTAGCTCGTTTCTCTCTCAACCCGTGCATTGTTCCCTCTACTTTTGTGTCGAAGAAGGGTGGAGGGTCTTCCCACAGCACTCGATTCTCGATGCGATCAAGTGCAGCGGCTATATCGAAGTTGCGCTTGTCGCGTACCCGGCGCTTGCGCCAATTGCATGATAGGATCGTTTCAACACAATCCTCTTGCAAAGGCCCCTCAGGTTGCAACTCTTCCAGCAACGCCTGCCATAGCTTCTCGTATTCGGTCACATCTTCCCAAGGAAGGAGCTCGACACCGGAGAACGCTCCGTGTTTGAGTGCGTTGGGTTTACGATATCGTCTCTCTGACATAGCCTGCGGTCCTCCCCGCCGAAGCGGTGCTATTGAGGCGCGCAAAGCAATACTGCAAACGCGCCGGGAGCTTTGGTCTAAGGAGAAGGCGCTTGATGGAAGGCCGCTTTGCTTCGACATGAGACTCAGCAGATCGCAAAGCTGCGGCCATGGAATAGATCAAGGCGAACGCCTCGCCTCACATGTCTAGCAGAATGCAGGAATCACTCCGCGATTCGTCCTTCTGTTCTCAGACCGAGATTTTTACATTCTCTTGGATTAATAGAGCTTAGCGCAGAGAACCTAATCGGTGAACGCGCTAGCCCACCATATGTACATCGAATCGTCTCCGATTCGCACATGAAATAGTTCGATCCTTGTCGCTGCATCTCGAACAATCTGCGGTGGCGGACGTGCGAGGGAACGGCTCCCCCACCGTTGTCGAACCGGTTCGGGACCACGAGAGCCCGAGTGGATCCGTTGTGGGTGCTCAGGTCGCCAGTGGTACCGGACCCGTCCCCCTCTAGGACCGAACTCGCATCCCACTGGTACCGCATACCGCACAGGAGTGGCCAATTCTTCGCAGCAGCGCAATGTCGTTAGGACACACTGAGTGTCGACAATTTTGCATGCTGTTTTCTGTGGCGCCTCTCTAATCCAAGAACATCCCATCCTTGTCATCAGGTTCGAGTTCAATTCCAAACACTTCACTCATGGCTAAGTCAAAAAAGCGATCGATCTCATTACGTACTAACATCAGTCGACCGTCTATCTGCCTCAATGTATCCCTTGTTGCCTTTTTTGCCGAAGAGCTTGGCGAATCTGCCGACATCTTGCTCCATATCCTCCTCCATATCAGACATCTGCTTCCGGCGTGTCCAGGCGTAGGTATCTGTTTGGTGGCCAGCCGTGAATACGCGGCTCTCAGTGACCTCGTCATCGTAGATACAGGCAGGCGTGGCGGAGCTATCGAGGATTAGGAAGTTCACGGACGGCCGTCGTCGCGAAAGGTTTTCCATTCCGACCAATCAAAGCCACCGAGCTTCAACTGCTCGGCGCGCTCCCGGATGCGGCGCAAGGCGGCATGGGCCTCCGCACGGCTGAAACCCGGCTTTGCGGGAACAAGACGCGCAACTTCCTTGCCGTGGCGCGTGATGGTGATCTCTTCTCCGCGCTCCACCCAGTCGAGCAACTGACCGAATTTGTTCTTCGCCTCGAAGGCCCCGATTTCCCGCATTACCTGCCTCTCGCTTAAGCTAACTTACGAGGTCGAGCCGTGAGTCTGGCCTGTTTTCCCCAGCCGAACCATAGGGCATCCGCAAAGCACGGGGCCATCGCCGCGTCCGCAAGCCGAAGTTTCTCACGCAACGAATTGCAATATTTTGATTTTTCACGAGCGACGGCTGGACCGAAGAACAAAATGTAGATACAAAATAATTCATGAAAATCGTATGGGATGAGCCCAAGCGCCTCGCCAATCTTGATAAGCACGGCCTCGACTTCGCTGATCTCGACGAAACCTTTTTTGACAGCGCTCTGGTTCTGCCCTCTCGCCAAAAGCGCTGGCACGGCATTGGCAAGAACGTGCGCGGCGTAATCGTCGTGGTGTTTGTTGTCTTGGGTAAGGAGGCGATCAGCCTCATCAGCATGCGCCCAGCGAGCAAGAACGAAAGGAAACTCTATGCCGAATATTAAAAACAAGGGTTACAATGCTCGCGATCTTCGAGAAGTCAGCGATAGTCCCGAATTGACAAAGGAAGACTTTGCTAAAGCGAGGCCATTTGCCGAAGCCCTTCCTGAGTTGGCGGCGTCGATCCGAAAAGGCCGCGGCCCGAACAAGGCCCCTACCAAGATACTTGTATCTCTCCGTTTGTCCCCCCAGGTGATCGACATCTACAAGTCGAAAGGACCAGGCTGGCAATCCAAGATTGACGATGATCTGCGAAAGATCAATAAGATTAGATGAAACGGCAATCCGCCCAAAAATGGCTCTGTTCAAGACGACGGCCCCCGCGTTCGCGTGCCGCATTGGGCGGGAGGCCCCGATGCAAGGCAGGAGCGAATTTCTGCCACCCCTCATTCGATCCTCCGGGTTAAAACCCAGAGCATCCGCGAGGTCGCCATGGGATCAATCGCCCGCCTCTTCCACCATGCGACCTCGTCCCCGTGATTGTGGTTGTCGCGGTGATGGGCCCGGCACAGCGGCACCGTAAACTCGTCGCTGACCTTGAGGCCCATCGCGCGCGGCTGGGTAAACCGCAGATGATGGGCATCAGCGGGGCTCCGGCCACAGACCAGGCATGGCTGGGAAGCCACGAATCTGAGGTGGGCCTTGTCGCGGAGCCTGCGCGGCTCGCTGATGGTCAGCACGCTCTTGTCGATCTTGCCCGAACCGGATAGGGCTTCCACAGCTGTCGAGGCCGGTGCCTTCTCATCGCCAGGCGGCTCCGAGCCGACTATCGTTGGACGCAATGGCAAAGTGGCCGGTTTGATCTTCCTGGGTCGTCCCGTCGGTCGTTTGACCACACCGGCTGATGCCGGGTGCGCTTGAAGCGAGATCAGGTCGGTCGGCTGGGATGCCGATTCCGCCGCCGTCACAACATCCGAGCATACATCTGTATTTGCCATCCTTTTCGCGAAAGCCTTCTCAACTTGCTTGGCATCATCCGCGCCGAGGCGGTTCTTTGCCTTCATGATGGCGATGGCACGGGACTGCAGGCCTTCCTCAGGAAGGGTTTCGATCTCAGCGATGAGTTTGCCCCTGATCGCTACGGACTCCACGGCGTCGAGCTTTTGCGGCCCGCCCGGATTGCTCCGTTCGGCCTCCGGTTGACGCACAGGCGTGGGCGCGGGATCGCGGTGCGACGAAACGCCGATCTTGATCAACTTGCCTGATGCAGGCGGTTCGTCGGTGAGGTCGGGCGGCGCATCGAGATCGTCCTCGCCTGCAATCCCAACCATCGTAAAGAGAGAATATCTCCGGGCATAAGTCAGCGCCGCCCCCATTCGTCGGGGCGCTGATGTCTCCGACAACTGGCAGACCGGCCAATCCGATGAAATCCATTCGCCTGAAGTGTGCAGGAGAGTGGTCGTGAGGTTGACGGTCCCGCTAGCCCGGTCAATGTCCGTCGTCTGCGCAATGGCTATCTGGTGGCCGCCCAATGCCTTTCTGACAATGTCGAGGCCACTCGACAGCGAGGCGTACCGAAAGCTCTGTGGGCTATCAGAACGATTGGTATAGATCGTCCCCACCATTGCCTTTTCGGGATTAGAAAGCTCGGTCTGGGCCTTTGCCAAGGCCGTTGCGATAGCGGCGACGCTCTCACTGGACCGATGCATGGGACACCTCCATGTCGACCAGATCGAAGCTGATCGCGCCGGACTTCGAGCGCTTCGCACGGATCCCGTGGCCCATCGCTTCCTTAGCGTCCTCGGGCATTAGCCCCTTGAGCTCGCTCCTGGCGCGCTCATGATCGGCATGGGCCTGATGTGTCTCGCGGAATAGAGCGGCAAACTCCGCCCAGGAATTCGACGCGTTCATATCGACGACTCTCACTGCTTCGATCCGCGGCTTCGGCGGCTCGCAATCGAACAGCGCAGGGGTTTCGCCCGTCTTGACGGCCCGCCAGAATCCCTTTTCCGCGGCGATCAGGACCGTCTGATAGATAGGGTCGGCTTCGATCGAGATTTCGACCCACTTGCCGCCGCCGTTGATAATGGACAGCACCGATCTCTTGGTCCCAGCCACAAGCATGTTGTGCTGGAGCTGCGCCATGTGTTTATCCGCCGCCGCCTCTTCAGAGAACGACCAGGGCAGCATGAACTTGGCCTCGAAGACGGCGCCGGTTTCCTTGACTACGCCGTCGAGAGTCGCGGCCATGTATGGAATGGTTCGGTGGATGGCATGGCGCTGGACGTCACCGATCCGATGGCCAGAATTGAGTTCATACCAGCGGCGGTTCAGATCCTCCGTCACCAATCCGAGTTGAACAATCAACACATTCGACAGGTCGGGAGGTGGAGCTTCCCCTCGCTTTTCCCGCCAGAGGCGGTGGAGGGCTTTCTCGTCCTTACCCATGATGATCCGGGCGTCGGAGCCGCCGATGAAATGGCGGCGGTCGCGTAATGGTGCGGAGACGCTGCTAATCTTAGGCATAGCTCCGCCGTTCACCGAATTGGCGCCATTTGCCATGGTCGCTCCTGAATTTCGATTGGCTGATTACATAAAAAATGTAATGCTACATGAAATACGAGTCAACTAAAAAATGTAAGGTTACATAAAAAATGTCGATCAGCCCTGCACAGTGCCGTGGAGCTCGCGGGCTTCTTGGGTGGTCTCAATCGGATCTTTCGGAGGCTAGCAAAACGGCAACAAAGACGATTGCAGATTTCGAGCGCGGAGCACGAGAGCCATATCCGCGCACCCTTGAAGATGTGCGGCGCGCCCTAGAGAAGGCTGGGATTGAGTTTATTGCAGAAAATGGAGGTGGCGCTGGCGTACGCTTGCGTAGGCGAAGCGGTTGAGTGCGAAGCCGCAGCACCAAGACCGCAGCAAGAATTGAGGCCATAGGCTGAGTTGGTCTAATTTCCAGAAACCGCTCCGGACGAACATTGGACAGCGCCGGTTCGAATAAAATCAACTATTCGTCACAAGCGCCAGCACTTGCGAGAATCGAATCTTCAGTTGGAAAAAACTCAGTTTTAACAATCAGGAACGCCGATAGTCGTCCTCGATGCGGATGATGTCGTCCTCGCCGTGATCTTCTGGGGATCATCGTTGGAGTCAATGGTCCTTGCCCGTTAGCCCAACTTGCGCAGAATCGCCCCCCGACCCTATGCAAATCAATGCCTCAGCCGAAAAGTTGGCACTACATTTTCTTGGGAATTGTTATCGGGCAGTTTGTTCGAGAGCTGGCCGCTCCGAGATCGCCGCTGAACGGCGGCCGCGTCCGAAACCAAACCGATCCTATCTCTGGCCAGGGTCCAGCCGAGCTTGGCTCAATCTGTGCGGGATTGGGTCGGCAACAGGTCTTGCGATCACTTCCCCCTCTACCGTTCCAGCGTCTCAAGCCAGCTCATCAGTGCTTCGCACGGCGGAATATCTGCGACCGCTTCGAGTACCGAGACACTGAAAAATTCTCGGTCCTGAGGCCCTGTCACAGGGGCGGAAGATCCGTTTGTTTGTCCGCACCAACTCTCGCCTGTTCGAGCAGCTGCTTCAGGGTCGCATTCGAAGGATCGAGCTTGAGCCCGGCTTCGAAATCCTGCGCGGCCTGCGCGAATTGCTCGAGCCGCAGTCGCGTGGTCCCGCGCAGGAAAAAAAGCGCGGTATTGGGCGGCCCCACGCGAATGGCCTGAGAAAAATCTTCTGCCGCTTCCTCGAGATTGCCTTGAGCGAGTCGCTCGTTGCCGCGAGTCTGATAGGCCTCCCACGAGGCAAGCCGGGGCGAGAAATTCGCATCGGTACGCGCTGGTCCGTATTGCTGCTCTTCCGCGCCGACCCTCGCCTGTTCGAGCAGCTGCTTCAGGGTCGCATTTGAAGGATCGAGCTTGAGCCCGGCTTCGAAATCCTGCGCCGCCAGCGCGAATTGGTCGAGCCGCAATCGCGTGGTGCCCCGCAGGTAATTTAGAGCGGCGTTGGGCGGGCCCAATCGGATGGCCTGCGAATAGTCCTCTACCGCGCCTTCGAGGTTTCCTTGCCCGACGCGCTCGTTGCCACGATTCTGATAGGCTATCCAGTCCGAAAGGTGGGGCGCGACTTCCTTGCCGGCGCGGGCGAGCGCAAGGAGACCCGCGAACCCTTTCTCGCGGAATGGAACGCCGAGCATCGCGTAGTGGTGTCGGTCGGCCTTGTGGATCGCAACGGCGCGCGCGAACGCCACCTCGGCCCCCTCTCGGTCATCGCGCCGCAGTGCCCGGCTACCCTCCATGACCGCCTGCACATCATAGCCGCAGTTCGATCCTTCCGCCTCACCCATGACCGGCGCCAAACGGGCCCGAACAATCTCGGCTTCCTGCGGCTCTCGGAGCATATAGCTCCGAAGGCCATCACGGGTTTTCACGATCCAGGACTCGATATTGTCTGGCGTCAACGACAAGCCAAAATCGTCCGGCACCGTTCGTGAGGGCGCCCTGTAGTCCAGCATTCGGTCAAGCATGAGGTCGCCCGCGCCCTTGCGATAGTGAGATGGCTCCCACCACCATTGCATTTCCGTAAGTTCGCCCAGCTTCGGTATGTGTTCGGTTGTAACGCTGTTGATTCCGGAAAAATCCCAAAGCTGGAATGGACTAGCACCGCTCGTCCGGCTCTCAGCCTCGAGCGTTCTGACCAAACCGCGCTTCCACTCCTCATATTGTGGCCATATCCCCGCCTCTCGACGCGCAATCAACATTCGGGCATGAATCGGATTGATGAAAAACTTGACGTCGATCCCGGAGCGGCGAGCGAAATCCAGCATCTCGCGAAACGTAGCCATCGTGTTCGGCTGACCTTCGCGCTCAAAGCAATACCGCTGCTCTGGCGCCGGACGCCAAATCCGCGTTGCATAGTAGTATTCCTGACTTGCGAGGTTTCCTGACGCACCATCAAAAATCGAGCGATGACCAATGCGCAGGATCAGCGGGTTCAAGACATCATAGAAATCGCCGCGAAAACCGTAACGATCGTAAAGCGTCGTCCATTTGGTTATTTGGGCCATATCACCGCGATCGGATTCGGGGATCTGCCCCGCGATCGTCGCGTAATCGTACGCCAAACCGTCGATTCCCAGAACCAGGTTGGCGTCATGGATGAACGAACGCCAACAGGAATCGGTGGGCGACAGCATGAGCCGCTGTTGATCAAAGCCAAGCACTTCCGTGCCGAAAACGACTGCTTCGCGGTGCGCGTTGAACATCAGAAAATCAAGACCGACCAACGCGAGACGCAACCGTGGCGACGCGTGAGCGGTATGTCGCAGAGTAAGATCGAGTTCCTTCAGGCCGGAACCGGCCATCGCAAGATTGTACGTGGATCCGGCACTACCCCAACCCGGGTGCCGCGGATCGATGCCGACCTCGACCCGCGACGTACCGAGCACGACCGATGAAGGCTTCATGCCACACACCACCCCCGGCTTTGCCAGTCGTTCCTGCGGGGCGAACTGCGGCTTCTGGGCGTTGAAGCCCTCGATGCTGACCCAACCGAACCTGTCGAACGGATCAACGACGATGTTGGCGAGAGGAATCGCAAATGGCGCGAGCAAAGCGCAGACAATCAGGGCAATGACAAACCCTTTAGCGGGGTCCGGTGAGGCAGAAGGGACCCTGCTCGGCGTCATACCCGAACCTTCAGGATAGTTTTCCGTATCCATTTCCTCACCGCACTTATTTGGCGTAGGAGAAGCTGCTGCCTGCCTTTGATAAATCCCATCAGATCAGCAATTCTATCTCGACGTCATCCCCAAATGACTTGAGCCGGCCGAGTTTCGTCGCATTTCCGGCTACGGGCGTCACTCACACCACCTCACCTCGCCACTCGATGATTGGAACTCGCGACTTCGATACCCCTAGAAATCGAAGTATATGAACTTGGCCGAGCTGCCTTGGCTCACGGTGATTGCCAGCAGCCAGCATAATCCGATT
>Ga0307516_10007231_pt1 | contig 12795 bp, 12 predicted proteins | sample 19_EM_MG_FD_203310 | JGI IMG/M metagenome (GOLD analysis project Ga0307516, IMG submission 203310) | Populus trichocarpa ectomycorrhiza microbial communities from riparian zone in the Pacific Northwest, United States - 19_EM | ecosystem: Host-associated > Plants > Roots > Unclassified | place... | reverse complement strand
GGCGTGGCTGACGAAGACGGTCGTCAGCTTCTTGCCGGAGTCGAGGATCTCGGCGGCGAGGCGGTGGCCGTCGGCGCGGGTGAAGGCTGCGTCGACCAGCAGTGCCTCGTTCTCGCCGGTGACGAGGGTGGCGGTCTTGTTCTTGCTGCCGGCCGGGAAGTCGAGGTCGAGGACCTTGAAGGAGAGGGTGCTCATGCGGGGGCTCCTGTACGCAAGGGACGGGATGGGGGCAGGGGAAGATCAGTGGGCGGCGAAGCGTGCGTCGACCTCGTCGGCGGTGGCTTGGCCGTAGGCCAGCGGGGTGACGGAGTCGCCTTCGACGGCCAGCAGAGTGGGGAACCCGGTAACGCCGAGCTGGACCGCGCGGCGGAAGTCGGCGCGGGCCGCGGTCTGGGCGTCGGGTGCTTCGAAGGCGGCGACGACGGCGTCGGCGTCCAGCCCGGCCTCCTCCGCGACCTTCCGATAGGTGGCCGCTTCGGACAGGCTGCGTCCGTCGACGTAGAAGGCGGCCTGCAGGGCGGCGGCCAGCTCCGCCGCGCGGTCGGGGGCGACCTGGCGCAGGGCGGCGACGCCGCGGGCGGCGGCCTCGGAGTCCATCACGAACGAGCCGTCGGCGATCAGCTGCTCATAGGCTGCGCCGAACTCGGCGCCGGTCAGCTCGGCGATCTTGGCGTTCGCGCCCTGGACGTAGCCGAACTGGCGGACGGGAACCCGCCGCGATCCGGTGAACAGGCCGCCGGAGACGACCTCGACCGGCAGTTCGGGGTGACGGGCGGCGACCTCGCTCAGTGTTCCGGAGAACCCGTGCGACCAGCCGCAGTAGGCGTCGAAGACGTAGACGAGCTTCATCGAGGACCTCGGCAGGGATGTGCGCCCGCGGGTTGCGAGCGATTCACCTGACAGAACAGTAACTGACGCGTCAGATATTTCAAGGTTCGTGTGAGGTGGGGCACATGGGTGTGGCTGACCACGTCACTACACCAGCGTTGCCGCTGGTCCGCAGGTCAGGGAAGTCGGGGCAGCAGGTCCCGGGCCGTGTGGCTGAGGATGCGGAGATCCTCCGCGAATCGCTTCCGGTCCGCCGCGGGCAGCGGGTCCACGAGGTACCGCTTGATGTTCTCCAGGTGGACCCGGGACGCGCGTACGACCGTCTCCTCCCCCAGCGGCGTCAGCCGCACCAGCTTTCCGCGCCGGTCGTCGGGAGAGTCCGCGCGCGTCACGAAACCCGCCGCCTCCATGCGATCCACCAGCCGGGTGGCGCCACCGGTGGTCAGCACCTGCTCCTGGGCAATAGTGCGCATGGAAAGCCCCGGCTCGCCCGCGCGCCCGAGGATCAGCAGCACCTCGAAGACCAGATGACTGATGCCGCACTCCACCTCCAGCGCCCGGCCGAGGATGTACTCCAGCCGGTTCGCCGCCCCCTGCAGCCTCCCGAACGCCAAGATGAGCTCGTGATCCGCAGCCTCCTTGGCCGTCCTGATCTCCGCTTCCTCGCCCACGGCAGCGCCGCCCCTCTCGTCGTCCCGGTGCCACCGTACCGATCACGTAGGGACAGGCAGGGCATGGGAGTGCCCGGACGGTGGGGTACCGACTCAGCCGAGCGGGTTGGTGGTGTCGCGCAGCCTGGACAGGGCCGGGGCGTACATCCGGGTCTTGATGGTGCCGAGGGTGTCGCCGGCCTTGGCCACCTGACCCCGCACCACGGACCGACCGTAGATCGGAAGGGCTCACCGTTTCGCCCTGATCAGAGTTCGAGCCCGAAGAGCGCTGCCGCGTTGGCGGAGGAGAACTTCTGTCGGTCCTCGTCGGAAGTGAAGTGTCCGAGGAAGGAGTTGATCTCGTCCTGGGTCGGGTGTTGGAACGGGTAGTCGGTGGAGAAGATCAGCCGGTCGACGGTGGTGACGGACAGGGCGTGGTGGAGCAGCGCGGGGTTGAGCATGCCGGAGGCGGTGATGTGGAAGTTCGTCCGGATGTAGTCCGAGACGGGCCGTTGCAGGCCGGCGAGGCGGGAGAGGCTGTCGGCCCGGTCGAGCCAGAACAGCAGCATCTCGCCCCAGTGGCCGAGCACGATCTGCAGGGCGGGGTGGCGGTCGAAGGTGCCGCGCAGGATGAGCCGGAGTGCCGCGGTCGCGGTGTCGAGGTGCCAGCCCCATCCGAAGGTGGCCAGGGCGAGATCGGTCAGCTCGCCGAGGCCTCGGTAGGAGGCGTCGCGCACCGCGTCCGAGGGGATCTGCGGGTGGATGAAGACCGGCTGGCCGAGTTCCGCCGCGGCGGCGAAGAACTCGTCGTAGGCCGGGTCGTCGAGGAAGCGGTCGCCGGAGCGGCCGTAGACCATCGTGCCGACGTGGCCCAGGCCCTTCGCGCGCGCGAGCTCGTCGACGACGTGCCCCGGGGAGGACATGGGCAGGGTCGACAGCGCCCGGAACCGCGTCGGGTTCTTGCCGACGGCCGCGATGGCCGTGTCGTTCGCGGCGCGGCTCAGGTGCCGGGCCTGCTCGGCGGAGAGCGGTTGGGTTCCGGGCGGGGTCAGAGCGAGGACCGAGATGTCGATGCCCTGAGCGTCCATCGCGGCGATCCGCTCCTCGCCCAGGTCCTCCAGGCGGTGCCGGTGGTCGCCCATCTCGTTGAAGGCGAGGCTCTCGTCCGGCCGCGGCAGGGCCTTGAGAGCGGACGTGAGGCCCGGGGCGATCCAGTGTTCTTCGATGGCGATGAGGGTCATCGTTTTCGTCCTTCGGTCGGTGGGCGGCACGTCCGGTGGCTTCGTTCCACCGATACCTGTCAGTTGACAGCAAAGCTAACGCCCGGACTAAAGTAGCTGTCAACTGACAGCAATCGAGGGCGACGACGGAGGTCCTGGCGCGTGGACGAGAAGCAGGCTTCGAGGCTGTTCGAACTCGCCGACCGGATCCTGGCGGTGGGCCGCCACATCGGGGCGTCGAAGGAGGGCGAGGTCGAGTCGGGAACACCACTCCAGGGAGCGGTGATGCGCTACATCGACCGCCACCCGGGCACGACGGCCCGCGAGGCCGCCGAAGCCACCCAGATGATCTCGAGCAACTTCAGCCGGGCGGTGCGGGGCCTGGAGCAGGCGGGCCTGGTACGGCGCGACACCGATCAGCACGATGCGCGGCGGGTGCGCCTGTATCCCACCGAGAAGGCGCAGGAGAACCTGCAACGACTGCGTGAGGTCTGGAGCCGTCTTCTTGAGGATGCCGTGACCGATTCCGACGACATCGACGCCGTGATCTCCACCCTGCGCACCATCGAGACCCGGCTGGTCGCCCGAACCCGCCCCGGGGCCCGGTAAATCCGGCGATCGTGCCGCATCCGATCCGCTGGTGCGCTGCTGCGTGGGCCGAGGGAGCGGGCCACCGCGGAATGCGGAGTCACGTATCCGCGTCAACGCCCCGCTGACGATCTTCGCCCGGCTGCGGACCGCACCATGGGCTGCGCCCGGATCACCCGCGTCCGTGGGAGTGTTCCGTCGTCCAGCCACCGCAGGACGAAAACGCCGTCGTGGTTCCCGCCGACGCGGGGGTGTTCAGAGTGTGCGCGGGCCGATCCGGCCCTGCCCCCCGAGCCCCGTGATGGCCTACGCGCCCTTGCGGCAGCGCGCGGTGATCTCCGCGCCCAGTTCCGGCCCGAGCAGGCCGGGCGCGCCGAGGCCGAGGGCGGCGCCCAGGGCCGCGCCGTGCAGGTCCACCGTCGACTCGATCAGATCGGCGAACGTCGCCACCGCCCCGCGCCCACGCACCCACGCCGTGGACCACACGCACACCGCGGCCACCGCCGACGGCCACCACAGCGCGCCGCCGAGCGCGTAGAGCACGGCCCATCCGGCCAGCACGGTGCTCATGTCGAGCGCGCCGGACGCGGTGCGCAACTCCTCGCGGACGTCGGCGGGCAGCACCAGCCACAACCGCGGCCAGCACGCGGCGAGATCGAGGTCGTACTCGGCGAAGACCCGTACGTCCGCGCCGGCCAGGCGGTCTCCCATCCAGGTGGGCCGGACCGGCGGCGCGAGGCTGATCCGGTTGCGTCGCCCGGCGGCCTGCGACGGGTCGCGGCCCGCCCCGACCGCGGCGGCCACCTCGGCGTGGTGGTCCCGCCAGCGTTGCAGCCGCCGGTCCGCCAGGCGGTCGCGCGGGGCCTGCGCCCACCGCGGCCAGTCGCCCAGCCATGCCGCCCGCACCAGCCGGCCCACCCCCTGCGCCGCCAGCCCGAGGGCCCCCGCGGCCAGGAGCAGCGCGAGCACGGCCAGCGCCACCGCCGCGCCGCCCTCGTCCTGGACCCGCCGCGCCGCGTCAGTGGCCTCGTGCACCAGCCGGTCGGCGGAGAGCGCGTCGCCCTGGCCGACCAGCAGGCCCACCGCGAGTTCCCCGGTCAGCAGCAGTCCGGGCAGGACCAGCACGGATATCCAGCGCTCGGCCAGCTGTCGGCCGACATCGACGAGGAGCCCGGTCATGTGGACCGCTGCCGGCGCATCTTCGCGCCGTGGACCGCGCACACCGTGACGCGTACACCCGGCGGCCGGACCCAGGTGCGGTCGCACACGCCGCCCGGGCAGACGTAGGCCTCGACGCCGTAGCGCTCCTCGCTCGTCGCGGGGTAGACGATGCCGCCGGGCGCGCGCACCTCGGGGGCCTCGGGAAGGTCCAGGCGTCGCAGGATCGCGGTGACGCCTTCCGTGCGGCCGGCCGCGGCGACGGCGACCGCCGCCTCCAGCCGCTCGCCCAGTTCGGCGGCCCGCGCGGCGTCGCGCAGCCAGGGCAGATTCTCGCAGAGCCGGGCGATCTCACCACGGTCGTCGCTCATAACTGGCAAATCCTAGCGGTGAGTTCGCCACGAAGTAACTATGGTGGAGGCATGGCGCTGCCCTATGCCCGGTCCATCGCAGAAGAGCACCTCTACATGCGCCTGCACCCCTGCGTGTGCGGCTCCGTCGCGGGGACGGGGATTCGGCACGGCACCGGCGTGATCGCCCAAGGCCTCACCTCCGACCACGAGTTCGTGTGCAAGGGATGCGGCGCCGAGCGCCGTTTCGTGTTCCGCCTCCCCGGCCTGACGCCCCAGTACGACGACATGTACGGCGGCCCCGACCCGTCACAGATCATCGACGCCGGCGAGTGGCGCATGGTCGCGCTCGACGCCATGGGCCGGGCGCAGCTGCTGCGCAGGCAGAGCACCGGAGTGCGGAAGATATTCGGCCGCGGCGATCAAAAGCCGCAGCTGCGGCGGGCGTTCGAGGAGGCTCTGGCCTCCTACCAGGAGATGCTCAAGTTCATCCCGCCCGCCGCCGACACGATCCCCGACTCGGCGTTCTTCACCGAGAACGGCCGCAGGATCAGGGCGCAGGAGCCGTACGTCGCGTTCGAACGGTCCTTCATCGAGGCCATGATCGACGGTGTGCGGTCGGACCTGGCGGCCGACGGGTGACCGACCCGCTCCTGGCCGGACTGCGCGAACGCATCGAGCGCTACCGCGAGACCGGGGACGGCGCGGCCGTCCTCGACAACGAGGTCGAGCTCGAACTCGCCGCGCTGCTCGGCCCCAACGAGGGCTTCAACCCCGAGTCCTACTACGTCGGCGGCATGGCGCACTGGCTGCGCTACCGGGCCGGCAGCACCTCCGGCCGCGACCTGACGGAGGCGGCACGGCTGCTGGCGCTGGTCCACGACCACGGGCGTGGGTACGAGATTCCCGGGCCGTTGCGGCTGATCCTGGAGTGCCGGCGTGCCGGATGACGCGGAGTGGCCGCGGACCGCGGGGGACCGGGACTCACGCGGGGCCGGCGGCGACGGGGGTTCCGGGGGCGGCGCGCGGCAAGACCGCGATGCCCGCGAAACTCCTTGGACGCGCGACGAGTTCGACGCGGCGGTGGACGCGCTGCGCGGCTCGTCGCTGCCCGGCCTGGACGTGACGCCCGCGCAGTGGCGGAACATGCTGCGCGACGACAGCGAGGCCTCGCGGTTCCGGGGCGCGCTCTCCGGCGCCGTACGACGGTTCGTGACGGACCGCAGGAGAGTGGACGCGTCGCTCCAGCAGCGCGATATCGCTCTGCAGCTGCGCGAGTTGGGCGGCGCGGTCCTCGCGCAGTGGGGCCGTACGCGCGATCCGCGCGCGCTGCTCATGGCGGTCGCGCTGTGGCGTGAAGTCGTGGCGATCGCCTGGCTCACCGACGTGGTGACGTCCATCGGCGACCTCGCGGCCCGCTTCCTCGACGCCTACTGGCGCGATCCCGCGCTGCCGTTGCTCGACACCGCCGTGCGGCTCGGCGAGGACGCGGTGTTCGACCCACCGGCCTTCCCGCAGACCCGGCCGCGCCGCCTGCTCGTGCTCGCGGAGGCCCTGCGCTGCCGCTTCGAGCACACGGCGGACCGCGGCGCGCTGGTCATGGCAAGGATGCGGTACGAAGAGGCGTCGTCCGCCCCCGACACCCGTGAGGCCGCCCTGGCCGGACTGGCGGCCGTCCACGCCCACATCGCCGAACTGACCGGCGTCCCGCCCTCGTTGGACGGTGCGGCGGGCGCGGGCCCGTCGCAACGCCCGCGGCCCGCGGACGCATCGGGTGACGGCGGGCTGGTGGTGCCTGCGTGGCCGGACAGTGTGGGGTCGGGAGACGTAACGCCGGAGAGCGGGTGGCCGGGGTACGCGGGGCAGGGGGGTGCGGAGTCGGCGAGCACCTGGCCGGGGAGTGGGCGAGCGGCGTACGCGGCGACGGGTGGGCCCGCGGCGCCCGGCCGGCCCACGGCAACCGGCCCGCCCACGGGGCCCCTTGTGCGGGCTGCCGAACTCGGAGACCTGGCCGCCGCGCACCTCGAACGGTTTCTGCGGGCCGGCGACTCCGCGCGCCTGGAGGAGGCCATCGACGCACTGCGGCGCGCGCTGGCGCTCACACCTGCCGACCACCGGGACCGGCCGCTGCGGCTGGTGCGGCTCGGCATCGCGCTGCGCCACGCGTACCGACGCCGCCCCGACGCGGCCACCGCGGCCGAGGCGGTGGCCGTCTGCCGGTCCGCGCTGAGGGCGGCGATCGACCGGGAGACGCTACGCACCGGGGCAGTGGTCGCGCTCGCGCTGGCACTTGTGGCGCGTTACGGCGCCGACGGCGGCGGGCCCGAACACCTCGCGGAGGCACGGCTGTTGGCCACCGAGCTCGCCCATGCGTACCCGCCTGGGCATCCGCGGCGCGATGCGGCGCTCGCCGAACTCGCCGACGTACCCGAACTCGCCGAAGCCGCCGGCGTGTCGACCGGCCCGGCCCACTCGGCGTACCAAACCCACCCGGCGCAGCCCGGCCCGCCGTCCCCTCCCGCGTCGTCGGCACCGCCCGTTCCGCCCGCCCCCTCCCGCCTCGCGCCGCCGCGCGGCTCCGCCCTCGCCGAGGACGCCCTGCGGCGCGCCCACCTCCTCGTCGAGGGAGCCGCGTTCTCGCTCTCCCACGCCGACCCCCGCACCGCGGAGAGCGCCTACGCCGAGGCCGCCCGAACCGTCGGCGCACCCCTGCGGGTCCGCGGCCTGGCCACCCAGCAGTGGGCTCAACTGGCCGCCGAGAACGGTGACTTCGACGCCGCGACCGAGGCCTACCGCCTCGCCGTCGACCTGCTCCCGGAACTCGTCGCCGAACTTGAGCGGCGCGACGACCAGGAACACCAGCTGCAGCCCTTCGCAGGCCTCGCCTCCGACGCCGCCGCCTGCGCGCTGAACCGCGGCGCTGACCCCGCCGAGGCGCTCGACCTGCTGGAACGTGGCCGATGCGTGCTCTTCTCCCGCGCGCTGGGCGAGCCGCCGGTCCGCGTGGACGAGGTCGTACGCTCGCAGGTCGCCGCCCACGGGCCCGTCGTGGTGGTGAACGTGAGCCGCTTCGGCAGCCACGCCCTCGTGCTCACCGCCGACGAGACCCGCGTGATCCCGCTGTACAGACTCACCCCCGAAGCGATCCAGGATCGCCGCGTCGCGCTCGACCTGGCCCAGGACCTCCTGCGCGCCCCGACCGCCGCAGCCGAACTGCGCCACGCCGCAGGGCGGTTCGTGACCAGCCTGCTCGGCTGGCTGTGGGACGTCATCGCCGGGCCGGTGCTGGACACGCTCGGCCTCGGTCCGGCCCCCGACCCGCTGCCCCGGCTGTGGTGGCTGCCGACCGGCCAGCTCTCGCTGCTGCCGCTGCACGCCGCGGGCCATCACGCCGCCGCCGACGGCCGCTCCACCCTGGACCGCGTCGTCGGCTCGTACACCCCGACGCTGCACCAACTCCTGCGCGCCCGCGCCTCGGTGGCCCGCCGACCGCCGGACCGCTCGCTCGTCGTCGCGATCGGCGAGACCGCCGGGGCGCGGCTGCCCGCGGCACGCGGGGAGGCCGCGGTGGCCGGCACGTACCTGCCGAACGCCCGGGTCCTACTGGACGAGGCGGCCGACCCGGCCACCGTACGGACCCACCTGGCCACCGCCGGCTGGGTCCACATCGCCTGCCACGCCACGACCGACGTGGCCGACCCCTCGGCGAACCGTCTGGCGCTGACCGGCGGTTACCTGTCCGTAGTGGACGTCGGCCGGATGCGCGTGCCCGACGCGTACTTCGCGTACCTGTCCGCGTGCGGTACTGCCCGCGGCGGCGACGTGCTGTCCGACGAGGTCATCCACATCGCGTCGGCGTTCCAACTCGCGGGTTACCCACACGTGATCGGCACACTGTGGCCGATCGTCGACGACGTGGCCGCACGGATCGCCACCGACCTCTACGCCGACCTCGCCCCCGCCGCCGACCCGGCCCGCCTCCTCCACACCGCCGTCCGCCGTATCCGCGACGAATACGCAGGCAACAGCCCCCTCCTCTGGTCCTCCCACCTCCACACCGGCCCCTGACCAGTCGGGCTGCACCGACAACGTCACCGGCAAGGTCGACACGGCCACCCGCTGGTACAACCCGGCCACCGGGCATGGCTTCCCGGACAGTTACCACCTAGGCGCAACGGTTGGCCGGATCGCCGCTCCACGCCCCTAGGGTGTCGCAAACACCGAGGTCGGGGCCTTGCTACGGCCTCGTGGCGATCGGAGCCCCCGTGGACGACTTCCTTCATACCTTTTTCGACTGGCACGAGATCGGCAGCGTCCTGCCCACCCTTCTCACGGAGGGCCTGGGCAACACGCTGCTGATCGCCGCGCTGGCCATCGTCCTCGGTCTCGTGGTCGGCATGCTGCTCGCGATGCTGCTGCTGTCCACCAGCCGATGGGTGCGGCTGCCTGCGCGCATCTATGTGGACGTGTTCCGCGGGATACCGGCGATCGTGACCGTCTCCCTGGTGGGCCTCGGTCTCCCGGCGTCAGGTGTCCAGCCCTTCGGTCGCAGCCCGCTGGGGTACGCCGTGATCGCCGTCGGCATGATCTCCGCCGCGTACTGCGCGGAGATCTTCCGCTCCGGCATCCAGTCGGTACCCCAGGGGCAGATGCAGGCGGGCCGCAGCCTGGGCATGTCGTACCTGCGGACCATGCGGGTGATCATCGTGCCGCAGGGCGTCCGCAACGTCCTCCCCGCTCTGACCGGGCAGTTCATCGTGGACATCAAGGAGAGCTCCCTGGTCTATCTGCTGGGGCTCTCCGTCGGCCAGCGCGAGCTCTACTTCATCGCCCAGGAGCGCCAGGCAGCCACGTACAACTCGTCCTCGCTGGTCGCCGCCGCACTCTGCTACCTCGTGATCACCATTCCGCTGACCTACGTCGTCAACTGGCTCGACCGACGGCTCCGCGACGGCCCCTCGACACGACGCCCGCTCCCGGCGACCGCCGTGGCCGAGGAGCTTCCCACGTCGACGGCCACGTTCGCCCCGCACGACGACCTGAGCAAGGAGGCCAAGGCGTGAGCCGGACCGTGATCAGTGTGCAGGACCTGCACAAGTCCTACGGCACGACCGAGGTGCTGCGCGGTGTGAGCTTCGACGTGCACGAGCGCGAGGTGGTGTGTGTCATCGGCCCCTCCGGCTCGGGCAAATCCACCGCGCTCAAGTGCCTCAACCTCCTGGAACGGCCCACGAGCGGCAGTGTGACGGTCGCGGGTACGGACCTCACCGGCCCCGGTGTGGACGTCGACGGGCTGCGTGCCCGCATCGGCATGGTCTTCCAGCACTTCAACCTCTTCCCGCACCTCAGCGTCCTGGCAAACCTCACCGTGGCGCCGCGGCAGGTACGTGGCCTGTCCAAGGACGAGGCCGAGGAGAAAGCGCACGCCCAATTGCGCACGCTCGGCCTCGCCCACCTCGCCAAGAGCAGGCCCGCCCATCTCTCCGGCGGCCAGCAACAGCGGGTCGCCATCGCACGCGCCCTGGTCATGGAGCCCGAAGTCATGCTCTTCGACGAGGCGACGTCCGCGCTCGACCCCGAGCTCGTCAAGGGCGTACTCGACGTCATGAAGGAACTCGCCGCCTCCGGAATGACCATGGTCTGCGTCACCCATGAGATGGGCTTCGCCCGTGAGGCGGCTCACCGGGTGATCTTCATGGACGAAGGCCGGATCGAAGAACACGGCACGGCCGACAGCCTCCTGGAGAACCCGACGAGCCCTCGACTGCGCAGTTTCCTCTCCCAGGTTCTCTAGAAAGGAACCCAGCTCATGAGAAAGGCCCCGTTCGGCGTCTCCGCCACGGCAGTACTGATCGCCGCCGCCACGCTTGTCCTCTCCGCCTGCGGCGGAGGCTGTGACCACCCGGCGGCCGACGACCCGTACGGCCTCCAGGATCCGGGCACGATCGTCGCGGCCGTCTCCACCGACCAGCCCCCCTTCGCCAGTGCCACCAAGGACGGCAAGCCCGTCGGCTTCATCGTCGACCTCACCAATCAGGTCGCGGCACGGCTCCACCTCAAGGTGACGTACAAGGCGACCACCGTTCCCGGCGCACTCCAGGGGCTCTCCTCGGGACAGTACGACCTGGCGGCATCAGGGCTCGGCGTAACCCCGGAGCGGCAGAAGACCGTCGCCTTCACCAAGGGCCTGTACTGGAGCACCACCGACGTCCTCGTCACGAAGGACAGCGACGCCGGCACGCTCGCGGACTTCAAAGGCAAGCACGTCGGCGCGGTCACCGGAGCCGTCCAGGAGGACTTCGTCAAGGACAGGATGCCCGGTTCCGAGCTGACGTCGTTCCAGACGCAGCCGGCCGCCGTCTCCAAGCTCCTCTCCGGCGGTCTGGATGCCTTCGTCGTCGGTGGACCCGACGCCGACGCCTACCGCAAGCAGTACAAGAACCTCAAGGTGGCCGTCTCCGCGCCGGTCGACCACGCCACGGCGATGGCTGTGAAGAAGTCCAACACCAAGCTTCAACAGGCCATCGACAAGCAGATCGCCGCGTTGGTGCAGGACGGCAGCTTCCTCAAGACGTATGACAAGTGGTTCACCGAGCCGCCGACGCCCCAGTTGATCAACATCTGGCCGGGTCTGAAGAACCAGGCCGCCCAGTGAATCGAGACCGGCAGGCGCCGGGGAGGCGAACCCGATGGCGATGACCGGCACAGACACCGCCGAACCAGTGGAGCTGCCGGACGGCGGCACCGTGTGGCGGCGCGTCGTGCACACCCCGCTGCGCGACGGCACTGTCCTTGTCGCGGATCTCTACACCTGCGACGAACACCCCGCCCCCGGTCCGGTCCTGCTGGAACGCACTCCGTACGGCAGGCGGCAGCGGCGCGGCTCCGACGGGCTTGACCGGCACGGCGTGCCCATCGAGCCCGAGACGCAGGCAGCGTTCTTCGCGGAGCACGGCTTTCACGTGGTGCGCCAGGACTGCCGTGGCAGAGGCGGGTCCGAGGGCACGTTCGTGAAGTACCTCGGCGAGGCGCATGACGGCTACGACACCGTCGGGTGGCTGGCGGAGCAACACTGGTGCGACGGCCGGGTCGTCACCACCGGCGTCTCCTACTCCGCCCACGCGCAGACCGCGCTGGCGTCTCTCTCGCCCGATCACCTGGCCGCGATGTTCATCGACTCGGGGGGCTTCGCCAGCGCCTACGAGGCAGGCGTGCGCATGGGAGGCGCGTTCGAGCTGAAGCAGGCCACCTGGGCCTTCCAACACGCCATCCAAAGTCCCGTCGCCCAGGCGGACCCCGTGGTGATGGCCGCACTGACCTCCCAGGACTTGAAGGCCTGGTTCGGTGCCATGCCCTGGAGGCGCGGGGCGTCGCCACTGCGCGCGGTCCCCGAGTACGAGGACTACCTCCTCGACCAGTGGGAGCGCGGGCCTTTCGACGGGTTCTGGAAACAGCTCGGCATCTACGGCCGCGGTTACTACGACGCGTTCCCCGACGTCCCGACCCTGCACATGGTCAGCTGGTACGACCCGTACGTCCGCACTGCCGTGGAGAACTTCCAGGAGCTGGGGGCCCGCAAGTCCAGCCCCGCGTACCTCGTCATAGGGCCCTGGACTCACGGGGCGCGCAGCGACCGCCACGCGGGAGACGTCGATTTCGGGCCGACCGCCACCCTCGACGGCAGCCTCGCCCCCGACTACCTGGAGTTCCGCGCCCATTGGTTCGCCCTCCACCTCGATGGCGCACGGCCCGGCGACTACCCCAAGGTGCAGTACTTCCTGATGGGCGGCGGCACCGGCAGACGCACCGCGGAGGGAAGGCTGGACCACGGCGGCGCCTGGCGTACGGCGGACAGCTGGCCGCCCCACAAGGCTGACACCGTACGGTTCTATCTGCGCGAGCGGGGCGCGCTCACCCGGCAGGAACCCGCGGCGGGCGTGGACAAGTACCTTGAGTACGACTACGACCCCGCCGACCCCGTACCCACGATCGGCGGGCAGG
>Ga0307516_10007230_pt1 | contig 12795 bp, 9 predicted proteins | sample 19_EM_MG_FD_203310 | JGI IMG/M metagenome (GOLD analysis project Ga0307516, IMG submission 203310) | Populus trichocarpa ectomycorrhiza microbial communities from riparian zone in the Pacific Northwest, United States - 19_EM | ecosystem: Host-associated > Plants > Roots > Unclassified | place... | reverse complement strand
TGCGTGAAGGCGACCACCGAACACATCGTGGCCCACCTGCCCAGCGGCGACACGCACAAGGTGGTGCTGCTGACCGATGCGATGAGCCCGGTGGGCGGCTTCGAAGCGCAGCACGCAGCGTTTCTTGCCGACATGCAGGCCCGTGGCGTTCGGCTGATGCGCTGTGAAGAAGCGCTGGCCCTGCTCAGCCAGCCCAACGACGCCTGACCCAGAGAACAACGACCGGACCCTCACCATGGCTCCCGTGATCCAAAGCCTGCTCGACACCGATCTCTACAAGTTCACGATGTGGCAGACCATGCTGCATCGGCACCCACAAACGCAGGCCGAATACACCTTCGTCTGCCGCAACACGCCGGCCTATCCGCTGGCCGAGTTGCTGACCGATGTCGAGCGTGAACTCGACCATCTGTGCAGCCTCAGCTTCGCACCGCAAGACCTGGCCTACATCGGCAGCCTGCGCTTCATCAAGCCCGACTTCGTCGATTTCCTGCGCATCTTCCGCTTCCAGCGCAGCTTCATCGAGGCCAAGGCCGATGGTGAGCGCCTGAGCGTCATCGCCAGCGGCCCGCAGGTCCACGTGATGGGCTTCGAAATCTACGTGCTGGCGATCGTCAACGAGCTGTACTTCCGCCGCCTGGCCCAACCCGACACGCTCGCCGAAGGCCGCCGCCGGTTGGCCGAGAAGATCGATCTGCTGCGCGCCTTCGGCAATGAGCCTCCGCACCGCCATCCGTTCGAGTTCTTCGACTTCGGCCTGCGCCGGCGTTTCTCCGGCGACTGGCAGCGCGAAGTGGTGCAGACCTTCAAGCGCGAGCTGCCGCAGTACTTCAAAGGCACATCGAACGTGTTGCTGGCGCGTGATCTCGGCCTGGTGCCGATTGGCACGATGGCGCACGAGTACCTGCAGACCTACCAGGCGCTGGGCGTGCGGTTGCGCGACCACCAGAAGGCCGCGCTCGAAGACTGGGTGCAAGAGTACCGGGGCGACCTGGGCACCGCATTGACTGACGTGGTCGGCATGGACGCCTTCCTGGCCGACTTCGACCTCTACTTCGCCAAGCTGTTCGACGGCCTGCGCCACGACTCGGGCGATCCGTTCGTCTGGGGCGAGAAAGCGCTGGCCCACTACGCCAAGCTGCGCATCGATGCGAACACCAAGCGACTCGTCTTCTCCGACGGGCTCGACGTGCCCCGCGCGCTGGCGTTGTACCGCCACTTTGCCGATCGCACGCAGCTGGGCTTCGGCATCGGCACCAACCTCAGCAACGATGTCGGCCTGACCCCGCTGAACATCGTGATGAAGCTGACGCACTGCAATGGCCAACCGGTCGCCAAACTGTCGGACAGCCCCGGCAAGACGCTTTGCGACGACCAGACGTTCCTTGCGTATCTGCGCCAAGTGTTCAACGTCTCTGTTTGAAAGACCGCCATGCTCACCCTGACCTTGGCCCAGCTCAACTTCACCGTCGGCGACGTGGCCGGCAACGTGCAGAAGATGATCGCGGCCGCCCATCGCGCACGCGACGACGGCTCGTCACTGGTCGTCTTCCCCGAGCTCTCATTGACCGGCTACTACCCCGGCGACCTGCTGGACGAGCCGACCTTCAGGGACCGCGTCGAGGCCGGCCTGGCCGAGCTGCGCAGTGCGTCGCGCCAATTGCCGCAGCTGCACTGGGTGGTCGGTGCACCGCTGCGCCGCGAAGGGCCGGGCAAACGGTTGGAGAACTCGCTGATCGTGCTGCATGCTGGTGACGTGGTGCTGCGCTACGCCAAGCAGCTGCTGCCCACCTACAACATCTTCGACGAGCGCCGCCACTTCGAGCCGGGGCCGGACGTGGCCAAGGTGCTGCGCATCGGCGAGGCGCAGGTGGGCCTGCTGATCTGCGAAGACGGCTGGAACGACGAGGGCACCGACTACCGCGTGAATCCCTTCGAGCGCATGCGCGACGCGGCGCCCGACCTGGTGATCTCCATCAACGCCAGCCCGTCGAACGTCGGCAAGCGCGAGCAGCGGCACCAGGTGTTCGGTGACGCCAGCAAGCGCCACGGCCTGCCGATCCTGTATGTCAACCAGATCGGTGGGCACGACCAATTGGTCTACGACGGCGCATCGTTCGCGGTCGAGCCGGACAAAGGCGTGGTGTTCGAAGCCGAGCGCTTCACCGAAGACCTGCGCACACTGCGTTTCGACAACGGCCGCTTCCTGACGCGCGACGGTGACCAACCGCCGCCGGTGTCGCGCGATGGCCTGCCGACCATGGCCTTCTACCAGGCGCAAACGGTGCTCGGGCTGAAGGACTATGCACGGCGCTGCGGCTTCAGCCAGGTGGTCGTCGGCTCATCAGGCGGTATCGACAGTGCGCTGACGCTGGCGCTCGCCGTGCAGGCATTGGGGCCGCAGAACGTGATGGCGGTGACGATGCCGTCGCGCTTCTCTTCTGCCGGCTCGGTGGACGACTCGGTCACGCTGTGCCGCAACCTCGGCATCGAGCTGACCACGCACCCGATCGCCGACCTCGTCGCCGGCTACGGCCAGCAGTTTGCGCAGAGCTTCGGCCGGCCGCTCGAAGGCCTGCCGCTGGAGAACCTGCAGGCCCGCATCCGCGGCACGATCCTGATGGAGTATTCGAACAGCTTCGGCCACCTGCTGCTGACCACCGGCAACAAGTCGGAGATCTCGGTCGGCTACTGCACGCTGTACGGCGACACCAACGGCGGCCTCGGCCTGCTGGGCGACCTGTACAAGACGGAGGTGTTCGCACTGTCGCGTCACATCAACGAAGCGGCCGGCCGCGAGCTGATCCCCAATGCGATCATCGACAAGGAGCCTTCTGCTGAACTGGCCCCCGGTCAGCGTGATGTCGACAGCCTGCCGCCCTACCCGGTACTCGACGAGATCCTGAAGCTGCTGATCGAAGGCGATCGCCTCGCAGCGTGGGAATACGCCGAAGCCACCGCGTTCGTCGACGGCCTGCTGGCCGATGAGCAGGGCCGTGTGCTGGTCGAGCGCATCCGAAAGATGATCGCCCGCAACGAGTACAAACGCCGCCAGGCGCCCCCGATCATCAGGGTTCGTGCCCGAGCCTTCGGCACTGGCCGCCAGATGCCGATCGCGGCCAAGTACTGACACGAGCACACCGACAACAATTCCATGCGCACACCCCTACCTGCCGTCGCTCCCGCACTGCGTGCCGCCGTCTGCATCGGCCGCTTCCAGCCCTTCCATGCCGGCCACTTGGCGATGCTGCGGCGAGCCTTGGAAAAAGCGCCACGCTGCGTCGTTGTGCTGGGCTCGTCCTTCCAGGCGCGCACACCGAAGAATCCGTTCAGCTGGCAAGAGCGCGCCGAGATGATCCGCCTGAGCCTGCCGCCGGAAGAGCAAGAGAAGCTGCAGTTCCTGCCGCTGCGCGACTGGTACGACGAAGCACGCTGGACCGTGGCGGTGCGTGAAGGCGTCGAGGCGCTGTGCCCAGCCACCGCCGGCGGGGGCGACATCGCACTGGTCGGCCACTTCAAGGACGCGACCAGCAACTACCTGCGCAACTTCCCCGGCTGGCGCATGCTGAGCGTCGATCGGCTTCACCCGGCCGACGCCACTGCGCTGCGCGATGCCTACTTCGCTTCGACGCGCGAAGACATGCCCGGCACGCTGGCCGCGCTGGTCGACCAGGTGTCGCCGGCAGTGAAGGCCTTCCTGCAAAGCTGGAGCGCACTGCCGGCATTCGAAGCACTGCGCGAAGAATGGTCGATGCTGCGCAACTACCGCGCCGCCTGGGCCGCCGCGCCCTACCCGCCAGTGTTCGTCACGGTCGACGCGGTGCTGCGCTGTTCCGGGCACGTGCTGCTGATCCGCCGCGGCCAAGCCCCCGGCAAGGGCTTGTTCGCCATGCCCGGCGGCTTCATCGAACAGCGCGAAACGGCCTACCAATCCGCGCTGCGAGAGCTGCACGAAGAGACCGGCCTCAACCTGCTGCCCGAATCGATGCGCCAGTCACTGCGCACGACACAAGCCTTCGACCACCCCGACCGCAGCCAACGCGGCCGCACGATCACCCACGCCCACTACTTCGACTTCGGTGACCGCGAACTGCCCGAAGTCCGCGCCGGCGACGACGCCGCCAGCGCGCAGTGGGTGCCGATCGACCAGTTGCTGAGCCTGGAAGACCAGTTCATGGACGACCACTTCCACATCCTGGATCACTTCCTCGGGCTCACGACCTAAGCGTCAGCCCTCTGGTCACGCCTGTGGCGGCGTCCACGTCCCACAGTCGCCCTTCGCCGTCGAACACCAGGCAGTGCCCGGCCTGCAAGCGCACCTGCGGTCGCGCCGAGGCCGGCCAGGTCAGCCGCGCATACGGCCGGTGGTTGTTCAGCGACATGAGTTGCCAATGCACCGAGGCACCGTCATTCAAGCCCGCCATCAACCAACCGCTGCCGGCACGGGCCTGCACCGCCATGCCCTCGATGGAAGAAACACCAGCCACCGGTGAGGCATAGGTAGAGTTGAGCTGCCTGTGGTGGATGACGGCGCCGCCTTGGTCGTCGGCACCGCACCACACGTCGAGCACTCCACCGTCCGGGTTCAGCAGACGCAGGCCGCGCTCCACCGGTGCGTCGGGCACCAGCTCACCGCGTGAGATAAGGCGCCGCTGCGGCAAGCGGTAGCGCCACAGCTCCAGCTGGCCCTTGTCGTTGGCCATCACCACCTGCTCCAGCGCCGCCTGGGTCGACAGGCCACTGGCGTTGCCCGGCAGGTCGGCCACCTGCCACAACACCTCGTGCAGCGAGCGCTGGGTATCCAGCACCCGCAACCGGGACCCTTCGAGCACCGTCCAGGCAATGCCGTCGAACTCGCTCGCCACGTAGCCGAGCTCTGCCACGCCCAGATCGGTCACGCGGCGATGGGTCAGGTCGAGTCGGCTGACGCGCCAGAGCTGGTCGCGCGGCGCCATCACCAGCGCCACCTGGCGGCTGTGGGCGATCACGATCCGATAGGCCGGCACGGCGAAACGCGCCACGACCTTGCCGCGCGGGTCGACGATGGCGGCGCCGGCTTCACCTAACGCCACGAGGTAGCGGCCATCGTCCAGCGCCGCGACGTCGCAAGGTCCCAGGTTGCCCGCGTCGGGCACCACCCCGGTCAGGGCTTCGTTGCGCTGCGCCAACGGCTGCGCCTCGTATGCCGGCAAGCGCGTGGTGGGCAGGTCCACCTCGTGCAACCTGTCGCCCCCGAGCGTCAGCAGGCGCTGCAGATCGTTGCGGACCAATGCGCCGCTGCCGGCGGCATGGTCGGCCACAGAGGGCGGGCCGATGATGCGCGCGAGCTGCGCAGCCCCCGGATGCTTCTCCTTCAGCGCGAGGATCGCCTGGGCCATGGCATTGCGCCGCGCATGAGCATCCGGGTCGTCGCGCAGTTCTTGCAATCGCGCTGCGCAGTCTTGCAGCGTGTCGGGCAGCAGCACCGCGCGTTTGACCAGGGCCGCGGCGCTGAGCCGGCCACCGGCAGCTTCGGCGCTCATCAACCAGGCCACGGCCTGCTGCCGGCGCCCGGCCAATGGCCAGATGACGTCGAGTGCGCCCAACCAGTCTCCACGCGCGGCCAGCGCCTGCGCCCACTCTTCGCGCAACCGGGCGGCCACATCGGGCCACTTCTTTTCCAGCTGAAGCACGGCGCTGGCAAAAGCGTTGTCGCGCCGAGCCACAGCCACGGCGCGGCGCCAATCACCGGCCAGACAGTGCAGGCGCACGATCACATCGGCCGGCTGCTCCCATGCCGACGCCAGCTCGGCGGCCTGTGCGTGGCGCCCGTGTTTTTCAAGGTAGTCCAGCGCTTCGAGCTTGGCCTCCAGCAGCTCGGCCAGCACGAAGACAGCTTCATCGATACGGCCTTCGCGGTCCAGCTTCTCGAAGCTTTGACGGTACAGGCGACGCAGGTAGCTGTTGAGATCGTTGCCCAGATGGATGCTGGCGCGTGCACCAACGCTAAGGGTGAGCGACAGGTCCTCGCGCGGGCCCGGCGTGCCGAAAGCTTGTCCGAGCGAACCCGCGTCGCCCCCCAAGGGGATGGCGTGTCGCAGCGCTTCTTCCAGCTTGCCCGACTCGAACAGCTCCATCATCTTGCGCATGTAGGCTGCCTGGCGCCGGCCGAGCAGGCGCGAGACCTGCGAGGTGATCGCCAGCCGCGCCAGCCAATCACGCCACGCCTGTGGTTTCGACTTGGCCTGGCGGGCCGGGATCTCGCCGCCGGCAGACTTGCCACCCGACTTTTTCGCCCCATCGGCTGCGGTGCCGGCACCGAACGCCGCCTTGCCGCCCATGATCCACGCCGTCGCGACGGTCAGGAAGCTCCACACCACGTAAGCGACCACCAGCGCCACCAGCAAGCCCGGCCACGAAAACTGCTCAAGACTGCTACGCAGCAGCACCAACACAACCAGCACGACGAGGCCGATGGCGAGCTTTCCCATGACGGCTCCGACCGATCGGCGGAAGCCGTTGCCGCTGCTCGCGCGGTCGAACCGGCCACTGCGCCCCGTCTGACGGTCAGTGCCGGTCGGGCGCCCAGACGTGCGCTCCGCCATCTGACGCAAGAACTCACGCTGCTCTTCGCTCGGCGCCGGCACCTTGCCGTTCAGAACATCGCGCAGCGCACGTGCCTCCGGCGGGCCTATGTCGACCATCACCGGCAGCGCTTCGCGGCAGTCGTAGGTGTCGTGCAACGCGTGGCCATCGACGACCAGCCAACGGGCAGGATCCAGTGCCTGCCCATCGGCCAGGTTCAACGCGGTCACCTGGCCGCCTTCGACGATCCAGACATCCGCTGCCGGCGCATCCGCCGCTTCGGCCGCTGTCATCGGCGCGGAGCAAAGGCCATGACCGCGGTTGCGCAGAGGCCAGCCACCGAGCGCGTCACAAGACATCTCGATCGGCTCGGCAAAGCGCAACAGATCGCCCTGCACGAAGCGCAGCGCCACCGAGCCCCGACGCCATTGCGCCAACAAACGGCGCGCGCGGTCGGGCTCGGCGTACCAGTCAGCCGGAAACCAGATCGCCGCGACCGGTTGCACCCCTTGCAGCAGAGGCTGCTTGACAGCGGACGCGCGGGCCACGAACTCAAGCCTCATCTTGCACCTCCGTCTCCTCGGCCGAGCCCGAGGAATGAACGGTCAAGCTCAGCCCCTGCTCGCGCGGCGACCACACGTGCAGCGTGCGCTCGCGGGTCAACATGGCCACCAGCGCACTGTTGGGGCAGACCGACACGCGCTCGATCGGCTCCGCCGTCTGCCAGACCAGCGAGGTTTGCTTGGGCGACTCCAGGCGGATCTGCCGACGGTTGGCGGACTGGACCACCAACGCATAACCAGGCTTGTCGTGCAGACGCACCAGCCCGACGGCGCATTCACCAGCCGCCAACCGTGCCTCCCAACTGCTGGGGTCAGACTGCGAACCAGGACGCTCCTCGAAGACACGCCAACCTTCTACGTCGTCGCCGGCAGACACGCGCACCGCGACCCCGCCAAAGCCGTAGTGCCACCGCGCGCCACCAGCAATGAACGCCTTGGTGTCAGGGCTCGGGTCCAGCCAGAGATTCACGGTGTGCTGGTTCATCCCTGATTTGACGGTCCCGGCGAAGCGCACCCAGATTCGACCCGCATCGCGGCTCACATAGACCATCCGCAGGCCGACGATGGCGGCCATCGCCAGCACGTTCTTGTCGACAAGCTGGGGTTGCATGTCCCTGATGGGAGTGCCCGGAATGCTCTCGGTGATTCAGAACACCAGGCGGTCCGCGGCGTCGATCACGTAGGCGCCCCGCTTGTTGCCTTCGCGGCCCCACAGCAAGGGCAGCAACGCGCCGCGACCGGGCGGCGCCTCAAAGACTTCTCGCGCTGGCCGGGCTTGCTTGCCCATCTCGGCCATCTGCCAGAACTGCAAATGTCCTGGGCCGCTCAGCAGGCCGCCAAAGACCTTGCCGAAGAATGCAGCGGCGAGAGGCTGAAACCCTTTGGACCAGTTTTGCCGCTGAGGCCTGTGGCGCTTGGGGTCGACGCCAGGCAGCACTTGAAAGACCATCGCGCCGCGCTCATCCAGCAGCGGCACGGCCACGCGGTGGCCCTGAGCGGCAATGATGGGCGCAAAGCGCAGCGAGAGCTTGTCCGAGCGAATGGCTTGTGGCGCCGCCGACGGCGCGTCGCTCTGAAATCGCCCCTTCAGCAGCAGTGCCCCCGCATCAGGTGTCGGCAGCGGCAACTGCAGCGTGCGAACGGCCGCACCAGCGCGCAGGCTCGCGTCCAGCGAATCGCCGCTCAGTCCTCGCCGAAGCTGGGCCGCGTGGGTCGGCGGGCTCGCCGTGCGCCGGGCCGCATCGGTCTCGTGCCCCACCAGCCAGCATTCGCCCATGCCGTCGGCATGAGCGGCCAGCCAGTCGGACCACTGGCTCCAATGCCCGGTGTCGGCACTGTCGAAGCAGCGCGCCGAGAGGAACCTCTTCAGATCTTCTGGCGAGCCTGCGGTGAACCAATGCCCTGGCCGCTGCAACGAGCCCCAGCGCAGTTCGCCGCCAGCGTCCACCGCACGGCGGGCCAGCAGAATCCACAGCGCCAGTTGCGCCAGCCGCGGCGCGCCGAGCTGCCAAGGGCCGGTGTCCAGAATCGCCACCACCAGCTTGTCGGCCGAGCGGGCTTGCAGGCGAGGCGCCAGGAACAGGTGCTCGCTGCTCGCCGCGCGACGCAAGAACTCGTCCGGCAGTTCGGTGGCCAGCAGCCACTCGGTGGATAGCAGGCGTTCGTAGGCCCCTTTCCGGCGCAGATCACCCACGCCGTCGGGCTCATCCGGCCCGCCTTGGTGTTGGCCTTTGAAGCGGCCCAGCAAAGGGTGCAGGCGAATCAGCAACGGGCCCAGCTCGGCCACCAGCTCCGGCTTGAACCACGCCAGCCAGGGCGCCCAGCCTTGCAGCACGGCGGGCAACGGCATCGTGCTCACGGGCGGGCTCATGGGGCATCCACCGCGCTGCACACTTTGAGCATGGACTGATCACCCACACCACCCAGCCAATGCGCTTCGATCCGTGCTAGATGGGCTGGAGACAGCGGCAGCAGCCGATCCAACGGCACGATGGCCGCGGGCTCCGGCCACAGCAACAGCGGCTGGCGCCCGTGTCGCGCCTGCATGGCCTTGGCCAGCAGATCGACGGGAAGATCAGGCTGCTGCAGCGTCGGCAACCACAAGCCGGGCGCTGCCGCGGCCGGCGCCGCATAAGCCGCGCCATCCACCCACGGCAGCATGTCGGCCTGCTCGGCGCTGACCACCAGCACGTCGCGGCTGGCGGTGGCTTGCAGGCCTGACAGCCGCGCGTCGTCCATCGCCTTCAGGCGCGTCAACAAACGCTGGGCGGCTTCGCCCCAGGCCACCAAGCCTCGCGGCTCAGGCGCCTCCGCGCGGCGCACCCAGCGCCAGCCTATCGTTCCAGCCAGGCTCACGCCGGCACGACGAGAAGCGCGGCGAGCTGCGCCCGCAACGGGGCCAGCTCGGCCGGCAGTGTGTCGGCAGAGAAGTTGGCGTCGATCTCACGCAGCAAGGCTTCGGCCTGGGCTACGCGATCGGCGGCCTCGTGCGCCAGGCAGGCCTGCGCAGCTTCAACCAAGCGCGCAGCGCGTGACAGCGGCTGCAGCGTGGCCTGCTCCACTGCGCTCAACAGATGCGGGTGCGCAGCATTGGCGAACAGATCTCGCAGCACGTCCCGGGCGCTGTTCTGCGCCTCGCGGGTGGGCAGCACGTACAGCACCGGCCACAGGTCGGCGGCGGTGGCTTCCAGGCGTCCGGCCAGCACCGCAGCGGCGGCGATCAGGCGTTGCGACTTGACGATGCGCCGGTCCGACAGTTGGATGCCGGCTTGGCGCAACTGGCGAATCGCTTGGGCCAGCGCAGGTCGTGCTTCGCCGAGATCGACTGAGCGAACAGACTCGCACAGCACGTCGAAATGCCCCATGCCGGCCTGCGGCTCGACCGCAGCCCGATCCGACTGCCAGCCTCCGGCCAGCATGGCTTCCAACTGGTGGTCGGGCACCGGGTCGATGAACAGGTGCACCAAGAATCGATCGGCAAAGGCCGACAGGGCTTCATCGTCCGGCAAGCCGTTGGCCGCGCCGACGCATACCCGCAACGGGCACTGGATCTGCGTGTGACCGCGACGGAAGCGTCGCTCGTTCAGCACCCCAAGCAGGGTGTTGAGGATGGCTGTCGAGCCGAGGAAGACTTCGTCGAGGAACGCGACGTCAGCCTCGGGCAGCATGCCGGTCACGTCGGTCTCGACAGTGCCCTCGCGCAGCTTCTTCAAGTCCACCGGGCCAAACAGCTCCGACGGTTCGGTGAAGCGGCCGAGCAGGTATTCGAAGTAGCGCCCGCCCATTGCCTGGGCCACACGGCGCACGACCGCGCTTTTTGCGGTGCCAGGGGGCCCGATGACCAGCAAGTGCTCTTGCGCGACCGCGCTGAGAACGATCAGTTCTGCGAGCTGCTCGCGGCCGACAAGGCCCGCTGTGGCGGCGCGGATGCCGGCGCGCACATGGCCGGCAGAGTCAATCAGGGAGCTGGACATCGGAAAACAGCGGGCGAAAGGGGAAGGAGTCTGCCAGAGGGCCTGGCGACTGTCGGTGAAAAAAGGCGCGGTCCGCGCTGGACCGCGCCTTCACAGCCTGGCTGTCAGGCCAACTGTTCCACGGCACCAGCAGGCGCCGTGGCGTGGTGATGCAGCTGCATCGAGAACTGCGCCCTGCCCGATGACAGCGCGCGCAGGCTGCCGATGTAGCCGAACATCTCTTTCAGCGGCACATGGGCCTCGACCACCGCAGCGTTGCCGCGTTGGCCTTGGCCGCGCACATGGCCGCGACGACGGTTCAGGTCGCCGATCACGTCGCCCAGATAGTCCTGCGGCGTGATCACCTCGACGGCCATGACCGGTTCCAGTACCTCAGGCGATGCCAACGCCGCCACCTCTCGGAAAGCGGCCGCCGCTGCCAGCTCGAAAGCCAGCGTCGACGAATCGCGCTCGTGGTGGCTGCCATCCAGCAACGTCGCGACAAAGTCGACGACCGGATAGCCCGCCACCACGCCCAGTTGCGCTGCGCGACGAATGCCCGCCTCGACCGCCGGGATGAACTCGCGCGGGATCGCGCCGCCCACCACCTGGTTCTCGAAGCGGATGCCTTCGCCGCGCGGCAATGGCGCCACGCGCAAGTGCACGTCGGCGAACTGCCCCGGGCCGCCCGACTGCTTCTTGTGCACGTGGCGGACCTCAGCCGTCGCCGTGATCGTCTCGCGGTACGCGACCTGCGGTCGGCCGACCACCACGTCCACGCTGTGACGCGAACGCAGGTTCTCGACCGCCACCTCGAGCTGCAGCTCGCCCATGCCGGAAAGAATCGTCTGCCCGGATTCGGCGTCATGCCGAATGTGCAGGCTCGGATCCTCGCGCAGCATGGACTGCAGCGCCTTCGACAGGCCCTGGCTGTCCACTTGCCGACGCGGCTCGATCGACACGTCGATCACCGGCTCGGGCACCACGATCTCTTCCAGATGAACCGGATGAGCCCGGTCGCACAAGGTGTGACCGGTCAAGGTGTCCTTCAGCCCGACGATCGCGGCGATGTCGCCCGCCACCAGCTCGTCACGCTCGATGTGGTTGCCCGCATGCACCTCGTACAGCCGCGTCGCCCGTTCGCTGCGACCGGTGTTCGCGTTGAACACCATGTCGCCGCGCTTCAGGCGGCCGCGGTAGACCCGCACGAAAGTCTTCGAGCCATGGTCGTCGCTGACCAGCTTGAACGCCAGCGCCGCGAACGAGCCCGTCGGGTCCGACTCGGGTTGGCCTTCGAAGCCAGCCGCTTCGCCGGGCTTTGGCAGGTAGTCCACGACCGCATCAAGCAGGGGCTCGACGCCACGATTGCGGAATGCCGAGCCTGCCAACACCGGCACGAACGCACTCTTCAACGCGCCCGCACGAATGCAGCGTCGCAAGGTCTCCACGTCGATCGCCTCGCCGTTCAGGTAGGCAGCCAACGCCGCATCGTCGTGCTCGACAACCGCTTCGACCAGCCGGGCCCGGTGTGCAGCCGCCAGCGCCGCCATGTCGGGCGGCACGTCGTCTTCACGGTAGGGCTCGGTCGCATCGTCGCGATCCCACAGCAGCGCGCGCATCGTCAGCAAGTCCACCACGCCGCGGAAGCCTGCTTCTTCGCCGATCGGCAATTGCAGCGGCAACGCGCGAACGCCCAGGCGCTCTTCCATCATCGCCACAACGCGAAGGAAGTCTGCCCCGACACGGTCGAGCTTGTTGACGAAAGCGATGCGCGGCACGCGGTAGTTGTCCGCCAGGCGCCAGTTCGTCTCGGTCTGCGGCTCCACGCCAGCGACGCCGTCGAACACGACGACTGCACCGTCGAGCACACGCAGCGAGCGATTGACCTCGATGTTGAAGTCAATGTGCCCGGGCGTGTCGATCAGGTTGATCTGCGTGCCCTTCCAGTGCACCGTGATCGCCGCGCTGTTGATCGTGATGCCGCGCTTGCGCTCCTGCGGATCGAAGTCCGTCACGGTGTTGCCAGTGTCGACATTGCCGATGCGATGGCTTTCGCCCGTGTAGAACAGGATGCGTTCGGTGGTCGTGGTCTTGCCTGCGTCCACATGGGCGATGACGCCGATGTTGCGTAGGTTTCTGGGTGTCGGGTTCATACGATTCTTTTCTCGTCGACGGCACGCTTCATGGTGTGCGCACCGCCGCCAGGTTGGCAAGGG
>Ga0307516_10007229_pt1 | contig 12795 bp, 11 predicted proteins | sample 19_EM_MG_FD_203310 | JGI IMG/M metagenome (GOLD analysis project Ga0307516, IMG submission 203310) | Populus trichocarpa ectomycorrhiza microbial communities from riparian zone in the Pacific Northwest, United States - 19_EM | ecosystem: Host-associated > Plants > Roots > Unclassified | place... | reverse complement strand
TGTCAAGCAGTAGCATTATCTAACTCAAAGACCTTAGTATGATTTTCAGCAGAGGAGAGAGAAAAAGAAAAGAGGGAAGGAAAAGAAAAGGAAAAGAGGGGGAGGGAGAGATGGGTGTTTCTTTCTTCGTGGACTAAACCCCTGTTCGTCTCTCTAGTCCTTTTATTTCCTTTTCTCTCCCCTCGTTAATTGAAACAACAGATTTTCTCTCTCTAAAACAAGCTTTGTTTTGTTTCTCTTGGCCTTTAGCACTTTCTTCCCCTTTGTTTCTTGATCTGCAACTATTTAGCTTCAGGTTTGCTCATGCACCTGCTCAAATGGGTCATTGCTATTTTTGCTAAAGACGGGCCTGCCTCCTGATTTCAGGTTGCCCTCTTCTCTTTTGGGTTCTTTATTTTCTTGTTTCTTGGTTGATGGCTTTGTCTTGCTGTAACGTTCTTGCCAATCATTGACTTTTCTTTTTCTTTTTCTTTTTCGTTTCTTGTGGAGTTTTAAGGTTCTTGCTATTTTAAAGATTTTTTTTGTTGTTTTAGCCGGACAAACCATTCAATTTTCAGGATCTTTTGTAAATTTTGTAGCTTTAAATGAATGTAGATTTGTTCCTATGTGCGTCCTTCTGTTTGTTTAAATATTTATTCATTTCCTTATGAGGTTTCAAGTTTGCATAATCCGGGGATGAAAGATTTGAAAAATCCAATTTTGAATACGAATGCCTTTTATGGGATGTGGTGTTCTTGAATTCTAATGAATGAAGTATGATTCTTTCTTTTATTTGTGCTGAGTTACAACAATGATGTTATGTACTGTTGCAAGTTGACAAATGCATCCTATATTTTGTTTGTTAAATTAGGCCTTAGAAGAAAGAATTGCCTATAAGCAGGACCAGTTGGTTTCTGCATTTAAAGCAAGATTTGGGGGTTGTTCTTTTCTAGGTATATCGAATCAGCTACAAAAGTGCTTTCGAGATCAATTTTTGAGAGATGACACGGGGAAGGATAAGAGCAAGGCTCCGGCGGAGCCATCTCCACCCGTTCTCTTGCTTAAGGCCAAATGCCAACAACAGTGAGGGGCCGCATCCTTTACTAGGGCCTGGGTTCTCCAGAATTGTTCATTGCAACCAACCCCATAAGCACCAGAAAAAACCCTTGAAATACTGCTCAAATTATATATCTACCACGAAGTACAATATAGTTACATTCTTGCCCAAGGCACTGTATGAACAGTTCCATCGGCTTGCTAATCTCTATTTCCTAGTTGCTGCAGTTCTTTCACTTACAGCTGTTGCCCCATTCTCGCCTCTGAGCATGATTTTACCGTTGGCTTTTGTTGTTGGCCTTAGTATGGCAAAAGAAGCTCTAGAAGATTGGCGCAGGTTTACGCAGGATATGAAGGTTAATAGTCGGAAAGCTAGTGTTCATAAAGGTGGGGGTGTTTTTGGTTATAAGCCATGGCAGAAGATTCAGGTTGGTGATGTGGTGAAAGTGGAAAAAGACCAGTTTTTCCCTGCTGATTTGCTTCTGTTGTCAACAAGTTACGATGATGGGATTTGCTATGTGGAGACTATGAACTTAGATGGTGAGACTAACTTGAAGGTTAAGAGATCATTGGAGGTAACCTTGCCTTTGGAGGATGATGAGTCTTTCAAGAACTTTACAGGAATAATAAAGTGCGAAGATCCAAACCCCAATCTTTACACCTTTGTTGGTAATTTTGAGTATGAACGTCAGGTTTATCCTCTTGACCCTACTCAGATTCTTCTTAGAGATTCAAAGCTCAGAAATACATCTTATGTATATGGAGTTGTGATATTCACTGGTTTTGATAGCAAAGTCATGCAGAACTCAACAAAGTCTCCTTCAAAAAGGAGCAAAATAGAGAAAAAAATGGACAAAATTATATACATCCTTCTCAGCCTTCTTGTACTGATTTCATCCATTAGTTCAATTGGCTTTGCTGTGAAGATAAAGTTTCAAATGCCAGACTGGACGTACATGCAACCCCGGAATGAAAATGATTTGTATGACCCTGACAATCCTGGCAAGTCTGGGGTAGCACATTTGATCACTGCTCTCATCCTTTATGGGTATTTAATACCCATTTCTCTCTATGTCTCAATTGAGATTGTGAAGGTGTTTCAAGCAAGGTTCATTAACCAAGACATACATATGTATGATGAAGAAACTGGCAATACTGCTCAAGCACGAACATCAAACTTAAATGAGGAGTTGGGTCAGGTCGACACTATCCTCTCTGATAAAACTGGCACCTTGACCTGTAATCAGATGGATTTTCTGAAGTGCTCCATTGCTGGTACTGCATATGGTGTATGTTCTAGTGAAATTGAGGTTGCTGCAGCAAAACAGATGGCTATGGATCTTGAGGAGCAGGATACACAAAATACTAATGTTTCGAGGTATGGAAAAAGTGCACATAAGGAGGATAGCAGAGGAGGTCCAGAAATTGAACTCGAGAGTGTCATCACTTCTAAATGTGATAATGATCAGAAGCCAGCAATAAAGGGATTTAATTTTGAGGATAGCCGGCTCATGGATGGAAAGTGGTTGAATGAACGAAATCGAGAGGTCCTTTTGCTATTTTTCAGGATACTAGCAATATGTCAGACTGCCGTTCCTGAGCTGAATGAAGAGACTGGTATGTTTACATATGAAGCAGAGTCACCTGACGAAGCAGCCTTTCTTGCTGCAGCAAGAGAATTTGGTTTTGAATTTTACAAAAGAACTCAATCAAGCGTGTTTATTCGTGAAAAATATGCACACCCAGGACGATTGATTGAAAGGTGAGGTTGCAAATTGACAATTCCATGTTTATTTAGCCCTTTTGTCCATCACTCCCTTTGATTAAAGGTATCTTAACATCTTAAATGTATCTTGGTAATCTTGCAGAGAGTTCAAAATTCTCAATTTATTGGAATTTACAAGCAAAAGGAAGCGAATGTCTGTAATTGTGCGGGATGAGGATGGTCAAATTTTACTCCTGTGCAAAGGTGCTGATAGGTTAGGCTCACAACTGTCTCTTACATGGTCTTTTGTAATCTTTAGCAATCGATGCATAAAGCATCTAGAATCTTCTACCATGGTCTTTAATAGGAAATTTAGGGGAAAAATATAGATAACTTTATTTTTATCTTTGCAATCCATTTGAATTATGCAGTGTAATATTTGATCGACTATCAAAGAATGGAAGAATATATGAGGAAACTACTGTTAAGCATTTGAATGAATATGGAGAAGCTGGGTTGCGTACACTGGCACTTGCTTATAAAAAGCTTGATGAGTCCGAGTATTCTGCGTGGAACAATGAGTTTGTCAAAGTCAAAACTTCTATTAGCACTGATAGAGAAGCAATGCTTGAGCGAGTTGCAGATATGATGGAAAAGGATCTGATTCTTGTTGGTGCTACTGCCGTGGAGGACAAATTGCAAAAAGGGGTACATGATATAATTGTCTTGGAGACATAATTAAGATATTTCTTTATGATACATTTCTGCTTATTTCCATTTTATTCACTCACCAGGTGCCCCAGTGCATAGACAAACTTGCACAAGCTGGTCTCAAGATTTGGGTTTTGACAGGGGATAAGATGGAAACTGCAATCAACATAGGGTTTGTCTCTTAGAGTCTACCTTCAAGGTTCCTTGTAATCTATGTCAATTTTATTTCAGAAGCTATAATTCCCTGTTTTGTGCATGATGCAGATTTTCATGTAGTTTACTCCGCCAGGGCATGAAGCGGATCTGTATAACTGTAATGAACTCAGATGTGGTAGCTCAAGACTCAAAGCAGGTGATATACTTGGCCAAAGGGTACAGCATTTTCCTTTCAGGGACTTGATTTCCTTTGATGCCTGAGTTTTTTGCCTTTCATCACCACACAGGCTGTGAAAGAGAATATTTTGATGCAAATCACCAATTCCTCTCAAATGGTCAAGCTGCAAAAGGATCCACATGCTGCATTTGCGTTAATTATTGATGGAAAATCTTTATCCTATGCTCTAGAGGATGATATGAAGCATCATTTCTTAGCGTTGGCTGTTGGCTGTGCATCTGTCATATGCTGTCGTGTCTCTCCCAAGCAGAAGGCACTGGTATGAAACTTTTTCCCCTTAATTAGTGGACTTTCTTCCAGAATGTATTTTCTTGTCTTGAATCATCAAATTGACAGTGCCCTTATAGAGAGATATGCATTCTTTTGTTGGGTTTTAATTTGTTCAATTTGTTGATACAGGTAACAAGATTAGTAAAGGAAGGAACTAAAAAAACCACATTAGCGATAGGTGATGGTGCAAATGATGTTGGGATGATTCAAGAAGCTGACATTGGAGTTGGCATCAGTGGGGTGGAAGGTATGCAGGTTGGTAACATGTCTAACTAATTCTTCTGGCATGCAGCCTCTTAAAAATGATATTGCCTTTTCCTCCGAGGAGAAATCTTTGTACCTTCTATGCTCACCTGCTGTTATTTCCAGCTGTTTCTAAGCAGTATCTGTCACTTAAAATTTCATGTCCTGCTGATATTTAAATTGGGTTGGACACGTAACATCATGCTTGTCTGCCATCTTTGGTCTCAAATTGGAACTAAGATCAAAATATTATGCTGAACCTTTGCTTTCTTTATCCATTCCAACTTCACCATTTTCTCATAACTTCTTGTGGTTGTTGAGTGAAGAAACAGAGCATCAAGCTTTGCTTATATGCAAGCTTCTAATTTTCCAGTGAAGCTTACGTATTTTCAAATGGATTTACAGGCTGTGATGGCGAGTGATTTTTCTATTTCCCAGTTTCGGTTTCTTGAAAGACTTTTGGTAGTCCATGGACACTGGTGCTACAAGAGAATTGCACAGATGGTAATAATCAAGAGACTATATCATGCTTCCTTTTATGCATTTGATATGTTTGCATCCACTGCACTGACGTGTACACCACATGCTTAGCTATTCTCTTTTTGTTGTTTCATTGAATGGGTTCTTTTGCTTTCAGATTTGCTATTTCTTCTACAAAAATATAGCATTCGGCCTTACGCTTTTCTACTTTGAGGCATTCACGGCCTTTTCTGGGCAGTCAGTTTACAATGACTGGTACATGCTATTGTTCAATGTCATTCTTACCTCATTGCCTGTCATTTCACTCGGAGTTTTTGAACAAGATGTGTCTTCTGAGGTCTGCTTGCAGGTTAGTCCCATTAATTACTTAGCTAATTCTAATGCAATTTTTGTACCAGTTATCTCTCTGCTACAAAAATAATGTTATTTCCCCATTATGCAGTTCCCAGCATTGTATCAGCAAGGGACCAAAAACTTGTTTTTTGATTGGTATCGAATACTTGGGTGGATGGGTAATGGTTTGTATTCCTCTCTTGTCATTTTCATCCTAAATATCGTGATCTTTTATAACCAAGCATTCCGTGCTGGAGGCCAAACTGCTGATATGGCTGCTGTGGGTGCTACAATGTTCTCCTGCATCATCTGTGCTGTGAACTGCCAGATTGCGCTCACGATGAGCCACTTTACATGGATACAACATCTCTTTGTCTGGGGAAGCGTTGCCACTTGGTACTTGTTTCTGTTACTTTACGGTCTGATGCCTCCATCTTATTCGGGGGACGTCTACAGACTTTTAGTTGAAGTTCTTGGTCCGGCACCCATCTACTGGAGTACCATCCTCTTGGTAACAGTCGCATGTATTGTGCCTTACCTGGTTCACATATCATTCCAAAGATGTTTCAATCCAATGGATCATCATATCATCCAAGAAATCAAGTACTATAAGAAGGATGTTGAGGACCAACACATGTGGAGAAGGGAACGATCCAAGGCAAGACAAGAAACGAAGATTGGGTTCACAGCAAGGGTAGATGCAAAGATCAGACAATTCAAAGGGAAGCTGAGGAAGAATTCTTCAACGTTGGTTTCGCAAAATTGTATGCCTTCCCCATCTTAATATAAAATCAAGTCTATATATATTTTTTTCCGGTTGTTCTTGGAAAGTTTTTAGGGTTTTTGGCCTTAGGCTTTTTGATTCGTTTCTTAGCAATTCTTTGTCCGGTTGTAGTGGGTTCGTGCTCCCCAGTTCATTTCACAGAAAGCAATCCAGTATTGTATGTACACTAACTGTATGGTTTGAAAAGTTAACAGCTTGTGAAGATAGTTGAAATTTTATTGTCTTTGCTTCCTTGTCTTCTCCCTGTACCCTTCTTCCTGTATAAAAATACACCATGAGTTGATTGACATCTCTGAATCTGCTATTATTAACTTTCTATATTTTCACACTCATGAAATGTTGGTTAAAAACGTTTTAGTCACCATAACAAATAAGGGAAGGAAAAACATAAAAGGACCATTCAGGTGTACTTAAAAAAAGGTTAGGTAAATCGTGTTTCAATCCATAATATTGAATTGTTTTATATTTTTGTTCTCATACTTTTTTTTTTCAATTGTAGTTTTTCATTCTTGATTTCATGATCATTTTGTCAAAATTTATAAATAAATAAAAAATCATTAATAGAGAACCGAAGTGTAAAACAAGGAGAAACTCTATAGCTAATATCAAATTTGGTTGAAAGAGTTCTCTTGGTATTTGACAAACCGAGCTTAGTTTAGACAAGTTTATTGACCTGCGCTTCGTAGCGGGTCAGTATCAGTTTTTTTTTAAATGTAAAAAAATATTAAGAGTATAGAGAATGACTAAGTTACTTGGATCTAGCAACCATGCCTCCACAAGCTACCATTTCCACTATGGACCAAGCTAGGGCTGAGTTTGGCAGCCAGCATGGTGGGGAAGCCTTTATCTTGTGACGAGCAAACAAACAACTGCACAAGGCTAGAATATGCAAGAGTATGTGTGGAGATTACAACTGCTCTCCCTCTCATTCACAGGTATGATATTGTAAGCCTTCTTTTTAATGAACCCATCACAGTTGAGGTAGAATATGAGTGGAAGCCACCAAGATGCAACCAGTGCAAAGTGTTTGGTCATTCTTGCCCTACTCTGCAGGTGCCCCTTCCCCCTTGCGCCGGACTTAGGCCAAACCAAATTAGAAACAAGTTTGCCCTATGAACAACCAAAACCATAAAGTCCCCACCCATCCCCATCCCCAATAGCTCACTTTGCCTTGGCAGAAACCACTCAACCTCCCTTAACTAGTCTAAACACAAACCATTCACCTTAGGCTACAAATACAGTAACCAGACACTTCCCCCACCCGCAGACACTTCCCCCCTCCTCAGACACCGACAACTTACTTATTAAGGCTAAACGACTTGGGATCAAGTCATGAATCAGGTAATGACATTCTTGCTATTGAAAAAATTCACCTACCCATTGCTGGTATTGAGGATTGTATAGTAAGCAGAATGGACACCTTTAGAACTCAAAAAGAGGCCTCAACTTTAACCAAAGATCTAACCACACACACCTTGGAACAATTAAGCCATCACAAAGAACACCAAGATGAGTCTCCCTCTCCTCCCTCAGTCACAAAGAAGAAAGCATGTAAGAAATGTAAAGAGGCTAAGGGCCTCTAACTTTTGTTACACTCAACCCCCCAACCAATAAATGTTCAATATATAAAATTGGAACATTAAGGGCCTTAATGGCCTAAAAAAATAGAAAATGGTTTAAGAGTGGATCAACAAAAACATGATATCATATGTTTATTGAAAACCAAAATAGCCTCCAGCTACATGGATATGGATACAGTAGAAGTCGGATTAGGATTACATAATTGAAAATTCGTATCCAATGTCAGTCTTACTAACCATTGTCGCATATTAGTTGGTTGGAACCCTCAAAAACTCCATTTAGAATGCACACACAAAACTCAACAATGGATTACTTGTGACACAACCTTCCTAAACAACAACAACTTCCTTAGAATAACCTTCATATATGGACATAATACCCTAGCTGAAAGAGAAGTCATGTGGAATCATATCAGCCTTCAAAGCCCCTAGAATTTCATTTTCCCCTAGATCTTAATGGGGGATTTTAATGCTACCATGAAACTGCGTGATCGAGTAAAGAAGAGTACTGTATGGTATAACCACCACAAGATTTCATCAATTGTACTCAACAGGCCGAACTCATGCAAATTCCCTACTCGGGCATGAGATACACTTGGCATAATGGCCAAACAAGGGACAATATCATATAGAAAAGGCTTGAATGGATATTAGGGAATCCCTCATTTCATAGCCAATAACCAGCTGCTCATTCTCACTTCATGCCAAAGAACCTATTAGATAACAATGTCATGATACTCAAGCTTGATCCTTTAAACCATAGAATGTGCTCCCCATTCAAATTCCTGAATCTATGGGCTGATCATGAAGACTTTCTCCCTGCAGTTAACTCTGTCTAGCATACACCAATTCAAGGAAATCTAATGTATCAGCTCACTTCCAAGCTTTGACTACTGAAGAACCATCTAAAAACTTTTCATAAACACCACTCTAGCCACATCTCTAGTAGAGTGACCAAGGTCAAAGAATAATGAGATACAACTCAACTACAGTTGGATCAAAATACAGCAGGAAATGAGCTAAGGATAAACGAAAGGAGACTGGCTAGGAAATATAAACAACTTTGTGATGATGAGAAAGCCTATTTCAAGCAAAAATCTAGAGTCCAATGGCTTCATCTTAGGGATAAGAATACCAATTTCTTCCAAAAATCCCTGATTTATTGGCAAAGCCGAAACAAGATCCACTCCTTGAAGGATGCATCGGGCAACCTCATTAATGATCAATAGGGGATGGGCAGAGTGGCAATTGATTACTATAAGGATCTCTTTTCAGCACCCATCCCACCATCAGGACATACTACATCCCAATACTTCCCTCCACCCTAAAATGGAGTAGAACTGGATAAGCAAATTACTAATAAGGAGATCAAAGAAGCTCTGAACTCTATCTTAGATGATAAGGCTCCAGGGCCAAATGGCTACACTGTATTGTTCTTCAAATGCAACTGGGCCATAATAGGAGAAGATTTCAAAGTAACTATCAGGTACTTCTTCAATCATCCCTTTATATCCTGGTGTGTTAATGCCACAAGCATAGTGTTAATTCCAAAAACTAAGACTCTCTCCTACATGAATGATTATCGACCAATAGCATGCTGCAATGTCATATAGAAATGCATCTCTAAAATCATAGTGACTAGATTGAAGACAACCCTACTAGACATCATAGGTCCCCCCTAGTCAGCTTTCATTCTAGGAAGACAAATTTTAGATGCTATACTATTGTCCCAAGAGTTGCTTCATAACTACCATATGCCAAAAGGCCTTGCTAGATATGCATTAAAGGTAGATATCAATAAGGCATTTGATATAGTAAGCTGGCAATTCATCATAGGAGGGCTGAAGGCTATTGGCATCCCAGCAACTATGGTAAACTGGATTGAAGTATGCATTACCATGCCTCACTTCTCCATTAACCTAAATAGGGAATTACATGGATTCTTCAAATCCAATAGAGGAATTCGACAAGGAGGACCTTTTGTTACCTTATCTTTTTATTCTAGCAATGGAGGGGTTGGGTGGCATATTGAGGAAAGACACACAATATCCGACTTCATCCATCACTGGAGATGCAAGGAGAATGTTATCATACACCTCAGCTTCGTGGATGACTTGATGATGTTCTGTCATGCTGATCAAAACTCAGCCTCACTTCTCCATTAACCTAAATAGGGAATTACATGGATTCTTCAAATCCAATAAAGGAATTCGACAAGGAGGACCTTTTGTTACCCTATCTTTTTATTCTAGCAATGGAAGGGTTGGGTGGCATATTGAGGAAAGACACACAACATCCGACTTCATCCATCACTGGAGATGCAAGGAGAATGCTATCATACACCTCAGCTTCGTGGATGACTTGATGATGTTCTGTCATGCTGATCAAAACTCAGTATGAATCCTTAAACACTCACTTGGAAAATTTGCTATGCTTTCAGGACTTTCAATTAATCATACCAAAAGTTCCCTATACTTGTCAGAGGTGGATGGGCAGCTTCAGGAATCAATCCAGCAACAATTGGGATTCCAGCAGAAAGCACTTCCTGTGAAATATCTAGGAGTCCCCTTCATCACAACCCTCCTAACACACAAAAATTGCCTGTCATTGGTGGAGAGAATCACTTATAGAATCAAGTTATAAACCTCCTCATCACTCAACTATGCAGGAAGGCTCCAACTTATCAAATTAGTCTTTTTCTTAATTCAGGTATACTATACTACAATTTTCATTCTTCCTTGAGCTACAATCAAGAAGTTGGAAAGCAGCCACATTAAAACATATATCCTTTGGAAAGACACCTCCTTCAATGCATTAGGAGCCAAGGTAGCATGGGCATCAATATGCTTCTCCAAAAAAGAAAGAGGTATGGGAATAAAATGACTGCACACATGGAATAAAGCAGCCACATTAAAACATATATGGCATCTTCTGACAGATCAATAGTTAATATGGTCTACCCGGATTCAAACCAATCTTCTTAGATGATGCTTCTTTTGGACCATCAAAATGCCTTTTAACCCTTCATGGTCTTGGAGAAAGATCTTGTAAAGTAAAGAATGGTGCAGAGGGTAGATGATCGCATGCATTGGAAATGAGGAAGCAACATCCTTGTGGTATGACTATTGGCTACTAGAAGGAAGAAGAATATGTGACTTCCTTCCTTATAGGATATTCTCCTCCACAGGACTACCATGGAATGCCAAGGTGGTTAATATCATCGACAAGGAAAGATAAAATTTTTGAAGAAGCCATCAAGACCTTTAGTCTATCTAGAATGCTATAACAATCAAGCTAACTTCAAACAAAAATGATCACCTAGTTTGGAAAGAGAATAATAAAGGAAAATTCATTATAGACTCGGCTTGGTACATGATTAGGGAATCTAGACCCCCTAACACCATCCATCATCTCCTATGGTACCTTGGATATATTCCACGGCAAGCTTTTATCTTATAGCTAGCCTTCCAGAATAGGCTGCAGACTATGAACAACCTTTATAGAGTAAGGATAACAAACAGCCAAACATGCATACTATGTTGTAGACAAAATGAAATGCATAATCACTTGTTCTTTTAATGCCACTACACCAGATCAATTTGGGAAGCCATCTCAAGACAGTCTAGAATCTAGTGGCCCAATATGCAGTGGAACAACATTCTACAATGGACAACTACAAACTTCATGAAGAGGAAGAATATAACACACATCATAGCTCGGCTAATCCTCTCTACCACAGTTTATTACATTTAGTTTGAAAGGAATAATAGGATTTTTAGCAGCAACCTCCATTCTCTTGAAAATATCAGCACCGAGATCCTCCAACTCATTAGGATTCATTTGGCAAACATAGGCACCAAATGGCCAATCTTAGACGTCATCCAAGAGACAAGGAACATGCAGAACCCATAATGCATTCCATCAGACTCTAAGATCCAACTACGTGTGTCCATTTCCTTTTTGTGTAATGTTAGGCATGTGAGATGGAAATGACATATAGGCCTTCTAGGGCAAATATGCCTCTATTTTCCCTGTTGCATGTATTTCTTTCTTAGACATAAAAGATTTCAGTAGTGGTAAGGTTTTTTTTCTCCTGTTTTATTAGTCTGAGGCATGCTCCTTGGATTTTGTAAATACCCTTTATTCAATACATCTTAACTTTCCAAAACCCAAGTCTACTTGAATAACAACAACAACAACAACAACAATAACCATGTCAGACTCAAACGTCTTGGGTCAGGCAACATGCCAGACCCACGTTACTTGGGTTTGGCAAACATGCATGATCTTAATAATAATAGTAGTAGTAATTGTGATTGTAATATAAATAACAACAACAACCATGTTAGGCCTAACTAAGTGTTTTAGGCCTGACAAACCATGCCACAACCAAGGTGCTTAGGTCTGACAACCATGCCTAATCCAAGTTTAGACAACAACAACAACAACAATAATAATAGCTAATAGTAATTTGTGATTGTGATAATAACAACAACAACTATGCTAGACCCAAGCGCCTTGGGTCTAGCAAACCATGCCATACCCAAGGTGCTTAGGTCTGACAACCATACCTAATTCAAGTTTAGTTGGGTCTGGCAACATGCCAGACCTACGCTACTTGGGTCTGACAAACATGTCTGATCAAAGTTTACTTGTGTCTGATAACATGATAGACCCACATTATTTAGGTTTGGAAAACATGTCAAACCCACATTACTTATGTCTGACAACCTTGTCAGGTCCAAGCGTCTTGGTTCTAACATTAAACATAGTTACCAGACCCAAGCAAACAACAAACAAAGATAGAATAATTGTGCACTTTAGTTGTCAGGAGAGAGAAAAAAGAAAAAACGCAAACAATCAATCCCTGGCGGCAATCCAACCATGATATGTCTACACGCGCCACTCCATGTTGAAGAAGGCACAACTGCACATCTAGTTATACGATGAATGGCTAGATTTGGCCATCAGGAAGCATCTCAACCGCCTCCTTAATGACGGGGACTCTGCCCACTCATTGGGGCGTGTGAAATACGCGCCAGCAGCTTTTTTATTAAAAAATAAAAATTATAATGTGAAAAATACTAAAACACCCCCATGATCCTCTTAATTAACCAAAATACCCCAAAAGGCAAAGCTTCATTTTTGTCTTTTCTGAGGCTAAAAGCGTTATTTGCTTGTACTTGAAAATTAGAAAAACCTAGATACTCTTGTGGAAGAAAGCCAAAGAAACGTTTATCCATTCGCGAAAAGATGAGAA
>Ga0307516_10007228_pt1 | contig 12796 bp, 5 predicted proteins | sample 19_EM_MG_FD_203310 | JGI IMG/M metagenome (GOLD analysis project Ga0307516, IMG submission 203310) | Populus trichocarpa ectomycorrhiza microbial communities from riparian zone in the Pacific Northwest, United States - 19_EM | ecosystem: Host-associated > Plants > Roots > Unclassified | place... | reverse complement strand
GCGTCGCGCGTGCTGATCTGGTAGGCGATGGTGCCGCTGGCGGTCTTCACTTGCGTGCCGAGCGCGCTCACCTCGAGGTTCAGGCGAATGGCCACGTCGTCGTCGGGAAAGACCGTCGGCTCGACCTCCAGCTTGATGCCCACGTCCTGGTACGTCACCGACTCCGACACGAAGCCTGCCACGCCCGGTGTCGTCGTGGTGGTGATCGTGGGGATCTTGTCGCCGATCAGGATCTTGGCCTTCTCGCGGCTGCGCGTTCGGATCTGCGGGTTCGCAAGCGTGTTGACCTTGCCGATCTGGCTTTGCAGGTTCAGCGTGGCCGACGGAATCCCGATGGCGAGGTTGCCCTTGCCCAACGGGAAGTCGCTCAACTTGAAGCTGGCTGATCCGCTCGAACCGGACGTCGAGCTCGACAAGGACGTGGAGAGCGGCGTGAGTGAGATCTGGTTCGGGAAATTGATGCCCAGCTCGGTCAGCCGCGTCGCATCGACCTCCAGCACCTGCGCGTCGATCAGCACCTCGGCCTCGGGGTGGTCGAACAGCGTGATGAGGCGCTCGGCCAGCTGGATGTTCTCGAGGCTGTCGCGCAGCGACAGCAGGTTGTTGTGCTCGTCGACGTAGGGGTCGCGGATCTTGATCATCGACTTCAGGAATGCCGCCGCGCCCTTCGGGTCGCCGTTGGCCAGGTAGAACACCTTGACCAGTTGCTCCTGGTATTCGCGCTGCTTGTCGGGCGTGTTGGCGTAGATCAGCACGGTGCGGTCGTCGAGCACCTTGCGGGCGAGCTGGTTGCTGCCCAGGATCATGTCGAGCGCATCCTCGACGCGCACCGATTTCGCGTAGACCGTCACCTTGGCATCGGCGCGCACGTCCTTGTCGATGACGAAGTTGACGTTGCTGTTGCGCGTGACGGCGTCGAGCACCGCGCGCAGGTTGGCGTCGCGGAAGTCGAGCGTGATCGGCCGCGTCTCGGCCAGCCCGCGTTGCGACGCCTTCACCTGGCTCTGGCGTTGATCGACGGTCAGCCGATGTTGGAGCGCAAGCAAGTCGGGTTGGCGGCGGTTGTCCTTCAGCGCGTCGTTGACGACCTTCAGCGCAGCGTCGGGCTGTCGCGCCGCGACCAGTTCCTGCGCCTGTACCAAGGCCTGCCCCTGGCGACGTTCAACGGCCAGATCCGCCAACAAGGTGCGGACGCGCTGTCCGCTCGAATCGAAGACCGCCGCCCGTTGAAGCAACTGCTCCGCCACATCCAGCTTGCCCGCCGCCCTCGCCGCCTCGGCTTGTGCGATCAGCGACGCCAGCACCTTCGAGCGTGCCATCAGCAGCCGCTCGCGCAGCTGGACGCTGTCGGGATGTTGCTGCACGCCCTGCTCCAGCATCTGCAGGCCCTGCTCGAAACTGCCGCTGGCGATCAGCTGCGAAGAGTCGTCTCGAATGCGCTCCTCGGCGCACCCGGCCAGGAGACAGGCGAGCGCCAAGGCCAGCACGCGGATTCGCACCGGAGATCTTGCGATGCGGATCAATTCGACAACTCCCTCAATTCGCTTGTAGTTTTCAGTGCGCGCCGACGGAGGACGGCGGTGACATCGACAGCGTGACGCGCTGCTGGGACCCGGACTGCACCAGGACGATGGCGCCGGCCGTGATCTGCTCGACCTCGAATCCACCGTCCAGCCGGGTACCGACGTGGATGGCGATCGGCTGTGCATTATCGTCGCGCGCGACGTAGAGGACTCGCTCGCCGGCGGGCGTTGTGAGACTGCCCCAGAAGCGGTAGGCGACTTGCGGCGGCGGTGGGGGTGGCGGTAGAGCCAGTGCCACCGTGGCGCTGGCGACCGGCTTCGGTGCAGGCGGGACGGGCGACGCGAACGGGCTGCGAGGGGCCGCCTCCATGTTGGGCGCAGGCCACGTCGCCGGCAGCGGGGTTTGCGTGCCCTGCGCGTAGGGCGCTTGTCCAGCCGTTGACGGCGACGCGGCGATGAGTCGGGTCGTCGATGGGCCTGGCGTGCGCTCGACAGGCGCGACCACCCCGCTGCTCGCCGGCTTGACTCCGGGATTGAGCAGCGCCCACGCGGAAAGCAGCGCGGTGGCGGCGAGTGCCCAGACGAGTTCTCGACGCATCAGGACATGGCCGCCGGGCGAAGGAACTGGATCAGTTCGAGGGTCGCCTCGTCGCTGCCTTTGTCGACAGGGTTGCCTGGCGCAGCGTCGCGGTGGTGGAGGGTCAGGCGTTGCAAGGTCAGCCCAGGGAACCTGGCCAGCAGGCCGATCACGACGTTCTTGATGTGGGGGTAGTCGCCGCGCAGTTGCAGGGTGAATTTCGCCTGGCCGAGCTTCTTCGCGTCGGTGGCGATGGATTGGCTTTGCATCTGGGAGATGCGGACGTCTTGATCCTGGGCGAGGCGGGATGTGAAGCGGATCGTTGCGTCGGGATCGGCGACGCCGGAGAGGGCTGAGACAAAGTCAACGGGCGCGGTAGGTGCTCGCGCATCGGGCACGCCAAGGGCATGGGAACGGTTCGAAATCGAAGAGGGCGCTTCATTAGAACGTGCCAACGATGCGAGGTGCCAGTTCTGTTCGATGAAGGCAGCTGTCAACAGACTGGCGAAGAGCCAAGCCGCGGAGATGGCGTACCAACCAGTAGCTCCTGTTGGTACACGCGACGCTGGGAACGCTCGTTCGAAAATTGGCGTCATTGGATCGAAGTCGAGTTGCATGGAACGACGAGTGTCGTCGCTTCAGTCCATCAGACTGTCAGTTGGCTATACGGTCGCCAACCTGCATCCCGCAAGGCTCGGCCGCTGTTTACGAGACTGCACGTAGTCGTGCGTCATGTGTGGTCAGTTTTAAAAGGGCCCGGCGTCCTCGCCGGGGGATTGTCATTGAACCCTCGACGGCAGGCACTTTCGGCCACGCCGGAGGCAAAAGGCAAAAGGCAAAAGGCAAGATGCGACGCCGTGCCCCTCGGCAACGTGCTCCTTGTTTGGGGCTAATTTGCGTTCCTCATCAACTTCCTCTGATCAATTCGAAGTGAACTTTGTATTTTACTCCAGGCCGCTTTATCTATTCGATACGTCCCTGTTTTTCCAGCCATTGAAACAATACCGCTTGCATCAACAAACGCCTGCTGCCCTTCACTTATCACCAAGGCCCTGACTCTATTTTGGTTGAATTTTAGCTGTTCTTCACCATCGATTTGACTCAACAAACCCACGACTGCGAAATCCGAATCTAAAGTCCACTTTTCCCAGGCCTGCCCAACGATCGTCTCTCGAGTAACAGGAACATATGTCTCAACCTCAAAAGGAATAAAGTAAACGATTGCCTGCGTTGCAGCAAACGAATTTAATGAAAATAGCAAAAGATAGAGTGCAAAAAGTTTTTTCATGATTAATAGGCATGGTGTTAAGCAGCCGGTCAATAAAGCACTCGCACAGGCAGGCCGAGTTGCTCGCGAATTGGATTTTCGTTTGCATTTACATTATTCATTTGGCCGGGGCCCTCATCTTTGATGCGCGTTGCTGCATGGCCGATCTCATGCCCCAATATAACGCTGGTAGGCGCGGGCTCACTAAAACATCTCCCATTCGCACTTACAGATGTCACAGGATGAAAGTTTGGATCGACACTTATAACGTGCCTAGTTGGATCATTATAGGCATCGCCATTTTTCTCGTTCGTAATCGTCGTGATAATTGGAGAATTCTGCAATTTAGTTATTAAATCTGCACCTAACGGCGTGCTGTTGACGACATCGAGCGCTGATTGCAGCGCCGCCTGCGTTTGGGGACTGCCCGCCAGTCGAATTAGCAACCCAGTCGAATCAATATATGAAGTTGGGCGACCCACCACATACACGAAAGTATTCGTACCCCCGTTCAATCCAATGGGATCACTTTGAACGTACCGCCCAAGCGCCTGGTTGTAATCCCGATTCCAGTTGTAGAACCAACCGGACTCGGTGTCAGCGACCTGTCCCGGGAAGCGCGGGTTGTAGGTGTAGACGCCCAAGCTGTTCGGGTTCGTGTTGGCCTGGCTCTGCCCGAAGGGCTCGTTGCTACCCCACTGCCACACGATAGCTTGATCAGCCGGGCGCACGATGACCCGCGCCGTGTTGAGGTGGTCGGCGTAGACATAGGACACGGTGGTCTGGCCGATGGCCGGCGCCGTGAGCGCGGCCACGGGCATGTCGCCGAGATACACCGTCTCGTAGATCGCCTTGCCCGTCGAGTCGTACTCACCGACCAAGTGGCCTGCTTCGTCGTACGCGTAGTACGACTTGCCCGTCGTGATGATGGCCGTGGGCCCGCTCTTGTAGACGCGTTGCTCCAACGCGTTGTACAGGTAGCTGAAGGTGTTGGCCGAACGCAGCTCGGTCTTCAGGCGTCCTCGACCCGAGTAGGTGTAGGTGCCGCCGGCGTCGCTGGTCAGATGACCTGCTGCGTCGTAGCCTTGCGCGGTCGCACCGCCGGCGGCCGTGGTCACGTTCGTGTACCAGTTGCTGGTCGTGCTCACCGTGCTCGGGTACGAGGTGCCGTTGATCGTCGTGAGCGTGCGGTTGCCCGTGGCGTCGTAGGTGTAGCCATAGGTGCTGCCACCGGCCAGGTTGGCGGCCGTCAACCGATCCAGGCCGTCATAGCCAAAGGTCTGATCCCAGTTGATGGGGGTCGTGTGGCTGTAGCCCACGATGCGACCCGCGGCGTCGAAGGCCACGGTACGCGTCACGCCAGCGGCAATGCTTGTGCCGTTCGGGTTTCCAAGCGGGTAGCTGACGAGGCGACCATAGGCGTCGAAGCTGCGTTGGTAGGGAACGGCTCCGGTGCCCCAGACCCAACTCTTGGGTTGACCAAGGGCCGTGTAGTTGAGGCCGGATAGCACCTTGGTCACGATCCCGTCAGTGCCGGTCACGCCGATGTCGTTGACGCGGCCCGCAATGTCGTAGCCGTACGTGACGATCGCCCCACTCGGGTAGGCCACCGTTTGCAGCTTGCCTGTCGCCGTCCCCGTCGTTCCCCAGGTGTAGGTCAACTTGAACACCTTCTGGCTGCCCGCGGGTCCCGACGTTTGCGTCTTGGTCAGAACGCGACCGAACCCGTCATAAGTGAACGAAGTGCTTCCCGATTCGTCGGTGAAGCTCGTCAGATGGCCCTTGCCGTTCGTGCCGACGTCGTAGGTGAAGGTGAGACCTGTTCCCCCGTCGCTGTACGCCACCGTCTTGAGCCGATCGAGGGCGTCATAGGTGTAGGTCGACGTCTTGCCTCGCGCGTCTTTTGAGGTCCAGAGTAGGCCGCTGTCGTAAAACGTCCGAACAGTCTCCCCCGTGTCCGGACTCGCCAACTTCGTTGCGTTACCCAGGCCGTCGACCGAGTAGGTCGTCGTCAGGCTGCGCGGATCGGTGACGGTTGCGGTCTGATTCTGCAGGTCGTAGCCCAGGCCGATGGTAGGCGCCGGTTGACCCACGGCCGGCACCGGCTGCGTGATCGTGGTGGCGCGTGCCAGGCTGTCGTAGGCCTGTTGGGTGACCGCAGAGTTCGCGTCCGTCACCTTCGTCAGGTTACCTTGCGCGTCGTACTCGTAGTTGGTCTGCAAGGCTGCAGCCGGCGGCTGCGCACTGCCGTCTGCGCTCACCTGCACCAACGTGGCGGTGGACGTGCTCGGCGAATTGGTCGTGTCACCGCCATAGCTGGCAGTCACCACATGCAGGCCGTTGGCCAGCGTCTGGCTCCAGGTCGCGGTTCCGCTGGCCACCGCGGACGTGCTCAGGACGGTCGCCCCATCGCGGAAGGTGACGCTGCCCGTCGGGGTCGATCCGGTCACCGTGGCCGTGAACGTCACCGAGGTCGATGGCGTCGCGGCCGAGGCCGAAGCGCTCACCGCCGTCGCCGAGTTGGCACCGATGACGTTGACGGTGACGCTGCCGGAACGGCCCGTGTTGTTGGGGTCACCCGTGTAGGTCGCGCCGTAGACATGCCCGCTCGCGGCCGTGGGCGTGGTGCTCAGGCTCGCCTGGCCGCTGACGATGGGCACGGCGCTGCCGAGGTTGGTACCACCGTCTGTGAATTGCACGGAGCCCGTGGGCAGGTAGCCGCCGATCGATGCCGTCAGGGTCAGGCTGCTGCCCGCCGGGCTCGGGTTCGCGCTCGAGCCGAGGGTCAGGGTGCCAGCGTTGATGCCCACCGTCTCGGTCAGCACGGGTGATGTGCTGCCTTGATTGGGGGCGTCACCGTTGAAGACCGCGGTGACGTTTCGTGCCCCCTGCGCAGTCGGCGTCCACGAGCAACTGGCGCCAGAAGTGCTCGGTGAAAGCGTGCCGCTACACACCTCCGTCGAGCCATCCTTGAAATGCACCTGGCCCACCGGCTTGATGCCAGAGCCGGAACTCGTCACCGTGCTGGAGAGCGTGACGGGCACGCCGATCTGCGGCGTGCTCGTCGATGCCGACACCGTGCTGGTCGTCGTGTACTGCGCGTTGATGACTTCGCTTGTCGACCCTGAACTGGTCGCGTACGTGGCGTCGCCCGCGTAGTTGGCGGTCAACGCATGCGTGCCTGTGGTGGTGAAGGTGACCACGCAACTGGCGACACCATTGGTGTGCACGTTCCCAGGGCACGTCGCCGTCGGAATCGCAGTGGCGCCGTCCATGAACGTGACTGTTCCCGTCGGCGTTGCTCCCGACCCCGACAACGGCGCCACCGTCGCCGTCAACGTCACGCTTTGTGTAGCGTACTGAGTCGCCGGATTGGCTCCCAATGTCGTCTTGCTTGCCGTCGTTCCAACCGCTTGGCATGCGAGGCTGATCGACAGGCCCGCCATCAAAACCACGGCCCGCACCAGGCCGCGCCATTCCATTTGAACCGAGTTCATCAGGTACTCCTCCCCGCCATTCGCGAGCATCTTGTCTTTGTTTCGATCATTCAAGCGGAAGGCGATGACGCTTTCCATCGCCCGCTGCCAGCGCCGCCTCAGTGCATCGCACCTGTCGTGCTTTGAACCCGGTTCAGTTGGTCATAGACCCGAGTGACCGCACTGGCCAACTGGCCCGACGCGTCAGTCACCTGCTCGCTCGTGCGATTACCCACGTTGTCCAACACGTAGTGGATCTTGTTGCCCGCCGCGTCCGTGATGTCGGTGAGGCGATGCGCATCGTCGTACGCGTAGTTCAACATGCTCGCATCGGGCATCGTCACGGTTTTGATCAGCCCCGTAGGCCAGTAGTCGTACGTCGTCGTTAGCGGCGAGGCAGATGCCGGCGCCACCGTCTGCGTGTGCAGCCATCCACGCGGCCAGTAGGTCATCGACGTCACCGTCGAATTCGCGTCGGTGCTCGAAAGCAGTCGACCTGCCTTGTCGTACGACGTGAACGTCGTCACTTGCAATAACGGGTTCTTGATCGTGTTGAGGTCACCCATCGTGTGACCCACGGCACCCGAGAAGCTCGTCGTCGGGTAGTACGTGTAGGTCGTCGTGTGCGACAGCGCATCCGTTGGCGACTGCTTGGGCGTGGTCTCGGTCAGCACCTGGCCGTATTGGTTGTAGGTGTACGTCCAGGCGCGCGTCGCTCCGGTGACGGTGGCCGACAGACCGAGACCCCCCGTCGCGTCCGTCGTGGCTTGCTCATAGCGCGCACACAGCACCGCCAATGGCTTGCCATCGGGCAGCGTGGTCGCCGACGTCACGCACGAGGCCGTACCGCCGACAACCGGATCGGGCTGGCCGTTGTAGACCCAGGTCGTGAGCTTCTTGGGGGCGGCTTCGCGCGCCTTCAAGACCCAGTCGGGGTGCCACACCGTCGTCGTCTTGCGTTCCGGATGCGCGACATCTGCCGGGCTAGGCACGTAGGTGGACAGATTGGTCGGACATGACTTCGTGTTGGGCAAACCTTCAAGAGCTATCGTCGGCAGATTTCGGGTGCCGTCGTAGGTCAAGCAATCACGGCTGCCATTGAAATCGTCGTAGCTCGCCAAATTGCCATAGGCATCGTAGCTCTGATGGCTGACGCTCGAAGCCGAGCCAGTGCCTGCAGGCTGATCCTGGGCCGTCAAGGCCACCATGCCGTTCACGACCGAGGCCCCCAAATTGTGCACCTGCGAGTTGGGTGTGGTGACTTGGGTGCCGGTCGGAGCCTGCCACCGGTGTTCCCGACAGATGAAATTCGAGCCGATCAGCGTTTCCGTTACCGACCAATAACTCGGTTGCGAATAACTTACGGAGAACTTGTTGGCGTTCGTACCGAGATACGTTTCATTGGCACGTCCTGCCGCGTCATAGCCGTAGGTGCTGTATCGCTGGCCATTCTCATCGACGATGCCTGTCAATGCCCAAGGCAAGGACGACGTTTCATACACAAAGGTCTGGACATGAGCGTCAGGCCAAGTCAACGTGCTCAGGTTGTTCAAGCTGTCGTAGCCGACATGAATGATCGAGCCGTCGGTCGCGGTGACCTGGTTAATGCGTTGTGGCGCGGAGAAATCCGCGGGTTGTTCGTAGGCGAACTGGATGTTCCGCCCGAACGCGTCGGTCACGCCTGTAAGCAACCCCAAGGTATAGGTGAACGTCAAACTGCCACCATGTGCAGTCGCCAGCGTGGTCACAAAGCCGTTCACATCGTAAACTTCTTCTGTGAGACCCGAGCCATCCACCAAGGTACCTGCCGCTCCGTTACCGGTGAACTGGAGTTTCGTATTGGGTGCGACCGTGGGCGCATAGCTCAAACTTCCGCCACCACCGCCGCCGCTACAACTGTCAAAACCCGACACGCTGGCGGTTTCCCAGACAGCACCACCGCGCTGCATCGCCACCGTACTGTATGGGGCGCCTATCCCATCGACATTTTGCATCACCAAGCTGCGATGCAGGTTCGATTGCCACAGGGGCCCGAACGACGGCGGGGGCGGTACCAACCATGTCGACCCGCCATTAACCTCTGGAATCTGATTCACCGAATCATAAGTCAATGTCACCGGCTGCCCGCCAATGGCAACCCCCAGGGACACCTCTTGACGCTTCGACCCTGTCAATGGATAAATGGGATTTCCCAGGCCGGGATTGGGGTCCATCTTCGGATTCGACATCAAGCACGGTATGCAGATCTCCTGCTTCGGCTTGTTGAAGTACTCATCACCAAATGCAAAGCATTCAACTCCCGTATTAGGGTCGGGATTATGGAATTCAGAATTAAACGCACATTGTCTGGCACTCGCACTATCCCTCGGCACGACGTACGAGGAGCCATCAGGAGATTGGCTAATATAGAATAAATCGCAGCTTGCATAGCCTCCATCTTGTAGAGTCGTAGGCGTAGAGATCCGGCAGTTTTGGACGAGGGGGCTAAAAGTCCATCCATTAGTCGAAGCAGCGGTTGTTCGGTTAGCCTGACATTGCAAGTATTTATATATCGCATCATAGGGATCACTACCCGTATACACCGTCTCGCAAGAGTCCGCTACGTACCCATTAAACTTAACCCATGGATTACCCGCTGCTGCCGCATCAGTCGCAGGCAAAATAATAATCAATGAGAAAATCACACCAAATATCAGCCGGACTCGCAAAAAGCGTTTAATCATAGTAAAAATTTCCAGAAATAAATGTGCAGCACCGCCACAATGTGGACACCGAAATCCTTCCCACCAGCACGATTCGGCAAGGCCTGTGGCAGCCCAACGACCGCGCCCGCGGGAACGATCTTCGATAGAGCGCGCACGTCGCTCACGGTTCTGATTCACCACCTGTTGAAACTTTGCCCCGGGGCTGGGCGAATTCCTGCATACGCGCCAGTGCAAACGAGAAAACAAATCGCAGCGCCGACAAACTGCGCCAATATCAAAAATGTGTGGGCAAACGTCCATTTCGGAGGATGATGATCGGCAACGCCCACGCCTTCAAATATTAAGTTGTCATGCACTGTTACCCCCCCCCAAAAAAATATCCCAACATGGTATTGCTGCCCTAAGCCATTCCATTATTTCACTATACAAAGCCCGTGATGCTTACTAATCAACAGGTACGGCCATCTTGGATAAGCGTGCGTCGTGTGTGGTCAGTTTCAGAGGGGCCCCGGCCGGACGGCCGGGGCGGCTTCGCGAACGGAAATGGGTCCGCTTCTACACGTTAAGCACCCTATTTTGATGCCTTCAACAACTCACTTTTCAGCAGTCGAACTGCGTTAGTACTACCCTGCCCGGCGGCACGTCGAAGCCAACGGATAGCACGCGTTCGATTTACCGGCACCCCTTCCCCATACAAAAGACACCATCCAGCTTTAAATTGGGCCTCCACATGCCCTAATTTTGCCGCCGAGTAAAAATACTCGAACGCAATCCTCAAATTCTTTCTGGCGCCATCACCGGTGCTATAGCACACTCCAAGATTGTGCAGCGCATGTGGCTCACCCAAGCGAGCAGCACGGCGATAGAGGAGGACAGCAGAACGCTTTTCAATTGAAGATCCTGATTTACGCCAAAGCAACTCACCTAGAGCTGTAGTCGCACCTAAGGAACCCAATTTGACGGCAATCCTTAGGTACCGCTCGGATTCAACCGCAGACTTTTGAACGCCTTCCCCATATTCAAATGCATCTGCCGCGCGCCAAGCTAGCTTTGCATCGCCCAGACGTGCGCCGATGCAAAACAGAGCAAAGGCAACACGTCGGTTCTTTCGGGCACCATCGCCATCAAAGTACTGATCGGCAAGCGCGCGTATGGCCTGAAGATCAGAATTCGCGATTGCCACCCTCACTCGATTAGGAATGCGCGTTTCACTCATCATTGCCTCTACTTTGGCTTGTTCGGGTTTGGTTTCCAGCCTGGCTGATTCCGCTTCTTTTCAGAATCTCGACCCGGCCTTGGCTTGGTATGCTTATCCCAATTGCTCGGCCGCTTGTTCTTTGTATGCTCCTCTGCAAAGCAGGCCGGGGAATTTGCGGCCGCGGCAGGAGGCAAAGCTGAGTTGAGTCCCGGCGGCGTACCCATCAAAGTAGGATTTTGAGGCTCCCGGAATAAAGACGGCCAGTGAATAGTCGGCTGAGAATTAGAAGGAAATGGGTTGTCCGGATTAAAAGGGGGTGTAGAGCTGTGCTGGCAGACAACGCCAAAGGGTGAGACCACACAGCCATCTAAACCCTCTGAATCGACGCTATCTAACGGACTGCTATCGACATAGCCGTACGTCGTCATGCTCCCGGCATCGAGGCCGATGGGGTCACTTTCTACATACCGCCCAAGCGCCGGGTTGTAATCCCGGTTCCAGTTGTAGAACCAGCCGGACTCATTGTCAGCCACTTGGCCAGGGAAGCGTGGGTTGTAGGTGAAGGTACCCAGCGAATTCGGATTCGCATTGGCCTGAGTCTGCCCAAAGGGCTCGTTGCTCCCCCACTGCCATTGGATCGCTTGGTCGGCCGGCCGCACGATCACCCGCGCCGTGTTCAGGTGGTCGGCATAGATGTACGACACCGTCGTCTGGGTGGTGCTCGGCGCCGCGAGCGCAGCCACAGGCAGGTCGCCGAGATAGACGGTCTCATAGACGGCTTTGCCCGCCGAGTCGTACTCACCCACCAAATGCCCCGCTTCATCGTAGGCGTAGTAGGCCTTGCTGGCGCTGATGGTCGACACGCCCTTGTATAGGCGCTGTTCGAGCGCGTTGTAGAGGTAGCTGTAGGTATTGCCTGAGCGCAGCTCTGTCTTGAGTCGACCGCGCCCCGAGTACGTGTAGGTGCCGCCTGCGTCGCTGGTCAAATGACCGGCCGCGTCGTAGCCCTGCGCCGTCGCGCCGCCGGCCGCAGTGGACACGTTCGTGTACCAATTGCTCGTGGTGCTCACGGTGCTGGCGTACGGCGTCGCGTTGATCGTCGTCTGCGTGCGATTGCCCGTTTGGTCGTACGCGTAGCCGTACGTATTGCCCAGCGTCAGCGTTGCGCTCGTGAGTCGATCCAGGCCGTCATAGCCAAAGGTCTGATCCCAGTTGTTGGGGGTCGTGTGGCTGTAGCCCACGATGCGACCCGCGGCGTCGAAGGCCACGGTACGCGTCACGCCAGCGGCGATGCCCGTGCCGTTCGGGTTTCCAAGCGGGTAAGAGACTAGGCGACCATAGGCGTCGAAGCTGCGTTGGTAGGGAACGGCCCCGGTGCCCCAGACCCAACTCCTGGGTTGACCAAGGGCCGTGTAGTTGAGGCCGGAAAGCACCTTGGTCACGATCCCGTCAGTGCCGGTCACGCCGATGTCGTTGACGCGGCCCGCAATGTCGTAGCCGTACGTGACGATCGCGCCACTCGGGTAGGTCACCGTTTGCAGCTTGCCTGTCGCCGTCCCCGTCGTTCCCCAGGTGTAGGTCAACTTGAACGTCTTCTGGCTGCCGGCGGGTCCCGACGTCTGCGTCTTGGTCAGAACGCGACCGAACCCGTCATAAGTGAAAGAAGTACTTCCCGATTCGTCGGTGAAGCTCGTCAGATGGCCCTTGCCGTTCGTGCCGACGTCGTAGTTGAAGACAAGACCCGTTCCACCGTCGCTGTACGCCACCGTCTTGAGTCGATCGAGGGCGTCGTAGGTGTAGGTCGACGTCTTGCCTCGCGCGTCTTTTGAGGTCCAGAGTAGGCCGCTGTCGTAAAACGTCCGAACAGTCTCCCCCGTGTCCGGACTCGCCAACTTCGTTGCGTTACCCAGGCCATCGACATCGTAGTTCGTCGTCAGGTGGCGCGGATCCGTGACAGCGGCGGGTTGATCTTGCAGGTCATAGCCCAGGCCGATGGTAGGCGCCGGTTGACCCACGGCCGGCACCGGCTGCGTGATCGTGGTGGCGCGTG
>Ga0307516_10007227_pt1 | contig 12797 bp, 6 predicted proteins | sample 19_EM_MG_FD_203310 | JGI IMG/M metagenome (GOLD analysis project Ga0307516, IMG submission 203310) | Populus trichocarpa ectomycorrhiza microbial communities from riparian zone in the Pacific Northwest, United States - 19_EM | ecosystem: Host-associated > Plants > Roots > Unclassified | place... | reverse complement strand
TTCGCGAATCAATATTTGTTGGGTGGGGGTTTTCCGTTTCCAATAGTGCTGGTGCCTAGGTACAAGTTATCTTTGTGTCACACTCCTATCAAACCTAATTTACTTCGCTTTCCGGGAATTTGTGTCTTTGCGTGTGGGTTGTTATAGGGCCAGACCGTCAGCCTTTTATTCCACACGAATTGGGCTCTTCTTGGACCTGAATTAGAGGTTGTCCTTCATGCTCCTTAGATCTCCCAAGCTCCTCTAGGTCCATCTTGCTTCATATATTATGTACAAGCTCATTCAATGCTTCTTTAAGCTTCTTTGTCCTAGCTCTTATAGTTGGTGGGATAATCTCCCTTTCTTGGTTCTCTAAAGAACTGAAAATGATTTATCGAAGAACAACTAGCTTCGTGGCGTCATCCTAATACTTCTCGTTCGCGAATCAATATTCGTTGGGTGGGGGTTTTCCGTTTCCAATAATGCTGGTGCCTAGGTACATGTTATCTTTGTGTCACACTCCTATCAAACATGATTTACTTAGCTTTCCAGTAATTGGTGTCTTTGTGTGGGTTGCGTGACTACGAGATCACGAGGTTCGCCTCAACAACTCATTATTCTTGGCAATTTTCTTGCCAAGAAAATTCTATCATTGGGTTAGGCTAGTGATTGGAGGGTTGGACCCTTATTCTAACCCAGCCCACAAAAAAGGCTTGTTGGGCTAGGCTAGAGACCTGTACACATGGGCTTGGGCCTCGAACCCAATAAGCCCAACCTATATGACTGGGCCAAGCCTAACCCAGACTTAAAGGTGTGTTTAGCCCGCCCTATTTTTCCTTAGAATTAAAAAGGCAACAAACAGAGAAGTGCCCATGGTAGATGAACCTAGCAGAAACTAGATTTATCGGGTACAATTCATGGATAGGTTCTTGGAATATAATCAAATTAGAATGGCAGAGAAAGACAAAGGAGAGAACTATCTTTATCATGCCTTGGGGAACCTTTAGCTATAAAATGATGCTATTCGGATTGAGGAATGTCGGCACCACGTATCAAAAAGCAATGGTCACTTTATACCACAACATGATGCACTGAAAAGTGGAAGTGTATGTAGATGATATACTTGCCAAATCAAAGAAAGAAGAAGATTATGAGAAAATATTGAGGAAATTGTTTGAAAGGATACATAATTTCCTATTAAAATTGAATCTCGTAAAGTGCTCCTTCGGGGTAAGGATCGAAAAACTGTTGGGTTTTGTAGTAAGCAGTCAAGGGATAGAAGTTGATCTAAACAAAGTAAGGGCAATACATGAAATATCGACGCCTGAGACAAAGAAAGAAGTAAGAATTTTTCTTGGGCGCTTGAACTAGAAACTCTGGTTCATATCTCAGCTCACAGTAGCATGCGAGTTGATTTTCTGTTTACTTAGAAAGAAAAATCCTAGGGTGTGGAACAATGATTGCCAAAAAGCCTTTGACAAGATCAAAAGATATTTGCAAAACCTGCCATTGATAATGTCTCTTATGCCAGAAAGACACCTGATACTATATCTAACGGTGACAGAAACAGCCATGGGATTCGTGTTGGGCTAGCATGATGAGTCAAGGAGGACAAAATAAATTATCTACTACTTGAGCAAGAAGTTCAATGCTTGTGAATCGTATACAATCATTGAAAGGCTATGTTATGCTTTAGTTTGGTACGTAAAAAGGCTTAGACAATATATGTTGTACCATGACCTGGTTGATCTCAAAACTGGATCCGCTTAAATACATCTCTGAAAAGCCTTACTTGTCAAGCTGGATAGCAAGATGACAAGTGTTGTTAGTACAATAGACATTATTTATATGACAAGGAAGGTTGTAAAAGGAAGCGTGATTGCTGACCATTTGACAAATCATACTATGGAAGATTACAAGCCACTGAATTTTGACCTTCTCGATTAGGATATGTTAACAGTTGAAGATGACAGTGAGATGAATGACTAGTAGACCATGTGCTTTGATGGAGCAGTGAATGTATTAGGAAATGGGGCTAGAGTAGTGATAATTTTCCCAGAAAAGAAGCAGTACCTTATTTCAGTAAGGTTGCATCATCAACCGAGTATGAAGCTTGCATCATCGGTCTAGGAGCTGCTTTAGAGCTAAGAAATAGGAAACTTGATGTTTATGGAGATTCACTCCTAATTATCTACCAAGTGAAGGGAGAATGACAAACTAAAGATGAGAAGCTGAAGCTATATCAAGATTATCTCTTGAAGTTAGCTAATGAGTTTGAATAGAAAAAATTCACTCACATGAACAGGGATAAGAACCAGTTTACAAAAGGATCCAACGAGCTTGGAGGGTGAATACCATAGATTCTTAATTTGTTAGTTAGCTGGTTGTATTGGTTTCCCTAATGAATCTAGTGAGGTTTCAATTTTACGGTCGGTGGCTAGCCTGTAGCCATCTGTTGTTTTATGTTTCTGTTATCATTGTAAATCTGGGGTATGCCCCTTATAATGTTTGTATCTTCTTCTTTTAATACATACGTCAACTTATAAAAAAAAAAAAGATAAGAACCAGTTTACTGATGCTTTGGCAACCCTAGCTCCGTTGACACAACTCAATATTGGGAACAAGATCCAACCACTAAGCATCAAAATAAAAAAATCTCCAACCTCACTGTAGTTCACTAAAAGAGTCACCAGATAGAAAACTGTGATATATTGACATCAAGAGGCTTATCCAAAACCAGGAATATCCTCCAAAAGCATCCAAGATGGGTGAAACGACTTTGAGGAGAATGGTCACGAATTATTACTTAGATGGAGATGTCCTATATAAGAGGTTGTTTGACGGGACTTTGCTTAGGGGTTTGAATGAGAAGGAGGTTGTGCATTGACAAGAAATCCCATGCAGGAAAGCAAAACTTAGTAATCCTAAATGCATGTGTTTGAAATGAGAAAAGATCATATTTAATAATCATTTCACAACACTAAAAAAATATACTTGTAGTGTCCCCTTTGATTCTAATGAGTTTTTCTTAAAAATCAACTCTGATTAGGATCACACCTCATACTAGAGGTAAGTACAAGGGTTAGGAAAGCAATTTAACCAGTAGAATATAAAGAATAATCCTTAATGATCAAAGGTGCCCAAACAAAGCGAGGGGGCATGCAAAATTTCAAAGAATACATAAAGCATGTCACAAAAAAAAGACAAGAAATCTAAGCTCAACAAAAAGGGATCACAATACAAAACTTTAATTTTATCATGTAGCTTGCCTCTATTAATTTTAAACAAACCACAAAACTAACATTAACACAATTGAGAAACCAAAATTAAAGGAAAAAATAATAAAAATCCTAAAAACTAAGAAATCCAAAATTAAAGGGGAAAAATAACAAAATTAGCTCGAACAACACATTCTATAGACTTAATTTGGAGGTTTTCCCGACCTCATCTAGTTATAGCGAGCCAAAGTTCTTATAGAATTAGGATATTTGAAACCTTTTGGTAAAATTTGAGCACGATCCAATGATTGACTCAAAAGTTAAGAATGTTTTTACCAAATTGCTCATGTTACACCACCTAACTCCTTCATGGTCTTAACTTTGTCCCTTGGATCTATAAATATTTTTATAAAACTATCTTCGTAGCCAATTTTTAATAAATCCATAACTGACATATCATAGCTATATTACTAACAAATGAGGTAGTATTTTTTTACTCGATACTTTTTTTATGCTTTGAAAGAGTTCAAATCCATAGATAAAGTGTTAGCCCAATAGAATGTGGATATGGCAAGATGTCACACCCAATATACCTGGATTCAGCCGTGAACTGAGCCCAAGTCATCATGGGCCTAGTAAGATAGCAGATCAAATATACAAGGGTTCAACTATGAGATGACCCCATATCATCGTAGGTCTAACAAGATGTCAGACCTAGGTTCAGCTATGGGTTAAATATACTTGGGTTCAACCATGAGTTAAGCCTAACTCACTATGGGTCTAGCAAGATGTCAGGCCCTATATACTTAGGTTCATCCATGAGCTTAGCCCAAGCCACCATGGGTCCGATAATATGCTATACCTAATGCACTTGGGTGCAGCCATGAGCTGAGCCCAAGTCACTATGGGTCTAGCAAGACACCAAACTTATTTCCTCTTGGTTTGGCTACACGTCATACCTAGTTGGACTTATAAATCTATTTTAAGACCATATGGTTCCATCTATATGAACTATTCATGACAAATATAATCATTTCCCTATGTTTATAGATGTATAAAAGGTTTCTTGAGGGGCTTAACACATTTTTCATCTCATTAATATATATGTAAGGGATATTTATCCCTTATTAATATGATGCGAACCTCGTAATCACGCAACCCATACACAAAGACACCAATTCCTGGAAAGCCAAGTAAATCAGGTTTGATAGGAGTGTGACATAAAGATAACTTGTACCTAGGCACCAGCACTATTGGAAATGAAAAGTACAAGGATGACGCCACGAAGACAGATGTTCTTCGATAAGTCATTTTTCAGTTCTTTAGAGAACCATGGAAGAGAGTAATTCTCACCAACACACACACACACAAAGTGTGGCAAACAAGAAGTTTTATTAATCTGAATTGTCTAACTTACATGTCTGGTTATGCCTTTATTTATACTAACTCTAGACTTAAATAAACCCTAATGGACTACCCTTAGGTAAACTTATATGAAGCCCACTTACAATTGACCTAAATAAGTAATAATAACCCAAAGACTAAGAAGAAAATAATAAAAGAAATAAAAATCTGAAAATTACGATCCTAAATATGCTAAAGGGCAAATGAAAATCCTAAAAGTCAAAGGCCAATCTTGACTGAGATCACATCCCACATTTTGAGAGGCAGGTAGAAATTTAATGATGAAAGAGTAAAAAGGTTGTGACAAAGCTAAAGAGCCCGAGAAATCCAAAATGATAGGGTGTATGTCCAAATTAAAGACAAATATGACCAAGTCAAGGTTAAAACAAAGTGAGGATGCCCCACCAAAGCAATCAAAAAGGGTGAATCAAAGAAATACGATGAAAGAAAGGAAAGACGCAATGTCAGTGATCCCAAGTCTTTAGAACCTTTGAGACACTATTTGAGCCTACAGATCTCATTCTTTTATAACTAGCAACCATAGTCTGCATTACGTGCCTTTTAAAAGCTCTTTTCTATTCAAGCAAACTGAACCAATAAATGACGCTCTCAAAACGTAACAGAACTTTACCATAAAAATCATGACGTTGCGAACAAAGCTACTTATTATTATTCATGTTGACAAAATAAGTACAACAAAGAAGACAAATGTTTCCAAAACAAAACCTTGAGTTTTTTCTCGAGCTTCTTTCTTTGAAGCCCAAAAAAATAGATCACCCCATCATGTACCTTCCCCAATTCCAATCTTGTTAGGATAAAAGATCAAATTATCCTTTTTCCTAAAGATTAAACCCCCTAGGAATTGCAAGAAATTCAAAACAATTTTGTTTTAACCTTTCATCATATAAGTCCACCACGTAAGGGTCCATTAGGGTTAATTTTTTAAGGACTGTTTAAATTTACGTAACCAAAATTCAGCAGCTTTTTTGATGATTATTAATTCTGAATTTTTCAGGTTTAACGCGTGAGAGTGATTCTTGCATTCTTTAGTTCTTGAACGAATTGAATCTGACTTATTGAAGATTAACTGGCTTCGTGGTGTCATTCTACTCATTCCAATAGTATTGGTGCCTTGGGGCAGGTTTCCTTCATGTCACACCCTTATCAGACCTATTTCGGCTTTCCGGAATCAGATCTCAATCTTGATTGTGGGTTGCGTGACCACGTGATCACGAGGTTCACATTAGTTGGTATCAGAGCTAGGCTCCAAAAAAAGGTCCTATCCTTCTATTATTCCAAAACAATGATATGGTTTAGCCTTGTGATATGACCCAAGCAAGGTCAGATTCGGATTTTGGCGTAAAATACGCAACAGTCCAGGTTTACGGCAACAGTTATAATTCTCAATTTGACCGTTGGATCGGGCTGAATGTTTACGTGAACTCTCTAGACATGTTTTCCTACCTTAGGTTAAAATTGCAGGTCAATCGAAGTTTGGAAAGGCATGTAAATACTGGTCACCAGAGGTTGTACGAATTTTGTTATTTACTTGCTTGACTTGTGGACTTCCTTTTTGGTTAAGATTTTTTTCCTACAAGGATATGACAGCTGGTTTTGGAAATTTCCTAGTTCCATAAAGATCTTTAATGAGCTGCAAAATAATCTCTAAGTGTGGCAAGGATTCGTTAATGTTTCAGAATCCTTTTCTTATAAGGATTCCTTATTCATCCTAGCTACACAAGGAAAGAAGAGCTGGTGCTATTTAATGACAGAATAATTATTTTTATTATTTTCTTTCATGTTTGGGCTTAATTAAAACTTTGTTTGAGCTAGGATCCAAGGCTTGTTTGGATCAGGTTATGGGCTTTTTAGTTTTGGGTTTTGGGTCAGTTTTTGAGTGGACCTCATATAAGTCCACGTAAGGGTCCATTAGGGTTAATTTTTTAAGGACTGTTTAAATTTATGTAACCAAAATTCAGCAGCTTTTTTGATGATTATTAATTCTGAATTTTTCAGGTTTAACGTGTGAGAGTGATTCTTGCATTCTTTAGTTCTTGAACGAATTGAATCTGACTTATCGAAGATTAACTGGCTTCGTGGTGTCATTCTACTCATTCCAATAGTGTTGGTGCCTTGGGGCAGGTTTCCATTATGTCACTCCTATCAGACTTATTTCAGCTTTCCAGGATTAGATCTCAATCTTGATTGTGGGTTGCGTGACCACGTGATCACGAGTTCACATCCTCATTGGCCAAAAGTATGGTTTACTGTTTTGAAGGATAACTATGATATATGAAAATTGTAATTGGCCCAATTGGCACCTCCAATGGGTCGTTGGCAGGATTACTTTTTGGTGTTGGGCTGATCCTCATCACAAATTATATGTTGAAACCGAAATGATGTTGATGTCCTTGCTTGAATTTTGAGATGGAAATTGGTTGCAACATGATTTTGTGACTATCCGTGTGATAAAAATGAAATGGATTCGTTATGTGATGTAGAATTGTTATCGCTTGTGTTTATGTTTATGTTGTTTGATGAATGAAATGTGATTTGGTGAGTTCTATGTCCACCTTGGGTGAGAAACATTGGTAGAGAGAAGGGCTAGCGTAAGCCTTATGCTTGGCTGAAAGGAAGAAATGATACCAGAAACGATTCCATCGCTGCTGCTGATTTTTGAATCGGCAATAACTCAGTTTTCTTCAATAATTTATGTGGCAGCAGCGAATCAGTTTTTGCTGCCGAAATGTGGTGTCAGCAGCGAACCAGTTTTCGCCGCATCGTGGTGTCAGCAGCGAACAGTTTTCGCTGCCACATCATGGTGTCAGCATGGAATCAGTTTCCTTTGCCGAATTATGGTGTCAGCAGCAAATCAGTTTCCTTTGTCGAATTGTGGTGTCAGCAACGAATTAGTTTTTGTTGACGATTCTATGTTCCAACGAATCAGTTCACTAACGAATATGCGTCACTAGCAAACTAGTTTTGCTAACGATTCTGTGTTCCAGTGAATCAATTCGCTGATGAATCTACGTCAGCAGCGAACCAGTTTTGCTAAAGCTTCTGTGTTCCAGCGGTCGTTGACAGATCTGCATCACTAGCAAACCAGTTTTGTTGACGATTCTATGTGGCAGCGAATCAGTTCGCTGGCGAATCTACGTCACTAGCGAACCAGTTTTCGCTAACTAATTTCTGCAGCAGATTTAAGTTTCTAAATTGGTCCAATGATTTAGTAATTGCATTGTTGATTGTAAAATGTGGAACACTTGAATATGAACTTATGTATGCTTGAGACATGCATGACGACAAGTTGTGTGATTACTGAATACGAATGTACTGATTTGTGGTCATTGGTGCAACGGGATTAGACCTTCGTCAGGACAAAGACACCCCACGGGTGGAACAGGTAGGTGGTTTTCACCTTCCTCTTTCTTAATGCTAATTTATGAAATGTTTTATTATGAATGTCATAATATTGCGTTAGTATAAATACCAAGTCATCAATGGAGTATTTGTTGATGAATAAATGATTAGCTCCGGCTAATGGCATCCTAAGAGGATGACCGAGATGAATAAAGGATTAGTTACGACTAATGGCATCATCATAAGTGGATGACCGGGATGAATAAACGATTAGCTTTGGCTAATGGCGTCCTAAAAGGATAGCGGGATATGAGAGTTATCAGTTAGTTTCAAGAATTGATGCGTTTATGTGTACTATATTTTGTATATACCAAGTGTCACACCTCGCGGCAGAGCGTGGCGACCCACGATTTATTTCGGCCTTTTTGTTTATTTGTGGATAAGGGAGTCGCCACCTAGTAATATGGTCACTAGGAACCCTAACTGGTCTTTCAAAGATTCTAAGGCCACTGTTTGCGTAAAGGGAAGGTATTAGCACCCCTAGTACGCCCTACCTAAGGTAAGCTGCTTGGTGTTTGGTTTGCCTTATAATTGCTATGGTGTTGGTGTTTTCTAATCCCATCAGTTTTCCTAGGGTACATTTTGCTATGACGAACAAACTTGGACTGAAAGTCTAAAAAGAAATAACCCTTGGTCAATGTGGATCACACCCTTAGATATGTCTACAAAGTACCAAGGAGAACCAATGCAGATCTCTTGAAATCTGTGTTTGATTCAAACTAAATTTATTAATATAGAAATCCAAGGAGATTCCATGTGCTTTAAAAGCTCATTTTTCCCTTAATATTTCAAGAGTTTGCGACTCGTAAATCGCGAGGAGGGACAAAAATTTAGAAATCTAAGGAAATTCAGGGCGCTTTAAAAGTCTATTTTTGCCTTAGTGTTTCATACTCTCATGGCTCGTAAACCGTGGAGTAAAAAATTGAAATGTCCTCAATTATAATCGAGGCTTCTTTCAAGGATGTGTGATGACTTATTATTCCTAGAAAATCATTTTAGATATTTACCACTTAAGGTTTCTTTATCCAAATATTAACAGTGAATAATAACAAGTTATTCCCAACAATATTTTGGATATTCATCCCTTTGGGATTTTTTTATCCAAATATTACTAGTGAATAATAGATGAATTCCCCCCAAAATAAGATTTTTATATTTTTTGGAATATTGGCTAATACCCTTTGGAGTTTTACAAACATGTTGTAAAATTCAGAATGCAAGAAAATAATTTTTTTGTTGTGTTTAAGAAATCCATGCGAAAACACATTTTCGAAACTTCAAATATTTGTTTTTTTTATATAAAAAAAACGTTCAAACATGTTAGGGTATTGACCGTATGCAACACACAAGAAAATCGGGTATTCTAAATGTGAGATTGATATTTTTTAATATAAAAAAACAAAATAAATACACGTTCAAGTGATTTTGCCTTCCCTGGTTACTGTTCAAGTGAATTAAATTTCACTTGAACAGTAATAAATGCAACTAAGAATGCATGCAAAAGCTGGGAATAAAAAAACAAAATAAACACACGCTCAAGTGAATTTGCCTTCCCTGGTTACTGTTCAAGTGAATACAATTTCACTTGAACAGTAACAAATGTAACTAAGAATGCACAGTGCCAATCTCTTAACATGCAAAATGCAAAATGCAAAAACTAGGAGAGAAGAGACACGACTTACCTGGTCCGCTGGCGACCCCGGCTCTTTCAGTCCTCCACTGTCTGCAAATCCTTGCTTGTTCTGAATGCCAAAGATGACTTACAAGCTCATGGACAAAGCTTCTGCTTTTTCACCTCTGGTATCGAAAGAGAGACTCCTTTCTCCTCTCTCTGTTTCGGTCTCCTCTCTCTCTTCTGGTTTTCTGCACCTTCTTCTCCTCTGTTCTACAGATTTTATTTGCAGAAAATGGAGCAAAGATTGAAAGGCAGTACCTGCTTCTTTCTTGTTTGATGCGAACCTCGTGATCACGTGGTCACGCAAAGACACCAATTCCCGGAAAGCCAAGTAAATCAGGTTTGATAGGAGTGTGACACAAAAATAACTTGTACCTAGGCACCAGCACTATTGGAAACGGAGACCCCCACCCAACGAATATTGATTCGCGAACGAGAAGTATAAGGATGACGCCACGAAGCCAGTTGTTCTTCGATAAGTCGTTTTCAGTTCTTTAGAGAACAAAGGAAGGGAGATTATCCCACCAACACACAACAAGTGTAGCAAAGAAGTTTATTGATCTGAAAATTGCGTAACCTTACATGTTTAGTTATGCCTTTATTTATACTGACTCTAGACTTAAAGAAACCCTAATGGACCCCCCTTAGGTGGACTTATATGAAGCTCACTTACAATTGATCCAAATAAGTAATAATAACCCAAAAACTAAGAAGAAAATAATAAAAATAATAAAAATCTGAAAATTATCATCCTAAATATGCTAGAATCAGATTTGTCATCCTTAAGAAGTCCTACATAAACTAGGAAAAATCTTATTTGAAAAATTTGTGTTGCTGCCGCCTTTCTTTTGATGTCCTTGATTAGCTTGGATTTCCTTGTTTAACTTGGACAAATAAGAAAACAAATTTCCTCCTTTGTTGCTGATTTAATTACTTTCATTTCTATGTTAGGAAAAGCATTAAATAGTCCTCCCCTCTTTAGGAATAAGATATGACCAACTTCCTTACTTAATTAGGAGAATAAATTGCTGATTTTTTATCCTTGTAGCATTAGGAAAAAAAACAAGCCTAACAAGGCTGGTATTGGGCCGGACATATCAACCCCTTGTTCCACACAAATTGGGCTCTTCTTGGACCTGAACTAGATGAATTAAAGGCTGTCCATCATGCTCCTTAAATGTCTCAAGCCCTTCTAGGTCCATCTTGCTCCATAAGTTCTGAACAAGCCCATTCAACTCTTCTTTAAGCTTCTTTGCCCTAGCTCTTGTGGTTGGCCCAATTGGCACCTCCAATGGGTCGTTGGCATGATTACGCTTGGTGTTGGGCTGATCCGCATCATTGTTTCTCTTCTCTCTTTTTTTCATCTTTTTTACTCTTCTTTCTATTCATTTATATGGATAGAAAGCTAAGAAATAGGCCTACAATGTTCATGAATAGTGGAAGACCCAAATCTGCCATTTTCAAATTCAAAGTTTGGCCACAAAAGAGAAGTCAGAATTTGTTCTGCAATCCAGCCCAAACACTGCTCAGAAGTTTACTCATAGTTGGAGTTCTAGAAGGCAAAATGACGTCAAATTTGGTGGGTGGAAGGATAAGACAATGTCCAACAACTTTCATGAAGACAACCTGCTCCAATTTTGATGTTAGCAATGACATTTCATCCAGATAAGAGCTTGAGGGCTATCCACCACGTCCATCAGAAGCACTACTCAGTATTTTAGCCATATCTCGAGCTCCAGTGATCCAAATGCTCTGAAAATTTATTGATGAAAAGATAAGATGATTTCCAACAACTTTCATGGGGAACGCTTTGCCAAATTCTGATTGCATCAATGTCATTTCATCCAGCCAAAATGCTTGAGTGCTGCTGTCCACTAAGTCCACTAAATCAATAGTTGGCCACTACATCAATAATCAATTACCAAATGAATAGTTTTGAATTTTAGCCTATAAAAGGAGGCATTTGCCATTCATTTAGAAATCTTGGTTCTTCAGATCAAGATCTTGATCTTGCTCTTGCTCTCTTTCTTTGTAATGTTCAAGTTTTATTCCATGTTATATTTTCCTTAATCTCTTGTTTATGCTTTTCATTTTCTTTACTATACTTAGTTAGCTTATATCATGTTTATGTTCTTATATTGTTTATTTATGTTTTTCTTCTTCATAATGTCTAGCTAAGTTAATTATGTCAAGGTGAAAAGGTTTCACTAACGGTGTTAGGATAAGTATAATATAAACTCAATATGGACTTCAATGCTTATATCCTAAACAACTTGCTATTAACATGTCTTATCATTTTTTATCTTATTAATTCTTAATACCTTGCTTGTTAAATGGTTAATCTAGATTTGTGTTGTATAACACTTGGTACATCAAATACTTGATCCTACATAGTCTTCGGTCGACATCGTTATTATGAGAGGAACTTGATTTGTTGTCAACATAAGTTAGCATCATGAATACCTGATAAAATTTATAAGTATGGTGTTACGTAAATAAGATGATTAATATGATCATGTTGATAATTTATAAAGAGTTTATACTTTACTTATCTCTAATACTATTAGTGGATCCTCTAACCTTGACATTTGTTTTTATCATTGTTTAATCTTCACATTTATCTTACATCTCAAAGTCCTCTTTAACTCATCATCACCATCGTCATCATCATTGTTGTTGTTGTTGTTATTATTATTATTATTATTTATAATTTAAATAGTTCACCTCCCTGTGGTTCGACCCCGGTCTTGTTGGGTTATTTATTACTTTGACACTCCTGCACTTGGGATAAGGCATCAACTCTTTGATCGTGTCAAGCTTTTGGCGCCGTTGCCGGGGAGGTAAATTCTTGTATAAATTATAATATTTATTTTATTTTCACTTTTTACTTTTCTTGTATCTAACTTTTGTTTCTTTTGTTTTGTTTCTTTTTCCTTTTATTCTCTTTCTACATGTGCATGAGAGTTTGGTCACGTACATTAAGTGGTAGACTTTGTAGGGTATCCTCATCATTTTCAGAAAATATGGCTGAAGAAGATAACCAATCACTTCATAATGAGAATAATGAGAATAATCGAGTTAGAACACTAAGAGACCACATG
>Ga0307516_10007226_pt1 | contig 12800 bp, 14 predicted proteins | sample 19_EM_MG_FD_203310 | JGI IMG/M metagenome (GOLD analysis project Ga0307516, IMG submission 203310) | Populus trichocarpa ectomycorrhiza microbial communities from riparian zone in the Pacific Northwest, United States - 19_EM | ecosystem: Host-associated > Plants > Roots > Unclassified | place... | reverse complement strand
TGGTTACTATGTGTATGTACTCCAGATATCTGGGTTATCGCTACGATCCAGATCTGACTCGATGGGCTTCGAGGAGTGCATGTGATGAGTGGATGGCGATGCCTGATATCACCAAATGCAGATGACACGAACATCAAGACAGGGAATACGAACCACTTACCAACTGGGTCAGAGAATTGTCAGACCTTGGGACAGATTTCATTCGAAATGTCAATGGAAAATTCACTAGTTCCAGAGCACAGTATTCATGTAGTGAGTTGAACAGGGTAAAAATATCTTGGTTCTCCGAGCTGGTATTCTCGAAGGGAATACTAGTGTGAGCGGCTCTGCTGAGCTTTAGATGCAACATTGCCCGCCCAGGTTGCCGCTGATGAAGCCTCGGTGCAAGATCGTTTGCAATATGCACGAGTGTAATCGTCGGAGCAAAAAGCGACAGGTCCTGTAGACGCGCCCAGTGGTCTACGGCGCGCGACACATTGTCTATTGTACCGGCAAATCCATTAATGTGTATCTCTGCGGCACACACATTAGGAAATGCCGAGTACATATCAGCGCCGATTGAGTTTAGGTCTTGTACACGGAAAGCAACACGCCGGACATTGTTGAACTTGGATTCGAAACCACCGGGTATGACAGTGGTTCTCTCATGAGGTATCGATCCCCCTGCTAAATAGCAGAAATGAGCCAGTCGCGGGGCCACTATCGCCGCCATGAGACTTGTCAAATTGACCTTGCTGACCTTGACCACAAGAGACGTAAGGAACGGAAAAATAGCACTATCTGTGTCAAGAGACAGATAACTGGCATCTGTCGAGAGTGAGAGAGTTGTCAACTGCTGGAGCAAATGAAGATTCAGAGATTCGGCACCGGACCAGGATTGAAGGGAGAAGTCTACGACCCTGGAACCGATGGGAATGTCGTCATCAGTGCGGTGGTCAAGGTTTTTGATCTCCACGTGTTTGAGGGCGGGGGAGCTCTCTGGTCTAAGAAATTGCGGGTAGATGATGCGGTGCTCACAAATGATGGCAGCATGGACAAGAGAGGGGAATGCAGAGGCGCTAAGTATGTCAAAGACATACTGCGAACAGAATTCACTATTCTCACGGATATCAATGTTACGCCAGCGATATGCAGAGGCGATAACCAGGGAAAGTGAGAAGCGAAGATCACTGAAGGATGTCCACCTATCCCAGTTTCGGACATCGATATCCAGGAGACATTTCCCACTTCGTTCCACGTGCTCCTTGACAAGTGATGTACCCCAGCTTGGGGTTATCTTGATCCTAGTCCAAAAGGCTGGGTAGTTGAATATTACATCCCTCCAATGACGCGATACCACTGCCAGTTCTCGCTTCCTCTGATGGTACACGTCGCTGGAGTCATCTGCCTGCAGGGTGAAGTCGAGTATCCACAGCAGAATCTCGACAGGAAGACGTTTGATAGGTGCTGGTACCCTCCGAACAAGTGACTCTATCAGCGACTTCTGCACCTTGACAGACTTTCTGATGCTGCAAAGCTGTTTACGAAGTTCTCGCTCTCTCTTCTCGAGCCGATCTAGTTCCGCTCGTGCTTGAGCAAGCTCATCCATGCAAGCGTCACTGTGGAGTATGCACTACAATAATTAGCATCAAGGCGGCCGCTAACTTCAAGGCAACTTACCCGAGTTCAGTGACAGATTGAACGTACGCGAGCAGTGCGTCAGTGAAATGTGGTAGTCGCACCAAGGTCCTCTGGCGTCTGAAGGACACGTGTCTCACAGCCTACTTCTAGGCCCATGACGTTACGACCTCTACAAAACCTATCCATAGAAATGTATGGTCAGAGTGCAGAAAAGTTGTCGACATAGGAGTAAGGTCATAGGCGAATACTCTTTACGGAAAGCCCCTGCCAAGCACAGATGTGATATAATGCATCAAATGAATAGTTCAAAATATAACCAGACCATGGAAACCAGAAATGACACTTGCATACAGGGTAACACCAATGTGAACGATGAACAACAGCACCATCTCCTCCGAATCGAAAACTGAATTTTGGTATCGGGAGGCGATCACACAGAGGAGTAAGTTGCCATCTCGACTTCATCGGAGGTCCGTGGGGACTCAAAATGTTGGCGAATATTCAATAGGAGGCGACAGCCGAATAGGGAGGGGAATGCAATGGTCCAACTAGGGCATATGCGTCGATGCAGTTAGCTACACTCTTATTAAAAAAAAGGGAATGGCCGAGACGTACGGGAAGAAAAAGTTGATATATAATGGGTGGGTGAGCCATGCCACGAGCATGGACGAGAGCTCTGCGAAAATTCTAAGGTGGTCCCGTCTTGACGTCAGATATATCCTTACCAGAAAGGAGACACGACTCACGGGAGGAAATATACCAAACTTCGAGTAGTAGACATCGTAATGAGTCAGCGATTTAACCTGCCGAAGACAGTGACCAACCTGTCTCGTGCTAACAATGCTGTTGTTTCTGTACGTGCGTTTAATAAACCGAATGCTTTCCTGAGTACGAGTATGCAGAGAATTGGTTCCACGATGATTGCCGAAACCCAGAACAGCGATGTAAGAGGGGGGAGGGTCTCGAATGCACATCCGAATGGTGTCGAGACTATTGGTAGCTCTAGTAGTATATCCATGCGTAAGGGCCACGGAGGAAATGATTATGAGGGATACGTACTATCTAACGTGGCTATAGTGATAGCCATGAAGGTGACCATAGTCATAATTTCCATGGTGATGAGGACCGTCAGGAACCACATGATTTTGCGACTTCGTTCGTATATTGCCCATACCTTTAGAGATAGCGTCGTGATTGAGTAATTATGTTACGACGAAGATGGTTGCGCCTACCCGAAACTGGAGAACCACTAGCAGAGATGTTGAGCACCAGGGAGAAGTATGCGACGACTCGTACCTTGAACAGAGAGAGTCATGAGAAGCGCTCTGGAGTGGAGGAGTCAGCATGTCAACTAATAGGTGATACCACTGGAAACGCACACTAGGTCACTGCCCAGTATGTACACAGTACAACTGAAGGATTATTAGGTCATGAATACAGGGAGTGGGCGTAGCACACGTCTGGAAAGAATGGTTCAGCCGTCAGCATGATGGTAACGAAGACCACGGCACTACCTTGATAGCAGAGACGAGACTGGGATCCACCGGAACTACTAATAGGTGATATCCGCAACGGTCTTCGACGGTCAAATAGCTTACTCATTCTAACTACCAGCCATGCAATTGTCACCCAAGAAATCTGCCGTACAAGTGAGATATGAGTATGAAAGATAGAGAGATCGCATACGGACAAAGAAGTATAAGAATGTGACCCATGTCTTTCGCTTCAGCCAGATAAGGTCGACCTGTGCGTGGTTTAACAGTTCCGGTGGGACATCGTGAGTAATGTTATACCTCTTGCTCGAGAATGATACCTATGGCGAGGATCAGCGACATATGAATGCGAGCACAGCTACTCACATCTTTCGTAGATCAGCACAGACAGCGCAGCCGTTCGGGATAATAACTCCGTGTAAACTTTGACCGTGCTACTAAGCACAGCGGACAGACGGGAAAATGCAAGGCTCACGGATCCAATATGTAAAGGTAGGGTCGTCGTAGAAATGAAACGTGTCAATTTGATGTGGACATATCATGGCGAGTTGCTGGCTGGTGAGCAAGAGATGGCGAGACGAGCTGCAATGTGGTCGCCTGAAGGCATCGAAATACAATTCACGGCTGTTTGTCGAGGGATTTTATAGAGCCTCATATGCGCAGCATTATACCAGTGGCAATGACGTCAAATAATGGCTTGGGTTTGAAGTCGCGACCGAGTCCAATTTTTGAAACCAAGAGTATTTTGACCAAACTTTATTCTCCGAATTGAAAGTCGTTTCCAAGTCAACGCTAAACGGATCACAGGGGTTCCATTCCGGAATGAGATCGGCTGAGCCAATGGAAATTGTATTATGTAATGCTGATCATTTCCCGTTTGTTTGGTTCCAGGCCTTCGATCCAAACAACCATCCATGTCTTTCCAGCAGGCGCATCCAGATTTACCGTGTCTGCGCTTCCCAGAAAACCTGGGACTACATGGAAATGTAACCATCGAGACAGCAGCTAACATGCTCCTAAGAGCACTACCACTCTCCCAGTCGGTGCCCTACTCATGGACTTTCATAGACAAACCAGTCGGTGCGTGATCACATAAGCAATAACCTCACCTCTTTGCCAACACTGCACGATAGAGGGGCAACTCATACTCCTATGCTTGCAAAATCCCACGCAGTTTCCAAATGATGGTATCCGATACCAGGACCAAGAAACACGGGGCACAGTCCCTGTGGGCAACCGCGTACGTTATTGCAATGTTCCACCCTGCACCATACAACCTATGGCTAATCTCAAAGGCTAGGAAATCGAAATATCGGAAATAAAATTTGGTTTCATTCCTAATTCGCAGGACACGACAGCATGGCGCCTTCGTCGACGATACCGCCTCAACAAAGGTGGCCATCCCCAACTTGTGCTTGTGCACTACACGCGTGGCCCACCTACTCGTATGTTGAAACATTAGTACCATGGAATGATACTGAATAGCTCTCATACCGCTTGCTTGAACAATATAGAAATCGTGCCTTCGCTGCTGTCTGCACCCGTACGACAATATCCCCTCCGTCCAATTACCGAGCCGTCGGTATACATTATGGGTGAAAAGGCCGGCCAAAAGGTGTATCCTTCCGGTTCCGGACCGCCGCCTCCACCTCAGGCACCCATGGGGATGCCGCCACAGCCCATGGGCATGACCCAACAGGGAATAAATCCTCAGGTTATCGGTTTAAACCAACAAACGATGGGGATGAACCCACAAGCAATGATTGCCCAACAGAACAGTGCCATGGAGGCGCTTGAAAGGCGGCGTGAACGCGAGCGTGCGAGAGAGCGAGGTAGTAGCATGAGCGGGGTAGGGTTTCTTCGTATCTTTTGTGAGAGCGAATGCGCTAAATTTAATCATGAAGCAACGACCCGCTCCACCTAGGCTAGACGATGATGATTCCGCAGGTTTGGAAACCCTATCATTTTTAGTCTCAGCTCGTTGATGCAACCTATTCATAGACGAAACCGAAACGATCTCTACTCGTACACTAGCCATAACCAGGTACCGGAGAAACCACGACTTCATGGAAGAGATATTCAAACAAGCCGCGTGGGGTCTGTTCTATCCATTGTCCGATATTCATATCACCTCATTCCTATGTAGGTAATATGAAGCGACCCGCCTCACGACCTCCATATTCGATCTTCGACAAACCCGAAATAGAAAGCAAGGCGGTGCGTAAGCGGGCATCCTTACGATTATATGCAAATAACACCTTGATAGGCCAAGTTGCAGAAGGAAGTTGAGGTACTCCAAGCCAAAGCTGCAGAGCGGCAGGCCCGACTGGATGCATCGCAAGCTGTCGTACTCGCTAATGCGTCCAGTCTCATGGAAGTTAGCTCGTGATACGTTGTCCATGTAGTCCCCTCCCTCTTAGAGTGGATAAACACCTAATGCCTGCTAAAATTTTCGATTATCGCTCTCTGATATCTAATGTGGGCGCGAGAAATGAGTACAGGATAATATCTAAAAGGAACATGCATGCTCCAGTAATCTTTCGAACGTCCTCAACTCCAACATGCTTCCAGACATATGCTGCGGGGGTATGCAGCTGATCCTCATCAACATTTCTGCAAACTTGTTTGCACATAGCCGTACAAGGTCGATCTTGAGTTCGCCAGCAGCGAACAGAACGAGCATCGCACACCCAACCCCGTCGAACATCCCAAATTTCGATAGCGTCCCCAACAACCAGGGTCTTTGGTATATATACTGCATGCGGCAGCGATGAAAGGTGTCGTGATATTCTGCAGTCTTAGGCTCACCATCAACTCGGAACCACTCCCAGCGCCAACCTCGGCGTTTGAGACGAGCGCAAGCTCGCATGGGTAGTCGGGCCGCCAGAGGATACCGCGTACGGGGTAAGCTGAATGTAGCGTATACATTGGCTTGGTTTGTATGTGCGAAGACGTGCTGGTCCCTGACCAGTCACTGACCTTTTCTGCATTAGAAACAAGGCAGGAAAAACAGTAAGTCGACAAACCTTTACAGTAGGATCTAGACTTCCGCTGACAATCCAGCTCTTAACCATTGAGCTACTTCCGTCATCACCAGGTCCAGTAGACCCGGCTGAGAAACACCAGTCCAAGGAGAGAATTGCACCAGTGTAGTTGGCCTCGTTAGCCCATCTGAAGGTCCCAGCGGTATATGGAGTCATTTTCGAGACTAACCACCGCTTGTAGGGGATGTGAACATGGGCAAAAGACGAGAGAGCGGACAGAAGTTTGATGGTGAATCCTCATTAGAGAACGAGACATGTCACACAAATCCTACCAAATCATGGTTAAATACTGACATTTTGACCCCTGAATCGAACACACCCAAACCTGCATATCACCGTCTGCAAAACCTGTGACGTAGGAGTATGGAACGATAGAAGAGCACGAAAGTTTGTGGATTGAGCGAATATGGTTCTGTTTTTCGTTCTGTCAACCAGTGAGAGTAAGCGGCATGAAAGGCTAACAGATCGATCATCCATACTTCGAATTCCCAGATTGGTTCAAATCCCACATGATAAGCTCGCCATTGCGAGCACTCGTCAATATCTTATAGTTATAGGCTGTCAGAGCGTGAGCTGCTAATATGGACAAGGAGACACGCAGAACAACAGCCATGACACCAAGAAACGTCTGTGCTAGCACTATGGCATCGAGCTTAAAGCCCACTTCATTCCCACAGATTGCGTGATGCCTCATATGATGGCCGCCACGGCCGACTTGTGATCCGAGGTCTGAGACGCGCTGCGCTCGATATAAAGCGCTATAATACACGAGCATCAGGCAAGAAACACAGATCTGACATGCCCGACCTGCGACTATACATTTCGCTTTTTGCCATCGTGCCCTCACCAAGGGTTGCCACAAGAGCAAGACTTACGCTGCGAACGAGTCCTTGATAACATCCATGCTTGCGAGTCAGAGAACTCAGAAGAGGTCATTAACGTGAACACTTAGCTGTTTTGGCAGTGGTGCGTTGTAAGTTGAGAAGCGTCTGGACTCTGTGAACTGCATACTGCATCGTTATACTATTGGCAATGTTCGGAAGAGCAGGGGCCCGGATCTGCGCTTCGGGGGCATGTCTTCCACCAGAATATATTGAGAAGTACGAGTGCACAGCCACCGATACAATGGGCCGGCTGGCAACATGCTCCGCTGCTTTTTGTCACACAAACTATGTAACCCAAATGTGTCTCCCACACATGATAGATGATTTGGCTAAGTAATTATTCTGTTAGCAAAAGACTCATCTATACGCTGGCCATTGTTGTCAACGATCTCGTGAGACATTAAATCATCGGAAGACTCATCAGAAAGCCCACGTGTGGCTTCGTCCAGCTCGCCGACCAACACTCCATCCAATTCCCTGACATCTTCAAATCCAGCCTCGACCGAATCAGCCCGGGCAGGGGCCACCTCGCTGCCCACTACATCTTCACCAGCTGACAAAACATCAGCGAGTCCCCATACAACCTTTCTCCGCCCTGACGAGGCTTCCTCAGCTTCCACGCGCAATGTCTCATCCCGACCCTCACGGGCGAGCGTCCTCAAGCGTTCGATTTCAGGCGGAGCCGACCGGAAAGCCAGTAAATGGTTCAGTGGTAACGACACCGTTTGCTCGCCCTCATCACTCTCAGATGTCGGGCGGTCTGTCACATTTGGACCGCCAAAGTTAATGCGTTCCCAGTACGCCTCCATCTCTGTTAAGGTTCGGACCCCAGCTGGGAAGTTGAGTGCGCGGAGTTGGCGACTCTGGCTGTACGCGAGATTCTCGCGTATGTCGCTCTCATCCGCAGCTGACTGGGAAATTGACCATTGAAGGAGCCCTATATCACCCGCGTTCAGCCTCATAGCTACACAGACTAATGAAAATTAGAGAATGGATTCAGGAATACTCACAAGGTCTGGGAGATCCAACAGCGGTCGACCCACGCACAGGCTGGTTATCGAGCAAGTTCTCTACCTGCACCTCGAGTTGGGTTATAGGGCAAGGCATCTCCGGTGCTTCGTTCCAGTCCGCTGGTTCTACAAAGACGTCCAAATGGTTAAAATGATCCCGCTTGTCGAACGTGCACCGAACACTCTGTTAAAATGTATCAGTGCCGCGACTGCGGAGAACGTTACGCCTACCCGTCCGGGATACACGCCCACGACTTCCTTCAAGACACACTCAAGTAATCGAAGACACTTGGTGAACACCCGTGCTCCATCGCCAGTACCATACAGGCGCGCCTCCATCTCTTCGAGCGGAATATACTGAAAGCCGAATATTCTAGCTGTATTGTGATACGCAACTAGGACGCCATCCATGTTACCGATTCGAGCTTGGAAGCTAGTGTGCATTGGTTAGACACTTGGATGGTAATGGACATCACTACATTTACTTGCCTATACTTTAGGAAAGCACTCCGAATAAGATCGTAGTATTCTTTCTCAAAACTCTCTAATGCTCCAGTAAGCGTCTTAATCAAATACCCTGAGTTCTCCTACGCCGCGAATCAGTGGGGCTCGAGGAGAGTGAATGACGCGAGACACGCACTTCATAATTGAGTATGTCAAGTCGGATTGGGACTGCCGCGCGCGTCTTTATGTCAAAGACACCCGTGCCTGGTAATCGCGGGTCGATACAGTCGAGCTGGGAGCGCATAACAACGCTATCCGACTAAAATACATTGGTTGGTGTCACTGGACAACATTAGCAAAATGCTAACCATTGCATATCGGTATGCTTCTCGGCGGGAATCACGGTCATCTGATGGATCAGGCGCAAACCGAAGAAGTTGCTTGAACTCAAGATCCGGAAGAGTTAGAAACTTTTCAAGCATTGTTCCCTACGATCGCATGATTAAATAAACATATTGGGCTGGGAGCATCAAGGTAGTAACTTCAACATACCATCCAAGACAATACATTCTTCTCGGCAAGAACGTTGGCCTTATCCGAATCAATGGACCACACACCATCCTTATAATTGAGGATGACCGATGTTGGCATTCGTTGACCTGGAGTAAACGTAGTGGCCTGCATTACAAGGTAAGGTCCACGTCACGACCGTCGGGGGTATGGAATAAGAGCTTGATGACTACATAACATACCTCATGGACGAATGCGCGGCTCAAGGGACTGAGGTCAATCTCTCGGTCACCAGATACTAGAAAGTAAATGTGGCTGAGAAGACCTGTAAGGGATGAAGTAGAACCTGCGAATGGGCGGTTGTATTTCTTGGCTAGTGTATGCAAGTCCTGCGGTATGGTCTAAGAACAAGAAATAAGAACTGGCTATAGAATACGTACGCAGTCCTGAGAGCTCTTGACGAAACCAGTGACGCGCTCGAAAGCAAAGTCGTTTACTTTAGGTATATCTTCTAACCACGGTGAGAAGTTATACACTCGCGATCTTGGATCCTGTAACCAATGTACGCCAGGACTAGTGCAAAAGCGTTGGATGTGTTTAGGAAGTAATCCATAAGAGCGAATTAGAACGTACTTGAATAGAACACGGCTTAGGCCATGGGCAAGCCGGGCGATGGGTTTGTGCTCTGAAGGTGACTTCACATCTGCGCGTTCGCTATAAGATTGGTTGGTTTCAAACGCACGCGTTACTAGCCTTGAAGTAAATAGGTTGAGTCTACGGATGCAGCAACGTCATCAAGGCAGCCTTCGGTCCGTCGCGTATACACTTGGCATCGCACATGAGGCGGAAGACGGCGCCTGAAAGTCGATAACGTGTCCCGGGTAGGGGTAGAAGGTGCTAAAGCTTCCATAGTAGCTTAGACATCGTCGACATCGCAACTGACTGACTGACATACCATCATTACCCCATCCACTTGACCATTCCTCAGGTTTGAATCCGCTTCCGTTTTGATCCAAAGAATCGTGTAATTTTGCAGTGGTTGAGACCGGAAGAGGGTCTTGTTCGACGGTACTTTCATTATACTGCCCTTCCGATGAAGCTTCTGAGGCTTTTTGGCGTTTGAGATGTGAAAGAACTGTAGAGAGCAATGCTTCCCGTCGTTTGATATAAGCGTGCAGAACCCTTTTCCTCGCCCGTCTGTTTATTCTGATCCCGTCTCCGTGAGCCTTGTTGTATCTAGGTGTCTTCGGGTTATAAGGTTTCTTCGCCTGCATTCCAGTGGTGATGAATGCCTGACGCTGAATGCTGTGTCGTGTGAGGAGACTTCTTTCAGGTATGTGCCCACTCGACTTTGCAGGCACGGACGACCGACAAAACATTCGGAGCGCGTGTGTAGTAATGCATTTCTGCGAGGACCGCGTGATGATCCTACAGGCGACGTCATTTCTGAGAACCTGCATACGAAACTTGCCCCAAGTTGTAAACACCACGTCTCTATTGAACGAACTATCTTCAGAGTCTGAATGCAAGCACTACAAAGGGGTCAGCAAAATGTCAGTAGCAATGATAGCAAGTCACGATTAGTAGTACACCTACTTACAGCGTTTCACTGGCACACGTGACCACGTGAGATACATTTCAACTGTTCCCCTTTCCCCCTCAGAATGATAACTCTGACGAATGGCAGGAAGTATCCCGTAAGAACCATGTCGTGCGGAGCCCTCAGCTTCCACCGTTATATCGTGTTGCAGTGGCTGCGCAATATTTACTGACACATCCTTGGTAAGATCTCGTGTCTTCCACAAGCTCGACTAACTTTTACAGGTTCAACCATCTGCATCGCTAATGGTTCGTCGGCGCTCCCTCAGGTTCATCGATTCGATGGCAAGTTCTTCAAGCATTCCGACTTCGTCTTGGGGGCTCCACATCGACCGCTTTGCATCACCACCTCCAAGGTAGGTGTTCAGACTTTATGTGCTTATTAACACTTGCTTGTGGGTCACACTTTTACCTTCCTTGTGGACGTCTCTGTCTGCAGGCCTCCCAGGAACGCTTTGGGTTGCTGTGTGGCTCGCGTGCGTTCTAGGTAAGTCGTTTCGCCTTGCCGCGCTCGAATGACCTTGATTTTGAGTCTTCCGCATCGATGTCGGCGTCTACAGGCCTCATTTGGATGTCTTTCAGGTTGGGTGTGACCCGATGGCATAGGCGAGTTATCTTGCGATCTTCGGTGTGGGCACACGTGCTGACTCTCTCTGTAGACAGCCGTGCACTTTCAACTCGTGACCAGCAGCCACACCGTCAACTACAAATGACGACAACTCCATCACTAATAACGTCAATAGCCGCGGTGAAAATAATCATGACTACAAACATTGACACTGACCACCACCAGCAGCCATGATTACTCTCAAAAGTACGACTGCAGTCTCGGGAATCATTGGCATTAATACGATGCGATGCATGCTGCCCTCAGACTATAGTACGACTATCCCTTATACCCGGCCCTGATTAAAATCTCGTTTCCGCAATGAGTTTTAAATCAGGTCTTTGCTGTCATCAACAGCCATATTCTAGCCCATGCAAACCACATACCATGTCAATTTGCACAGATCAAGGGTGTCTATGATAGCAGCTTCAGTTGCAGGAGATCATTAATAAAAATAGGTAGAATAGTTACAAACATCTATGCATTAACCAACAATCCATAATTTTCTTCAGGTTAGCCAAGTCATGTCTACTACATTATCATGATAAAGCTGGTGGCAGGTGGTTCCTCCTGCACGGGACCATCTTTGTCATCTTCTCATCGACATCATCATTGCCCTCGCCTCAGTGCGGTCTGGCAAGTGATGTCATCCACAGCTGTTGTGACGTAGGTGCTGACAATCTTGCATCCTTCATGCTATCTTCCTCTTTGCATTTCTTCTCATGGCGTCCGCAGCTTTGCCTCAGTGCGTTCACTTCTGGTGTCATTTACAGTCATTGTGTGCTGAACCCAGGTGAAAACTGGACAGGATATGCTGAGATGTGTATAGAAAGGTGGTGGTCTGCACAGGGAAGGTCTAGCCTGAAGGAAGAGAGAAGGAGAGCTGTAGATAACCTCAGTAGTCTGGCAAGCTACTGAGGGAACTATGGTACTAGGAACTCTACTCTAGTGCGATGCATGCTTATGTAAGTAGGTAAACATACCACAACAGTTCTGTTTATCTCCAACAATGTGAGCTGCTTCAAGATGTAGGTGCTGATGATCTGGCAGATTGTGTCTCTCCTCATGGTGTCTGTGCAACTTCATTGGCATCCTTGCTCTTGATGATGGCATTCAATTCATGCCAGAAAAGCTTCACTTGTGATGGTTGACACAATGCATAATGAAGCATCATGGTGAGACATTGCAAGCACCACCACTGCTTTCAGCGGGACAGAATGAATAAGAGAGCAGATTGCAAATGATGGAATGCACAGATGCGGTGAACACCATAGCTGTCGGCACAAAAAGCATATATAGGTGTAGTATTTCCCTCCCTACTTTCATCAGCAAACCAGCCCTTCTGATTAGCCGAGCTGACAGCACTTGACAGCACTTAGCCGACCGCCCAGCCTGTCCGACTCTGTGCCAGTCTGTCAGACTCCATGCCGGTCTGGTTGTCACTTGATCCAAATATTCAGTAGAGAAAAAAGTGTATTAGGACTAAATAAAACTAGAGTACCACTAATCACAAATAACTAAATAATATATTTACAATCGGGGTGGTTGTCGAACGCAGGGGGGGGGGTGATCATCGACGCTGCGCTGGC
>Ga0307516_10007225_pt1 | contig 12801 bp, 21 predicted proteins | sample 19_EM_MG_FD_203310 | JGI IMG/M metagenome (GOLD analysis project Ga0307516, IMG submission 203310) | Populus trichocarpa ectomycorrhiza microbial communities from riparian zone in the Pacific Northwest, United States - 19_EM | ecosystem: Host-associated > Plants > Roots > Unclassified | place... | reverse complement strand
AGAGCGAATGCAAATCGCGTGTTTTCTGATTCCTGGACGGTTCAACCGATAGCGCGCGCTGGGGCTGGCGGTCTCAAAGGCGGCTCGGTCGTTATCCCCGCTGTTTTCTCAAAGGCTTGTTAACAAAGAGTTGTCGATAAAGTGGAAATAATGATTACACGAGTGTTCAAGAGAGCACCGCGCTTCGATTGATCGCACCGGTCGCGATTTGATCATCCTCAACTTGAACCAACTTACTTGTTATATACCGCACCCCTCCATCCTCTCTCTTCCTCCTCCTCCCCTCTCCTCCCCACCTCTGCCTCTACACACGACTGCTCATCGCTACCATGCCTTCCTTGCGCAGAACATCCTCCCACCCCACTCTTCGTTCTTCTCCCTATGGGCCCACACAACGCACCCAGCACCCCTACCCCCACCGTCGTTCATCTGCTCCTGAGACCGCTCGCCGTCGTATCCTGGCTGATATCGACTGGTGGACCGTCTCGGATGGCCAGGTTCCAGCTGCCACAGAGTTCCAAACCCAACCCGTCACGGCCACCGGACAAGAGCGAGACGAGAACGCCCACGTCGAGACTCCTGTCCCCGAGCGAACTCAATCAGAACCACCTGCGGTCGAAGACGTGGAAGAGTTGATCCTCCGAGCAGATTCACCAGTTGTCCATACTACAATTTCAGTGAGTCGTTGCCAGCCGACCGTCGGTGGCCCCCACTTGGTCTCACTCCGTTATCCAGTTCAATTCCAGAGCCGCAGGCTATGCCGCGCTCTCCGTTGCTCCTCGTCCGGCCCCTCTTGCTGCCAGGAGGCACACAGTACCCACATCTGTCTACCGCACCTTGGGAACTTCCTTATCCTTGTCCACCGACTTTGAAGACCATTCGCCCGTGTCATCTCTTACGTCAAGTCCCGAGCCGAGTCCCTTGCCGCTAACGCCCACAACCACCCCCGCCTTCAATTTTGGCTTCAGTGACGACTGTTTCTCCGATATATCTGGCTTCCACGCTCCACCGACACCACTGCGACTTGGAGGCGAACTTCCAGAATCCCGTATCGACTACGATGACGAGATTATCCCCTGCAGTCCCGCCTTCTCTCAGGTCTTGGACAGCTCATTCACCCAGTTCATCGACGACGGCTTCTTGTTCTAAGCTCCTGAAACCACTTTGGTTCCATTTCATTGTCTTGCACAAACCGGGGTCCTCTTGCAAATACTGTGAGTGATTCACACCGTCGATCACCGATCAGCATCACCGTGAATCTTGGACATGGGTTTCTGACTCGCTCATTCACAGTCACACTTCCCCATCTACCCCGACGACGACGACGACGACGATCGCACCTACGATTCACCTCCTCGTACTCCACTTGCTTGACGCCGAGGCGCTTGACCGCTCTTGTTTTGTCCCCCACCCTACTTCGACCCAGTCGGCCATGAAGCCCCTGCGGCCCCACCTCCCGACGACGACCCCCTCACGCCACCCGCATGACCCCCGTTTCGATGTAAATCCTGTGCCACAAGCCAGCCTTGGTGTAGCGTACTCTGACCTGGTCAAGTACCCACTCCAACCCCCTAAAATCACATCGTCCGCCCACATACAACGACCCACGTCCTTCGACTTATTCCCGTCTATATTGCCATCTAGTCCCTTTTGTTTTCATCCCATTAATGTCTCACTTCAATCATCCTTGTATTACCACCCCCGCATGCATCTCCCCCCACTTCACATCTTGACTTTTGTCCTGCTCCCTTTCCTTCCAGCCCACACTTTCGTACAATACATTCCCATTTCGCACTCCTGCAACATCCACGCGTCTATCCCCCTCCCCTTCTCTTTACCCCTTCGGCTTTCCGCTCCATTTCGCGCTCGGGTCCTTCTACCCTCACGACACTTCCCCCCCTCTTGCTCCCTACATCCTTGCCCCCTTCCTCATTGCTTGGCCGTTCTTGATCGTGCCCTATGGGTCGATCACACGGAACGAAATTTACCTTATGCGTCAACGACGCTTTCGAATATTTCCTCGGCCTTGTTATACGCACGCACACTCTCCCGCCTCTTCTATCTGACACCCTATATATCCCCATCGTTGAATCAAACTGTTTTGGTTTTGAGGGTGTACAATTTTCCCTTGGCGAGTGAAACATGCGATGGACAGCACTGATGGAATTGCGGCTTGCCTTGTCCAACCCATCACCGGCGCCGCTGTCAACGGCATCGCATAGTACGGAGGCGCCCTTTCCGCTCGTCGGTCGCGCTGTGGTTCTGATTTGTTTCTCTCAGAACTCATCCACTTGACAACACTGACGAACCTAATTGGCCCGGTGCCTCGCCAGGTATCCGTTATAAGGTAGGGGGTGGATCATTGGGCGTGAGGGAACCGACCAACTGGTCTCCCACACGGCCAGACTAGTTCGCGGGTGTATGGATCCCTCCCGGTGTGCCTTGCTGCGCACTCGAACGGAGGGATTTTCGTGAATCGACTTTCATCAGAGACCCTCCCGAACGTGTGTTGTCGGGCGGCCGTAGCCAGGAACCCAAACGATTCACGAAACTCTGGGTGGTCTTCGGCGTCGTGTGCAAAATATTGGAGACGGTCGATTCTACCCACAGCCATTCTTTGAGATTTCTCACCACCTCTTTTGTTCCCTCCTCGGGGCTATCCTCCGACGGGCACAAAGTACAAAGTGACCCACTGGAGGCTCGTGACAAGTCCGCTAGCTAGGGCCGCACGTGCTGTTCGACCCTGTATCCATCGTTTGAGGCCCTGAGGTGTGATTTGAAGAGCGCAACACAGAAGGGTGTATACATGATCCACTGGTTCATGGCCCCCCGTGCACAACCAGCCCACGGCGATGGAAAACTGGGGTCGGTGACTGTCAGCGATCACAGCGCGAGGAAAGAGGTTCACGGCGTCTCGGGTATCCACCGCCGAGCGGAGAAAGACTGACTGCGGTTGGCAGGAACCTTGCTTGCGTAGCGCTCCGTCCAGCGAGATGACAATCCATGTTTGTCCGTGCCTACCGGGTACACGTGCTAGTACGTGTACAAACCAACTATCCTCTTCTCCGCTACCAGAGTTCCGTTGTGTTATCTAGTCCACCTGACCATCCATTACAAGATGCCACGGACCCAACGGATGTGCCCTTAGGTGGGTACAAGACAACTGATGAGAACGGTCGCAAGGCTTCAACGTTATCATTGTGAAGATCAGAAGGCGCACCTCGAAGGCGGAGCAAATTCAAATTTCGGGGTTTGAGAGTGAGGAAATTTTGGGTCAGTGGTGAGTCCGTAGGCTAAAGGATAGTCTGAATCGAGTTACGCGCCGAGGGCCAAAACCCCCAAACGCACCCTGCGAAGTGCACTGAAGGGCGAACCCGCCGAGGAACTTCTCGCATCATGACCAGACCACCCACCGCCGTCTACCGAGGTGGAAACGGTGCTGCCAAGCAAGCGTGGTGGAGAGGATCCGGGGACCGGCGGGCCCACCGAAGGTCCACGGTGGTGTTCTCCCCCCCTAACTACACGTTTGGGTAGAGGGTGTTTTTCGGGATAAATTAGCTCTTAAAGTCACCAGTTTTTGCGGATGCTGTTCGGTACATTGGTACCTGGGTCAAACGGAGGGACCTTACCTCGGGACCCCCGCTCATGGGTGGGACCGGTTGTGCCCATGATGAGTGCTTATCGCGGGGTTCGTGCTGTCGCAGACACCGGGGCGGTGTGGAGAACAAATACAAATTCATGAATTGGTTCCGTTTGGCTTTGGCCACGGGTTCCCACAATCGCTCGTCATATCAGATCCCACAGATTACATCGCGATAACGCTCATGTATGTGTGAATGGGTGACTATGTGATTACAGTTGGTTACAGTGTCCCCTGAGGAGACAAAAAGGGAAAAAAATTGGGTCGGAAACGACAGGATGAGAATAGGCTGAATCGAGTTCCACGGACCGCCCCCCGAAAGAGCAAAAAATCCATGTGCCACGAGCTTGCGCTAAAGGGCGAATGTGCGGAAAATCAACCGGCCAGTATCTTAGCCCCCAAACACGAGGAGGGCGCCAACACTCCTTGCTGCATCATCCCAAAGGGAGCCCTGGAAGCAGGTTGCTACCACAATGGGGCGGCAGCCGTTGGCAAACCCTGCAACCCTCGCGGTAAGACAAAGTGATAACCGGACCCGATGGGTTGAAAATCCCCCCGAAGAGAAACACATCCACCCAGCTCCCAACGGAATATCATGACGTGCGAAGGCCGAACCCCTCACCAATCCAACCACATGAATGGGAAGGAACTGGGTCTTCGGGGATGCGACGTTGACCTGGACCCGCTACCGCGGAGTCGGACCTGGCCTCTTCGGGTCGTGTTTCTTGTGTCCGTCCCACAGTCTTGTGACGTGGATGGTAGGGTCCTGTTGAGAACAGAGCAGTTTCCTGCCGATGACCTTGAAGGGAGAGATTCAGACCTTCCCACTCGTGAAGAAGGGACCGAGGAGAGGTCCCTGTGTGTAACGAGCTACGTGGCCTTCAACCTGTCGTTGGTCCCAGGAAACTCGGTCGAACGAGTTCGAGAGAAACCCCCGGTACGGTGGCATCACGTGCGCGGCAGACCCACTTTAACCGCGCGACGCGAAGTTGGGTTGAGAGGGGAGAACGTTGGGAATCCAAAATCCAAAAACGTTTAATCCTGCCTCAACTTGAATGTCGTCTTCGGAGGGCGACTAAGTTATGGTTTTTATATATAAGAAACCAGTGTTTTTCACTAGATCGCGGGTGCAACACGATCGGGCGACCTCGTCGCTGACTTCGCCCGTGGCACCTTGTATTACGCTAGAGGCCAAGGTGGTGTTTTATCTCTCCTTCCCGCGACTCGTGACTACTGTAACTCGATTCTACAGGGCGACCAACTCGGAGAGCTATGCCTACAGGACAGTAGAAGTGCGCACCCAAGCCAAGACCGTGGTCTTCAAAAACAAATCCGTGGACGACACAATGAGGCGCCGAGTTACCCCCGAAGGTTACTCGAACGTTCAACTGTCTCCCATCGTGTCCCTCTCGCATGAAATTGGCAAGTCCAAAGTAAAGACGACATTTACTCCCCTTCGATCCTGTAGGATAGCCAATTTCTCATCACCATCGGACGACCACGTCCTCGAATCGGCGGTTCGGGACGCGATGCAGAGCGCAGGGTACCGACTCACCATCATCGTGCATTCCTCGGCTTTCGCTAACCAAGACACAAAAGAATTGTTTCGAAATTCAGAGACTCTTGACTTGGACACATATCGAGAGCACCCCCGTCGCCCCACGGAGGACGAAGGGCCGGTGAAGAAAGCGGGTGCGGTGTATGCGTTCGAGAGTGGTGCGCCCCAATTGCTTTCCAAACGCCCACCCCATCGACCCAATGCCCCGGGCTGTAGACTCGGACATGTTCTCGTAGTGGACTCCAAGGTCCTCGTTTACACCCCCAAACCCACGCACTGGAACGCGTCACACATCCCCCTCCAGACCCACGCGAATACGGTCAAACCTTCCTTACTCATCGTCGTGCTGGGAGGGACATTCGACCACCTCCACGCGAGGCGTCAGTCCCTACTAAGCGCGGCGGCCTGGATCGCTCGGAAGGAGGTCATCGGTGTTACAGGTCGACGCACTATGTAATCCCAGTTTCCTCCCATTGTGGGTGACCTCACTTTTTCCCGACACTAACGAGGTTTAGACCGCAACTTGCTCGCGAACAAAGTCAACAGCGCGTTCTCGAATCATTAACGAACTGGGTTGTCCTTTTTCGCTTCATTCAAGTCCAGTTTGGAGTATCACATTGTTCCGATCCAGAACGTGTGCGGACCAACAGCGGTGGATCTGAGCATCCAGGAATTGGTCAGCGGAGGAACCCTGAGCGGAAGCGCAACGAATTGGTCCGTCCTACCCGCCCCTCATCTTGTTGGTTCTGACTTGGAAATCGCACACAGTCTAGGCCCCTGGTCCTGGGGATCCCCACGATCGTGGTCGTCTCTGCCAAGGACGTAGCGTTGGATGGTGATGACCCGGAATCACTGAAGATGGTAGAGATCGGCAGCACATTCACCCGGGAATGGGTTTCCGTTAAACAACGGGACGATGAATTAGGCCCAGAGGCGCAACCACGGCCGGACTGTCAATTATCCAGAGTTGTCAGGAACCTTGAAGAACGATCGCGACAGTACAGATCACTCCGACGCGTGTCGGCGAGTAGTGTACGTGGCGGGTTGATTAATCAATCCCACCAAGATTGGGAGAGGGGCATGCACACCACCGTATCAACCGCAAAATACTTTTTTCTCACTTTGTTCGCCCCCTCAGAGTTTTTGCACCCATTGGCTTGTTTCCCGGCTTCTACAAACTATATCTTCAACTTTTGCAAGTCAATGCACTGTCCAATTAGCGTTGGCAGGCGTCTCGCTGATCCTAAATGTATGTATTTCGAGGTACGGAGGTTTGGAGTGGAGGGCTCGGCTCTTTGGGTTTCGCCCTTGCGAAGGGGCTCATCAGAGGGCTGGTAAACCGCTACCCTGACCCATCTCCAGCCATTGAGATAAACTAATACTACTATGACGCAAAACAGTAACTACGAGTAGATGTACCGCGAACCCTCCCTGTGATCATGTCCATCCCGTCGAGGCGGACGCTGTCTCCTACTGATCCCCGCGCGAATGACCACAACATTGCCAGAGGGCGAAGAAGCGCTGTAGGTAGTCCGTGGCGTTCGCGAAGTCAATATTTTGGAGTGTGGCGTTGTGTTGGAAGTAGCCGACGTCCGAATAAGTGGCGGAGGACACGGGTGAGGTGAAGGTGGACCTGGCTCGGCACGATCTCGCAGTTCGCGTTCTGGATGCAGATCCAGATGGGGATCGTATCCTAAAAAGGCAATATCATGTGGGTTGGAAGCCTTACGTCCGTCAACGCCGTCAGCGCCGAGGGACGGACCTGCCCAAACGGAAATTGTTGCTGGGACATTCTGAGAGGATGGGGGGATGGGGGAAACGTCCTAGCGGCGAAGTGTTTCCGGGATCTAGGGTTAGAACAAAAACGCGCGGATCAGTTGCGCTCCTCGCGTAAGACAGAATGGAGAAGGGACATACAGTACCAAACTTCAGGGATGGTGTTAATGCCATATTTGGCCTGTCATTCGTGAGGGTAGGGGAGAAGTCGCGTGGCTGTACGAGGGGACTTTCGTACGTCATGGTTTTGGACTTAGTGGGCTTCGAGGATCCCTGTTGGAAGTCCACACTTCGCTGGTCGTGCACGGGATGGAACGGGGGTGGAGGCCGAAGTCAGAAATCTGCGGTTCGCCCGGGCTTAGTTGCGTGAGACCTCGGTCCTGAACCTATGGCTCGTGGGCAGGGTGGGGGAGGTCGAGTCGTGGTTCTGGTCATCAGAGGCCGGAGGTTCTGGGGATAGAGGACGCGGTTTGAAGCGTAGTCGGGTGAGGTAGGGAGTTGGTAGGACCACCACCCAGCCAATGCGGTATTTATAAGAATCTAGAGGGTCTTCATCGCGACAATGGAGACAGGGGAATATGTGAGCATGGGCATCATGGTTCATTTGTTCAAGTGGGCTTTTACGGAGCTCGGAGGCAACACGGCGCCACAATGTAGAGTGAACTGGGGACATGAAGTTACCATAGGGAAACGGCAGCGTGCACCACGGATAAGGAGTCCCACTTGCTGTGACTGCCACGCAAGCGATGGGTGGAGAGACCTTCGCCGTGGTCATAGTCTTGACCACCCGCACCTCCGTGTAGCAGACCGTGGGGGGGTCCGCCAAAGGGAGGGCCGCAGGGGCGTTAGGCCGCTACCGTAGGTTATTGTTCGACGCGTTCCGTCTTACTTGGGACCGAGCCGGCGTGGGTAGTCGTAATTTAGTCTCAAGATGAGTTTCATGAATCGATAGCGATCGTTTGGTTTGACGGTGCTACAATTACCACGGAGTCGCTCATCGTTCCCTGCAAATGAGATGGATCTGGTGGACCCAGTTGAACGGCACCTGCGCCCGCCCAGTTGGAGTTTCCTCGTTGTCCCAGGGAATCATCAACAAGTGACGGGCACTACACAGACCGTTGTTCGATGGCGATGCATCTAGAAGAGGCCAAGGATTCTGTAACGGCACCGAACCGTCATCGGCTAGCACCCAACCACAACCTCGTACTTTTTCTGACGCAAGGCCCCATTCCCTGCGACTCACTACACCCGAATGGGATCTCCGAAGGGCCGGTCCCCCTCTCACAGAGTCAATTTGATTTCTATGACTTGCTGACTGGGCTTGGGAGCCTGTGGCAGCGTCCCGCACGCTATCTCACCCCCTACCGGAAGTGCTTGTAAACGAATCATCAAGCCAACCTAGGGGCCACGGAAACCTATAAACCCATGCCTGCCCTGCTCAGAGGGTTGTAAACTCTCAAACAAGCTCTTTCCTTCGAACGTTCCCCTTTCTACAGCGGGGCCGTATCGCCGCCCCCAGAAAGACCCCATCTTTTCTACGGCGATTTTGAGAAGGACGCAAAGTGTGTATGTCCGTGTCGTGCGGGCGGCCATGGAGGTGTGGGAGAAACTATGTCATCGCCGGTCGCCCGCAAGTCGTTTTGGTGGAGGTGATGGGATTTTGGGGTCGTCGGGGGACATTGGGAACCTCGTTCTCTTAGCCCGGTAGGGCCTCGTCAACGCTAGTTCCTGACCCCAGTGACTACCTATCGTTCAAGCGAGAGATAGCATATAAACCTACTTGGTTTCATATCCCAAAAGAATTCAGAACAGGTGTACAAGAGAGCGTACGAGTTGATCGTCGGAAGAGTTCGAGACAGAAACCGCTGAGTCACAGTGAGCGCATGGCCAGGGGTGCTGCCATCCCACTCAGGTCGCCTGTGGAACGGGTAAAACGGACCCCAAATCCCGTACAACGCATGGCTGACGAGAGGACTTGGGTGTGGGTGGAAGCGTTTCAGAGCGGTCGGGATTCACCGCAACGGGTCGACCGACGCAGCACTTCCTGACGTTCCGCTTGGCCTCATCGGAAGGGTTGGTGCTGGCGACGTGGCAAGTCAACTAGCCCTTCAGATTCAAGAGGCGGATATTCTACGACAGAAAATATAAGCACAAATGATACGATAAAGAAATCCAACCTCCCTGCTCCACGCCCGCCGTATGTCACGCGTCTCCGACTCAACGATACATACCACCCCACTTCTCAGGTCCAGTCACCCTACTCCACCTCGACGTCTGTATCGGCCCATACCTAATCTCTCCACTTAGTAGTGGGAGCCCAGCACCTATCTGCGGTTGTGCCTGAACAGCACCATCCTGTGCGCCCATCTGAGCGTGTGAGAAGGAATGCTGCCGCTGGGACTGCGGGTCTCGTGTTTGTGAGTGGGGATGGGGGTTCGGGTGTGAAGATTGAGGGTAAGAAGGGGGTAGGGGTTGCTGTTGGGCAAGGGCCGGAGGGATCTGGGGTGGTCCTGTACTGAGGTAGGGAGGCGCAGGTGGTTGGTTTGGCCGACTTTGCCGAGCTTTCCACATCGTCCGGATGGCCTCGCATTTTTCAAGGAGCTGGGTGGGTCGGCAGTTAGGGCAAGGCAGTTTCGGAAGGCTGGTGGTCCATACCGCCTCTTTCTCGACACCGTCGCGTATACTCTGTATAACGCTCTCTACGGTGCTGATGTGATTACCAGAGGGCTTGTCGTCTCTAAACCGCATCATCCTCCATCCTTCCACGGTGGGATCCCAGTGCACTTCAACAATCCTATCCTCGAAATGTTCTCCTGTCACCTTCATTCTACGAATAGTAACAATGGTGAGTCCAGTGCACGGAGAGCGGGAGTTCAAGATGCGCACCGGTCCCATTCGTGATCGGTGACGTGCATCACGTCGTACGGTTCGTAGCCCGCCCTCGGACCCTCCCCTCCCAACCACGCGTACAACGCAAATACAGGCTTGGCGTGGAAATCTGGTTGGGATGGGTCCATGGCGGAAGGGGGGAATTTTAGGACCAATTTGAAGTCAACGGAATTCTCGGAAGGCGGCTTCCATTTCAATCTGGAGGGTCGGGGGCGAGCGATAAGAGAAGAAGGTACTAGGGGCAAGGTGGGAACCACATACATGTTCCGGTCGGTTCCTGGCGTGTAAGGAGTTGACACGCATGTATAGATCAATCCATCGTTCCCATGGTGTAGGGCCGGGATGTCGACGTCAAAGACTTTTTCGAGGTGATAGGAAAGGTTCGTGTCTTTGAGGACGATTCTACGACATCGATAAATCGCGAAACACAACGGATATACGGAGAACAAGGCTCACTGGAACGGATGCTGGCTAACGATCTGAGGGAATTCATCGACCATCCGCGCGTATGGTTTGCAGAACCAGTCCTTCAGTCGCTATAAAAATGCGGGGGAACCAAGTCAAACTCGGGGTGTGCAGATGGGTCAAACGGGCGTACATACACCATACCGCTTATCCAGCGTTCGGGTCATTACATTCTGGTCATCGATAACCAAGCAGTCAAAACACAGATACCGCAAAGTTTCCTATCGAAATAACCTCGGGGGTTAGCGCACCATTGGAGGGGGGGACTAAGATTCTCTTGCCCTTTTTGTTTGAGGATCAACATCCAGGACCAACTCCCCATCTATTAGTGAGTTCTTCAGGGGAAGCCGAGGGTCTTCGAAGTGAGGGAAGTAGAACCCTTCGAGCTGGTGGTAGTTGTTGTGCCTGTCCAGCTGGCACACATTAATCCCAAGTGGAAACCGTCGGCAATTAGGGGTTGGTTGTCGTCGAACAAACCGGCGGCACATACCAAAAAGACACTCTGGGCATCTCCGAGAGTGGCTACGAACAACAACACGCGGATACCATCCGACTTCTCGCACACCCAGTAGCTGGAGAAACTACAGTCAGAACACCTTCCTGGCCGAAGCCGAAAAATGGGAGAAGTTTGGCGGGACTGACTCTTCATTAATCAATCTCTGGAGGTCGATTGTTGTAAAGCTGACGGGCTGGGCTCCAGGGAACCGGCTGCAGGTTGGGTCACCCACGTAGAGTGTGTCGGTCAAGGGTCAAGGGACGAGAAAAGGGTGAGTGGACGAGTGGACGAGAGGCGGGGCGGAGAGGCATGTCAGCCCAAAGCCGGAAAGGATAACGAGAGGGCCGGACTTGTTGTTGATGTGACAGAGCTCGCTCACCGCTTTCCTCAGCCATTGGGCTTGGTCCGAACTGCTCGGGACGATGTGGCCTGGCAGGTCTGGGATACGGGGCATCCTGTGGTTGGTTGGGGGGAGAGGGTGGCGGAGGGTGCGACGGAGATCAGGAGGGGCTTGATTTCCAACAAACCTGACATGCACACGTCACGCCCAAATACGAGTGTCAAGAGATGCTTGGAGTAAAATAATACAGCGACATTCGATTATGGTAGGCAACGGAACGAAACTACAAGAAACATCCGTCTGCGGAAGTCTAACGGTCCTCAGCCCATTCCTGACAAGGAACGCGATATCAGAATCCGACTCGCACACGTGTGGACAAGGTGGGTGACTTACATTTTCCTTCTTAATCTGGGCCTGGGGACAACGAACAATGGATTAGGGGGGTTTTGAAACGACGCGTCGAATAACGTACCTCTTCCTCAGGGGTGAAGTCGTTGACGATGTTGAAGAGCTTCCTGATCTCCTCAGGGGTCTTGCCCTTGATCATGTTGGCGACGGTCTTGCACCCGACATCGCTACGTAATAGTGTCAGAAAACAGGGCGCGGCGTGTGCCTCGCGGAAAACAGCTCACAGTAGGGGCTTGATGTCGAGGTAGTTGGCGGCGAGGATGATCTCGAACAGCATCTCTTGATCAACGGTGATAAACTTTTGGTCCCATTCACCGATATCGGTTGTCCGCTTCCTGTTCTCGTCCGCGTTGGCCTCGTCAGCAGTTGGCAAGGGCTCGCCACGGTGGTGCTCGCAGTACTCCAAAACCTGCGCGATTGACGCGATCAGTCAACACGCACTCAAACATGGGCGGCGTGACAACGACACACTTTTTTCAGCACAGACGAAGAGACGTTGGGCAATGGGATAGGTTGGTCGCTCTCCCCGACGTCTAGGGGTAAACCGGGCGGTCAGATGCGAGATGGCGGGGACAGCGGGGAGGGGTGGACTTGCCTTCAAGCATGTTCTTGATGAGGACGCTGCGCTCGGCGACTTCCTTGTCGACGACGAACTGTTCATTATCAGAGGTGACGAGGAGAACCATTGTTGCTTTGGTGGTCAGCGGGGAAAAGAGGAGATGGAGATGGAGAAGAAGAGGGGAAGGAGACAGAACAGCCGAGCGGAAATAGCGTTTTCAAGGGCGTGGTCTCTTTACGTAAGCATCCTCCCCTTTCGCACAGCTTCCACCAGAAAATCAACAAATGACTTGGCTTGGCCTCTGGCGAGGGTTGCCGTCGCCCACGGCCTCGAGCCCTTTCTCCCTCAACGGTAGGATGACTGGTCCGTTTCTCGTTGCCATGGCTCACGGCCAGGACCGCAGGCCTGGGATCGGTCAGGACCGCCACGAAACGCGCCGGCGGCACGGTCAGAAACCACGGAGGGTCGCCTGGAAAACGGTTGGGAATTAAAAAGTTCTCCGGTCCGTCCTCCTCTTTCGTGCAACGGCCGCGGTTTGCTGAAAGACACGTCGCAGACCAGTATGTTATTCCGGGGAACATTATTGTCCGCCAGCGCGGATCGCAATTCCACCCGGGCCAACATGTACGCGCTCTATTTTGATCCTACCCGCTCCTGTTCTCCGTAACCT
>Ga0307516_10007224_pt1 | contig 12806 bp, 11 predicted proteins | sample 19_EM_MG_FD_203310 | JGI IMG/M metagenome (GOLD analysis project Ga0307516, IMG submission 203310) | Populus trichocarpa ectomycorrhiza microbial communities from riparian zone in the Pacific Northwest, United States - 19_EM | ecosystem: Host-associated > Plants > Roots > Unclassified | place... | reverse complement strand
CACCGAAGATTTTGGGATCGGACGACCACAGCGCAGGCCCCGCGTAGGGAATGGCCACGTCTTCGTAGTTGTCGGTGAGGCCCTCGCCGCAGCTGCTGAACAGCAGCCCATCGCCCCAGGCAATCGCGGTTGGTCGGCGCATGAAGTGCCATGCGTTGCCATCTTGCTTGATGACACCGTGGGGCGTGGCGCCGGTCGCGTCGCTCACCACGCCCGCTACCCCGACCAGCGCGTCGCAGCCGGTGTCGTCGTCCATCGTGCACGGCTTGCCGCTCGGAAATTGGCGCAGCATGACCCACAGCTCACCGTTCACCGTCGGGTTGAAGGCCAGCGCCGTGGCGCTGAGCGGCGTCGTGGCTTTGGGCGTGTAAACGTCGACGAGCGTCACCTGCTCGGTGCCCACGGGTGCTGCGGGCGCGCCAGCCGTTCCGGTCGTCCCAGCTGTGCCGGTCGTCCCGGCTGCTCCGGCGTCGTCGACCGCGGCCGACGAGCAGCCGAAGATCGCGATGGCGCACGGCGCCCAGGCTGCGAGGCGAAGGTTCTTCACGCGCGGTTAGGGTAGCGCCGCGTGGCCTGCCGGCCAACCGCGCCGCCGATGTCGAATTGTTGCCGTACCAAGACCAAAACGGCGCCGCGGCGCGTGGCGGTTGCTTGCCTCGCGAATTCGCGGGAAAAGAGCCTCGCCCATGGTCTTGCCGCGTAGCCCGCTCGCCTTGCTGCCCGCTTCGGCGTGGCCCTTGCTCGCAGTTTTGCTGAGCGGTTGCGCCGCGCACAACGCGCCCTTGGCGGTGGCTCCCGGAACGAGCGCCGCGGGTGAGCACACGCCCGGCAGCTCCGGCGATACGGCCGCAACCGCGACGTCGTCGAGCGGACAGGGAACGAGACCGGTCGGCGCGGCGAGCGCATTTCCGTCGGCGCCTCTGCCCGGTGGCGAGGAGCCAACGCCCGACAAGGCGTTACCCGAGCTGCGCATCGAAGCGCTCGGCATGCACGTCGGCGGCGGCACGAACTCTCCGGAAGAGAAGGCGCCGTTTCATCGCGCGCTCGAGCGACAATTTCCCGCGTTTCTCAGCTGCTACCGGCTAGCGGACGACGCCTGGGCCGGAGGCAGCTTCGGCATCGACATCAAGATTGCCCGCGCCGGCGGCGCCCCGACCGTCGAGCAGCCGCGCACCAAAATTCACGGCGCCGGTTTTCAAGACTGCATGCTCGCCGCGTTCGGCAAAGTCGTATTCGAAAAGCCCAAAGCGGGCCCCACCGTCATCAGCTACTCAGTCATGTTCACGCTGGGCAAAGCCAAGCGCTGACACCCGAGAAATGCTAGCTTAAGACTCAGATGCTCGACGCCAGCTTGCTCGCACCTCAGACGACGCGCGCGCTCCGACGCGAAGAGTACGAGCGTCTCGTGGCGCTAGGGGCGTTCGAAGACGAGCGCGTGGAGTTGATCGAGGGGGTGATCGTCACGATGAGTCCGAACGATCCCGAGCACGCGAGCCCAATTCAGGTGTTGACCGAGTTGCTCGTCCTGGCCCTACGTGGTCGTGCGGCCGTGCGCATCCAGCTGTCGATCGTGGCCGCGCGTGAATCGGTACCCGAGCCCGACGTCGCCATCGTACCGCTTGGTGACTACCGTCATGCCCACCCCAGCCAGGCTCATTGCATCATCGAAGTGGCCAACTCTTCGGTGAGCAAAGATCGCAATATCAAGGCTCCGCTCTATGCGGCTTCGGGCTTTCGGGAGTACTGGCTGGTCAACGTGCCTGAGCAAGTGGTCGAGGTTTTTCGCGATCCGGGTGAGGCCGAGTATCGCCTGCGCGCGCGCTTCGGCGTCGGAGACATCATCAAGCTCGAGGCGTTTCCGGATGTCGAAGTCGAAGTCGCAAAGCTGTTTTGAAACAGGCGCCGTCGCGAGCCAGCCACTAACGGCCGAAGGCCGCAAACGGCATCGCAACGGCTGCGCCGCGCAGCGCGACGTCGCACAGGTGCCTGAGTAGCGGCAGCTCTTGCGGCTGCGTGGCGCCGTGCGCGTCGAAGTGCACGAGCGCCTTGTCCAGCTCGCGCAAGACTTCGAGACACTCGAGCGTTGCGCCCTCCATCTTGGCGATCGCGTCGGCGAGCGACAGGCCCTTGCCGAGCCATTTGCCGAAGCGTCCGGTACGGCCGCCATTGCACGTCACGATCAGGTCGCCGCTCCCAGGCAAGCCGACGGCCGTCTGCGGATTGCCGCCGCACAGGCTAAGCATGCGCTGCATTTCCAAAATGGCCTGCGCGAACACGCCGCTTTCGTAGTTGTGGTAAGCGACGCTGCCGCTCGTGCCGCCGCGCGCTTCGTGCACGCCCTGGCCGAAGCCGACGCCCATCGCGAAGGCGTTTTTCAGGGCCGCGCAGGCCTCGGCGCCCACCAAGTCCGGCTCCAGGTGAACGAAGTAAAAGGGACCGCTGGCCAGCGCCGTCCAAGCTTCGCACGCCTTGCGCGAACGCCCCGTGAATACGACGCTGGTCGGTACGCGCAGCAAGAGCTCGCCCGCGATGCACGGCCCCGCCACGCCCACCGGCGCGACGTTGTCTCTGGCTGCCGGAGGCAAGAGCGATTGGAAGACGTCTGGCAGCACGTCGAGCCGCTCGTGCTGCCAGACCAGGCCTTTCGACACCATCAACAGCGGTTTCGGCGCACGCGCCAGCGCTGGGCCCAAAGCGCTAGCGGCCCAGCCGACGCCCGCCGAGCTCACGCCGAGCGCGATGGCGTCGACGCCGGCCAGCGCCGTCGCTAGTTCTTCGACGAAGAAGGCGCTGACGCCCGGCACGGCCGCGCGCAGTTTGGGATGTGGCGCTCCGGCTTTGAGCGCCAGCACGATGTCGTGATCGAGAGGTGTGCCGACCAGCCGCACCTCGTGACCGTTGGCGACGAACGGCGCCGACAGCGCGCTGCCCATCATGCCTGCTCCGACAATCGCGATCACGGCCATGTGCGCTGTTTAACCAGACGGAGCGGGAGCCGCTAGCGTCATGGAGACTTTTTCGAGGGCCCGGGCGCCGGGGCCTTGGGCTCGAAGCCGGGCAACGGCGGCAACGCCAAAGCGGTCGGCACCGGTGGCAGACCCAGATTTTTGCCGATATCTTGCATCTTTTTGCCGAGCTCGCCGCCGATGGCTTGCAGATCGTTGACGTTCGGCGTGAGCGCGACCAGCTCGGTCACGGTCAGCGGGCGCAGGCCGCAGCCGACGCCAATTTTCTGGGTCAGCTTGGCGTGCAGCAGATCTTTCGTGCTGGCCTTGATGCCGACTTCGACAGACACCGTGCCGACGACCAGCGCCTCGGCGGTGCGTTTGCCCTGCTTGGCCGAGGCGCGACCGAGCAGTTGTCCCAGCCGCGATTCGGCGGCCGCGCCGGCCAAGGCGTCGCACGGCAGGTTGCCGCTCAGATCCATGTCGATGTTCGCGTCGAGACCGACGCGCGTCACCGTGCCTTTGCCGTGCAGCTCGAACTTGCCGGCCTTCAGGCGGGCCGGTGAGAGCGTGACGACTTGCCGATCGGCGCCGACGATGCTGATGCCCGTGTCGAAGGTCGTGACGTCACCGAACACGAAGCCGTCGAGCTCCGGTGGATGCGGCGGCACGAAGCCTTTCAGGCCCGTGCTCAGGTTGCCGGTGATCGCGCCGCCCTCGAGCGCCGTCGCCGGGAGCGCGAGCTGCACGTTCGCGGTCACGACTACGTCCGGCAGCGGCAGGGGTATGCCCAGACCTTTGCCGAGCAAGCCGAGCTTGGTCGGCGTGAGCGCGACCCGCATATTTCCGGCGCCCGACTCATCTAGGCTGGCGTCGAGCCGCAGCGGCGCGGCTTGAGCTTTTTGATCGCCGAAGCCGATGCTGACGTCGCCGCCGGTTGCGGCGAAGCCCGCGCCGACTTTGCCCAGCTCGAAGCCGGACAGGTTGCAGCTCTCTGCCGAGAAGGCGCCGCCAGCGAGCGTGCGCGTCAAAAAACCACCGGACAACGTGAGCCAGGGCGCTTCAGCCGGCGCCTCGGCCACCTTGATGCTGACCTTGTTGGCGATCAGCGGCGCTCGGAATGCTTCGGGGTGATTTTTTGCCCACTCTCCCAGCTCCAAGAGCACGCGCGGTAACGTGCCGCTGACCCCGACCTGCGCGTCGGACACCTGCACCTGCACGGGCTCGAAGCTTTGAAGCTGCACATCGACGAGCCCCAGCTTGGCCTCGAACGACGGCGCTCCGATCAGCTTGGCGGCTGCGCCCGATAGCCGCACCCATTGCCAGCCAAATGCTATTTTGCCTGGCGTAAGCTCGATGCCGCGCGCACGCGCTTCTGCTACGACGCGCTTCTCGATGTACCCGGGCAAATAAACGTAGACCCCGAGCAGCATGGCGATGACACCCAAAATAGCGATGCCCAGGGCGATGACGAGGCCACGACTTCTCTGCACGGGTCGAGCCTAACATGCCCAACTACCTGACTCCCGAAGGGGCAAAGAAGCTCCAAGCCGAGCTGAATCAGCTGCTGAACCACGATCGCGCCAAGGTCGTGCACGAGGTGGCGGAGGCCGCCGCGCAGGGCGATCGCTCCGAAAACGCCGAGTACATTTACGGCAAGAAAAAGCTGCGCGAAATCGATCGCCGCATCCGCTTCATCACCAAGCGCCTCGACTCCGCCGTCGTCGTCAAACAAGAAGAAGACGCGCACAGCGAGGTGCGCTTCGGCGCCAGCGTCGACGTCGAAGACGAAAACGGCAAGCAGAGCTCTTACCTGATCGTCGGCCCCGACGAAGCCAACCCGTCCGACGGCAAAATCAGCTTCCAGTCGCCGCTGGGCCGCGCCCTGATGAAGCGCAAAGTCGGCGAAGTCGTCACCGTCACGCGCCCCGCCGGCGAAATCGAAATCGAGATCAAAGCCATCCGCTACGAGTGACGTGCGATTCCGTAACGGCGATCAACGGCCCGGACTTTTTCACAGGAAGATCGGAAGATCGGAAGGCCGGAACAAGCGTGAATTGGGCGCAGCATCGTCTAACCGATCGCGTCGCAGTGCACGCCGCCGAATCGTGTGCTTAGCGCGCGACGCAAGAACGCGAACGGCTTGGCGCCCCAAATGCTCACCTTCCGATCTTCCGATCTTCCTGTAAGAAAATCTGGGTCCAAACGCGTGCTGCTACCGCGTCGTACAGGCGCTGCGGTAGGGTAGGCCTGGTTACCGTCGGCGCGCCCAGCTGGGCGCGCGCAAGGCTGAGCCTACCCTGATCGAACGCGTTTCGTTAGCGCGCGACGGGCCAGCGGACGCGGTAGCCGCGGCCGCGCAGGTATTGGATGGCGTCGGGTGCGCCGGCTGCGCCCAGACGTTGCCGCAGCTCGTACACTTGGTTGCGCGCGGCGTTGCCGCCGACGGAGCCGTTGAGCACGACGCGGTTCAGCTCTTTCGACGGCACGAAGCGCTCGGAGTGGTCGAGCAAGAACTCGAGCACCGCGCACTCGGCGCGGCGCAGCGACACTTCTTGTTCGTTCACGGTGAGCGAACGCGACAAGCGATCGAGCGAGAGCGGTCCGGCGCGCAGCACGCTACGGAAAACTTCCGAGGTGCGTCGCGAACGTGCCGCCAGCGCCAAGATGCGCAACCTGAGCTCGAGCCCGTCGACGGGTGAGCGCAAGAAGTCGGTGGGAGCTTCGCGCTCGAACAAGCTGGGCGATGGTTGTCCCGTTCCGGGAACGATCCACAGCACCGCTTGGCTTGCGGGAATGTCGCTGGGTAAAGTCACGTCGGCCTTCGCGACGCAGACCGTGGCCAACGAGGTGTCGTCGCTGACGGCGATTTGACCGTCAGCGAGGGAGGTACCGAGCTCGGCGAGCTCGGGCGAATCGAAACCGCGAAGGCATACGAGCTGCGCTTCGCCAACTGCTTGCGTTGCTTGCCCCATGATGTAGGTGAGCCTGCGACTGCCTTTTTCTGGGGTCAACCACCACAGGTGTGGGAGCCCCAACTTTCATCACTTTTAACCACCCCAACGGGTGCAAATGACGCAGCGAGGACGGAATACTGCGGCCCGGGCTGAAGCAAAAATGCCATGGGTCTCCAATACATGCGCTCGGCTACCCGCGGCCCGAAAAAACTGAGTTTGGTAAACGGTGCCCGTGCTCAGCCGGCACTCATTCTCGAGTGACTGCCGCGCGCACAGCGATCGCCGGGCTCGGCCTCGTGCTGTTCATCAGCTGTACGGGCCAGGTCAAAGGTGGCGGCAGCACCGCTGACGTAACGACGAACCCTGCTCTGACGCCGGGCGCAGCTGGTGCCGGCGCGGGCGGCAGCGTCACCGCGCCGCCAGGTGAGCAGCCGCTCGACTGCAGTAAACCGCAAGTTGCGTTTTCGGCGCTGCGCAGGCTGACGCGCGAGCAGTACGACAACTCCGTTCGAGATCTGCTCGGCAGCTCAGGACAGCCGTCGCTCGGTCTCGCTGCCGACGAAAAGCTGGCGGCGTTTTTCAGCAACTCGGTGTCGCCGGTGTCGCGTCTGTCGGTCGAACAGTACCGCGACGCGGCCGAAGCTTTGGCGGCAGCTGCGGTGGCAGAGCAGCTAGATGCGCTGACCGGCTGCGCGGGCGCGAATCAGAACGCCGCTTGCGCGGCCCAATTCATTCAGGCGTTTGGGCGGCGCGCAATTCGTCGCCCGCTCAGCAGCGACGAGGCGGCTCGCTACCAGGCGCTGTACGACGCCAATCAGACGCGCGGCTTCGCTGAAGGTATCCGCGTGGTGCTGCAGGCCTTGCTGCAGTCACCCAATTTCCTCTATCACCTGGAGCTTACGCCGGCGCCGGGCGGCGTTGGCGTGACGGCGCTCGGCGGTTACGAGGTCGCGTCGCGGCTGTCGTTTGCGCTCTGGAACAGCTTGCCCGACGCCGAGTTGCTCGACGCAGCCGCCGCCGGCCTGCTCGACGCCAAAGACGGCCTGCAGGCGCAGGCCGAACGGCTGCTGCAGAGTGACCGCGCCAAAGATGCGTTGGCTAGCTTTCACGTGCAGTGGCTTGGTCTCGATGCGTTGCTCGATCTCGACAAAGATCCCCAGCTTTTTCCGGAGTTCAGCGACAAGCTGAAGGGAGCCATGCGGGACGAAGCCGTAAGCTTCGCCGACTTCGTGATTCGCCGCGGCGATGGCCGCTTGCAGACGCTGCTCAGCGCGCCCTTTACGCTCGCCAGCCCCGAGCTGCTGGGCCTGTACGGCGCGACCGCGGCGCCGGCGGCGGACGGCAGCGTGCAGCTCGACCCGCTGCAGCGCGCGGGTCTACTGACCCAAGCCGGTTTCTTGGCTGCGCACGCGCACGCCAATCAGACGTCGCCCGTGCATCGGGGTCTGGCCATTCGCAAAAATTTGCTCTGCACCGACTTGCCGGATCCGCCGGCCAACGTGAACAACAATCCGCCTGCGCCGGACCCGAACGCCACGACGCGGCAGCGCTTCGAGCAGCACCGCACCAATCCGAGCTGCGCGGCGTGCCACCAAATGATGGATCCGATCGGCATCGGCTTCGAAAACTACGACGCTATCGGTCGCTATCGTACGACCGAGAACAACTTGCCCATCGACGCGAGCGGCGAAGTGCTGAACGCCGGGGCAACCAGCGGCACTTTCACGGGCGCGGTGGAGCTAGCTAAGCGGCTTTCGACCAGCCCCGAAGTGCGCGCTTGCGTGCAGAAGCAGTGGTTTCGCTTTTCGCTCGGGCGCTTCGAAGGTCCGGAAGATGCGTGCACACTGGCGGGCTTGAGCGCAGATTTTGCCGCCGCCGACTTCGACGTGAAAAAGCTGCTGTTGTCGCTGGTCACGTCGGATGCGTTCCGTTATCGCAAGGCGGAGCCATGAAGGTCGTGCAGAGTCGTCGCAAGCAGCCGCGGCTGAGCCGGCGCGCGCTCTTGAGTGGCCTCGGCGCCTCGGCTGCGCTGTCGCCGTTCATTCCGCTGCTCGAGGCCGAGGGCCAAGAGGCGCGGCCGCAACGGCTGATCTTATGGTTCACGCCGCACGGCACCGTGTACGACAACTGGAAGCCGAGCGGCGGCGAGACGGACTTCACACTGAGCCCGATTTTGAAGCCGCTCGAGCCTTACCGGGCGAAGCTGAACATTTTGGATGGCTTGAAAGTGAACGCCGACGGCGTCGGAGCGCCGCACACCAAGGGGCCGCCGTTACTCTGGACGGCGTCGCCGCTCAGTAACGACATGACGTTCACGCGCGCCGACGGCTCGGGCGGCATGTATTTCGGCTGGAATAGCGCGCCCAGCGTCGATCAAGTGATCTTGAACGAGCTCAAGCCGACGACGCCCTACAAGTCGCTCGAGTTCGGGGTGCGCTCGGGCTCGAGCTTCCCCGGCACGCGCATGATTTACAGCGGGGCGGCCGCGCCGCTGGCTCCGGAGACGAACCCGTGGGCCGCTTTCAAGCGGCTGATCGGCGACATCGGCAAAACCACCGACCAGTTGACGCAAATCAAGGCCGAGCGCACTTCGGTGCTCGACCTGCTCGGCAGCGAGCTCACGAGCCTGCAGGGCAAGGTATCGAGCGCCGACAAGCAGAAGATCGACGCGCATTTGGCGGCCGTACGTGAGATCGAGACGCGGCTTTCGGGCTCGAACATCGCTTGCCAAGGGCCAGTGCTCGGTGACGAGGTCGACTCGAACAAGTCGAGCAACACGCCGCTGGTGATGGACGCGATGACTTCGCTGATGGCGGCGTCGCTTTCGTGCGGGCTGACCGACTTTGCCAGCATGCAGTACCGCGTGGGCGAGAACGACGGCGGCTACCTCTACGACTGGCTCGGCATCACCGACCTCGAGCATCATTTGATGACGCACGAGCCCGATACGAACCTGACCGCGCGCGCCGAGCTCACGAAAATTTATAGCTGGTACGCCGAGATGTTCGGCAAATTCTTGGGCAAGCTCGACGCCATTCCCGAGGGCAACGGCACGCTGCTGGACAATTCGCTCGTGGTCTGGGGCAGCGAAATTGGCAAGGGCAACACGCACTCGTTCGACAAGGTGCCGTTCGTGGTGGCGGGCGGCGCCGCCGGTAAGCTGAAGACGGGGCGCTACCTGCAATATGCCGGCGTGGAGCACAACCGGCTGCTGGTCAGCGTGGCCCAATTGATGGGCATGAGCGAGCTTCAGAGCTTCGGCAGCACCGACAAGAATACCGGCAATCTCGCGGGCTTCAGCTGAGCTGCCGCCAGCGGCGCGGTCTCGTGGTCTACTCGCGCCGTGAATCGCCAAGTTGGGCCAGACGGAAAAGACGAGCCCGCCAAGCCGCAAGGGCCCGTGGCTGCGCCGAGCGAGCGAGGCGGCTTGGTCGTGCGCCCGGGGCTGTTTCTGACCGCCGTGATCTTGAGCGCTTTCGGAGCCGGCCTGGCCATCTACTGGCTGCTCCGTTCCATGCGCATTTGAGCTAAGCTGCAGGGCTCGATGCTGCGGCTGTGCTTCGTGTGCTTGGGTAACATCTGCCGGTCACCAATCGGCGAAGGGGTGATGCGGCACTTGCTCGAGGGCGCTGGGCTCGGGGCCGCCGTCGAGGTCGACAGCGCCGGCACGGCCGGCTACCACGCAGGCGAGCCGCCCGACGCGCGTGCGCGCGCCGCCGGATGCCGCTTCGACGTCGAAGTCGGCGGGCGCGCTCGCCAATTCAAGCGCGCCGACTTCGAACGCTTCGACTACGTGCTGGCCATGGATCGCGCGAATTTCGACGACTTGAGCGAGCTTGCCGGCGACGCTACTGCCGCGCGCCAAAAGCTGTTTCTGTTGCGCAGTTTCGACGCGGCGTCGCCACAGGGCGCGTCGGTCCCCGACCCCTACTACGGCGACGACGAAGATTTCGACGACGTGGTTCGCATCTGTCTTGCCGCCTGCGCGCCGCTGCTCGAACGGCTGCGTCGCGAGCATCAATTGTAAGGTCTCTGATGTTCGACGGCGAGCTTCAGGGAGCACTGCGTTACGCGCTGGGGTCGGCGGTCAAGTCCGTGCGGCGCTTGTCGGGCGGCGATATCAACGATGCCTTCGAGGTCGAGCTGGCCAGCTTGTCACGGGTTTTCGTCAAAACCAACGCTAGCGCTCCGGCCAGCATGTTCCCGGCCGAAGCGCAGGGGCTCGACTGGCTGCGAGCTGCGGGCGCGCTGCGCGTGCCCGAGGTGCTGGCGGTCTCGAGCGGTCGCGAGGGCGAGCCGTGCTTCTTGGTGCTCGAGCTTCTCACGCCGGGCAGCCCGCAGCGCGACTTCGACGAGCAGCTCGGTCGGGGGCTGGCCAAGTTGCATCGCGCGGGTGCCGACGGCTTTGGGCATTCGCTCGATAATTTCATCGGCTCGCTGCCGCAGCGCAATCGCAGCCACGACAGCTGGGCGGACTTCTTTTGGTATGAACGACTCGAGCCGCAGCTGGCGCGCGCCGTGGCGGCTGGGCAAGCCACGACGCGCCTGCGCTCGGACTTCGAGCGCCTGGCCTCGAGGCTCGCGCAGCTGTTGGGGCCGAGCGAGCCGCCCGCGCGGCTGCATGGCGACCTGTGGGGCGGTAATCTGCACATCGACGGCAGCGGCGCGCCCTGCCTGATCGACCCGGCCGCGTACGGCGGGCATCGCGAGGTCGATTTGGCGATGATGCGACTGTTCGGCGGCTTCGGTGAGAGCGTGTTTCGCGCCTACCAAGAAGAGTGGCCGCTTTCGCCCGGATACGCCGAGCGCATCGGGCTCTACCAGCTGTACCCGCTGCTGGTGCACGTCAATCTGTTCGGAGGCAGCTACGCCGAATCCGTGCAGCGCTGCCTTGCGCGCTACGTCTGACTTGAGTATCGCGCCTGTCATGGCTGCTACGGCTCCGCGTTTGGTCACCATTCCCGACGGCGAAAATCTGCTCGACGCTTTGGCTGAGGCTTACGGCAAGGCCGACGGCTGGTTGGCGGCAGTTGGTCACGTCGACTCCGTCGAGCTGCGCGTGGCCGGAGAGGGCGCCGACGTGCGCAAACAGCTGCGCGGGCGCCTCTCGCTCGCGCAGCTCGCGGGGCCTTACGGCGGCCCCTACTTCGCGACGCTCTCGCGTCACACCAGCGGCGGCGCCGAGCTGGTCGCTGGTCAGTTACTGGCAGCGCGCTCGGCGGGTGTGACCGCGTCGTTGTGGACGGCGCAAGGCAGCGTGCGCGAGCTGGTCGACGCCGCGCCGGCGCGCGTCGAACCCGCCGCGGACGAGGCGAAAGCCGTCGCGGCGCCGCCCGTCGCTTCGGGCTGGGCGGCCGCCGCGCACGCCGCAGCGGCCGATTTGGCCGAAGAGGAACCCGAAGAGCCCCAGCGCCCTGCGCGCGGTGACTTGGTGAGGCACTTCGCGTTCGGCCTGTGCGAGGTGCTGCAAGACACCGGCGATCGCCTGAAGCTGCGCGACCTCAACGGCCCCGGTCGCATCCGCGAGATCGCCGTCGACATGCTCGAGATCTCTGCGGCGCCCGCCTATAGCGGCAAGCGCGTCTTCAAGCTTAGTCGCAAGGGCTGAGGGCGAGCCTCGCGGCGCCACTAGAGCACGCCCGCTTGGCGTCGCCGCTGCCACCCCCGTGCGCGCTTACTCGCCGCCCGTGGTCGTTTTGTAGAGGCCGCCGGATGCCATGCCGGCGTAGAGCACGAGCGGCGTCGCGGGGTCGAACACCAGTGTTTGGACGACGCCCGGGATGATGCCGCGATCAGCGTGGACCCAGCTGACGCCGCCGTCACGGCTTTTGTACAGGCCACGCTCGCCCAGTGAGGTCTGCCGATAGTCGGGCCCGCTCGCCAGGTAGAGCGTGCTCGAATCGCTCGGGTCGATGGCAAACGCCGTGACCGCAGCACCAGGCGGCGTGCTCACCAGGCTCCAGTTGCCGCCCTCATCCTCGCTGCGCAGCAGCCCTTGGTTGTCGACGCTCACGTACAGAATTTCACCCGCAGGAGTTATTGTGGCGTCGAGCACGCTGTAGCGACCCTGTAGCGGCAGGCTGACCGGTGTCCACGTTTCGCCCGTGTCTTGGCTCAGGTACAGCGTTTCGTCGTTGCTGCCGAACCATGAACCTGCTGGCGAGCCAACTGCCCAAATCCAGCCAGCGTGGCTCTTGTCCCAAATCATCAGCTGGGTGTTGAAGTCGGCTTGGCCCGGGACACTGAAGCTCGCGCCGCCGTCCGTCGATTGCACGAAGCCTATAGTCGAAATTCCGACGGAGCGAGTGCCGAGGTACAGCAGCGAGTCGCTTTCGAAGCTCGGGCTCGGTAGCAGAGCGGTCGCCCACAAGTACTCGTGAGCTGACGGCTGCAGTAGCGCCTGACTCCAGTTTTTGCCGGCGTTGTTGCTACGAAACAAGGGCCCGCCGGCCTGCGAGCTGTAACCGAACAAGGTACTTCCGTCGAACTGCAATGTGTCGGGAAAGAGGCCGCTGCCCGCATTGCCGAGATCCCCGCTTGCTGACACGAAGGACTCTGCGCGGTCTTTCGAATGGTAGATGCCCTGGTGGCTGGCCGAAACGAACAGGCTGTCGGGGGCAGCGGGATCGATGAGCACGCTGTGCACGTCGGCGTTGGCGACCCCGCTATTCACGTTCGTGAAGGGGCTCACACCGTCCGGACTGCTACGCACGCCCTCCGAGTTGGTGAGTTGCGCCGACACGTAGACGGCGCCCGCCGCGTCGACGACCGCGCGATAGCTCTCCGGTCCATCGACGAGCGTCCAGTCGCTGCAATTGGTCGAACGCAACACGCCCGGCCAGCCGGTGGCGTAAAATACTGGTCCCGGCGCGAGCGTGATGTTCAGCAACTGCGATGCGGGCCA
>Ga0307516_10007223_pt1 | contig 12808 bp, 9 predicted proteins | sample 19_EM_MG_FD_203310 | JGI IMG/M metagenome (GOLD analysis project Ga0307516, IMG submission 203310) | Populus trichocarpa ectomycorrhiza microbial communities from riparian zone in the Pacific Northwest, United States - 19_EM | ecosystem: Host-associated > Plants > Roots > Unclassified | place... | reverse complement strand
GGGCCGGCAGATCATCGGCTTCACCGGCCGCGCGGGCGACGAGATCGACAAGCTGGGGGTCATATACGCACCCATCGGCTGACGCCCCATTCGCACCGGCTCGCTGAGCTTGTTTTCACCCCGGTGCGGTTCGGTGCCCTGGCCGGGCACGGCACGGGGGCACGGGGACACGGGGACACGGAGGTTACGAAACGCCCGCTGGACGAGGCCGGAGTCGGGAACGGTCGGCGGTCGGCGGTCGGCGGTGATCAGCCACGCGGGGAGGAGCCACGCGGGGAGGAGCCACGCGGGGAGGAGCCACGCCTGCCCGCAGCGGCCGACATCGGCGGGCGTGGCTTCTGTGCCGTCACTCAGGAGCCCAGTCGGCGTTCGCTCCGCAGACGATCAGACACGGCAGGTCCCCGGGAACCCGACCGGCCAGCCACGCGGCGAACGGGATGGCCGCGGCCGGTTCGACCGCGATCCGGCACTCCTCCCACAGCCGGTCGCGGGCCCGCATGATCTGTTCATCGTCGACCAGCACGGACGACACGTCGTGCGCTGCCAGGACGGCGAAAGGGACCTCGCCGACCCGGCTCGCACCGGTCGCGGAGGCGGCGACGGAGTCCACGGCCGAGTCCACCGGCTCTCCCGCGGCGAGCGCGTCGTGCAGGCAGCGGCAGTGCTCCGGTTCGACGGCGACGACACGGCGTCCGCCGCTCGCGAGTGCCGTACCGGCGGCCAGGCCACCACCGCCGGCCGCCGCCGCGATGGTGTCGACGCCGGGCGCGTCGGCCACGATCTCGGCCGCCACGGTGCCCTGACCCGCGACCACGGCCGGATCGTCGTAGGGGTGGAGGAACCGATATCCCGGCCGCGCCGCGGCATCCGACGCCGCCGAGGCGGCCTCGGCGAAGGTGGCGCCGTGCCGCACCAACCGCGCACCGGCGGCCTCGATGCGGCGGGCCTTCGCCGCCGGAACCGTCCTGGGCACATAGACCGTCGCGGACACGCCGAGCAGCGACGCGGCCGTCGCGACCGCCAGGCCGTGGTTGCCGCCGGACGCGGCCACGACATGTTCGTCCAGAGGACCGGAGAGCATCGCGTTGAGCGCGCCGCGCAGCTTGAACGAGCCACTGCGCTGGAGGTACTCCAGCTTCAGCAGGACGCGCCGGTCGTCGATCTCCAGATCCAGCAGCGGAGTACGACGGGCGTAGGGACGGATCCGGTCGGCGGCCGCGCGGACATCGGTGGGCGAAAGCATGTGGGTCGGGCTCTTCATGGAGTCCATGCTTCATCCCCACCTCCATTAGCGCCAGCAACGATAGGTAAGCCGCCGTTAGTGATGCTTACGATGAGCGCATGGCACGAGAGCTGGATGTCAACCGTCTGCGGGTCCTGATGGAGGTGGCGCACGCCGCGTCCATCGCCGAGGCGGCACGCAATCTGTCCTTCACGCCCTCGGCGCTCTCGCAGCAGATCTCCAAGCTGGAAACGGAGCTCGGCACCCGTCTGCTGGAACGCCGCCCGACCGGCGTCACCCTGACCCCGGTCGGCGCCGTCCTGGTGGACCACGCGGAGCGTGTGATCGGAGAGCTCCGGCAGGCGCGCGCCGCTGTCGACGCCGCGATGGGGGCTCAGCCGCAACGTCTCGCGCTGGGCTCCTTCGCCACCGCGGCGCAGGTACTGGTGCCGGCTGCGCTGGCCGCGCTCCAACACCGGTACCCCCGGGCAGAGTTGTCGCTTGTCGACATCGAACCACCCGATGGCTACGGACTGGTGACGTCGGACGATCTCGACGTGCTGATCACTCATCGCTACCCCGGCGTGGCACCGACACCGCATCCGGGGCTCGACCGACAGCCACTGCTCGACGACCCGCTTCGACTGGTGCTGCCTGTCGACCACCGGCTCGCCGAGGGCGCCGCACACCGCGGCATCGGCCTCAGCCGGCTCAGGAACGAGACGTGGATCTCCGGTGCGCCGGGTATCCCGAACAGGACCTGCCTGGAAACACTCGCCCGGCAGGCAGGCATCGAGACCCACGTCGCCTACGCGTCCGCCGACTACCAGGTCATCCTGGCCCTGGTCGGTGCCGGGCTGGGGGTCGCCCTCGTCCCCGAAAGCCTACTCGTCGGCGCCGACCGCTCCCGGGTCTCGGTCCACAGGCTGCGCGGGCTCACTCCGGCCCGCGAGATCAGCATCGTGCACCGGCGCCGGCCGACCGCCCTCGTCCGCGAACTCACATCCTTCCTGCACACCGCCGCGGGCGCCCTCGGCCGGCAGGGCCCATAGATCAAGAGCGAAGGACGTAACCTAGAGCCCCTAGGAAATCATCCAGTCCCGAGGACCCCATGCCCCGAGCCGGCCTCACCCCCGACCGAATCACCGCGGCCGCCGCCGATCTCGCCGACGAGGTCGGCTTCGACCACGTCAGCCTCTCCGCGCTCGCCCGGCACTTCGGCGTGAAGGACGCGAGCCTGTACTCGCACGTCAGGAATCTCCAGGACCTGCGTACCCGGCTCGCCCTGCTGGCCGGCGGCGAGATGATCGACCGGATCGCCGTGGCCGTCGCGGGGCGGTCCGGGAAGGACGCGCTCGTCGCCTTCGCCGGGGCGTACCGGGAGTACGCGCTTCAGCACCCCGGGCGCTACGCGGCCACCCAGATCCGCATCGACCAGTCCCTCGTCGCCGACTCGCCCGCTCTGCGTCGCACCGCCGAGATCACCTACGGCATGCTGCGCGCCTACGGCCTCGACGAGCCCGATCTCACCGACGCCGTACGCCTGTTGCGGGCCGCCTTCCACGGCTACTGCGCCCTGGAGTCCACCGGCGGCTTCGGCGCGCCCCGGGACGTACGGGCGTCCTGGGACAGGGCGATCGACGCGCTGCACATCACCCTCGAACACTGGCCACGCGACCGGCCGGGGCGGAAGGACGAGAAGACACGAGGTGCGGCACGATGACCGACCGGCCGCACTTCGACCTCCGCGGCAGCGGGCCCGTCCTGCTGGTCGTCCCCGGCGGGGCAGGGCACCCCATGGGGCTGGACGCCATGACGGACGTACTCGCCGAGCGCTTCACCGTGGTCACACACGACCCGCTCGGCCTCGCCCACGGCCGACTGGGCCTGCCCGTCCCCGACCAGCGGGTCCAGGACTGGAGCCACGGGGCGCACCAGGTACTCCGGGAAACGCTGCCCGAGGGCGAGTCCGCGTACGTCCTCGGGACGAGCTCCGGTGGCATCGCCGCCCTCGACCTGCTCGCCCGGCACCCGGAACGACTGCGGCACGTCGTCGTACACGAGCCGCCGTGCGTGGCGGTGCTGCCGGACGGGGACCGACAGCGGGCGATGTTCCGGGAGGTGTACGACACCTATCGCGCGGCCGGTCCCCAGGCCGCCGCGGCACGACTCACCGCCGGGCTGGCGGAGCAGGAACCCGGAGAGCTCCCGATCGGCCAACCCCTCACCCGCATCGAGGAGTTGGCCAATCCCATGGCCCTCTTCCTCGCCCATGTCCTGGTGCCGTTCACCTCGTACGCGCCCGACCTGACACACCGGCCTGCGTCCCTCCCGACGCGCCTCCCGACGCCCCTCCCTCCGCGCCTCACCCTCGCCGCCGGAACCGACTCACGCGGTCAGCTCCTCCACCGCACCGCGGGGTTCGTCGCGGAACGGACCGGTAGCCCCTTGGTCGAGTTTCCCGGCGGCCACGTCGGCGCCGCCTCACACCCCGTCGCCTTCGCCGCACGGCTCATGCGGGTCCTGTCGTGAAGGAAGACACGCGCCTGTCCCGCCGAGCTGCGCGAGCCCGCTCAACGGGGCGTCCCCGACCTCGACGAGCTCGCGGACAACCCGTCTCACTCGCTGACCACAGAGGCCACAGAGGCCACAGAGACCCCAGGACGGCTCATCGGTTCGGTCATCCCGCGCACGACCTCCAAGGGCAGCCTCAGATTGCCGGCTGCCGCCTCCGCACCGCCCGCGTCCCGCAGCAGTCAGATCAACACGCCATGCCCGACGTGCGGCTCGCCGACGACTTCGATCCCGTGGAACAGGGCGCCTTCACCCGAGGCCCGCAGTCCCTGCCGGTGCGGTTCACGCCCTTCGCGGGCTGACCCGCTGCCGGCAGGGCGGCGAGCGTCGGTCCACCGGACGGGACGTACCCCGGACCGGCCATCGGCGGCGCACCGGACGCCGAGACGGGGGGTGTCGCGCACGGTCCAGCGGCCGGAGAACCGCCGCCCTCGGAAGGTGAACCTGGGGCGCCCCGGTTCCGGTCGGGGCGCCCCAGGCGCTCATCCCACCCGTACCAGGCGCTTCGGCACCAGGTGCCGCGCGACGAGTGCGTCGCGGACCAGGCCCGCGTAGACCGTGGCGCCATGGGTGGAGGTGTGAGTGTTGTCCCGTTTCTCGTTGTAGAGGTACAGCGCCTTGGAGCCCTCGACGCCCAGGGACTCCACGACCGCCTTCGTCTTCGCCGTCAGGTCGATCAGCGGCACGTCCTCGGCGGCGGCGACCGAGCGGACCACCTCAGGATGGTTCACGCCGAGGCCGTTGACCAGGAGGGCGGTGTCGTTGTTCAGCGTGCCGTCGGCGTTGAACCAGCGTCGCACGATCGGGGTGACGAGGACGGGCGTGCCGCCCTTCTCCCGTACGCCCGCCACCAGCGTCTCCAGGTTCGCCCGGTAGGTCGCCTCGTCGGTGGTCTTGTCGTTGTGGGCGAGCTGGACGAGGACCAGGTCACCGCGCCGGATCTCTGGTTGGACGGTGGCCCACAGCTGGGGGTTCCCCAGATAGGTCACCGTACTCTCCCCGGAGTCCGCGTAGTTGGCGACGGACAGGCCCTTGCCGAGGTACTGCGGCAGCTGCTGGCCCCAGCCGGTGTAGGGGTCGGCGGGCTGGTCGCAGACCGTGGAGTCGCCGATCAGGAAGATCTGGCGGGTGTGCCGTGCCGGGGTGACGCGGACAGCGGCGAGGGCCGGCGCCGAGCCGCCGAGCGTGAGGTCGAGGCCGGCGGTTCCCGCGGGGCCGGTCGGCTCGCCCTCGGGGGTGCGGACGTTCACGGTGAAGCTACGGGAGGCCCGCTCGCCGGCGGGCACTTGGGTTTCGGGGAGCAGTGCGCGCCGGGTCTCACCGGTGACGCTCGTGCTCGACCCGGCCATGCCGCCGAGGAGGACCGTGACGTCGTAGGTGCCGGGCGGGACGTCGAAGTGGCAGGCGTCGGCGGTGCAGTTGTCGATGCCCAGGGGGTGTTGTCCGCCGTGCGCCTGGGCCGGTACGGCGGTCATACCGGCGCTCAGTATCAGCGCCGCCAGTACGGCGAGGTTGAAACGTCTCATACGGCTCCTCAGACAGTTCCGCGACGGGGCGACATGGCCTGGCGGCTGGACCGTACCGCTACTGGCAAGCGCTTTCTAGGTCTTGCGCGGATTTCACAGGGTTGCCAACTCCCAGCGAGCGAAAGCCCTTTCGCGAAATCGATTCAACTGTCACCCTGGCCCATCATCCGCACCCCCACCTCCCGAAGGAGGCACCCCCACATGTCCGGATCCGCGAACAGACCGGTCCGACGCCGCGCCTTCGTCCTCGGCACCACGGCCGCCGCCGGATCGGCCGCCCTCGCCGGGCCGCTCGCCACGAGCGCGTCCGCCGCGGCCTTCGGCTACACCGACGACGGCTCGAACTACGTCGTCGACACCGGCGCCAACCTCGTCTTCAAGGTCAGCAAGACCAACGGCGACCTGACCTCGCTGGTCTACCGGGGCGTGGAGTACCAGGGCTACGGCGGCATGAACTCGCATGTCGAGTCCGGCCTCGGCACCTCCACCGTCAGCGTCAAGCAGTCCGGTTCGACGATCCTGATCTCCGTCGCGTACGGCACGCTGAAGCACTACTACGCGGCCCGCAGCGGCGAGAACAACGTCTATCTGTGGACCAACAAGGCGGACACGTCCGTCTCCGCGACCCGCTACATCGTGCGCGTGAAGAAGGGCCTGTTCCTCAACGACGAGCCCGACTCCTACACGTACACGAACAACACCATCGAGGCCTCGGACGTGTTCGCGAAGTCCGACGGCCAGACCCGCTCCAAGCACTTCTCGAAGCGGCGGGTGATGGACTACGACTACCTCGGCTGGGCCGCCGGCGGCGTCGGCCTGTGGATCGTGCGCAGCAACCACGAGAAGGCCTCCGGCGGTCCGTTCTACCGCTCGCTGCTGCGCCACCAGAGCGCGGACGGCGGCGGTCTGTACGAGATCCTGTACTACGGCCAGAACCAGACCGAGGACCAGCGCTTCGGCCTCCAGGGTCCGTACGTCATCGCCTTCACGGACGGCGGCGCCCCCTCCTCGTCGCTGTTCCCGGGCACCCTGACGACCTCCTGGGCGGACTCGCTCGGCATCTCCGGGTACGTCGGCGCGAGTGGCCGGGGCCGGGTCGCGGGCGTCGGGATCACCGGGCGGGACACGGCGTACGCGTACACTGTCGGGCTCGCCAACTCGGCGGCGCAGTACTGGGGTTCGGCCCGTGCCTCGGACGGCTACTTCTCCGTTGCCGGCGTCCTTCCGGGGACGTACACGCTCACCGTGTTCAAGGGTGAACTCGCCGTCCACACCACTTCGGTGACGGTCACGGCGGGCGGCACGACGACCCTCAACTCGATCGCGATCCCGTCCTCGAACGACCCGTCCAAGGCGAGCGCGATCTGGCGGATCAACGACTGGAACGGCACACCGAGCGGCTTCAAGAACGCCGACCTGATGACGTACGCGCACCCCTCCGACGTCCGGGCAGCCGCCTGGACCGGCAATGTGGTGATCGGCGGCGGCAGCGAGACCTCGGCGTTCCCCTGCTACCTCTGGAAGGACGTCAACAGCGGTCTGCTCGTCTACTTCAAGCTGACCGCCGCCCAGGCCGCCGCCGCGCACACCCTGCGGATCGGCGTGACGACGGCCTACGCCAACGGCCGCCCGCAGGTCGCCGTCAACGGCACCTGGACGTCGGCCATCCCCTCGCCGCCCACCCAGCCGAGTACCCGGTCGCTGACCAACGGGTCCTACCGGGGGAACAACCACACGTTCACCTACAGCGTTCCGGCGAGTGCCTGGCTCACCGACACCGGCCAGTACAACGTGCTGAAGATCGACGTGGTGAGCGGTTCAGGTGCGACCGGCTTCCTCAGCGCGGGGACGGCGATCGACGCGATCGATCTGCTGGCCTGACCTGACGGACCCTCATGTTCCGCGCGTCCACTGCTGGTTGGTGGCTCCGTTGCAGGTGTACGTGATGATCGCGGCGGAGTTGGCGGTGGACGCGCCGTTCACGTCCAGACATTCCCCGGTAGCACGGGACTTGAGGTTCACGTACGAGCCGGTGGTGGTCACCGACCACTGCTGGGCGGTCGCCGAGGCGTTGCAGTTCTCCTGGGTGACCGTGCTCGCGTTCTCCTGCAGGCACAGGGAGCTGCCCCGGACCATCAGCTGGTAGTAGCCGCTGCCCACGGACCTGAACCAGTACTTCTGGTTGCCGCCGCCGTTGCAGTCGTACTGCTTGATCTCGGCACCCGGCCACAGCGACTGACTGGTCACGTCGGCGCACCTGGCGGAGTGCCGGGCGATCAGCGTGTTGTACGTGGCGCTCGTGCCGCTGATCGTGCCCGCGGCCGTGTCGATGGTGACCTCCGGCGACCAGGACATGGACATCGAGGTGGCGCTGGGGAAGCTCAGGGGCAGCCACACGTACCGGGAGTCGTTGACGATCCCGCCGAAGGAGTTGCCCCAGCGGTCGCCCAGGTAGAGGTACGAGGTGCCCGAACTGCCCTGCACGGGAAGGACGTACGCGGTCTGCGAGCCGTAGGTCGTCGAGTCGCCGACGTTGGTCATCGCCGACCAGGGACCCGACAGCGAGGTCGCCGTCGCGTACTGCTGCTGGTTGGGGCTCCAGCCGGTCGCGCCCGAAGTGAGCATGAAGTAGACACTGCCCCGCTTGAAGAGCGCGGGTGCCTCCCGGTGGCCGCCGTGCCAGGGGTCGGCGACCAGGCTCGCGATGCCGGTGTAGTCGGCGGTGAGCCGGTAGATCTGCAGATCGTAGTTCTCGCGGGCGGCGGAGACCATGTAGCCGGCCCCGTCGGTGTCCACGAAGACCGTGATGTCACGGGACATGTGCTGGCCGAGCGGGCGGAAGCTGCCCTGCCAGGTGTAGTTGCCGTCGACGGTGCTCGACACGGCGACGGCGGCGCGGGCCTCGCTGTAGTCGGTGCCGTTCTCCTTGTGCATCCACATCACGAACTTGCCGGTGGACGCGTTGTACATGACCTTCGGCCGCTCGATGTTGGCGCCGGCCAGCTCCGAGGCGCTCGACTGGGTCAGGACGTGGTTACGGAACTCCCAGTTCTTCAGGTCGGTGGAGCGGTAGGCGTCCACGTACCGGAAGGTGTTGTCGGCGTTGCGGTTCTCGCCGAACCAGTAGTAGTAGGTCCCGACCTTGATGACCCCGCCGCCGTGCGCGTGTACGGGGCTGCCCGAAGTGTCCGTGAACTGCGTGCCGTTGGTGACCGTCTGGGGCGCGGCCTGGGCCGGTCCCGCGGTGGCGAGGGCGCCGAGCAGCGCCAGACAGAGGGCGAGCAGGGCTGCGTACGCACGTCTCATCTCAGACACTCTCCTTGGCCGGGCCGGACAAGGCGGCCGTCGCCGTGTCCGCCACGGGGACGCCGAAGTCCGGGGTGCCGTCGCGCTTCCAGCCCAGCTTCTGGACGCGGGTGTGGCGGTTGGGGTCGTTCAGCGGGTCGCCGACGATCTCCTTGTACTGGCGGGCGTGGTAGACGAGGACGTCACTGCGCCCGTCCTCGGCGACCGTGAAGCAGTTGTGGCCGGGGCCGTACTGCTTGGTGGTGTCGTTGCTGGTGAAGACGGGCGTGGGCGACTTGGCCCAGCTCGCCGGGTTCATCAGGTCGCTGTCGGCGTCGGCGGTCAGCAGGCCCATGCAGTAGTGCCAGTCGGTGGCGCTGGCGGAGTACGACAGGAACAAGCGGCCGTTGCGGGCGATGACCGACGGCCCCTCGTTGACCTTGTAGCCGATGGTCTCCCAGTCGTACTCCGGGGTGGAGAGCCGGATCTGAGGGCCCGTCAGGGTCCATGGGTTCGCCATCCTGGACAGCCACAGCGCCGTGTTGTTGTCCAGCCCGGGCTCGTGCTGGGCCCAGGCGAGGTAGCGGCTGCCGCGATGGGTGAAGGTGGTGGCGTCGAGGGAGAAGGTCTCCCAGGCCGTCTTGATCTGGCCCCGCTCCACCCAGGTTCCCCGGAACGGGTCGCGGCTCGCGTTCTCCAGGACCCAGATGCGGATGTCCCACACGCTCTCGGCGGGCGCGGAGGCGAAGTAGATGTACCACTTGCCGCCGATGCGGTGGATCTCCGGCGCCCAGATATGGGCACCCATGGGACCGGTCGCGTGCTTGGTCCAGATGACGGACTCGACCGCGGTCGCCAGGCCGTTCAGGGTGCGGGAGCGGCGCAGGATGATCCGGTCGTACTCGGGGGCGGTGGCCGTGAAGTAGTAGAAGCCGTCGGCGTGACGGTGGATGTGCGGGTCGGCGCGGTTGCGGACGAGCGGGTTCAGGTACGGAGCCGCCTCCGGGGTCGGGGCGGCGTGCGCGATACCGGGGGTGGCCGCCGTCAGGACGCCCGCGGCCAGGGCGCCCTTCAGCAGCAGTCTGCGGCTGGGGGCCTCGGCGGTCGCGAGGCCCTCAGGGGTGTCAGCGGTATCAGGTGTACCGGGCAGGTCGTTGTCGCGGCTCATACGGACTGCCTCTCGGGGTGGGGTGCCTGAGAGCGATGTTCGGCACTTCGAACAACATTTGTGATGACGAACGCCGAAAAGGTAAGGGTGCGGAAGGAGGAGGTCAACGGGTTGGACGCGAAAGGGGAAATCGCTTTCTGTCGGGCGTCCGGACACCGGAACCGCGTCTTCTGTTTTTCTGTTATCGGCCGGGGGTGCGATCCGTCTCCCGTACGTGCGCAGCCAAATCCACAAGACAGCAGCGGCCGTCGGCGCCCTCGCGGCCGTGGCCATGATCGTCACCGCTCCCCCGGCGGCAGCGGCCGGAGCCCGCGATGTCACCACCGACGTGCTCGCGGACCGGGACGTGACGCTCACCGGCGACACGGTCGTCACCGTGCCGTCGGGGACGACGACGTACGACGGTGTGTTCCGCGGCGAGGGCACCCTCACCGTGCGCGGTACCGGGACCCTCGTCCTCACCAGGGACAGCGACTTCACGCTGCCGAAGGCCCGGCAACGACAGCGGGTGGCGACGCCGGGCGGCAACCACCCCTACGTCACCGTGGCCGACCCGGACCCGCCGGCGATCACGGTCGAGCGCGGCGCGACCCTGCAGTACGGCAACGGCGGGACGGCCGGACTGATCGGCCACTTCCCCTACAACACCCCCGCGTTCCGGCTCAACCAGGACAACATCAGGGTCGACGGCACCCTGCGGCTGTCTCTGCGCAGCGCCTACAACCTGGGCACCATCAGCGGCTCCGGGCTGATCACCCAGCCTCGGTTCCTCTGGGGCACCTGGGACCTGTCGGGCACCCACGCCTTCTCCGGGGTGATCGACAACGGCACGCAGGTGAACGCCGGACGGCCCGAGTTCGCGACGTCGCTGCCGAACGTCGGCAAGGTCCTCAACCAGGGCACCTGGACCGTGGACACCCCGCTGGGCCAGACGGTCACCATGGGCATGGACTTGTACCAGCGCGAGTACGGCAGCGACATCAACATCCAGTCCCGGCCGGGCGGCAAGGTCGTGCTGACCGGCCAGTACAGCTGGTCGGACCAGGGCGGCGACACCGACCCCTCGCTCAGCGACCCCGCCCTGAACTGGACCCCCGCGCGGAAGAACGTCAACAAGCGCGGCACCAACATCAAGGGCGCGAACGTCCAGTGGGGCGACGGCACCACGCACCGGATCTTCATGCCGGGCACCGCCGAGACCGTCTACATCAACCTGCTGGCGGCACGCTCCCGTTCGAGGCTCACCTTCGACTACAACGGCCCGGTGACGCTTGGCGCCCCCATCGGCGGCGGCAGGTTCCACGACACGCTGTCCGCGCCCGGCGCCGGGGACATCGTGATCGCGGGCACCCACGGGAACGACGTGACCTTCGCGGCAGAGCAGTACTACGACGGCTCGACGACCGTGGAGAAGGGGGCGGTGCTGCGGCTCGGGTCGGCGCAGGGGGACGGTTCGCTGCTGACGGGCACCGAACGGCGCCGGGTGGTGAACGACGGGACGCTCGTCGTGCGCAACGCCAGGACCGCGGTCTCCCTGTCCCACGTCGGCGGTGGCGGGGCGTTGGTCCAGTCGGGGGCGGCCACCACCACGCTGACCGGGACCGCGGTGACGTACACCGGGACGACGACGGTCACGAAGGGCACGCTCGCCCTGCGGAAGGGGGCAACTCTCGTGCACAGCGAGGCGATTCGGCTCACCTCCTCGGGAGCACGCCTGGACACCGGTACGGCGGGACTGCGAGTGGCGACCACACTGACCGGCAAGGGCACGGTGAAGGGGGCCGTCACCAACGAGGGCGTCGTCGCGGGCGGGGTCACCGTCTCGGGCGGCTACACACAGCGGGCGAAGGGCGAACTGGTCCTGCGGGACGAGCCGTTGAAGGTGACGGGTGCGGTACGGCTGGGCGGGGAGCTGGATCTGTCGGAGGCGGGGACGGGTCCCGCGCGTGGCACGTCGGACTCCGCGCGTGAGACGTCGGACTCCGGGCGTGAGACGTCGGACTCCGGGCGTGAGACGTCGGATCCCGCGCGTGAGATCACGGTGCTCGACCATGAGGGTCGCTCGAAGATCGCGGGGACGTTCCGTGGCCTGACGGAGGGGGCGAAGGTCAGGCTCGGCGCCACGACGTACCGGATCAGCTACCAGGGGGGCGACGGGAACGACGTCGTGCTCAGCGCTGTTGCCGCGACCTCGACCGCGACCGCGACGCCGAGCGGCCGGGGGTCCATCGCCTCCGGCGGGATCCCGACCGCCGAGCCGCGCACCGCGAACACCGCGAGCAGCGGGCTCGGCTGGTGGCCGTACCTGCTGGCGGTCGGGCTCCTCATCGGCCTCGTGCTGCCCGCGACCCTGCTGAGGAGGGGCGGCCGGCGCGGGGGCGGGCGGCACGCCGCGCACGAGTGAGGGCGTGTGCGGCGCAGGGCGAGCGGCGCACCCCTCACGACCTGAAACCCATCCGGCGAAGCGGGCCCCGGCGCGTCTCAGCGGCCGCTCGGCGCCTCCGGGAATCCCAGCCGTGGGGCCAGGGCACGGGCCTGTCTCGCCCAGCCGGACTGGGGACGCGGTCTCCTTGGATCCGCGGACATTCGTCAGCCACCGAGACACTGCCGCGCGCCATCGAGCGCCATCGCGCGCCCTGGGCATCGACACACAGTGTCGGCTACTGAACTCGCGGCTCCAGAGCGCCCAGTTGATCGGCCTGGAGCAGTCGCGCTCGCGATCAGCGCATCAGCGCCGGGCCCGGACCGCCCCGACCGCTGGTGACGCCCGTCATCGGCGCGGGTGCCCGGGCTCACGTCGTAGGCATCAATTCGGGCAGGGTGAGGGCCGAATGGGCCGGTCGTCCCTCCGCGGAGGGCATGGCGCTGAGGTTGCGCAGCATGTCGTTGCGCTGTTTCAGGGCCTGAGCGGTGGTCGGGAACAGTGTGGCATCGCCCTCGCCTACCTGGTCCTGGTTCACGGTCACGAACTCACGGGTGTGGTGTTCGTAGGCAGCGAAGCCCTCGGTGTGGTCCCGGTCGGCCAGGGAATTC
>Ga0307516_10007222_pt1 | contig 12808 bp, 14 predicted proteins | sample 19_EM_MG_FD_203310 | JGI IMG/M metagenome (GOLD analysis project Ga0307516, IMG submission 203310) | Populus trichocarpa ectomycorrhiza microbial communities from riparian zone in the Pacific Northwest, United States - 19_EM | ecosystem: Host-associated > Plants > Roots > Unclassified | place... | reverse complement strand
ACTTCACTGGCTAGATATTCTAGTAGCCAACCAGCCCCTGCCAGTGTGGGTGCCAGTTTCGGCCACGGCATGAACAACAAAGCCGACGTGCGGACGTTTACCAGCGCAATGATGGTCGACGCAGTGCGACCTGTGATCCTGGATCTCGACCTTTCGACCTGGGTTATTACAGTCGAGAGGCCCCATTGATGGCACCCTGGCCGGGCATCGTGGGATCCCAGACATGTCGTTTTGCCGGCGTTACGACAGCCCAGCGGGCACGACGGATACATATCCCAGACGTGCTGGTGGAGTTCGAGGGTCCCAGTGTGGTGTGGGGAGCTCGGGAGTCAGCACGCCCCGCTCAGGACCAGTGTGCCAACTGGATCCGCACAACGAAGCAGCTGGGGAAGTACGGCTATCTGCTCTGGCTGCCCGCGAACTGTCTTGATGGATGAGCGCTGCGCATTCTTCTTTTCTCTTACGGGGGACTACGAGAACGAGGCCGAGGAGATCAGATATACCGCTGCATCGGCGCCTGCTGCGAACACGGCAACCCCCGCCGAACACTCAACGTCGGCAATGGCCGCCCCCACGATCGCACAGCCTGCAGACAGTGGATCCACTTCCCGGACATCGACAGCTGTCGACACCCTGCCTTCCCCGATCGAGCGAACCCAAGAATGGACGATCCGACGCCACCTGGTACCCGCAACTAGGCGTGCACCTAAAAATGACCTCCGCCATATCCTCCTCTCGGCCATCCGGTAGCCGTCTGGAAATTCTCCTACACTCGGGCATTTGGTGGTGATCTCAAAGCTACTGCAACTCGTTCGGGCAGACACACGCGGTCGTACAAGATGTCAGTAGAGTTTTCCGGCGGTGAATCAGTCTGCTGCTCACATTGCTCCTCAAGACGGGTTTCATCTCTCTTTCCAGCGCGCCACACGGCCCAATACTTGCTGTTCCGGGGCTTCTTTTGATGAGGTGATTGTTGATGGGGCGCCCCACCAACGAGGGAGATCTCATGATCCACTAGCGTCTTACCATATTTTGGGCGGGGAGTAGGTTCCAGGCCATTACTGGGAGCTTTCGGCCGCCACCACAGCAACAGACAGAAATCATACATGCCCGGAAGAGCACCGGGAAGATAAGGCGAACAAGATTATCTAAAAAAATTCTGTTAATCGGAGAAGAGACGGTGGGTATTTCTTCGGTTGTGAGGGTAGCCAAGCGGAGGTGAGATGGTCGCAGATCCCAATCCTGGCTGACGAAGTGGCGAGAGAAGGAGATGTCTGATTGGATTCTCCGTTAAGCCGACTCCGAAGGTGAGTACTGTACGGATATTCGGACCCGCGTCACAGTTCGCCAGCTTCTACACATCAACACCAGATACGAGAGACTTACGTCTCTTACATCGCCACCTGATTCTACAACCTCCGTGTATACCATTAATCGGATGCCACCCAAAGCTCCTTCTATTGCGGCTTGAAGCTGAAGCTGCCGAGTCCCCGAACGAGGGTTCCACTACGGGTGTCACACCAGTCAGTTGGCTGCTTTCACCTGAAACATTCACCTCTAGCTCGGGGAGGGAGGCAGCTGTTGGAAGGCAGAATGATTTGGGTAAAGTGTAATGCAGCCAGGGGGGCTCGGTGGTACGTAGGGAGCATAGCTGGTATCGCTGTCTGGCGTCGTGGAAACATAGTGACTGCTGGCGGTGATGGCTGCTTGGCGACTGTCTGTTCCCGGGGCAGCTGGCGGACCGGCCGGACTATCCAGACCCCTGGACCCACGATGCCCCGGGTTTGGTCGCGTCGCAGCTCCGATCCGGACATGGCAACGGACTGGATGCAAGCTGTCATGACCCTCCTGCAATTGGCTGGCGAGAGGCCCATCTGTCCTGCGTGCCGGTGGAGCAGTGCCATTGCGTTCTTCCTGTCCTTCAGCCGAATGGCGTGATGGTCCTTGAGTGAGCTCGGAGTCCAGCCGGACCCCAAGCCAATGCGTCGTCTCCGTGTTGAATGGGATAGTGTTGGCGCCGGCCTTCACCGCCGCCGTGGGAAGAGGTCTTCTTCCTGCGAGAAGATTGCCGCCTCCGTTCTCCCGTGGTCGAAGGACATACCATTGCTCTCTGCCTAGTTGATGGATGCCGCTGCTACCTCGGACAGCTTGGCCGCCACTGCTTCGCCCCACGATTGCTGAGTGCGGTTCATCGGGACAGCCACTGCATCCACAGTGTTTTCCATAGTCCAGTCCGTCCGTCCTGGGCCCTCTGATGGGACTGGACTGCCTATCTCCAGTCTGTTTATAGCTAGGATGGGACTAAATACAATTTACACCGTCCGTCCAACCTCTGGACTGGGACCGAGAGCGGTCGACTGCCAAGACGCCTCAAAAATGGTGATATTTCCGGAACTCAGCGAGATCTGAGTTATCTCATCAACGAGGCCCCCATTTCTAGCGGGAGTTTGGCAGAAGCTGCATTACCTGGTTGTGGTCGGGGTGCAAGTCTTCGCTGAGTAAGATTTAGGGAAATTTTCATTCACCAAGTGCAATCGCTCGCCACATCACATAACAATACTACTGCCGTCTGTCGCATAGCGTGGACGAGGACGGACCCCGTCCTCCCCACATCACGGACTGGACGGAATACCTCAGTAACGTCCTCCATGCATCATGGACTGAACGAACTATCCCAGTGCAGTCCGCCCAAAGCTTGGACGAGACTGCCACAATCCCGTCCGGCCCTGGACTACGGAGAACACTGCGCAAGACCTCCTCTCTCGGCATCCAAATTGGCCATTGGGTAGGCCTCTTCCTTTCATTCGCTCTAGGTGATCGGCGATCAGGTGGGCGGCCGTGCGCTCGACCAGCTTGCTGATGACGTCCGGAAGGGATATCACATGGTAGGCTTGGACCTTGAAGTAGCCGGGCTTCCCCGGTGTGGCAATGACCACTCCTTTTGCCATTTTCCATAGCTCTGGGTGGTGGCCGAGCCGAATGCACGCCCGTACAAGTTGCATGATCTGCAGTTCGTACCACTGCCAGAAGACCCTGACGATGTCGGCAGAAATTCTGTCATCGCCTGGTGCCGAGGTGTTGGCAGCCTTCCCCAGAAGCACGCCGACTAACCGGTTGTCGACGCGCTCGAAGGCGCTCCCTCCTTCTCGAGGGTCACAGCTCCCTGGTGGGCCCTTCGGGACATGTGCTGCTAGGATCGCCTGCTCCCATTCCCGGTGGCCCTCTGCTATGGCGCCGTCGGCTGTTATAAGAGCTTGTCCTGCCTTGTCGATTCTCGGGGGGTGTGTATCCCGCTGCAGTCCATAAATCATTCCCCTTCGCCTCCTGTAGGAACCGATTCCAGCAATCCCCCCGCCTGCCGGATTGCCCTGCGCAGGTTCCACCTTGCCTCCTGGGCGCGTCCGATGCCACCTCTTGAGGTCGGTCACCCTCCAGCGCTTCGACCTGGAGCACCATCTCTTCTTGGCACGCTCGCATCTTGGGCGCAGAGTGGGTTTACTACAACGGCCATTACTGGGAGGTTTCTGCCACCACTACAACACAACAACAGACAGAAAAGCGTACACGCAAGGATGAGCATGGCAAGAGAAGTAGAGTAAGGTTGCCTAAAATTCTGTTAATCGGAGCAGAGATGGTGGAGCTGTAAGCGCAATCCTGTTGGCATTTCTTGGGTTGTGGGTGGGTTTCCGTGTTTTAGGCTACATCTATTCCTTTACTAGCAGCGTTCAGGCACCACCACAACAGCAGACAGAAAATCGTACACTCATGGAAGAGCGTAGGAAAGGGAAGGCGGATACGGTTACCTAGAAATTCTATCGATTAGGGAAGAGATGGTGGAGCTGTACGCGAAATCCGGTAGGCATTTATTGGGTTTCAGTTTTGAGGGTAAGCGGAATTGGGTGCGCATCCCCAGGGCTCAGTTTGCCGTGCTATAGCTTTCATCCTCGCTGTCGGCCTGTTTTAGCAGTGCAACCGGCATCTTATCCATCGTGCCCACCTGGGACTTATTGGTGAAGACGAGATCCTCACTGGACCGAATGCCGTTGTCGGTTCTCCTCGATTCATGTACGGGCGTCCAAAACGTTACCGTCGTCTCGGTTCGCACTTAACCAGGATACTTGGAGTGAGATGTTGGCTGTCTCAGCTCCCACCATCTTTCTGTGCACCTCTGAGCGCTCACGAAACGCCCGCCCCTACTGCGCTCAAAAGGAACCGCTATAAAAGCTCGATTTGAATTTTGCGTTTATTTTGACTGTATTTGATGGGGATAGGCCCTTTGAATTGAGCATTATTTTCTGCAAGGCATTTTTTCTAGTTTATTCTGACGACTTCTTTGTTGAGCTTCTTTTATAGAGATGTGGGTGCTTAGATGGTCACCGCCTGTTCGTAGTCCGGTGCTACGCAGGTCGTTATTTGGCTTGCCACAATCCATCACTCGCTCTGCATACAATTTCTCCGCACGACAAACATAGCCACATGCACCGCCTCCAGTACGTGATCCATCGGTCCATAGAGTAAGACGGTTTGTTTGATCTCTGTAGCTCCAGTATCTGTAATGGATAGAGAGCCGCACAAGCGCCAATTGCGGATGGTACCACTGCGCATGCAAAATCGGAGATCATCACTTCGAGTGCTGCCCCGAGTGGAAGCTGCAGCAGAGGATGCTGTGGGGAGAAGTGAAAGAATGAGACAGGTAGGTGGGAGAGCCGGTCCAAGCTCCGGGACCGATTGGTGGACACACCCGCTGTGTCTATCCTTATATAGAAACATCGCCACACTTCTTCTTCTTTTCTTCTATACACCACAACTCGTCTATCTTGCCAGGCAGTATCATGCCACTCTCTTGTCACGCCCTGTTGCCATGTCCTCCAGTCGTGTCCAACTTATTTGCCGCTCGTCGCCCAGAACTTCGACTGCATCCCTGGCGGGCGGGATCCTGGTCTGGCTCGTGTTGACAACCCGTCGTCGCTCGGCGCTCGCTGCTAGGGAGACCGCGATCCCGCGGTCTATTCGCTCATCACTCGCTAGTCACTCTCAACGCTCGAGAAGTTGTCACCTAACTACTCGTCTGCCTCCCACTCCATCTATCCGCACAAATTGGAGCCTGCCGACCCCACACCGGTACAACTTTGCTCACACCACGCCTCTGACCATGTCTCCGCCCGGGTGCCTGGTGGTATGCACCCCCGCGCCCCAACTTACCAGCCCCCATGCGGCCCAGGTCTTCAAATGTACCTCTCGCAGCAAACCGAGGGCTTCCAAACAGACAGTTAGAAATGAGTTTACGCAATAGAAAAGGGGGGAAATAGAATATCTGTGGGGCTTGACTGGGCGGTATTCATTCTCTACCATTCTCTATGGTTCTCTCCCTCTTCATTACGCTGCAAGGCTGCAGAGGCCAATTGGGCATTGCGGGCAATAGAATTTCGCCTGGCCACCCGTATTGAGAACCCTAACACTATCCTCTTGCTGCTGGTACGTCTTTGTCAATGGATTATCAGGTGATGAAAGGAACCAAAAGCAGTATTGATGGGATTGATGTTCTCGAGTTGGCGATAGTAAGAAACCAATCCATCCTGCAAGTCCCGACAATCCCTCCCTGATACATCGCTAAATGCGGTGCCAAGACTGTAATTCGCATGCCCAGCAGACAGACAAACCTCTCATGCCCCCACCTTTTCACAACCCCCTCGACAACCACCTTCATAAAAACACCTACAACCACATCTGCAATGGCACCACCATTACCGCCACCAGCTTTTGCACAACATCCGTCACCTCTACGTTCCCTGCTACTGATCCCGCATATCCCACTCTCGCCCACTGGATAGCCACATTATGGCAACAGATGTCCCGTTGGTAGCCGCCGCACCAGCTGCGGCAGACGGAGAATGCCAACCTCCATCCGTCGTCCAACGGTGGATAGTTGAGGAGTTGTTCAGCTTCTCGCCAATACGAAACATCTTGTGGAGCGAAAGGAGTCGGACGTCATCCTGGAATTCCGTGATCGACGGCGACACATTCTGAAGGATGGCGACGTCCGAGACTACTGGTTGTATGATTGCCAACTACCGCTCGGACCTAGCTGTCAGCTTGCACGGTTGGCGCAAAGCATCGAGAATATAGGCAAGGAAGAATCGCGAGGTAATGATTTTCATTTAGGTTCACTCGGGCCGGCTAACACCTACGCAGCTGATTCACCTTCGCCGCCGCTTGAAGAGTGGAACTCGCTGCTTGGGAGGCTTATGTCTCTCCGCGGACTATTATGGGTGAAGGAGGTTAGCCTACGTGTCACCTTTTTTTCCGCCTTTCAGCATCCGTCGTGGAACTCCGATACGAACCCACACATAAATGGTGATATGCGGTCCGCGGTTAAACTGTGGCTACTTAGTGACATTAGTAGCGGGGCTCAACTGCAGGGTGATCGTTTTCTGCCATGCGGCACGAATAAGCTAGAGCTACTCGTCCGTGGGGCCTATGAGGAAATGTACAATATTCTTCTTTGAGTTCAGGAAGACTGGCTGGAGCACGTTCGAAAATCGGTACCTACACCCCATTGGAAGACGATATGCCTGATGCTTGGCCAGACGGGTATCGGAAAGACTTGGTTCCTCTCGTATATTCTTGTGTGGAGACTTTTGGAGCGGAAGCCCACTATTTTCCAGTTCGCCAAACGATTTAATGGCGCCGCCGACACCGAGGCCATTCACTACCTCACCAACGGGAATGGCACCCGCCTGGTGAGCTCGCTATCCGCCTCCTTATTTCGTGACCCGGGTGTGTGGGTTTTGGCAGACCAGAAGCCGGTCGGAGCCCCATGACAGGCGGGAGCTCACCGTTGGCAGGCTGTGGTGACGTCTTCACCTCGAGAAAGAAATTGTCATTACTTAGTCAAGAAATTCTCGCCCGAGAAGTTCTACCTCCCTAGCTGGGGCTGGGAAGAAGTTGTGGCAGCCGCATAAGTCTTGCCTCCCGTTTGCGCACAAGTTGCGCGTTGGCAGCTGAGCCGGCTTGTTCAACAATTGAATGTATACAATAATATTCTACTTAGGGCTCTCAAGAGCGTCTCACAGGGAAAGTGGGCCACACTGTTCAGACTCTTCGGTAAATACGGCCCAATTCCGCGATTGTTTTTCGACTAACTACTTCCTCCGACTCGACGAAAATCACACTAAAGTGGTCCCTAGGTCACTACAGGAGCGAATCTCAGAGTATGACTGCATTTTGGAGGGGAAAATCCTGGAGCTGTTGGAAATGGACGGCGACAGTCATTAACTACCAAAGTCCAAATAGAAAAATTGGCAACCCGCATTTCGCTCCCGTCCCCCTGTTGCAATTTGCATACCACGCTAATATCAGGTGCCTTCCCATATAGTTATGACATATATAGAGAGGACGTTGGTAAGTCGGGTACGTCGGTAAGTCGGGCACTAACGCGCTAAGTGGGCGCTAGTGCATTAGTGTATACTTGGCGTGAGTGATATTTAGGTATAACGTTATATTATGGATTTTTTCTTTTCTCTCCGGGTGTAAAATTGGCGGCTGGCAGGAACATCAGCAAAAAAATGAAAAGTTGAAGTATATTGCTTTTTTTACAGGTGAGACATAAATTTGAACTAACTTTTCTCGAGGTTTCAGCTAAAAATAAACATCTTTTTTTTTTTCAAATCCTTACGGGAGCAAAATATAACTTCTCCTCTTACGGGAGTGAAGGAGCCAATAGGAGCGCTGGGATCATTTTTCGATTTTTTGCTGATGAAGTCCCTACGGCACATCGCCATGTCAAACACCAACGAGGAGACTCTTCCGGAATGCGTTCGATTTCAAGAAGCACTCGATTTGTACAATTCGGGAGTCATTTCAACCCAGACCGATGCTGCAACAGCTGCGGAAATGCCACGGCCAACCTTCTTCCACAGAGTCCATGGGCGACGGTCGGCAGAAGAATACAACAAGGGGCACCAGTTGTTGAACAGCGCAAAGGAGGGAGTCCTAGTATGGTACTGTGATATTCTGCAAAGGACTGGATTTCCTCTGAGCGTGAAGGATTCCACTGTCCTAGCCGCAAAGATACTGCAAAAGCGAGAACAACAATTTTTGTTTCTGTTGGGTGCTGCGATGCTGAGCTTCGGGTGTCGCGACGACGATGCGTGTCCGGTTTTCGACCTCGCCACCTCGTACATCGGTAATCGGATTGGTGAGGCAACGGCCTACGCTACCCTGAAAGGTGCCCAGCAGCTGTACGACCTCCTTATGCATCAGACCGAGACTGAAACGTCTGCCGGTCGGATTTTTAAACGTTGCCACGTTTTCTCCAAGGTGCCGGAACTCAGTCGCCTGTTTCGAAAACAGCCAGGATCCCAAGGTATCGGTCCGGATATCATCAGCGATTATTTCCCGCCCCAGCCACACAATCTCTGCTCGGTGGGCTCGTTTGCCATCACCAGATCTACCGTAAGTCATGAACTGTTGTTGGTGTTATTCCTAATGACCGTGAGCACATCGCACCCTGTCAACGCGCGTGGGCTTGCGAGTGTTTGGGCGGAAATACCCGCGTTTCTTCGGAAAACTTCACACATACTCGTTTTCGTCGTTTCGGTCGACCCCGCCAAAATGGTTTCCAGGCAAACCGTAACACTCGCAGTCAGCAATCCCTCGGTCACCGCTACCATCACTCCCGAATTCGCCGAGTGGGACTGGTACGTTCTTGCAGTCAGCGCTGAAAGTGTTTGAAAAAATACCACGCCTGATTGCGAGGGGCTTGTGATTTCTGATCTCATGGCTAGCTAGATGGATATATGGATCAATATGATCTGGGGTTTCTGTTGGGTCGGATAATTGTTGGCCAACGATGGATGAACCGTAAATGGTGGGACTGTCTGGGATGATGATTGAACCTTTTTTTAGCCGTCGAATGAATGAAATTGGTAGCAGTGCCGGTGCAGAGCAGAAGTCTGGTAAAAGCCTGTTTGCTAGTACTATTATGGTTTGTTTTTTTGTTGAATCGTTTTTCGCATGCGACCTAGATATGTAGCTCATGGCGAAGTTATGTACAGTCCGTTCCCTGTCCGCAGTCCGCGCATGCCAGCTCGTTGCAAGCTCCCCTTTGCCCGCACTGGCCTGTCCCGAGAATTCATGATGTGCACCAAAAGAATAACGAAGGAAAAGAGACAAAAGAAGTGACAAAAGAAAATGTGATCCGCACCCTACACCTCATCTGCGGGCGCCACGAAAGAGGGCGTGGGTAGGAACAGCGGGAGCTCCTCCCCAGCACATAATTTCCCCGCGGCATCCAGCTCCTCCTCCTCCGACTTCCACTCTTCTTCCCGCTCCTGGCGATCCCGGAGCCAGTGTTCTAAATAGCCCAGACATGTCGGCAGACAGGTCTAAGTCGGTCTGCCAAGATCCCGACCCGACCTGCAGTTTCTCGGTCTGGATAAAATTAAGCCGATCCAGACGAAGGGTTGGTCGGTCGGGATATAAGTAGACCGATCCCGACCTCACGAGTCACCCATCCAGGCCCGCCGACGTCGGCCGACGTCGCGATAACGCTAGATATAGAAAGCTTTTTTTTCCTCAGCCTCCTGTGGGGTCCGTGAAGCGTGGCGACGAGAGTCGACACAAGTTTGGCACCGATAAATCTCCCACCACCACTACCACACCAGATCCTCCTCACAAAGGACCAACATCTGCTCAATGGTTTTAACGTCCTCCTTCGTAGCTGTGATCATCCCATCCCTCTGCCAGCTTTTCAAGCACTCGACAGCTTCAAGTACATCGTCCCCCATACAGCAACGGCGATCTGAGAGAGTGATTTTTGCAGTGCTGAACACACGTTCTGGCTCAGTGTTCATTACGGGGAGAGTGAGGTATGTCAAAGCCATCCAGCAAGATCCTTCCAGTGCTGATCATGCAGCATATAATACCACCAACCAATTACATTTCTTACCCTGTGGATCTGTCTCCTCCTGAAATCGGTACAGCATGTCGAGATTGGCTGGTAGCTACGTAACAGCAAGACGTTTACGCTCCCAGCGGGTGAGATTCTCCTCTGGATTTGGGTCAGCCCTGGTGTTGGCTGGCTTTATTCCTCTGAGGACGCGGCATGCTGTGGTGGTTGGGTATTATGGTATGGTGGTAGTGGTGGTGGGAGATTTATCGGTGCCAAACTTGTGTCGACTCTCGTCGCCACGCTTCACGGACCCCGCAGGAGGCTGAGGAAAAAAAAGCTTTCTATATCTAGCGTTATCGCAACGTCGGCCGACGTCGGCGGGCCTGGACGGGTGACTCGTGAGGTCGGGATCGGTCTACTTATATCCTGACCGACCAACCCTTAGTCTGGATCGGCTTAATTTTATCCAGACCGAGAAGCCGCAGGTCGGGTCGGGGTTTTGGCAGACCGACTTAGACCTGTCTGCCGACATGTCTGGGCTATGTAGAACACTGGCTCCGGGATCGCCAGGAGCGGGAAGAAGAGCGGAGGTGTAATGGCAGTGGAGAAAAGTGTGGGATTCGGAGACGAGACCGGAGATGTGAGATGGAGAGGCATATTGCGATAGTGGGGAAAGATAATGTGTCTGGAGGTCGAGGTCATTTGTACTGTTGGTTGTCAGGGCGGGTTTCGTTTTTGGGCTGTGGGATCATGCCGTGGAGGGCGACGGCTCCCCGTCGACCTCCAATGGGAGTAGCGGAGTCTTGGCCCTGATAGGGGGCCGCCCTAAGCAGAAGTCCGTAGCGAAGACTCCGCAGAGAATACAACACACGCTCTTTGATCTGATTACTGACCTTCAGCAACTTTCCACAACCCCCTCAACAACCACCTTCACAACATCAACAACCACATCTACAATGGCACCACCACTACCGCCACCATCTTTTGCGCAACGTTCGTCACCTCCACATCCCCTACTACTAATCCTACATCCCCCGCCAACCGGATAGCCACATTGTGGCAGCGAGGAATAGGAGCGGGTCACGTTTTCTTGGTTCGCATCATATCTTCGGGACAGGCCCGGGCGGAGGGCGAAGGGGAGCTTGCAAAGTGCCGCCATCGCGCAGGCAGCAGACGGGAAACCCGGATAGAAAAGTGCGCCGCCATAATCTGGTAGGGCTGTAAATAAACAAGTCAAAAAAGCCCCATTACTGCAGCGGATATCCTGATGGTAGTTGCCGCACCAGTTGCTGGAGACGGAGAGCTTCAACCACCATCTGTCGTCAAACGGTAGACAGCAGAGGAGTTGTTTAACTTCTAGCCAATACAGGAAATCTTGTGGAATGATATAAATCGGACAACGCTCCGGAACGCCAACATCCATGGTAATGTATTTCTGAAGGATGGAGATGCGCGAGACTACTGGTTGCGTGATTGTTAACTGCCGCTTGAACCTAGCAGTCGGCATGCACGATTTGCACAAAGCATCAGGAATATGGGCACGGAGGAAACCCGAGGTAGTGCTCCTCATTTGGGCTCAGTCGAAGCGGCTGACACCTTCACATTGAATCACCTTCGCTGCCACTAGAAAGGTGGAATTCGATATTTGAAAGTGTCAAGTTTCTCCACGGACTATTATGGGCGAAGGAGGGTATCCTACGTGGCACCGTTTTTTGCAGCTTTCAGCATCTGTCACGGAACTCCAATGATACGAACCCACTAATAAACGGTGATACGCGTACCGCGGTTAAGCTGTCACTCGACATTAGTAGCGGAGCTCAGCTCGAGGTTGGTAGTTTCTGCCATGCGACGCGATTGAGCTACTCGTCCGTTGGGCCTATGAGGAGATGTATGATATCCTTCTTCCAACCCAGGAAGACTGGCAGGAGCACATTCGAAAATCGGAGCCTGCACACGATTGGAAGAAGATCTGCCTGATTCTTGGCCAGCTGGCCCCTGGGTATCGGAAAGACTTGGCTCCTCTCGTATGTTCTCGTGCGGAGACTTCTGGAGGGGAAGCCCACTACTTGCAGGCCGCCAAACGTTTCGGTGCCGCCGACTTCACCGAGGCAATTCACTACCTCATCAACGGGAATTGTGTCCGCCAAATGGCCACCCTATCGCCTCCTCATTACGCAACCCGGACATATGGGTTTTGGCAGACCAGAAGCTGGTCGGGGCCCCACGACAGCCGGGGGCTCACCGTTGGCAGGTCGTGGTGACGTCCTCGCCGCGGGAAGAAAAGTATCATTACTTAGTCAAAGAATCCTCTCCCAAGAAGTTCTACCACCCTACTTGGGACTGGGGGGAGTTGTGGCAGCTGCGTAAGTCTTGCCTCCCCCGTTGGCGCACAAGTTGCGCGTTGGCAGTTGAGCCGGCTAGTTCGAGTTTCGCAGTTCTCCTCTACAATCAGGAGATTTCTGCCACCGCCACAAAAATAGACGGAAAATCGACCACACGCAGTAAAGCATCGAAAAAAACAATATTATGTACAAATCTTATTGATCTAAGATGAGAAGGCGAAACTGTAAGCGAAATCCAGCGAGTATTACTTGGTTTCTGGGTTTTGGATGACAACTAGGTCATTGCGGGATTTTAACCCAAAAAATAAATCCAATACTCACTTATCCCTCAGACAGCGATCTCAAGCCACATCCCGGCCAATCCGTCATGAAGTAATCCTCGCATGAGAAACAGGAATTCAAAAAGATTAAATCACGAAAAGTCACTCGGGTGCAGTTGTGAATCCTATGTTGCAATATCTCACTCGTTGCTTAGTCACGGCAGGCATGGGCCTACCCCTATATTCTCCTTTCTCTCGAGGCTTCAGCCTTACTTAGACAATACACACGTTCATCACTTTCAACAGGTTATGAG
>Ga0307516_10007221_pt1 | contig 12810 bp, 11 predicted proteins | sample 19_EM_MG_FD_203310 | JGI IMG/M metagenome (GOLD analysis project Ga0307516, IMG submission 203310) | Populus trichocarpa ectomycorrhiza microbial communities from riparian zone in the Pacific Northwest, United States - 19_EM | ecosystem: Host-associated > Plants > Roots > Unclassified | place... | reverse complement strand
GTCGCGCATGAAGCTCGGCGTGGCGTCGCTCGGGATGTCGAGCAGCACCAGCTTGTCGCCCTGCTGCAGGAAGGTCTTGCTGTTGAAGAAGTCGACCGAGCGGATGAAGAGCGTGCGCTCGAAGCCAGGCGTCTTGTCGACGCTGACGGCCACCGCCACGTCCTTGGTCTCGCCTTCGAACACCGTGACCGCCTCGGACAGCGGCGTGCCGCGCTTCCACCGCTTCACCAGGCGCGGGTAGCCCGAATCGGTCAGCGAACCGGGGCCGAAATCGGTGCCGACGTAGAGCGTGTTCTCGTCCAGCCAATCGACCTCGGACTTGGCTTCGGGCAGCGTGAAGCCGTCTTTCACGAACTGCTTGGTGACGGTGTCGAACTCGCGGGTCACCTTGGCATCGGCCCCGCCGCGCGAGAGCGAGATCAGGCACTGTCGGTAGCTTGGCGCCAGGCAGGTGGAACCGGCCCAGACCCAGTTCTCGCCTTCGGCCTTGGCCAGGGCGTCGAGGTCGAGCACGGTTTCCCAGGCGGGCTGCGGCTTGCGGAACTCGGCCAGCGTGGTGCGGCGCCACAGGCCGCGCTTGTTGTTCTCGTCCTGCCACAGGTTGTAGAGCCAGTCGCCGCGGCGGGCGACCGCAGGGATGCGGTCCTTGGCGTTCAGCACTTCCAGCATCTGCGCCTTGATCGGCGCGTATTCGGGCCGCGCGGTGAGCTCGTTCTGCGACAGCGCGTTGCGCTCGCGAACCCAGTTCAGGGCCTTCTCGCCCTGCACGTCTTCCAGCCAGGCGAAGGGGTCGGAGTTTGAAGATGCTGCGGGTGTTTGAGGCATGGCGTGTGAGGTCATCAACAAGAGGGAAAGGGCAGCAACGCAGCTGCGCCAGGCGAATGAGGTCATGTGTGCAGGTCCTGAGTTTCGGGATGACGCTCCATGTAGGCGCGTGTGTAGCTGCACAAGGGTCGAACCTTCAGCCCGTGGGAGCGGGCGTGGTCCAGCGCAGTGCGAACGAGCGCCGCGGCGATGCCACGGCCTTCGATGGAGGGATGCACGACGGTGTGGGTCAGCACCAGTACGCCGGGTTCCAGCTGGTACTCGGCCGTGCCCATGTGGCCGTCGACCGTGGTTTCAAAGCGGTGCGCGTCGGCGTTGTGGCGAATGGTGAAGGGCGAGGCGTTGTCGGGCATGGTTCGGCAGCGACGAAGAGAACGTCGGATCAGCCGGATTATTGAGCCTTCAGGAAGCCGTGCCTGGCAGCAGGGCATGCGGTCGCCACCATGGCCTCAGACCGGGTTCAGCCGATGGGGTGCGATCTCGATGCTGCGTGCGCCGTCGCCCACCCACACCGCGCCGTCCTGCACGGTCACCTGCAGCTGCATGGTGCGCTGGGCCAGCGTGGCCAGCGCCTGGCTCTGCTCGGCCGGCACTTGCCACACGGCGATGTTGCGCGCCCGGGTGATCTTGGTCGCGATGCCGCTCCACCAGATGGGCGTGCTGTGGCTGAAGCTATAGACCGCCACGCGCTCGGCACGCGGGCTGGCTTTCATCAGGCGCTTGTCATCGGGTTGGCCGATGTCGATCCACTGCGTGATCTGGCCGGTCAGGTCTTTTTGCCAGAGGCTGGGCTCGTCGGCGTCCCAGAGGTCTTTGGCGAAATCGAGCGCGCCGTGGTGGTCGTCCGCCGGTGCGTTGAGCGCGAAGGCCAGCAGGCGGATCATCATGCGTTCGTCGGTTTCCGACGGATGGCGCGCAATCGTGACGCTGTGATCGCCATAGACGCTGCGGTCCATGTCGGCCAGCTGAAGCTGGGCTTTGTAGATCGTGGCTTTGATCGCCATGGGGAGTCAGTCGAAGCTAAGTGCGGGGGATTTGAGCAGATATTCCGCCCGCACCTGCTTCGCCGAGAAGCGCCTCACGGCGCTCGTGTTGCTTACCAGCGGTCGGAGCGCATCAGCGGGGCCCACTGGCCGTCGCGCTTGCGGTACACGCTGATGGCGCCGTAGGGCTGTTCGCCTTCGGCGTTGAAGCGCATGCTGCTCGTGATCGGCGAGATCGGGTCGACGGTATGCAGCTTCTCGCGCAGCACCTTCGGGTCGACCGAATCAGAGCGGCGCAGCACATCGGCCAGCACATACATCGCGTCGTACGCATAGTGGGCGCCCCACACCGGGTCGGCCTTGTACGCTTCGTTGAACTTCTTCAGGAAGCTGGCCCCGGCGACGAATTCGAGCGGTTCGAGCGCGCTGGAGGTCACGTACAGCGTCTTGATGTCGGCTGGCGCCTTGGCCAGCTTGTCGGTCTTGGACGAATTGGTGGTCAGCACCGGCAGTTCGGACAGGCCGGCTTCTTTCAGCTGCTTGAACAACGGCAGCAGCTGGTTGTCGCGCAGCACGCAGATCAGTGCCTGTGGCGGTTCTGCCTTGAGCTTGGCGATCAGGTCGGTGAAGTCGCTGGCCTTGTTGTCGACACCCATGTTGACCGTGATCTTGGACTTCAGCTTGCCGAAGCCTTCGTTCAAGTCCTTGCTGATCGGGCGGCCGAAGCTCGTGTCTTCATAGATGATGGCCACTGTCGAGGCCTTCACGTTCTCGTTGATGTAGCTCACGATGGCCTTTGCCTGCAGGCCGTCGTTGGCGAGCAGGCGGAAGGTGTTGCCCGCGCCGAGGGCCATCAGGCTGGTGGCACTGGACGTGAAGAGCTGCGGAACGTTGCCTTCCTTGTAGATCGGGATGGTCACTTCGGAGATGTCGGAGCTCAGGTGCCCGATCACGGCGGTGACTTTCTGGTCGACCAGTTGCTGGGCAACGACCTTGGCCGTTTCCTTGTCGGCCTTGTCGTCAACGGCCACGATCTCGATCGTCACAGGCTTGCCGGCAATCTTGTAGCCGGCGGCGTTCAGCTCGGCAGCGGCGAGCTTCACGCCGTTGAGCACGTCCTGGCCACGCGCGGCCGATGGTCCCGACAGGGGCTGTGCCACACCGATCTTGATGCTGGGAGGAATGCTCGGGCCGCAGGCCGCGACCAGAAACAGACCCGCCAGCGCGGCGGTGGTGCGAAGCCGGGTCGATTCGAAAACAGACATGTTCATTTCCATTTATGGCGCCAACACGGTAGTGGCCGGGCGGACTTTAGCGGCGGGTCAAGCGATGTGGAGTTATTTGCACGCACGCAGACGTCAGTGCTCACAACTTTTCAACGTTTAGCGCATGGTTGTGCGTTCGAGGCGTGACAATCTCACGCTCAAAACCGGAGTTATTGCCCGATGAGCATGAAGAAATTCGAGTTGGAGAAGATGCGCGGACTGAAGGTGACCGGGCAGATGAAGGCTGCCGGCATCCCCAGCCGCTTCGCCGAGGGCGCCGGCGAGGTGCTCGACAAGCGCGAGCGGCGCCAGCGCGACGCGGCCCTCGGTCTCGTGCCCTTTGCCTGCAAGCTGCCGAGCGAGCTGACTCGGCGCCTCAACGAGCGTGCGGCTTCTCACGAGGGTGGCATGAACGGCCTGCTGGCTGAGCTGCTGGTGCAGGCGCTCGACGCGGGCGAACCCGCCAAGCCGACGGCTGCGGCCAAGAAGGCTGCGCCCAAGGACTCACCCAAAGAGGCACCGAAGGAAGCGCCGGTTGCCGAGAAGGAAGCCGCTGCGCCCGCAGCGAAGAAGAAAGCCGTCAGCCGTAAACCGTGACCACCTGGTAGCCCAGCGCGGCGAGTTCGCCGTCGGGCGACCACAGGCGGCTGGCCTGGTTGGAATAGCCACCGGCGGCGGCCAGCACGTCGGTGTCCACGCGCCACCAGCCGTCGGAGACCTGCGGCAAGGGCCGCAGCTCCAGTTCCCACGACACCGAGCTCGCCGGCGTGGGCTTCGTGAACTGCGAGAGCAGCGGAGTGGGCGGCACGTCGGCCAGCAGCACGGTGAGCAGTTCGGTGTCGACGCCGCTGGCCGGCTCGCCCTTCAGTTGCAGATGGATGCGGCTGGTCGTGCTGGGCTGGCCGGTGAACGGCGTGCCCTCGCCGACGAAGCGCATGTCCATGTGCTGCGTGAAATTCGGTGCGATGCCGGGAGGCAGGCTGCGTGCCGGGGTGTCCTCGGGCTCGGTTGCCACCGGTGGCTTCTTCGGCGAGAGCGGCGCCACCGCGGTTTCGCGCTCCGAACCGAACACGCCGAGCAGCAGTGCCGCTGTTTCGCCCGACTGCTGCACGAGGGCCTGCACTTGGCGCACGTTCTTGCCTTCGCGCAGCAGGTTGACCACGACCTCCACCGGCCCTTGCGCCACCGGCCCGATGAAGCTGGTCTGCAGGGCGCGCAGCCTCACGTCGGCGGGCCATGCGCTGCCTGCCACGTCGCGCATGGCTTGCACGGCCATCACCGAGATCAGGCCGCCGAACGAGGTGCGGCCTTGCAGCCAGTCGGTGGGAACTTCGAATCGCACACCGCCCTCGATGCGCGTGCGTGCGGCCAGAAGCGAAGCCAGGGGCGTGAATGTGGACATAAGCTGGGGCGAAGAGGGGATGCCGGATTATTGGACTGGCACCGTGCCCGCGCTGCCGCACGGGTGACAGGCGGCCAGTGGCATGATGCCGGCCGCGAACATTGAAGGACAAGACATGAGCTTTGCGAAATTCGTCGCCACCGCTACACGCAGCCTGCTGCCGCTGGCTGCCGCCAGCCTGGCGCTGACCGGTGCCTCGTTGCACGCTGCGTCGCCCAAGCGTGAGGCCACGCTGGGCGGTGGCAAGGGCAGCGGCCCGATCATGAGCATGGCGCAGCTGCGCACGTGTGTGGCCCAGCAGAGCCGCATCGAGGCGCAAAACAACGAGATGGCCAAGGCGCAGCAGCAGCTGACTGCCGACCGTGCCGAGATCGAGCGCAATTCGGCTGCGCTGAAGGACGAGATGGCCGCACTCGACCGCACCAACGAAGAAGCGGTGAAGGCCTACGTGGCCAAGGCACAGGCCCACGACAAGGTGATCGACGATTACCAGGACGCCCGTGTGCCCCAGTTCAACACCCGGGTCGAGGCCCTGCAGGCGCAGCGCGCCGCCTATGCCAAGGACTGCGAAGGCCGCCGCTACCTGGAAGACGACTACAAGGACATCAAGGCGGGCAAGTAAAGGGCGATGGGCGTTCAGCGCTGGATTGAAGCGCTGAACGCCTTCAGCCTTTTATCGGGCCAGCTTCTCAGGCCAGCTTGAACGGCATCTCGCGCAAGCGTTTACCGGTCAGCGCCGCCACCGCGTTCGCGAACGCCGGTGCGAGCGGCGGCAGGCCCGGCTCACCCATGCCGGTCGGCGCATCGGCACTGGGCACGGTGTACACGGCGATCTGCGGCATGTCGGTGATGCGCGGCACGACGAAGTCGCCGAAGTTGCTCTGCTCCACCACGCCGTCCTTCAGCGTGATCGCCGCACCCGGCAGGCAGGTCGACAACCCCATCAGCGCGGCGCCCTGCACCTGCGCCTCCACGGTCTTCGGATTGACGACGAGGTTGCAGTGCACGCCGGCCGTCACGCTGTGCAGCGTGGGCGTGCCGTCTTTCACCGAGGCCTCGACGACGTAGGCGACCACCGAGTTGAATGACTCGTGCACCGCCACGCCCCAGGCCCGGCCCGCGGCGAGCTTCTTCTTGCCGTAGCCGGATTTGTCCACCGCAAGCTGCAGCGCGGCCTTGTGGCGCGGGTGCTTGTCGCCGATGAGCTTCATGCGGTAGGCGACCGGGTCTTGTTTGGTGGTGCGGGCGATCTCGTCGACCAGCGTCTCCATCACGAAGGCCGTGTGGGTCGAGCCCACGCTGCGCCACCAGAGCACCGGCACGTTCATCTTGGGGTGGTGCACGGTGAGTCGCATGGGGATCTCGTATGGCTCCCTCATGCCTTCGACCGCCGTGCCGTCGATGCCGTCTTTCACCATCATCGGCTCGAACGGCGTGCCGCCGAGAATGGACTGGCCGACGATGACGTGGTCCCACGCGGTGATCTTGCCCTGCGCGTCGAAACCGATCTTCGCGGTGTGCAGGTGCACCGGCCGGTAGTAGCCGCCCTTGATGTCGTCTTCGCGGCTCCACAGTGTGCGGATCGGCGCGTTGATGCCCGCCACTTGCGCCGCCTTCACGACGCTGCAGGCTTCGACCACATAGTCGCTGGTCGCAATCGCGCGGCGGCCGAAGCCACCGCCGGCCATCTGCACGTTGACCTTCACGTTCTGCGCCGGCACGCCCAACACCTTGGAGGCCGCCATGCCATCGAGCCCCGGCATCTGCGAGCCCATCCACAGCTCGGCCTTGTCGCCGGCCAGGCTGACGGTGCAGTTCAGCGGCTCCATCGGTGCATGCGCGAGGTAGGGGAACACGTACTCGGCGTCGATCTTGTGCTGTGCGTCGGCGAGCTTCGAGACATCGGCGTCGTACTTGCGCGCGCCGGGCTTCGTTGCCAGCTCGCGGTACTGCGTCAGCTGCTTGGCGCTGTCGACCTTGTCGACGCTGCTGGCATCCCATTCGAGCTTGAGCGCCTCGCGACCCTGCTTGGCGGCCCAGTAGCCGTCGGCGATCACGGCGACGCCTTCGCCGCCGCGGTCCACCGGAATGCGCAGCACGGCCTTGACGCCCTTGATGGCCTTGGCCGCGCTGTCGTCCACCGACTTGAGCTTCGCGGCGAAGACGGGCGGATGCGCGACCACGGCGGTCAGCATGCCGGGCAGGCGCACGTCGATGCCATAACTCTGCTGGCCGCTGGACTTGGCGCCGGCGTCGAGCCGGCCGGTGGCCTTGCCGATCAACCGGAAGTCCTTCGGGTCCTTCAGCGTGACCGTCTCCGGCACCGGCAGCTTCATCGCCGCGTCAGCCAGTTCACCGTAGCCGAGCTGCTTGCCGCCCGGGCCGATGACAACACCGTTGCGCGTGCGCAGGGTTGCCGGGTCGACCTTCCACTGCGCTGCTGCGGCGCTGACGAGCATGGCGCGGGTGCGTGCGCCCAGTTCGCGGTACTGCGTGTACGAATGGGCGATGGAGCCCGAGCCCCCGGTGATGTGCATGCCGAACACCGGGTCGATGTAGGCAGGGTCATTGCTGCCGTGCACGCTCTTCACCTTGGACCAATCGGCGTCGAGTTCTTCCGCCAGGATCATCGGCAGCGAGGTCTGCACGCCCTGGCCGAAGTCGAGGCGGTTGATGGTGACCGTGACCGTGCCGTCCTTGGCGATTTGCACGAAAGCCGACGGCTGCTGCAGCGGCTTCAAGCCCGCAGGCTTGGCAGCGTCTTGCGCCATGGTGCCGAGCGGAAAGGCGCCAAGTGCAAAGCCGCTCACCGCAGTGAGCTTCAGGAAGCTGCGGCGCGGCAGGCCTTCGGGCTCCGTGGAGTCTTGACGGCCGCGGGCCATCAGCGCCTGCAGGTTCCTGGGCAACTCGAAGGTGTTTTGATCGAAATGCATGGTGTGTCCTCTTTGATTTGCGAGCCCTGGCGACGCCCGAGGGCGACCAGGCGACGACTCAGGCCAGTGCCTTGGCCGCGTCGGCCACAGCGGAGCGAATGCGCGCATAGGTGCCACAGCGGCAGATGTTGCCGGCCATGGCGCCATCGATTTCGGCGGCAGTGGGTTGCTTGCCACGCGGCAGCGATTTGAGGAAGGCAGTCGCGCTCATGATCTGGCCGCTCTGGCAGTAGCCGCACTGCGCCACGTCGTGCTTGACCCAGGCATCGTGCACCGCCTTGCCGACCTTGTCGGTGCCGCCGGTGACGGCTTCGATGGTGGTGATCTTCTGCCCGGCCGCCGCCGAGATGGGCGTCACGCAGGAGCGGATCGCCTGGCCGTCGAGGTGGACGGTGCAAGCGCCACACAGCGCTGCGCCACAGCCGAACTTGGTGCCCGTCATGCCGAGCGTGTCGCGCAGCGCCCAGAGGATGGGGGTGGACGGGTCGGCATCGACCTGGCGGTCCTGGCCATTGATGTGTAGCGTGCTCATTACTCGGTCCTTTCGATGAACATAAATTCGCTTAAACGATAGTCTGCTGGACAGGTTTGGTCAAGCGGCTCAGGCTTTGACGCCGTCCCAGCAGAGACCGAACGCCATCGCGAGGTGGGCATCTGTGCGGGTCAGAACGCCGGCGCGAATCATGTTGGCGGTCTCGCGAACCGAGCCGCCAAAGCTGTTGATCAGCATGGGCGTCGGCACGTCTTTCAGGATCTGCTGCGCCTTCGCGACTTCGAACACGTCGACCCAGTCCTTGAAGAGCCGGGTCGAGAGGTTGCGGCTCTCTTCGCTGAACCAAGGCGAGTTGTAATACTGCTCCATGAAGACCACTTTTGCATAGTGGGTGAGCCGATGCTCGAGCCAGTTCATCCACATGCGCTGGAAGCGGCTGCGAAACGGCTCGCGCGGGTCGTCGCCCTGCATCAGACTGGCTGCCGTCTCGGTCTTCGCTTGTTCGTACAGCGCGATCAGCAGCTCTTCTTTCGACTTGAAGTAGACGTACAGCGTGCCGGTCGCCAAACCGGCTTCGCGCGCAATGGCTGCCATGGTCAGGCCGCTCAAGCCCGTCTGCTCGACCAGCGTGAAAGTGGCCTTGGCAATGGCCCGCAGCTTGTCGTCGTCTTTGGGCTTCACGATGGGATCATAGTCGAACGAAAATTCATTCAAGCTCAGCTGAGGTTGAAGCGCAACTGCTTCTTCGCCGAGGTAAGGAGTCTGCCCGACAAGCGTGATGCCGGGCCGCAGCGCCCGATTCCAGCAAAGCCCTGTTAGGGATTACGGCCCTGAGGGCCGCACCTAGAATCGGCGCGTCTTCAACCCCGAGAAGCGCCATGACACTTGCCACAAGCAATCCTCTGGTGCAGCCGTGGAATACACCGTACGGACTGCCTCCCTTCGCTGAAGTTCGCGCGGAGCATTTCAGACCCGCATTCGACGCTGCGCTGAGCGAGCACCTGGCAGACATCGACGCGATCGCGTCCTCGAACGAGCCACCCAGTTTCGACAACACCGTGGCAGCGCTCGACCGCAGCGGCCGCCTGCTGGCCCGGGTGGAGGCGCTGTTCTACAACCTCACATCAAGCGAGACCTCGCCTGCGCTGCAGGCCGTGGAGCGCGAAATGGCTGCGCCGCTGGCCGCACACAACAGCGTGGTCTACATGAATGCGCGCCTGTTCGAGCGCATCGACACGCTGCACGCGCAGCGCGCCACGCTGGGCCTGGCGCCTGAGCAGTTGCGCTTGCTGGAGCGTTTCCACCTCGACTTCGTGCGTGCGGGCGCCAAGCTGGGCGGTGCCGCCCAGAAGCGTTATGCGCAAGTCATGCAGCGCCTGGCCGAGCTGACCACGCGCTTCGGGCAGAACGTGCTGGCCGACGAGTCGGCCTACCGGCTCGTGCTGCGTGGCGAGCGCGACCTGGCCGGCTTGCCCGATTTCGTCTGCGCGGCGGCCAGGCAGGCTGCGGTTGATCGCGGCATCACCGACGGCTGCGTCATCACGCTGTCGCGCTCGCACATCGTGCCCTTCCTCACGTTCTCTGATCGGCGTGACCTGCGCGAGCAGGCCTGGCGCGCATGGATCTCGCGCGGCGAGCACGACGGCGAGCATGACAACCGGCCGGTGGCGCGCGAGATCCTCTCGCTGCGCAACGAGCAGGCCCGCCTGCATGGCTACGCCTGCTACGCCGACTACGCGCTCGCCGACACCATGGCTGGCACACAGGCCGCTGTCGACGAACTGCTGCAACAGGTGTGGGTGCCAGCCAAGGCACGCGCCGAGCAGGAGCGCGAGGCGCTGCAGGCGCTGGTGATGTCGCGCAACGAATCGCTGCAGATCGAGGCCTGGGACTGGCGCTACTACGCCGAGAAGGTGCGCCAGGCGCGCTACGACCTCGACGAAGCGGCGGTCAAGCCTTACTTCCCGCTCGACCGCATGGTCGAGGCGGTGTTCGATTGCGCGCAGCGTCTCTTTGGCGTGCGCTTCACCGCGCGTGCTGACCTGCAGGCCTACCACCCCGACGTGAAGGTCTACGAGGTGCGGCAGGCCACCGACGACAGCATGGTCGGCATCTTCCTGCACGACAACTTCGCGCGACCCACCAAGCGCAGCGGGGCGTGGATGTCGCTTTACCGCAGCCAGTCGCGCAATGCTGCCGATGCAGCGCAAGGCGTGCTGCCCATCGTCGTGAACAACAACAACTTCGCCAAGGGCGCACCGGGTGAGCCGACGCTGCTGAGCTTCGACGACGCGCGCACGCTGTTCCACGAGTTCGGCCATGGCCTGCACGGGCTGCTGTCGAGCGTCACCTACGAGCGACTCTCTGGCACCAACGTGCTGCGTGACTTCGTGGAGCTGCCGTCGCAGCTCTTCGAGCACTGGCTGAGCGAGCGCGAGGTGCTGAAGAAGCACGCGCGTCATCACGTCACCGGCGAGCCGATCCCCGATGAGCTGATCACCAAGCTCGAGGCCGCCAGCAAGTTCAACCAGGGCTACGAGACGGTGCGTTACGTGGCTTCGGCGCGGGTCGACATGGCGGCGCATGCGCTCACCTCGAGCGAAGGCCCGGACATCACCGCCTTCGAGAAGGCCGAGAACGAGCGCATGGGCCTGCCGGCAGCGGTTGGCATGAACCACCGGCTCGCGCACTTCCAGCATCTGTTCTCCGGCTCCGGCTATGCGGCCGGCTACTACGTCTACCTGTGGGCGGAGGTGCTCGACGCCGACGGCTACGACGCCTTCACCGAGGCCGGCAACCCGTTCGATGCGTCAGTGGCCCAGCGCCTGCGCCAGTTCATCTACTCCAGCGGGAACAGCCGCGAGCCGCGCGAGGCCTACCGTGCCTTCCGCGGACGCGATCCGTCGGTGCAGCCGATGCTGCGCGAGCGCGGGCTGCTGGCCGAAGACGCGTTGAACTGACAGCCTCCTAGCGCGCCGCGGGCGTGAGGTCGACCAGCATGCGCTCCTGCCGCTGCTGGTCGACGATCTGCAATGCGCGGTAGTCGCCGCGCGGCAAGCTGAAGATCACGCAAGGCTGCGTGATCACCATCGCCTGCATGACGCCCGGCTCGGGCTGCTGCCACAAGCTGCTCACGGTGAGAACCCGGCTGTCGAGACGCACGGTGGCCGCGGTGACACCGATCTGGTAACCCGCGCTCGGTTGCTGGCCCATGGACAGCAGCATCACCATGCTGCTGGCAAAGTCGATCATGGGCACGGGCGGCTGGTCGGCCCCCAGCAAGCGCCCACCGGTGATGACTTGCGTGAGTGCGGCCTGGTCCTGCACCGGGTGTACGGAGGGCTGCGCTCTTCCGCACGAGGCGCTGGCGTGGATCGTCACCGGTCGCAGTTCGGTCGCGCCGCGTGGTGGGGCGGTGGGTGCAGGCGCCGGCATCGGCGCTTGGCAGGCGCAGAGCAGCAGGCAAGTCGCGCTGAGGCCGAGGAGTCGTGATGTCGATGTCATGAGTTCGTGGTGCTGGGTATTCAAGAGCGCAAGTGCGCAAGTGCGTCAGGCGGCCGAGACGTCTTGTACGGGGAAGCGCTGGTCGAGCGCTGCGAGGAAGCTGCTGAAGTCGATCGGCTTTGTCCAGTAGTCGCTGAAGCCGGCGGCGGTGGCGCGTGCGATGTCGGCCTGCATGGCGTTGGCCGACAGAGCGATGCAGGGGATGTGCGCGGTCTGCGCCTGCTGCCGCAGGTGGCGCAAGACTTCGAAGCCGTCAATGTCGGGTAGCTGGATGTCGATCAGTACCAGATCGGGCAAGAGCGCCGCCGCGCGTGCCACACCGGCCAGGCCGGTGACGGCGGATTCGAGCCGGAGGCCGGGCCGCATGCGAACGAGTTCTTCGACCAGCAGCACGTTCACCGGGTTGTCTTCGATGTAGAGCAGGGTGCCCTTGCGTTGACGTGAGTGCGGCACCGCCATGGCCGCGGCGGGGGCTACCGCGCGGTCCTGGGTGGGCTGATCGGGCGCGCGCGGCAGACGCACGGAGAAAGTCGAGCCGACGCCTGGCTGGCTGCTCACGCTCACCTCGCCCTGCATGCGCGTGGCCAGCGCCTTCACCACCGCGAGACCGATGCCGGTGCCTTCGATGTCTTCGCGCTCCATGCCCAGTCGATTGAAGGGCTCGAAGAGGTGGGCCAGCTGATCCTCGGTCATGCCCCGCCCGGTGTCTTGCACGAGAAGGCTCACGTCCTTGTCGGTGACCTGGCTCAACACCGTCACGCGCCCTTGCGGCCGGTTGTACTTGATGGCGTTGCTCAGCAGATTGAGCACCATCTGGCGCAGGCGGGTACGGTCGCCGAGGGCCACGCCAGCCAGCGTGTCGGCGTGGATCGTCACGCCATGCGCACGCGCCAGCGATTCCACCAACGGCAAGGCCTCGTGCAGCACTGCGGCCAAGGGCACCGCCTGCACGTCGAGCTTGAGCTGGTCGCTGTCCAGGCTTGAGAGGTCCAGCACATCGTCGATCAGCGCCAGCAAGTGTTCGCCTGCGGACTGGATGTGCGCGAGCTTGTTGCGCTGCTGCGGTTGCAGCGCATCCTTGCCGATCAGCAGCAGCTGCGCGAAGCCGAGCACGGCATTGAGCGGCGTGCGCAGCTCATGGCTCATGCGCGAGAGGAACTCCGACTTGGCCTTGCTCTCGCTCAGCGCCACTTCGCGTTCACGGCGGTTGACTTCGGCGTTCTTGGCTTCGGTCACGTCCCAGTTGACGCCGATGCGGCGGTGGGTGTGGCCATTGGCATCGGGCGCAGGCGTCGAGCGCGAGGCGAGCCAGCGCACCGAGCCGTCGGGCCACACGACACGGAACTCGTACGACGTCGGGTGGGTGTTGAAGGCCGCTTCGCGCAGCTCTCGCTTGACGGCGTCG
>Ga0307516_10007220_pt1 | contig 12811 bp, 14 predicted proteins | sample 19_EM_MG_FD_203310 | JGI IMG/M metagenome (GOLD analysis project Ga0307516, IMG submission 203310) | Populus trichocarpa ectomycorrhiza microbial communities from riparian zone in the Pacific Northwest, United States - 19_EM | ecosystem: Host-associated > Plants > Roots > Unclassified | place... | reverse complement strand
TTTATTATGTTAATTCAGTTAGTTTATTAATATTAATGAAATTATTCTCTTACAAATTTGAACTGCAAAGAAATATTTTATTGGGATAAAGCTGGCAACGTTGTTTTCAAAAGTGTTTGAGAGTATTACGCTGCAATTATGTAAGATTGAAATCAAGATAAAAAATTTTAATTCAAATTTTAAAATTTTATTTTTCATTTGTACCATATATATTGCATGATTTTTGGTACGAGATGCAAAAGAAAACAAAAAAATATGCAAAAGAAAGAGAGCTTCGACGCTAGAAGGACGTAATGGTTTGGAAGGATTTTAGATCATTGTACATCTTAGAGGCTGTTTGGGCGGAATATATTCAGCATATGATGCCCAAGCATTTCGTGTGATGGTCGCAATCTGGTGCAGAGAACCAGAACTAAAAGATTCACGGTTCCATTACAACACACCGGTGGATCTATTCCGTTCATTTCACATGCGAAGCGAATGATAAGATTCTCTTTTTAGTACCTCCATTTTTTAAATTTATTATTTTATATGAATATGTTTAACTGACAACAATTTCTCTTGCAGGCTATGGTTCTTGGACGCAGATCAAATCCGATAAAGCTTTTTATAGAAACGCACGTGCAAATTGATGATCATCAAAAAGGAGTGTAGCATCTCGTAGATAGCTGAGCTCAACACTTTGTGGTATGTTGGATTTCAAAAATTTCTTTTCTTAAGTTATTATTTTTCTTGAATTTGATGACTTTTTCTTAGGATATATATAACACCTGGTTGAATAAGAGATACAGGGATGATATTTTAACCCATTCAAAACTTGATTTGTCTTTATGGTTAAAGATAGGATCATGTAGTGGACCCGATAAAAATTAGGTGTATGGTATCTCAAACACTACGGCCAAGGACTTGTGAACGACTCTAAGTGTTTCAATCATCAAATGCTTGCAATCAGTTCTGAGCACTCAAACTTCATAGTTCAAGGTGATTTTAGACCAACGAGTTCAATCTCGGACGACCTATCTTACTGCTGAGATAGAAAGACTCGATGCTAAGACAGTTGAACTCAGTTGATTTTGTTAATGAAGATAAAATCATAGAGGGGTGGTACATGTGCTCCCCTTTATTGGCCCCACGGTCTCTGTGAAGACTCGTCTCCCCCTCCTTCATCCTTTTTATTTTAGATTAATTATATTTAAACTTATAAATTTTTAAATTTGTAATAAATATTTGATTTTAATTTTAATTTAATTACTTTTAATTCTTTTCTATTTCTATTTAATAGATTTTTTAAAAAAATATTTTCAAAAATATTATTAACGGTCTTACCAACAGATTAAGTCCATCGATATATTCCAGAGAATTGAAAATAAATTACTACAAATGTCATTGTGCCACTATTTAATCACCGATAGTTTTATTTCGTCGATAATATTAAAAAAATTCATTGTTGGCATTATCAATGGTTTTTTTGTCGGTGATATGTGAAAGTTGCTAATGGAAATATCAACAGATTAAAATGGGTAAAAAAATTTTGTTTGGCATGCTTTGTCAGTCTGTAAATCCATAAGTAATTTTATTACCGATGAACTCAGCAACAAACCATAAATCATTGACGATAGGTTTTTCGATGAAGTATTTTTGTCTATGAGCCTGTCGGTAAAAGTCGTGTCGACGGACTCAGTGTCTAACCACCGATAGAATATTTCATCAGTAAATTGAAAACTTCTGGTAGTGATTAGTTTGTGTTTCAAGAGACTACTTGAAAATAAATATTCAATAATAAAATTATGAATTAAAGTTTTTGTTTGATCCCTTCTTTTAAAAAATTTATTTTCTTGTGCTTGTTGTCTTTCTTATGTTGTTTTCATCTACAATAGTTGGTATCAGAGTTCAATGATTCTCAATGGTTAGTTGTTGCATATTGTTGAATAACCATGTATGGAAGAGGTGGTTGCAAAATAGAATGTGATGGTGTAGGAGGGGATGAGGAGTTTCTCATTCGAGAAAAAGACGTTTCGGAACTGGTGATAGAAAACATGCAGTGACAAATTAAAAAAAATTATCCTATTGATTGGCGATAATAAACATGCAGAGACAAGTTGAAAAATTATCTCATCAATTAACGGAGTTGGAGTTTCTAGAATTCGTTTCAAAAGTATGAGTAAATTAGGCAACTTCTTAATCGGGTTAAGTATTATGGAGATTTTGGTAATCTCATTTATAATAAGATAGATGTGGATTGGTGTTCTCCACAACTTATGATGTTTATTTTGATTATTATTATTTTAATGATGATATCATAAACAATGATAGTAATAATATCATTAACGGTGTCCTTAATGATAAGTTAGATATTAAGTGCAAATAAAACATGTAAGATACTCAATAAAAAAATGTTAATTTAGGTTATGTGGATTATTTTGATTACAAGCTTGTTGTTATCACAAAGATTAATATGTTCAAGAGTTATATGGATACAACATATATTGATGAAGCAAGTTTGAGATTTCAAATTTATTATTCTAAAAGTCAATAGAAGATAAATAATTTATCAATAGTTGTTTCTTTAACAAATTTTAAGATGAAATGATTGAAGTTGATGTCTAAAGAAAAGAAGATGGAGAGTCTTGATTAGACATTCATGAGATTAAGATAAGAGCAATTTGAACTCCATGACAAGTTCTTTCCAACTCGAAAAAACTGATGTAGGAGGTTTTTCCCTAAAGTGTAATTTTATATTAATAAACAAAAATTTTGATATGATTGTTGGATTGGACTGAAAGTTTTCTCGGATATTATAAAGGCTCTATTTTCTATAGAATTAAAATTTTGTAGCCATATGATATAAGGAGGGTCTTCACATAAGACCCAGAAGTTGATTTAGGACTTTTTTATTTATTTACTTTAGAACTCTTATTATTTTTCTAGCTTTATTAAGATGTTTTTCCTAAAATAAATATGGTTATTTAACTTGTATTTTAGGAGACTACTTGAAAATCATATTCACTAATAAAATTATAAATTAGAGTTTTTATCTAATTTTTTTGAAAATTTTATATTCTCGTTCTTACCATTTTTCCTTTTATGTTGTTTTCTACCACATCAAGATCATGTGAATAGGCGTACAAGTAGTGTGTCTTCCACCACCTTTTGATGAAGATAATATGAAAAAAAACCTTTTTTTTCTTACCATGTAACAACATGTTTGAGAACGTGTTTGGCTATGTATTTTTAAAATTTTAAATTTGTTTTTGTTTAAAATTATTTTTTATATGTTTTTGGTCGTTTTGATGTGCTAATGTTAAAAATAAATTTTAAAAAATAAAAAAAAAAGTATTTAGATGCTTTTCCAAGTGAAAACACTTTGAAAAAAATCCGTAATCACAATACCAAACACACACTAAATGTTTTTGATTAAATTATCTTATTTGTACTTCAATTTATGGGATGATATTTAAGAAAGAAGAAGATATGTAAATGATATTAATGTTTATGAGATGTTTGAAAATATAGTATATAATATGTTTTTAAATAGTTTTTTTTTTAATGTATTAAAATATTTTTTTTTAATTTTTTAATTTTTAATATTAATATATCAAAACTATTAAAAAATAACAATTTAATAGTTTCTGTAAAAACATTAAATAAAAACCCCTCATTTAATCTGGGGCCCGCTGTCTGGGTTCGTTCTGTCTCTCTCTTAGATTACAGACATTCTCTACGCTGTGAATTCTTGTCAAAACGACTAGAAAGCAATCGCAAGTACAAATTCTACTCAGACTTTCAGAGATTATTCCTTTGGTGTTATCGAGGTCAAATAATGACAAGGAAGCCATTTTTCATTTTATCATTGGGAACTAAGTAGTATTTGTTTTTTTTTTTTTTCAATCTAGTTTTTAAAATATTTTTAAAGTTATTTTTATTTAAAAAATATTAAATTAATAATTTTAAATGATTTTAATGTGATAATATTAAAAATAAAAATTATAAAAAAGTAAGGTTGTCCATGTTATTTTCAATTACGATAAATAAGTAATAATTATAAAAAAAATAAGTGAATTTTCATTGTTTAATATATAATTTTTCAAAATTCAATTGAGAAATTCAGTTGTAACAAACACTAATACACTTTGATTGGTAATCTTAAATAAGATTTAATGAAAGGGATAGTTAAGATCTGGACTGATTTGTTGGAATGTGGTTGTGAAAAAACCAAAAAAAAATTAATTGCAGAAATTCATATGAACTAGAACTAGTTAATTTGCGGCTGCAATAAATGGTGAAAAATAAATCATTAAGAAGGCCAAAGCAAGGGTAGTGCTAAGAAATGTCCATAGAGTAGCAGCTAAGGGGTGTTATTGTGAGATGGAAACGACAATTTAGCATTTATATTCATATGTATTAGAAAATAAAAATACCCCTTCAGTGTTCGTGGAGGTTCAAACCTTGAGACGTAAAGCGCCCTTAGAAATGATCGAAGAAATTGAAACACCATTTACAGGAGCGAGCGGAAAGCCACAAATATGAAGGAAACCTGCTGACAGGGAGGGAGCGAAGGCGGTAAGCTCGCATTGGGAAGCGGACAACCTTGGAAAAGGTGACTTCCCAACCATCCATCATCCTCTCACACAGGTGTGAACATCACTTCAACCATTCTTTGTACACATGTCCTCCTCCCTTTGTCATTGGGCCCCACTCCACACAATCCTCCCTCTCCCTCCTCCTTTCTCTCTTCCATTTTTCGCTCGCACAGTCACGCATACATACAGTCCTCCCTTCACTATAAGTCTCCCTCCTCTCGAATGCCACAAGATTTAAACAAGCCTAAAAAAAACTGTATGATCCTTCTTTTCTTGAACCAAGAAAGAAACCCTTTTTGTTTCTTGGTGTGTGTTCAGCTTTCTGTACGTGAATTGATATTGAAACCCTTTGCTTTCTAGCTGTCTAATGAATACTAGGAAAACCTTTTTGTTATCATTGCCAAGAAATCATATTTTGTGACTCTGAACTTGCTAAAATTTTACAAAGGAAAGAAGAGGAGCGGTGTTCTTACTGTGAAACAATGGCAGGAAATGAGTGGATAAATGGATACTTAGAGGCGATATTGGATAGTGGTGGTGGGGCAGGTGCAATTGAAGAACACAAGCCAGCACCAAGCATGAATTTAAGAGAAACAGGGGATTTTAATCCAACAAAGTATTTTGTTGAAGAGGTTGTTACAGGAGTTGACGAGACTGATTTACATAGAACATGGATAAAAGTTGTTGCCACTCGCAACACCAGGGAACGCAGCTCCAGGCTCGAAAACATGTGTTGGCGTATTTGGCACCTCACTCGCAAGAAGAAGCAGGTCACTCTCTTATATGTGTGTACATGTGTTTGTGTAGTGTGGAATTGGGTCACTGTCAAGAAGTCCTGGTTCTTGAAGAGACCCTATTTGCTCAGTTTTGCATGTGTTTCTGTTTATACATGACTATGTGTGCACAGTACTTTTTCACAATCTTGTAATGATATAATTCTGTCTGGTGAATTGGGTAACTTCTTGCAAATAAGAGAAAAGATAACAGAGAGACAGAACAGAATGCAATCGTCTTGTGATTTTAAATGATTTTTTGTTTTTGTTTTTGTTTTTTTATTGATTGTTTCATCATGATTCTCTTCTTCTTCTTCTTCTTTTAATTTGTTGTTGTATAAACTATATGCATTACAGTTAGGAGAAATTTGTTTAATCATCATTTGAAGCCTAATTTTGTTCTGTTTTCATATATGAGGCAGAATTCGTAAAAGATAAAGTTGTACCTTAGAACTATGTACATAATTAACGTTCTCAATTATGGGAGAATTGGATCAATAATGTGTGTCTATGCATGTCCTAGTGTGTGTTCTTGAATGCTGGACCATGTTAAGACTCTATTTTTGTTAAACGCACAGTCGTATTTTGGTTCCTCAGCTTCATGTTATAAGGTTCCCTTTTTAAATCAACCTAACATGACCATATCCTACCATGTAATCGACCTAATTCCCTGTGGGGCGAATTTTGTTTTTCCTCCTATGTGCATGGGATCCTGTGGTCCTGTTCTGGCCCTTGAGCTCGGGTGCCATGCTATTGAATTGAGCCTGAGATTGATGTCATTTGTGTTTTAAATATGACAAAAATGTCATGCTTATGATGTGAATAGTTGGAGTGGGAGGAACTTCAGCGGTTGGCAACTCGAAGATGGGAACGGGAACTAGGACGCCGGGATGCAACTGAAGACATGTCTGAGGACTTGTCAGAAGGAGAGAAAGGAGATGGTTTGGGGGAGCTGGTACAAAGCGAGACGCCAAGGAAAAGGTTTCAGAGAAACCTTTCCAACCTGGAAGTGTGGTCGGATGATAAAAAGGAAAAGAAACTCTATATTGTCCTTGTCAGGTATGGTGCTTTCTGGAACATTAGTCATGTCAGAGTCTATGAATTTAAGATAAATACAGCACACGAATTCTATTTCTATGTTTTCATTCAACTCTTCAAAGAGTAAAAGCTTGTCTGTTACGGTGCATTGAAAGATAATTCTAGGAATGATAACTTCTGATGTCACTAGAAATCAGTACCCAGACTGAATCTGTTCTTTCTATTTAATGGTCTTCCAAGACACAAGAGAGACGGAGGAATGGGAATTCCTTACAAGGGTTCGCTTGCTTCTTCTTTTTAGTTTTTCATTAAATTTTTTTACATGCAGAGTTGCTTGCTATTTCTCTGTTCATGATTTCTTAAGTCTACCTCCATTCATGCTGAAAGACCAAATAGACTCTATTTCTGCATTTCTTCGACTGGCCAATGTAGTTCATTGTTGTTTCATCTTTATGAACAGTTTGCATGGTTTGGTCCGAGGAGACAACATGGAGCTTGGTCGAGATTCTGACACTGGCGGGCAGGTAAGTGCTGCATTTTGAAACAAATGAAATATAATCCTAGAGTTTCTCTCCATACCATTGTAACTTACACTTTTATAAACAATATCTCAGGTCAAATATGTTGTGGAACTTGCTCGTGCACTTGCTAGGATGCCTGGGGTGTACAGGGTAGATCTTTTTACTCGCCAGATCTCCTCCGCTGAAGTTGATTGGAGTTATGGGGAGCCAACAGAGATGCTAACAGCAGGTCCTGAAGATGATGGTGGCAATGAGGTGGGAGAGAGCAGTGGAGCATATATCGTCAGAATTCCCTTTGGTCCACGCGATAAGTATATCCGAAAAGAACTACTTTGGCCTTATATTCAAGAATTTGTAGATGGAGCTCTTAGTCACATTCTTAATATGTCAAAAGCTTTGGGTGAACAAATTGGAGGGGGCCAGCCTGTGTGGCCATATGTTATCCATGGCCATTATGCTGATGCAGGTGATAGTGCTGCTCTTTTATCAGGAGCTTTGAATGTTCCTATGGTTCTAACAGGACACTCACTCGGGCGAAACAAGTTGGAACAGCTTCTTAAGCAGGGACGGCAATCAAAGGAGGATATCAATTCAACATATAAAATAATGAGGAGGATAGAAGGAGAAGAGCTTTCACTTGATGCTGCTGAACTTGTAATCACAAGTACTAGACAAGAGATTGATGAGCAATGGGGACTTTATGATGGGTTTGATGTCAAGCTTGAAAGAGTCTTGCGTGCTCGTGCTAGACGTGGGGTCAATTGCCATGGCCGTTACATGCCAAGGATGGTGGTAAGGAAGTGTTTCTAGGATTATTATTTTTTTTCAGTTTTCTTTTTGACATTTTATAACTAAATGCTAAGCATATGCCTTATCACTTGTCTATGAGTTAAGAGAAAATCGAAATAGAGGAAGCAAGATTGAAATTGTACAAAATTGTACTCCGATGTCTTTTCCTGCTTCTCTGTATAAAACACACTTCATTTCAATTCACGGTAACAGACATAAGCACTGCTCTTACAGCTTAAGCAATGTCAATATTATGTAGTTCCCTACTGTATTTAGCTTAGCTTTCAATTATCCTATTCCCAAAAGTAAACAAATATAGCCTAAATTCACAACGAATGATTCTTTTGTGCATCCCAAGAAAATGCTGATGCAAAATCTCGTTTCAGGTTATTCCTCCTGGCATGGACTTCAGCAGTGTTGTGGTTCAAGAAGAAGCTCCCGAGGTCGATGGGGAACTTGCAACACTCATTAGCAGTGTTGATGGTTCTTCCCCAAAAGCAATTCCAGCAATATGGTCTGAAGTGAGTGACACCTTAGTCATTTCCTTGTTTCATACGATTATGGATATAGCTATCGTTGCCTCATGGCTAACATCCTTTGGCAGGTCATGCGGTTCCTTACAAACCCCCATAAGCCGATGATTTTGGCCTTATCAAGGCCTGATCCAAAGAAGAATATTACAACTCTTTTGAAAGCCTTTGGAGAGTGCCGTCCATTAAGAGAGCTTGCCAATCTTGTCAGAGCTTTATATGTTAAATTACTTTTAGATACTAAATTTGTCTGTTCCATGACCCTATAACTCTTGAGAACTATTATGCCCTCTTGCAGACGCTGATTATGGGAAACAGAGATGATATAGATGAGATGACTGGTGGAAATGCAAGTGTGCTGACGACAGTGTTGAAGATGATTGACAAGTATGATCTTTATGGGCTGGTGGCCTATCCAAAGCATCACAAGCAAGCTGATGTTCCAGAAATATATCGGCTTGCTGCGAAAACAAAGGTTTGTTGACAATATTTCAAAGAGTACATCTGTGTGGTTCTTACATGATTATTGGCTAAGCAATTGCATACATGGCAGGGCGTTTTCATAAATCCAGCATTGGTAGAGCCTTTTGGGCTTACCTTGATCGAGGTTGGTTCTAATTTCTAGTTTCTTTCATCACTTACCTTTCTTTCATCGAAGAAATGTAATTGATCGACTCTTGTTTGAAATGATGCAGGCAGCAGCTCATGGGCTTCCGATGGTGGCTACTAAAAATGGTGGACCAGTTGACATCCATAGGGTAAAATATGGCCTCCATTTCATTATCATATAATAAAAATTACTCTTCTATTCCATATCGTAGGAGCTAGAGTTATTGGACAAAAAAAATATAAAATTGACAAGCAGCAATTAGTTGGGAATTCTGTATGGTTATTTAAATTTCTTTTCCTCTTCACCTGTTTCCTCAGCTGTTAAGCAGATGCAAATCATGCTATAGTAACATGATTATAGACAATGTGTTTTTGTTTCTTACTTCATGTTTTGGTTGGTAGGCACTGAACAATGGTCTGCTCGTTGACCCTCATGATCAGCAAGCTATTTCTGATGCATTACTTAAGTTGGTGTCAGAAAAGAACCTGTGGTCTGACTGCAGAAATAATGGATGGAAGAATATACATCTATTCTCATGGCCTGAACACTGCCGGACTTACTTGACCAGGGTAGCAGCCTGCCGGATGAGGCACCCACAATGGCAAACTGATACACCAGAGGATGAGGTAGCTGCAGAAGAGTCGTCTCTCAATGATTCGCTCATGGATGTGCAGGATATGTCCCTTAGACTGTCCATTGATGGAGACAAACCTTCACTGAATGGATCTCTTGACTATTCAGCTGCAGCTACTGGGGACCCTACAGTGTCAGATCAAGTACAACGAGTCCTAAACAAGATAAAGAAACCAGAGCCCAGGCCAGTAGTTTCTGAAAGTGGAAAGCCTGAGGCTGTTGTAAGCAAGCACCCAATGCTGAGGCGGCGACGCAGATTGATTGTTATAGCTCTAGACTGCTATGATAGCAATGGGGTTCCTGAAAAGAAAATGATTAAGATTGTGCAAGATATAATTAAAGCTGTTAGGTCGGACTCACTATTTGCAAAAGTGGCAGGGCTTGCTCTATCAACAGCTATGTCATTAACAGAAACAACAGAGTTCTTGACATCATCAAAGATTCAAGTAAATGACTTCGACGCATTGATTTGTAGCAGCGGGGGTGAAGTATATTACCCTGGTACTTATACTGAAGAAGACGGGAAGCTTGCTCGAGATCCAGATTATGCAGCCCATATAGACTATCGTTGGGGCTGTGATGGCCTAACAAAAACCATTTGGAAGCTGATGAATACAACTGAAGGTGGGAAAAAATCTGATGAGTCTTCCAGCCCCATCGTGGAAGATAAAAAATCGAGCAATGCCCATTGCATTGCATACCTTGTAAAGGATCGAAGTAAGGTGATTAAGATATTTAATGCAACTGTTGAAGGTTTAAGAAGCAGTTTCTTATATATTATTCTTTCTATATGTAGTATTTTCACTCTGGTTTGCTTTTGCAGGTCAAGAGAGTGGATGATTTGAGGCAGAGGCTTAGGATGCGGGGTCTCCGTTGCCATCTAATGTATTGCAGGAACTCGACGAGATTGCAAATTATTCCTCTCCTTGCATCTCGTGCACAAGCACTCAGGTACTATCATGTAGTAAAACCTCAGGAACGCATTAATGGTCATTCTGAGTACTTCCGGTATGATACCATTTTGGTGCACAATCGATACCTCTTCAGCTCCACGGGCTGAATGGCAGAACTGTCTCAATATATGCATTAACTAATTGACCCTTGTAGCACCTGGACATGTTTTTTTTTATAAAGAACATTAATTTCTGCAACTCTGTGTGATTATTAGGTACCTTTTCGTTCGTTGGAGATTGAATGTTGCAGATATGTTTGTGATTCTTGGTGAAAATGGAGATACCGATTACGAGGAAATGATATCTGGCGCTCATAAGACAGTAATATTGAAAGACGTGGTGACAAAGGGTTCTGATGACTTGCTAAGAACCACAGACCTACGAGATGACATTGTTCCTAAGGACAGCCCCCTGATTGCTTATCTGAGTGGAAACGCAACAGCTAGCGATATTGCTGATGTTCTGAAGCAAGTGTCAAAATCTTCTGGTGGAATGTGAGGTGGTACTGTTTGTATATTGGAGCAAAAATGCTCTCTTGTTAAGTAGGTAATTTGGTCTACAGAGCTGCCCAACAGGATATTATATTCTTGACAGGATTCCAGATGCATGATATTACTGCTAAATTCTCTTCATTTTCCAGACACAATCTACCGGCAATGCCGGAGAAAAATTTACTTTTTATTTTTTTATTGTTATGTAGATAAATAAATGCTCTGGATGGAGTAAAGAGTAGCTGGTTGATATTAAATAAGCAAATGTTCCTTGTTCTTAAATTAAATTTATCAGGTCGTCATTATCATCTTCTTCTCCTAAATATTCTTGGTCACTCCATGCAGGAGTAAAGGTTTTTTTCAAGTGTCTTTTGAGCTATTTTGGGAATTTTGATCCAAAAACACCATGAAACCAAGATTTAAATTGCAAACATTGTTTACAACAAATATAAAGAAAAAATCAATAAAATCAATTAATGAAAAGAGATTAAAAAAACATTAATTAAAAAGCCTAGTTTTTTTCTAGAAAAAAAAATTGTCTTGGGAGTGAAGGACGCATTGTCTACTTCTTTTTTTAGAGCATTTTATTGTTTAGTTATTTTTTCACTTTGCAACCAGATTTTTTATTATTACACTTTGCAACCTGAAATTTAAAGACGTGTAACACTTTATATCTTTAGTAGTTGATGAAAAAAAAAAGTCAACAAAAAATATATATTTAATTACAAGACTGTCTTTATATTTGAAATAATGACTTAAGAGCTTTTAAACTTAAAAATAACAAAAATACCACCAAAGAATCTTTCTCTCCTATCATTTCTCATCGTGAACGACCATCTGCACTGCATCTCTTCCTTTCTTCTATCTTCTACACTATTGTAAGATCCACGTTGTCATCTTCTTCCTCCAATATCCGGCCACTAGGTTGTCATCTTATGGCTCAATCTCCTCACAAAACCAAAGCCACCCAACAACCTAGATTGGATGGATTCTGAACATTTCAAATTGAGTTGTTTAGATGACAATATATATTAACTATAACTAAAAGGCATCATCTTTTTACTGTACTGAAATCATTATGCACTTTCTCACAATACACTATGGATTGGAGCAGTGTATTTTTTTATAATTTTCACTTTAATCCTTGAACTTTTATTTTGCCCAATTTGGGGACTAAAGTGAAAAGTTCAGGTAACATGGAAGGCGGGTTGAAAGTTTTGTTAAAACATTCATTTTAATCTCCAATATTTTTTAGATATTAGATGATCAGTCCCTTGAATTTGAAGATAATATATTTTGGTACCTAACTTTATTTTTCTCTTTTTTCGGTCTTTTTTTGTTGGGAGGAGACGGAGGGAGTCGTTGGATTCCAGCTTAGAGAGAGAAAGTGGTTGTTAGGGAAGATTCTGGCCACCAAAACAGTTGATTTTTATGTCAAAAGGTTCCATATGATGAGAGGAATTACAGTTAGGTGTTTGTTTACCTTAAAAACACCTAAAACAACAGATCTAAACTCAGGAAGAATTTTTGTTTCGAGTGGATTTCAGGTTTTTGGTGACCATGGATTGGTTTAACAATGTCTCTAGGGTGTTTTCTAAGTGTTTTGGGTCAAAAATGAGATTTTGAATTAAAAAAACCAAGGATCCCATTTTTCCGGCCACCGCAGTGGCCAGATTTTGGGTTTTGCAGGCGACGTGTTCTATTTTTTTTTGAAATATTTGGGACGGACAAAAACTTTTTAAAAGAAATAAAGGCCCACGTGCGGGCCATTGCTTTATTAGGCCAGACGTTATGCCTGGCTTACCAGGCCCAACAGGGCCTGGCTTGATCCTTTTTTTATTTTTAGTTTTTTAAAAAATAATGCATTATTTATGTATATTTTTTTCAAATAAA
>Ga0307516_10007219_pt1 | contig 12811 bp, 21 predicted proteins | sample 19_EM_MG_FD_203310 | JGI IMG/M metagenome (GOLD analysis project Ga0307516, IMG submission 203310) | Populus trichocarpa ectomycorrhiza microbial communities from riparian zone in the Pacific Northwest, United States - 19_EM | ecosystem: Host-associated > Plants > Roots > Unclassified | place... | reverse complement strand
GTGTGTGCTTTGGGATGATGGTTTGGTGGTCGGGATGTAACCAACGAGCGAGCAGCAGGGGAAGACGAGAGAAGAGAGCGGTCGAATTTTATATTTTACGGTTTAATACGTACTTGATGCATGATCAGTTATCCATCTCTCTGCCTTTAGGGGACCTGCAGCAATGGGAAGGCGCCTGTCGGTCGGAATAGCCGACAATCCAAGAATGGTCGCAGCTGTCCAAGTCAGCGGTACTATTCTGATGGACCTGGTTTACGTCGCTCACTTTACTTTCCAATCTCCATCAGTCGCGACCCGAACCGGCTGTCAGCAGTTCGCCCCCCTTTCTTGACCGAGCAAGGTTGAGACATGCCGGGTCGACCGAAGGCTAGGACATGAATCGCGGCAGTTCGAGATTACTCCAGTTTCCCTTTGCCCACAGAAGATAGTGGACTATTCGGCGTCAGTTCGGAAGTTCCAAGATTGCGAACCGATGGGATGAGATCGGTCCGGCACGCGCCTTTGTTCGTGGACCTGCAGCAAGGATTAGCGCGATTTCCGTAAGGCCTCAACGCTATGACAACGTTGCGCTTTCTTTCCACTTGAGGCTTTCGCCTCCTTCCTGCCTTTGTCCACTCTCTCTTTCTTTCATCCCATTCCAATGTAGCTTGACTGTCGTGTTCGATCTGCCTCCGCCGGGGGCCAGCCGATCAGATAAAACCAATCTGACTGAACCGAACGAGCTGTCATCATGCCGATTGCTTCCGGGCTCAAAAAAATCAAATAAAGAAAATTAAAGGTTACCTTGACTCTTGAACGTCTGAATCCAATTGGCATCATCCAACCTCTTCGCGCCTCAAGGTTATCGCCGAATGGACTCCTGAACACTGAAACCGTGAATCGGAGAAGCATGGGAGAGGCCGTACCGGCCAAACGGTATATTTGGTCCGGGGCGCATTTTTTTCATTCACGAGGCGAATAAACACCCATTCACAGAAGCCACCCAGGACTTTGATGCGAGGTCCATCCAGATCCGTTTGATTTGAAACAATCTGTCACCCAGCTCAACGGCCAGGCAGTTTCCCCGCATATCCTCAGGTACCTCGTGGTCCGTGGTTGGAGAAAGCTCACGAGAAAGCTCACGGAAATCCACTAGTGTTCACGCCTGGAACGACCGGGACCTATCGCCACCAACCAAGTCCAAACACGAGGCGATAAAATGCCCCGAACCCGAGGTGAAAATACGAAATAGCTGACCAGTGCAACGTCTCCACAAAACATGCGCACTCTCACGTCGAGAGACATCATCGCTAACGCCATCCAAACAAAGGGAGGCGGGAAGCCTTGGATGGCGATCGTAACTTAGCTAGACAGCTGCTAGCTCGGCGCTGAGGCAAGACTGATCCAGTCAGGTAGATCCGACCAGTTTGCGACTGTAGTCAACCTGAGAACACAGTGCCGGTAATGCAGGAAAAGGGCGGGCTGTCAAACCCCAATCCCCAATCGCTGGAGCAAACGACACCGAGGAGAAAATTATCACGACGACCGTTGAATAACCCTGTTTGATCCTTCTTGGCCGTAAGGTTAGAGGGTGCGAAATTGCCCGGTGAACAAAAAGGATATATCGATTTTTCATTTCCGAATAACCCAGGTCGGTAGACTCGCGGACACCGACGGGATCGCAGCGCCATCAAAGGCGGAGTGAGCTCGACCAGTTGGAGGGCCGTCGGCGGATCCGCACCCTCCTGGTAGGATAGCGGGAGCATCCTGGTAAACTATTGTTGGTCTGAACCCAGATCAACGCCTCACGAGAGGAATCAAATAGTGACTGTGGGAATTTGTGGCACGGAGGCGATTTTGCCGCCATGTTTCCAAAAGGGGGTCAATGAGGGATGAGGTGCCAAGGTTTGATCATGCCAGAAGCAGATTTCACGACGTTTCCCAGCCATGCTGTCCGCAAAACCGGGGCGAGGATGTTGGCATCTGAGAAAGGGCGGGCGAGGCTGGGTGAGACATTCGGTCGAGATCGCAGGGATCGTTGACATTTCTGGCCCGATAGGGGTGGGGATCGACGGCTACAACTTCCATAACACCGCAGCAAAGGGAAGTCCCCGTCCAAAACACTGATCGCCCAACCTGCGCATCGGCATCTCAACGAGCTGAATGTCCTGGCACCTGGGCGACCCTCAGCGTCAGGAGATTGAACGAAAGAAGCAGCGACTTACGAGGTCCGGGAAATGACGGAAACCGGCCGTTGGCATGCTGACGACCAATACCCAACGGTAATGACTGAATAAAGAAAGCTAATCACCCAACGAGCGGGGCGTAATCTCTGGCTCATGATGAAACGTTGAACAGTCGTGTGGAGGAACGCTAGAACATCCAATTCAGTTGGAAAATCTAAGCGACAGGAACGCGCCGCAGACTCACAAAGGAACTTTGAACGATTACGGCACAGGCGGAAGAACACAAGGGCAATGCCTTTCATGGATCCCACTGCATCGCTGATGGAACCCAGTAGAGGACGGTGTCACCTTCACCCTGCTCGTCCAACCAGCATAGGCCATCGCGGAGGAGCATATTCTGTAACGCTGTCTGTGCCCTCCCTTCTGTCCAACCCTTCTCTCGCACCAGCATCTGCTCGTCCACCTTTCCGTCGTGGGCCTGTGCCACCGCAAGGACGACGGTCTGGTCCTGATCCAGCTGCTTGACCACGCTCCTGACCATCTTCTTCCCCCCATCCATCTCGATGACCTCATATCCGGCGCCGAGAGGTTTGAGGGTCTTGATACTCCGGATGACGTCCTCTTCTGTGATTGCACCAGCCCCCAACCCTCGCAGCTTCGTAAGGATCCTAACCAGCTCGTTCATCTCGATGAGCCCTCCGTTGCGTTCGCGAGTGCTGATGCAAACGTCGACGATCTGGACGCCGAGCTCGTACTGCCAGTCCCCCAGGTCGAGCGCCTCGGCCCACCAGCCTCCCTTCCTGGGGCCAGCCAACGGATCGACCCCAATGTTGGAGCACATCTGCTGGAACGCATGGCGGAAGTTCGGATCCTTCCTGATGTCCTCTCGATGAGTCGAGGCGAAGCGAAGGAGAGAGTCGCGAAATAGGGTCAGCTGCGCCTGCAGGTTGTCGACCTGGGTTTTCGATAGTTGGTTAGATAGCTGAGCGTAAGATTGAGTCGAGAGCTTCTGTCTGTCGAACGCGGCGATTCCGACGCCCCCCAGACGGTGCATGGCTTGTCGCCGGTGTGAAGTGGTCGCGGCTACGAGATGACCGTGACGGTCACTCAAATCGTTTGGATGCCGGTGATCGACCAGGAACATCCCCCGATTGGGTACGATCTGCGTTATGTAATCAAATTTTCTTTCCTTCCCCGATGCCACACAAACGAGCAAAACGTTCCACCCGCGAGAAAGAGCGGACCGAAAGGTATAGCCACCATTTGCGCCGAGGTTTGCTCTGACAATTCCCGCACTCTAAGGGTCACAGACCAAACACCTTCCCAGGCTTCGCGAAACCTCCGTGAGGAGACGATCCCGAAATCGATCGCTCGCGTCTTGGATGCCTCCAAAATCCGCTCTGAATGGAAGCAATCCCTCGGGAAGCGGAAACAGCGGAGTGGAGAGCGAGATGCCGAAACCAATTCTCGACCCAAATCTCGAAAGAAGACCAAGACGAAGGGATCGGACGCTGGGGCTGTATCGGAGGATACGAAACCTCTTCCGATGAGAATTCAGCCTGGCGAATCTCTGACCCATTTCAACAAGTTGAGTATACGTGATTCATTCGAACCTAGCTTCTAACGGTGGTACAGACGCGTCGAGGACAATATGCGTCCCCTGGTTAAATCCGCCCTTCAGTCCTCTTCGGCCCATATGCGGAAGTTGGCGAAGGAGTTGTCTGACAAGGTTGACAAGACTTCTCAGAAACCTTCGGAATCGTCGGATCCGAACTCACCTAAGATGAAGCTGAAACAACCCCGTAATGCCACTAAACCCAATCCTGACCCCGCCCAGGATCGGGTCGAGGCCCGTAGGGAGAAACCTTCGACGGAGTTCGCGAAAGCGTCTACTTCTGTGCCAAAGAGTGTTAACGACATCGTTCAAGCCCCGCCACAGATTAAGCATCTCCCGCGCCATGCCAAGAAGATTGTAGCTGCCTCGGGGAAGGGCCAGAAGTCAGACTCAGTCGTTTCCATGGCTCAGAAGGCGATGATGGAGGTGGAAAGGGAGAACGCGATACAACGGTACCGCGAACTCAAGGAACGAAGGCTGAAGCCGCTCCAAAGAACCATCGATCCCGATTCATGAGCAGGCTTCAAGCTTTCATGAAGTCATTTTCCCACTCATGATTTTCTACCTTGATTGTAACCTCATTTCACCTTATTGTGCAGCCCGCCCGAGTCGAGCTTCCAATTTCAAACGTCGTACCCCATTGTATAACGATCTCACGAACGTCATTACATCCCCTGCCGAAACACCCGCATCCTGTGCGCCCCACAGGTCTCGGAAGCGAATAAGCAGCTACCGTAGGCAACCTGCCGGGTTCATTCATTCTGGGGACAATGGCGCAGCGCCTAGTGTGCCACTCACATGCCCTAATCGGGTAAGCCAGTGGTGTTCCCGTGAGACACGTTTTTGTCAGTTGGTAGCGGATGTTGGACTTGGACGTGTGGCAGGAAAGGCACACACCACATCGAAGCTCTGGAGAATCGGCCGTCAGAACACTGCGGGGGTGGTAGCCGGTCGTCAGGGGTGTCGGCTCGGCCGCATCGTGGGACCCCTGCTCAGGTCCCAAGGCCTTTTCAACTGTACCACTCCCAAAGGAAACACCCAGGCTGCCCCAGGCCGGTGTTTAAACGTTCACCGTTTAAACCCTGTGCGCGTTTAGCGGACGGGTATATGTCCATATATATTCAACGGACATGTAACAAGCTAGCGATACAATGGGAAGGTTGCATTGTGCTCCTTCTGCAGTTAGGTTCGACTTTCCGGTGCAATCAGACGTCTGTCGTAGTACAAATTCCGGTTTAGAGATTGAGCCAAGCCCAACGGTGGGGACGTACCGATTGTTCCGCACCTGCAGTGCGCATAGTTTTGCTCGACCCTCGACCGTTCCCAGAATAGTTCGTGGGATTTCGTTGCGGGACTATCGGCGCGATCTTGAGCGAAAGTTCCCTTTGTGGGCTGGTGGCACTCGGCCTGACCGCTGCCGTCGTGAAAGACGCCACAGGGGTCGAAGGGAATGAACCTCTCGATCGGGGAAGTCATCTTTGGTCGTTCGACCGTGGTGGCAAGGACCCTAGTTCGGGCGTGAGTGGGGCATTCCACACGCTATCACCGCCTCCGTTACGAGGGGTGGATCAAAGTTGGAGCGTGCGTGGCCCCAGCGGCGATGGCGAGTCACGACGCACAATGTGGGGATCAAGGTAAGGGGAGGGAGCACCGCAGATCCAGATTCGCCCAAGTGAGTCCTCGTCAGCTGAAGAGAGAGCCGTCGCCCTCGCTGGGCACGCCACCTATGTGACAGAAACCTAGTGCGCTTAGTTCCCTCCGGGACCTCTCTGAACTTGGGACTGGGTTCCAGTCCGGCACTAGACGCGATTGCAGCCTGGTGGGATTTTTTTTGTGGTCTGGAATCCCACACACTCGACCTCCATTAGCACCCCGCACGGACCCAGGACCTAGATGTCACTAGATGTTCTCTTCGCCTAGTCCGGCAGCCTGCAGCGTTGCGGTGACCAAAAACGGCAAAAGAGGTGGAGTCCGATCGACGATCATCCGCCTCACTGATGTTGGGAGGATGCCACTCGTCTTCCCGGTACCGCCACTCTCGACCAGAGGCGCAAATCTAGTCGCGTTTTTCTTTTCTGCATCCTACGTCGTCTCGCTTTACCTCTCTAAACATGCAAGACTCGCCGAATCTTCAAAGCCCAACCGTACCAACGTCAACGAGTCCCAGAACAGGGCACGCGACGATCCGAGCGTGATAAAAGCAAGGATGGTTGCAGCTTCTACAAGTACGATTCTGAGCTGTATCGCTGTATTCTTGCTTGTTTGGCACATCGTCGACGATCTGGAGAATGTGAGTCGTTTGAATCCGGTAACCACCGCCGCTCAGTAGTACTCATCTCCGCAGAATGCCAACCTCGCGTTCGACTCTACCATGGCCCGTCTTGGCCTTACGTTGTTCGAGGACCATTCGATGCTACCATATCTCGTCACCCCTGTCCTTTACCTCGGACCTTTGTATGCCACGTTTCTGGATTCCAAGCTACCGTTTCAATCGAGATGGTCATGGGACCGCAACATGGTGCCGGTGTTCAAAACCTGGGTGGGCATTCGTAACTATTTCTTTGGCCCTATTACGGAAGAATTGGTGTTCCGAGCGTGCGTGCTAGCGGTGTATCACCTCGCAGGGTCGTCGAGGAATAAGATGATATTCTTGTCCCCTCTATTGTTTGGTCTTGGTGAGTGTATATTATTCCCGCCGAGATCACGGAGGTATATTCATGTAACACAGCCCACCTTCATCACGCGTGGGAGGTGTATATCGGCGGGGGGAGAACAGCAACAGCAGCCAAGCGAGCGCTCCTCATCACATGTGAGCTCTTTAACTGCGGACCGTTGAGATCCGTCTGACATATATAGTGATCCAACTCGCATACACAACGTTGTTTGGATATCACTGCGCTTTCTTATTCCTTCGGACCGGATCTGTGTATCCGCCGCTATTCTCCCACATGTTCTGTAACTTCATGGGGTTGCCACAGCTTGGTTATGAGTTGCAGGTGTTTCCGCATAGAAAAGCGAGTGAGTGTCTTCGTTTAGCGAGTTGGGCGGCTGTGACTGAGACACTCTTTTCAGGTATCATTTTCATGTACACCCTGGGTGTGATCGGGTACATCTACACGATGCGGAACTGGACGTTGGATGCAGACAGTCTGTACTGGCAAGACCGCCTAAAGAGATATTAGGATAGCGACTGTCATTGTGTCTGTAGAATTCAAAGCGTATGGGAAAGTCGGGGCACAGCCACGCGGGGGTTGCCGAGCGCCCCCCGGAACCTGGTGGATTCGTCGAGCGGGACACTGAAACGTTTGCTTCCACCTCCACCTACGCGACCCCCGACGACGACACGGATTCCTCAAGGGCGACTCCGGCCAATCCATAGGGAAAGGGGTAAGTACGGCAAAAACGCGGCCATTTCCTTAAGTGTGGATAGTGGGACTTGCCACTGACCATGTGTTGGTGACACGCAGGGAAAGCACGCTCGTCGGTGTGATCGCTATCTAGCCTCCTGCCCTTGTGCGGCTCTCCATCCTTTCCCATTGTCCACCTCTTTCCAGAAACCCTATCCAGTCGTCACAGGGTGAGCCCATCCTCGCCAGTCGTGGCCCAAAGTCCGCATCACATGCTCATCGTTATACAAATAACAACAGATTCCTAAAGCCGTAGCCTCGAGTTTTCCTCAAGCCCAACCTCTTTGCCTCATCGACACAGCATCTCTCCTCTTCACCACCATGACAGAATACGACTACTCTCCCGCTGCCTACGAGAAGTACATCAACACCCAGGTTAGAGTATCCAACTGGGTATCCTCTCAGTCGGACCATACCCAGAGCTATGGGAACCCATTCATGCCATCCGCATTTCCCCCACCGAAGCCACTTCCTGAGGAGCAGGGTCCTCGGAAGCATACCAAGAGTCCCACTAGATCCCGCTCATCCACCACCTCCGCCCCCTCCTCCACCACAACAGCACCCAAGCCCACACGTCAACCTCATGTGCGATCTCATACGACGAGAGATACCCGCCCAGAGCAACGGCACACACCGACCCGATCGATGACGATGCCCCCTCATCCCCAGGCGATGCTGTATCCTGTGATCCCCGGCCAAACGTTCGTTATCCCCACACCACCTCACGAGAGGCGTGACGAGCGTGACAGACATCGTTCATCACCCCGTCGTTCCTCATCCAACAAATCGCCCTCAAAGACCTCCCATCATTCGTCGCGCTACGACCGCAACCATCACCATAGATCGTCCTCTACCAGTCGAGCCTACACATCAGACAGGGACGCTTCCGGCAGAAGAATAATTCATCTGGAACCTGATTCACGCAACAAAGTCGTTCACCTACCCCCTCCGCAGCTCGGGGAACAGTATGTGATTATACCCCCGCCGGGTGGAAAGGTCGAACTTGTGGTATGTTACCCTACTCGCCAATTGCTGGCCACGTATAGCCGAGACTGATCAATCCTTTATCAGAACCCGCAGAACCACAGGGTGGAATACAGGCAAGAACCTCTAAGGGAGAAATCACGGCAACACGAGAGACAAGAACCAACACTCCTCAAACGAATCTTCGGTGGCTTCGGTCTTACCGGCGGCAACCGCAGTGGCTCAAGATCGAACTCACGATCGAGCACACATAGGAGACGGAGCAGCTACTGATCGTCAACGTGCCCTTCGTTTCTTTTTCACGTACCGGTCCTACCACGTTCTCACCTTAACCGTTTTCCCAGTTGTTCACCCCGCTTTCACACGCTTTCCAACCTGCTCCTGTTATACCTTAATCCGTGAACTTATACGCGACCTTGTATACCTCTTCCCCCTACCCCTGCCCTCCCCCCTATGCGACACCCGTTTCTTTGTTTCCCTACACCCTACACACCCCTGGAAATTTTGGTTTCTCCGCTAATTAGATGATTCGCGTACATGGGTCTTTCTTCTCTTGCTTTTTATCCTTTCAACTCTTTGCGCTACACTCGTCCTATTGGGTTACCGCAAGCTGGCGTATGGGTATACATGAGCGCGCTTACTTGGTGCATATGTCAATATGTTTGTTCTATGATTGTCTATGTAGATTTACAGGACTCGGAATCTACTAAGCGAGAAACACCCAGAAAACCCAAAAAAATGATTCTGCATAACAAGGGGGTATCTGTTCGACAACGACAGGCTGCGGCATACGGTATACTAAGTACTTTTCTCTCTCGCTCTCCCTGGCATACGAGGGGCATAGGTTTTGGTTAAATGTACAACGGCATTAACTTCTGCTTCCTCGAAGGACGACCACCTTCCAACCCTTGCGGTGGTCACCGCTCAGAGCCGCCCGTGGAGCGTCGGCGGTGGAGGCGGTTTGGTTGATGAAGAGGAGGGGAGGAGATAGTAGGCAAATTCTTATCGCTGCCGGATCTGAATATCCGGGCGAAGAAGTGGCGCTTGCCCGTAGATTGCGCGGGGGGAGGTCCCAGCTTCTCAGGAGCCTACGAGTCGACAATAAGTTTATGCGCCCAGGTGTCTGTGCGGAAACAAAAAACTTACCTGGGGTCGGACCTTCGAACCTGGACCGTAATAGTCGCTCCGGCTGGACGAAGAAGTGGTGCGAGAGCGGGAATGGGTGAGGGTGGGAGAGGCGGAAGATTGAGAAGAAGTGCGGCCACGACGGTAGGCCGTGCGCTGTTGCTCCTTTTCCCACTCTTCGTCCTCGTCAATCACCGACCAGTCGTCCGCAATGATGCCCCGCGTAAGTGCTCGGCTGTGACTGTTGGCTATTGTGTTTTCCTTGGTCAACAGCGACATCGTCGAAATAGGGGAGCCAGTGACGGACTGCCTCGAGATTTTCGACGATGGGTGAGAGCGGTAACTGCTGGCGGAGTAGTCGCGTGTGGGCGGGTCGTATGGTGGGTGGGAATGAGAGTAGGCGATAGACTGAGCGGGACCGTACTTCTTAACCCAGGTATCTGGCGGACCCTGGTGCATGGGGTCGCGGTCACCCGAGGTGTACGCCCGACGTGGGGTGGGCGCCAGAACGGATGAAGACCGGGGGTGGTGTGTTTTGGGGGAGGACCTCTGGGATCTTGAGGTGTACCCGGCTGTCCCCGGAGTCATAGACCGTTGAGGTGGCAGGATGCGAATTTCCTCCTGGGGTCGGGTGTTGGTGTTCGAAGTGTGGGGTCGGAGGAGGGGTCGTGGTTGTGGGTGACCCGGGTTGTGTTGTAGTGATAAGGAGCGTGGGTGATGAGATGGACGGGGTCCATAGTTGTTCACCGGACCTGAAGTCGCCCTCGACCGAGCGTTCCGTTGGGAGGGGTTGGGGCTGGAATAGTAGCCCCCTGACACGTGTTCCTGTCTTCCGTCAGCGTAACGGAGGATGAGGGGCGGGGGAATGGAGTGAGAGCTCTCGGCGTCGGAGTCTGAGGAATAGGCCGCTGAGTCCGTGTCTGAAGGGGGCATGCCTGGGTCGACAAGCTGAGCCGCGTGCTTGGGGGGAAGGCGACTGACCCAGTCCGAGGTGCGTCTCCTGGAGGGTTTATAGTCCCGGGAAGTTGCTCGGGTTGATCTATCGAAGTCTGTCATGGCCTTTTGCGTTTCACGAAACGGCTGGAGGGGGCGAGGTGCTGGGGAGGCGGCGGGGATAACGAGAACAGGGAGCCTGGTCACCAGCGTTGCTTATAGCCGTCCCGTGCCACCATTTGTTCCCTCATCCGATGGTCCCGGAATGAAATGATCATAGGAGGGATGAAATGGCAGCCCGCCATTGGATGAGAAATCCGAGAGACCTCCCACATGGAGAGAGAGACCGTCCCAAGGAAAGTCCCGGCTCTCGCTGGGACAGGCCCATAAGGGGAATATGTGTGAGAGCGAGCGTATCAGGAGATGGCAATAGGACGCCATAGCCACGGTAAGAGGCCGACTGACCTTAATCACGGTAGGTGTGATGATGGTCGATTGCAACCTTGTTCGTTACTCGTACACAGGTGGACTTCGGGAAGAACCATGCTCAACTTCCTAGCTTCCTCCAATTCGACCCTGGGCCCTCATCTAGTGGCGTGGAGTTGCGCCCGAGTGTTCTTCTAGCCCCCCCAGTGGGTCAGCTATTCTTCCGGGGCTCTTGGCCCGTCCACGTCCACGGTCCCCACCCACAGCCCGCTCGAGTTGGACTGAAACCCCAATTCGTCTCTGCGGATCTTCCACGCAGCGGTTTACGTTTCCAACCACCGGCAAAGCCAAAAGACTCTCTTCGTAGCTCGACCCATCATCCCCCCATTACCCTCATTACTCGCTCATGACACATACGTCGCTGGGTCGACCGCCCAAACGCTCATTCCATCCCCTGATGCTGTTCTGTCAACCGTCGCGCTCATCTTTCATGATTATCATGCGATGCGGCAGTTCTCAGTAAATTTTGTCGTCGTAGCTTGTCGCCCATTCTACCTTTTTCCCTCCGGCGGACGTTTCATTTGCCACTCAATGCCGGTCCCCAAATGAAATCACGAAGTTGGGGACCCGGCACGTCGAGTATCCACCGAGTCAAAGCCGTTGCAGTTGCGAGATTCGGCCTCGCACCTTCCCGGTCTTTGTAGGAACCCACAGCCCTAACGAGTCCCATCGGCTGGTCTTTACCATCTGAATTCAAACCTCCCATCCCTGGGAGGCAAGATATCAGCCTCGCGTTGTTGGTAGTAACGGCATAGATGTCTTGACCGCGCCAGATGACCCCTTGTTTTCGATATATTCCAGCGTCATTACTGTGGGAAAGATGGCCGAATCCGGTTCTTGGTGAACGGGGGATCGGCCACTCCGCCTCCTCCGACCGCCCTTCAGCACGGTCCCCCCTTTGCGACGTGAAGGGATCCTGTCTTGCTTGGACTCGCACACTTTACGGACATCTTTGGTTGAAAGGTCCATGCATCTCCGAACGCTGCGTGGCTCCACCACCAGTCACAGCTGCCACTCCGGCCTTGGGTCTAGCCCCGGTGCTCAACTCCTTTATCTCCCCCCCGGTGACGCCGTCATATGAAGCGGAGGAAAACCACAAGACTAGTCACTTGTGTTCATGTTACCTCTTCTATCAATCCCCAATGTGTGGCTAGCGGTGCCTTGCTGGGCGTTATCGGTCAATTGCCATCAGAGGCATTCTCTCCCCCGCGCTCAGATCTGACTACGCAGATGCGCTTTAGTTCTTCCTCTAGGGGTTTTTCGGAGCCGTAAATACGCCAGCGTCGCGTCAACAACCAAAGATAAGATGTCTGCGGAGACCGCAGTCGAACGCGACGAACCCCTTGAATTGCCCACCATACCTCCGTCATCATTGGTCTGATGCTCTCCCCTCAAACGGCATCTTTCGCTCTAATTTGGCTCTTGCTAGCTGACTGTGCTGTCAGCCATCATCTTATCTTATCATGTTATTGCACCGAGTCTGGACCACTGATCCCGAGTCCCACGGTTACTCGACTGGGTCAAGCGGGACGAGGGACCGACCCCTGTACCCAGGATCACGCTCTAGGGCTGGTCCTTGGGACCAGCTGGCCTGCGAAGATGGCATGATCATGATCAGGTTTTTCATTTGATTCCTATTCGCCCCCTCTCCCTCGCATCGTGACGACACCTAGTCATTCGGAAGGCAGTATCGTACGTATTCACCGGTGCAGTGCGTCATTGTTTTCCAGGCTTTTCCATCCATCACTCCCCGTCATCCTGGCAGAATATATTTAGGTTCATTCCCAAAGCATGACACGCGAGACATGGGAATACATCATACGATTTACGGTAATTATGACAATTCTCGATAATTGATTGGTGGTTTGGCGCGTATGAACTCTTTGAAAGGTGGTATGACGCGCAGGATGCACTCATTATCTAGCTTTTTGCGCTTTGGCTGCGAACCGTCATCCATACATCCATTCGCGTTCCATCGAGTCGGTATGTACACCATATAGCCGCACGATACCTTCCCACGTGTGCTCATTAAGGTTTTTGAAATGACGACAGCTTCACAGGATCGCCAAGAAGTATTGTTCGGTCTCAGATCTCGG
>Ga0307516_10007218_pt1 | contig 12811 bp, 14 predicted proteins | sample 19_EM_MG_FD_203310 | JGI IMG/M metagenome (GOLD analysis project Ga0307516, IMG submission 203310) | Populus trichocarpa ectomycorrhiza microbial communities from riparian zone in the Pacific Northwest, United States - 19_EM | ecosystem: Host-associated > Plants > Roots > Unclassified | place... | reverse complement strand
GCAATGCCTGGAACCTGCTGCGTGTTTGTAAGTCTTCACAGCAATGTTCAGTGCCTTGCCTGTCGCGTCCGGATGCCACCACCACGATCGCTCTGTCGCCCACATATGGTGCCATGGCACGCGTCGTCCGGATCCTATTTGCCTTGAGACTTTGCGTCCAGAAGACACCTTACGTTTAGAAGGCCCGCACTGTGTCTAGATGGCAAATGCCCCGACACTGTTTGTCTGGACGCGCTTCGCCGTGACAGACTGCGTCCGGAAGACATTTGCCTTGAGACTCAGCGTCTGGAAGACCCACACTGCGTCCAGATGGCAGTTGCCCTGACATTCCTCGTCCGGACGCCATTCGCGTGACACTCTGCGTCCGGAAGACATTTGCCTTGACACTCTGCGTCTGGAAGACCCTCGCTGTGCAGATGGCAATTGCCCTGACATTCCTCGTCTGGACTTCCATGCCGCTATCCATTTCGGAAAAGAAATCCGTGCATTATCAACATATGTCTTAACATTCCGGATGCAGTAAATGTGCCCCGACGCTGCAAGCTAGGCTTGGCGGAACATTGAGGCAGAGATGTGGCGCAGGCTACAACCAGGTAGGGTGAGGTCGCGTTTGGTCTACAAGTAGGGGAGTATGCCGGCACTTGGTTGAGAAAGAGCAAACTCATTCAACCACCATTCGGGAAGCCATAAGCAGAACACCCAGCAATAAGCAGCATCACGATGTGTTCCGACCTCTATCAAGCATTTTCAACAGCGGATACAGCATACTTCCGGGGAATTGCAGGAGGAGGAATCCAGGCGCTAGCTTGACGTCGAGTCTCGAGTCTGTGTGCGCGCCAGGGCTTGCCCTACAGGCATCTGCGGATAGGACGGTCACACGCTAGTGCTAGCGCGGACGCATCCTATATGTAGGTCTGCGGCGAGCTCTTAGAACGGACATCCTTCTCGCCCCCCCCCCCCCCCTCTCACCAATGGCACAATCCAACTTCCCAACTCTTTCCAATGCAGTGGCTACTGCGGCTCAACAGCTTGCATTATTTCCAAATCTCCCAGTCATGAATTTCGGTGAGCAGCTGCAGCAACTTCAGCAGTCGCAGCAGCAAATGCAGCAGATGCAGCAGGAAATGCAGCAGACGCAGCAGCAAATGCAGCAGACGCAGCAGCAAATGCAGCAGCAGTTGCAGCAGTTGCAGCAGCAGTTGCAGCAGACGATGCTGCAAACGCAGCAGACGCTACAGCAAATGCAGCAGGAGCTACAACACATCCGCCGCGATATCTCCCGCACGTAAGCCTACTTCTTAGATTTCAAGGTCCAGCGACCGGTGTTGAAGGATTCTAGGGATCACAACAATCTCGCACAGGTTCACAATTCTTTGGTCACCAATTCCAGCACGCCTCTTGAAGTTTTGTACGACGTGAACAATCAGCCTTTGCAAGGATTCCCCGCTACAAGTGCTGCTGTCAGAGCACTTACTGGTATGCACCCTAGGTCAATGGTAAATCATTTAATCTGATTGCAGTGATAGGCCCCGGCGTTGATACCCTCCTCGTCCAGTTGGGCCTGGCCGTAGGAGGCAAAGTCAGCGATCCCAAACGACTGTTCACCAAATACATCGGCCTGATGCAAATTTGATTTGATATGGTTTCCTTTTTGCGTTCAGTTGTAGCTCGAGACCAGAAAGGCTGGGTGTTTCTTTGCATTTCCCCGGGTTTGATATCAGGGGTTATCGCGTTTAGAATGCTTGGGTGTATTTTATTTGCAGTCCGGTGTAAACGGTGGTATTTTTTTTTTGCATTGTTTGTACATGACTACTGCAGAGAGCTGACTGTATTATACTACTGAATTGGGGTACTTTACTACAGCACCAAAAAACGAGGTAAAATTGACCCCGAGCTAACACCATGTTGACGGTGAGCCAGTTAATGATGATTCATTGATCGCATGCGACCCTATTGGATCGATCATGGCACTGAACATTGCTGCAAAGACTTACAAACATACAGCTGTTTCCACACAATGCAACTCAATCCAGTTCTATTCATTACATTGAATGTACATCGATATATGCTACCACATGTAGCTTGCCCAGCGCAAGCACCCAGCGTCACATCCATCACCACATCCATCACCACATTATCGCCTGTAGTGCTGTTCCTAACGTGGGTAGCATCGCTCCGTGCGTGTCAGAAATAAAGGCACCAAGGACAATAGCGAGTAAGACGCGACGAGTACGATGTCGATGAGGATACCCGCGGTGAGGATGATAGCAAGTAGGACATGACGTGACGAGTGTGGAGGCGTGTAAGACTTGACGTGTATGATGGTGAGTAAGACACGGCAGGTAGGTCGGCGAGCTTCGTGACATTGTTAGTGCAGCTCGCAGAGGGACAGACAGTGGGAAGATGTACAATACGACGTGACAAGTACGATGTCGATGAGGATACTGGCGGCGAGGACGATAGTGAGTAAGACGTGACACGACAAGTGTGGTGGCGAGTAAACGTGACGAGTGTGGTGGCGAGCAAGACTTGATGAGTTTGATGGCGAGTAAGACGCGGCGAATAGATCGGCGAGCTTCGTGACATTGTTAGCACAGCTCGCAGAAGGACAGACAGTGGGAAGTTGTACAATACGATGCGACAAGTACGATGTCAATGAAGATACCGGCGGCGAGGACGATAGTGAGAAAGACGTGTCGCCACGAGTGTACTGGTGAGTAAATGTGACGAGTGTGATGGCGAGCAAGACTTGACGAGTTTAATGATGAGTAAGACGTGGCGAATAGATCGGTGAGCTTCATGACATTGTTAGTGGAGCTCGCAGAGGGACAGACAGTGGGAAGTTGTACAATACGACGCGACAAGTACGATGTCGATGAGGATACCGGCGGCGAGGACGATAGTGAGTAAGATGCGACGTGACGAGTATGGTGGCGTGTAAACGTGACGAGTGTCATGGCGAGCAAGACTTGACGAGTTTGATGGCAAGCAAGATTTGACGAGTTTCATGGCGAGCAAGACTTGACGAGTTTCATGGCGAGGAAGACGCGGCGAATAGATCGGCGAGCTTCGTGACATTGTTAGCACAGCTCGCAGGTTGTACAATACGACGCAACAAGCACGATGCCGATGAGGATGCCGGCAGCGATGACGATAGCGAGTAAGACGCGACGCCACAAGTTTTTTTTTTTTTTGTTTATTCATTATGCTTGTATGCGACCTATCTAGATCATGACAAGCTATGTACAGTCCATTTCCCCACCACAGTCCGTGTTTAGCAGCACGGTGCAGGCTCCCTTTGCCCTCCGCCCAGGCCTATTCCCAGAGAAAGTTGTAACACACCAAGGAAATTACAAAGGAAATACCAAAGGAAAACGACACGACCACCCCCTACTCCGCCTCCGCCGATGCCATGAAGGGTGGGGTGGGTAGGAACAATGGCTCCTCCCCATCACCCAGCGCCTCCGCCTCCACCCATCATTCCTCCTCCCACTCCTGGCTTTCCCAGAGCTCCCATTCTGACGCCTCGCTCTCCACGTCGTCTACTTCCACAGCCGGCACTATCTTCCCTACATCTGTCGAGGAAAGGAAATCCAGCACCGCCTGACTACACCCCTCTTCCGCAAAAAGCTCGTGAGCTTTCCACCACTCTCTCCCTCTTCCCGTCTCCTTGTACACCTCCTCCCACAGGGTCCTCTGCTCCTCCTTCCACTTCGGACACCATACAGCTGCATGTTTGTAAGTCTTTGCTGCAATGTTCAGTGCCATGATCCAATAGGGTCGCATGCGATCAATGAATCATCATTAACTGGCTCACCGTCAACACGCTCTTAGCTCGGGGTCAATTTTACCTCGTGTTTTGGTGCTGTCGTAAAGTACCCCGATTCAGTAGTATAATACAGTCAGCTCTCTGCAGTAGTCATGTACAAACAATGCAAAAAAAAAATACCACCGTTTACACCGGACTGCAAATAAAATACACCCAAGCATTCTAAACGCGATAACCCCTGATATCAATCTGGGAAAATGCAAAGAAACGCCCTGCCTTTCTGGTCTCGAGCTACAACCGAACACAAAAAGGAAACCTTATCAAAACAAATTTGCATCAGGCCGATGTATTTGGTGAACAGTCATTTGCGATCGCTGACATTGCCTCCTACGGCCTGGCCCAACTGGACGAGGAGGGCATCAACGCTGGGGCCTATCACTGCAATCAGATTAAATGATTTACCACCGACCTAGGGTACATACCAGTAAGTGCTCTGACAGCAGCACTTGTAGCGGGGAATCCTTGCAAAGGCTGATTGTTCACATCGTACAAAACTTCAAGACGTGTGCCGGAATTGGTGACTAAAGAATTGTGAACCTGTGCGAGATTGTTGTGATCCCTAGAATCCTTCAGCACCGGTCGCTGGACCTTGAAATCTAAGAAGTAGACTTACGTGCGGGAGATGTCGCGGCGGATGTGTTGTAGCTTATGCTGCATTTGCAGCATCGTCTGCTGCAACTGCTGCTGTGACTGCTGCAACTGCTGCTGCATTTGCTGCTGCGTCTGGTGCATTTCCTGCTGCGTCTGCTGCATTTGCTGCTGCGACTGCTGAAGTTGCTGCAGCTGCTCACCGAAATTCATGACTGGGAGATTTGGGAATAATGCAAGCTATTGAGCCGCAGTAGCCACTGCATTGGAAAGAGTTGGGAAGTTGGATTGTGCCATTGGTGAGAGGGGGAGGGGGGGCGGAGGCGAGAAGGATGTCCGTTCTAAGAGCTCGCCACAGACCTACATATAGGATGCGTCCGTGCTAGCACTAGAATGTGACCGTCCTATCTGCAGATGCCTGTAAGGCAAGCCCTGGCGCGCACACAGACTCGAGACTCGACGTCAAGCTAGTGCCTCGATTCCTCCTCCTGCAATTCCCCAGAAGTATGCTGTATCCGCTGTTGAAAATGCTTGATAGAGGTCGGAACACATTGTGATGCTGCTTATTGCTGGGTGTTCTGCTTATGGCTTCCCGAATGGTGGTTGAATGAGTTTGCTCTTTCTCAACCAAGTGCCAGCATACTCCCCTACTTGTAGACCAAACGCGACCTCACCCTACCTGATTCTAGCCTGCGTCACATCTCTGCCTCAATGTTCCGCCAAGCCTAGCTTGCAGCGTCGGGGCACATCACTGAATCCGGAACGTTAAGACATATGTTGATAATGCACGTATTTCTTTTCCGAAATGGATAGCGGCATGGAAGTCCAGACGAGGAATGTCAGGGCAATTGCCATCTGCACAGCGAGGGTCTTCCAGACGCAGAGTGTCAAGGCAAATGTCTTCAGGATGTAGAGTGTCACGTGAAAGGTGTCCGGATGAGGAATGTCAGGGCAACTGCCATTTGGACGCAGTGTGGGTCTTCCAGACGCTGAATGTCAAGGCAAATGTCTTCTGGATGCAGTCTGTCACGGCGAAGCGCGTCCAGACGAACAGTGTCAAGGCATTTGCCATCTAGACACAGTGCGGGCCTTCTAAACGTAAGGTGTTTTCTGGACGCAAAGTGTCAAGGCAAATAGGATCTGGACGACGCGTGCCATGGCACCATATGTGGGCGACAGAGCGATCGTGGTGGTGGCATCCAGACGCGACAGGGAAGGCACTGAACATTGCTGTGAAGATTTACAAACACGCAGCAGGTTCCAGGCATTGCGACTCAATCCAGTTCTATTCATTACATCTAATTTACATCTATATATGCTACCACACTTAGCATACCCACCGCAAGCACCCAGCGTCGCATCCAATACCACATCCATCACCACATCATCACCTGTAATGTGTTCCTAACGTGGGTAGTATCGCTCAGTGCGTGCCAGAAACAAAGCGAGATTGGAGGATAAGACATGGCGCGATGAGAACGACGTCAATCCGGCAGCAAGCACAATAGCGAGTAAGACGCGACGAGTATGATGGCGAGCTTTGTGACATGATTAGCGCAGCTCTCAGAGGAACAGACAGCGGGAAGTTGTACAATACGACGCAGCGAGTACTATGTCGATGAGGATACTGGCGGCGGGACGATACCAAGTAGGACACGACGCGACAACTGTGGAGGCGTGTAAGACTTGACATGTATGATGGTGAGTAAGACGCGGCGAATAGATCGGCGAGCTTCGTGACATTGTTAGCGCAGCTCGCAGGTTGTACAATACGACGCAACAAGCATGATGCCGATGAGGATACTGGCGGCAAGGACGATAGCGAGTAAGACGCGACACCACAAGTGTGGTGGCAAATAAGACGCGGCGTGTACATCGGCGAGCTTCGTGATGTTGTTAGCGCTGCTCGCAGAGACAGCGGGAAGTTGTGCAATACGACGTAACGAGTACGATGTCGATGAGGATGCCAACGGCGTGGATCATTGCAAGTGTAAGACTCGACGAGTGAGTTGGTGGCGAGTATGATGGCAATGTAGTGAATGACGATGAGTAGGATGGTGTGGAAGGTAAAGAAAAAAGGGCTTATGCCATTGTAGTACATAATTGAGGCTCATGCCGTCGGATTTAATAAGCCGACGCGAGCTGAGCTGTGTGCTAGCAAATACTTGGCACCTTGCATGAGAGATCAGTCGTAATGTGCGAAACCATTGTGTCATGAGATGTGGCCCGGACCGGGACCGGGCACATTCTCTGAGATGAGACTGATAGGGTCGTCGCATTGTCCGGTGGACTAGCCACCGAGACTGGTAGCATCGGCATACTGGCCTCCAGTGGAATAGCCACGGTGACAGATATAATGGGGCGTCCCGCGGTGGGACGTTCGCTCTACACTGAATATACTGTATACCAATACACACATATCTTGATATGTTATGAGCCCGGATTGATCGCTTTATCAATCACAATATCTATACCTGAAACCTTTCCCCCTTATTTTCAGCCGTATCGCCAAGCCTCACTGAGTCAAACTTCAAACCCCAAGCTTTCCTGATCAAACATCACCAAAAATGTCCTCCACCGATACCGTCAAAAAGGATCTCCACAAGACCAAGTGGGGAAACATCGAACATCTCAACCTCATCAACTACATCGATTGGAAGATGAACGTCACGAGCATCCTCAAGTCAATGAAGGTCTGGGAAATCGTGACTGGTGAAGAAATGGAGCCGACTGAGACTCCTCTTACCCACTCCACTAGGGTCAGAAGTGGTGAGGTCGATAACGCCAACCTTCAATGCGCTATCGAAAATTTCAAGGAGAGAAGAAATGACGCCGAAACCCTCCTTCGCTTCTCCGTCAACAACACAATCCAAAAACAGCTCCGCTGTATAGAAGATCCAGCGAAGATGTGGATCACGCTGGGGAACCAATTCAACAGAACCTACTCCGAAAACCAATGCTCAATCCACGCGAGCAACCTCTTCACCGTCAAACCTCGGCCAGGTGAACATATCAGTACATACTGCAAGTGCCTGCTTCAGTACCGAGACCCCGTCGATGGAAGCGACGAAGAGATATCGGATTCTGTTCTACTTCAGCACCTTTTCAACAATGCGGGTCCCATGTTCACCCATACAACCCATGAAGTATGGAAGAGGAAGAAAACCATCTCCGCGCAAGATGCGATCGACGAACTCTGCGAATTCGAACGAAACCACCTGGCGAACAATCAAATTGGCGATTCTGGAAACAACACAGCCAGAACCCTTCTGTACTCCAATGGTGGAAGAAAGAGTCCGTTTTGCAAATACTGCAAGAAACAGGGTCACCATATCTCCGACTGCCACAAGAAAAAAGCGCAAGAACCCCAGAAGAAGTCCTCCGGCAATCCCTCCCATGCTAGGAAGGATACTGGACAAACAGCTGGCAAGAAGCGCTCCCGCGACAACATCGAGTGCTGGCATTGCTGTGAAACTGGGCACACGGAGAAGGACTGCACTCTCAAGAAAAGATCGGATGAGCTCGAAGCCGCCCAGAATCAGAAGCGTTTTGGCAAAAAAGGAAGTGTCATGGTAGCAAATGGTGATAATACCGAACAATCCCTCGTTCTCCGGTCGAATCTAGATTGACTAACCGACACTGTCATGGGCCGAGCCCTACTCACATCAAGCCGCGCTGTGCTCACACCCGACCAAGCTGTACTCACACCCGACCGAACCCTACTCACATCCGGCCACGAGGCAAAACCTGACGATGAGTTCCTCCGTGACGGTGAAACGCTCTCAAAAATGGTGGCCGCCTTAGCGCTCAGTGAACGGGAGAACGAGTACGGGGCACGTGAGTACGGGGTACGTGTGTAAAGGGTGTGGCTCTCTGACTCCAGATAGCGAACCGGGACTATGGACGAGCGCGTGAGGGCGTGGACAGATAAGGACAAGAGGTGGGGAAAACGGGCAAGGCAAGGACATGGAATGGGCAAAGGCAGGGACATAGCATTGAGGTGAAACAATTGCTAGTAGTCAAGGCCGACTATGGCTGACGATAACAAGTTGTTGCGTGAAGAAGAAACATGCAAGACAGACAACAGCACACTCTTATATACAATGAGCGCGGTCCTCCACATCCAGATCCTTCTTCACGCCGCGCAACCAGAACCAGCAGAACCTTTCCTCGCCGTGCACCTAGAACCTTTCCTCGCTGCGCAACCAGAACCTTGCCGCGCAACCAGAACCTTTCCTCGCCGCGCAACCAGAACCTTTCCTCGCCACGCAACCAGAACCTTTCCTTGCCGTGCAACCAGAACCTTTCCTCGCCGCGCATCTAGAACCCCAAAACCCAAAACCTTCTTACGCTGTGCAATCCAGAACCCGAACCTTCCTTGCGCCACGCCATCCGGTACATTCCAGACTCTAGTCATTCGGGATAGGTGGTGACGGCGGCGGCGTGCCGTTACAGTATCCCCTCTCTAGGACTCGAGTTCCTACGAGAGCGATCTGGTTGGGCCTTTCTGGGTAGTGTTCATGGTAGACACCCACTGCATGCACCTCCGTCAAGTTTTCTTCCGGTTCTCATGTCGGCACATCGAATCCTTTCCATTTGACTACGTACTGAAGCCGTCCTCCTCTCATTCGTTTGCTATCCAGTATCTCGTCGATCTCCCATCCCTCTTCTTCTTCGACTATAATGGAAAGTGGTGGTGGTATGACTTGTCCTGACAGTGGATCTTCTGCAGCGGCTTGCAGTAAGGAGACTGGAAATGTGCGATGTTTCCGAATTGTGGCAGGTATATCGAGCTCGTATGCATGGGTGCTAATGGTTCGAAGGATACAGTAGGGTCCATGGTGCTTATTCTCCAGCTTCCAGCTTGGCCGTTCGGTACGCCAGTTCCCTCCATCCACCCAGACCAGGTCACCTGGCTGGAAGGTAGGAGCAGGTACACGGTGGCGGTCTGCATTCTCTTGCTGTCGGGCCTGTGCATATCGAATCTCTGTTCGTGCCAAATCATGAAGGTGTTGTATTCGCTCAACTGCGGTTTGCGCCTGTTGCTCTTCTGGGTTATCTATACGGATATCCACTTCAAAGTCACAGTGGGGGTGATATCCAAGATTCGCAAAGAAGGGAGATACAGTGGTGGTTTCCAATACCTGATTATTACCTGCAAATTCTGCAAGGAATAAATAGTCCACCCAGTCATCCTGTAAGTATAGGACATAGGCGCATAGGTGTTGCTCCGCAACAGCGTTAATTCTCTCTGTCTGGCCGTCCGTTTGCGGGAATGCTGTCGACAGACGAGGTTCGATTTTGAGGGAGTGGCAGAGGTGTTTCCAGGAACGTGATGCGAACTGGGGCCCACGGTCGGATACAATTGTTTTCGGCAATCCATGGTAGTGAAAAACCCGGTCACAGAATAGCTGTGCCAATTCCTCAGCTGTGATCGTAGTATTGCATGGGATTAGGTGCCTTTGTTTGGTTAATCGATCTACCTCCAAACAGATGGTATCGAATTGCTTGGATGGTGGTAGTCCGGTGACAAAATCGACAGAGATATGTTGCCAGGGCCGGTCTGGTACTGACAAAGGACGTAACACTCCATAAGGGGCATGGCGGATGGCCTTCGTCCAGCGGCAAACATTGCAATTGCTAACAAACCGGTCAACATCCTTCCTCATTGTGGGCCAATAATATTGCCTGGAAAGAAGTTCGAAGGTTTTTGTTCGACCTGGGTGTCCGATTGCTGGTGGGTCGTGGTGAATCTGTAATAGTCGTACTCGAAGTGGCATGTGATCTGGCACATAGATACAATCATGGTAGACTAGTCTGTCATTCTTCTCCTTGCACTCGGCCAGCAACATTTCCTTGCAGTGCTGTATATCGTCTCAAAGCAATCCGAGAATCCGCTCCGGAAACGGGTCCACTTGGTAGCCTTCCTCCAGTAGGGTCAAAATCTGTCCGGTGTTGTCTAGATTGTCCACGTCTTCGATGGCATTATCCGGGTCTTCGTTCATGTTGTCCGCCAGTATCTCGAGTTAACCGTTTGCCGAATTGGATGAAGTCGTCACACTTGACAGATTCCAAGGTTTCAAGACTGCCTGCTGATTGGCAACCAGTCTTTCATCCCCTTCCATAGTGAGGTCTCCTGACCTCCTAGTCAATGCGTCTGGTTTTCCTCCGGATTTTCCTGGCCGGAAAATGATCTTGAAATCGAATTGTGACAAGAATTCGGACCATCTTGCCTGTCGACAATTCAACAACTTGGTGGACATGAAATATTCGAGGTTTTTGTGGTCGGTCAGTATTCGAACGGGTTGAGTTGAACCTTCCAGGTGTGGCCTCCATTGTTCGAATGCCCGTACTATCGCCAGTAACTCCTTATCGTATATCTCGTAGATACATTCTGCAGGGCTGTGTTTCTTGGAATAGAAGGCGACCGGGTGCAGGATACCATCATCGTCGTGCTGCGAGAGGATTCCTGCTGACACATAATCGGACGCATCGGTTTCGACAATTATTTCGCACTCGTAATCAAAGTGACATAGAATTGGGGCCGTTGTAAAAGCATTTTTCAACTGGTCAAACGCTGCTTGCTGGTCTGAGCTCCACATGAACGTGATATACTTGCCTCCCTCCTTTTTGGTCAGACTGGTCAACGGCGTCACTACTTTTGAGTAATCCTTGATGAACCATCTGTAAAAGTTGGCAAAACCAAGAAAACATTGGACATCGGTGACGTTTTTCGGTGTTTGCCAATCGAGGATGCACGAAATCTTCTTTGGGTCCATCCGAATTCCATTGGTCCCAATGATAAAGCCCAGATATTTCACCTCCTGCTTGTGAAATTGACACTTTTCTGGCTTTAGGTGCAATCCCTCATCTGACAAAGCCTTCAACACCTTGTAGACTTGTTCCTTGTGTTCCTTCAAGGTGTTGCTGTAGATCATGATATCGTCGATATACGCCGTACAGAAATCGTCCAGTTATGCACAGAGTACATCGTTGATCAGGGCCTGGAAATCGGCAGGTGCATTTGTCAATCCGAATGGCATTACCAAAGACTCGTACAATCCGTATCGAGTCCTGAATGCGGTTTTCCACTCCTCTCCTTCTGCTATTCGTACCAAATTGTACGCTCCACGTATGTTGAGGCAGGTGAAGTACTTCACTTTGGAAAGCCGTATCAGCGTTTCCTGTAAAAGTGGGAGGGGATATCGGTTCTTGATAGTTCCTTCGTTGAGACCTCGGTAATCAACGCATAGTCATGGGGTCCCATCATTCTTTTTGACGAAAAGAATCGGTGAGGCGGCAGGTGAAGATGACGCTCGTATGAGTCCTTTGCTCAAATTCTCTTCCAACCATTCAATCAGCGTTTCGAGTTCGGTCTTTGACAACGGATAAACTGGGCCAAAGGGGGGTGTGAATCTTTCGCGGAGTGGAATCTTGTGGTCATAACTTCGATGCGGTGGTAGGTTTTTTGCGAGTGCCTCAGAGAATAAAGGCAGAAAATCATGGTATTCTTTTGGTATGTATTCTTCCAGGATCAGTTTCTTCTTTGGTTTTTCCTCCAGTTGAAGTGCAAGATTGATTTCATGTAAGGAGATCAAGAAAACAGTGCGTTTCTGTTTGTGTTCCACTCTCCGAAATGAACGGCCAGCGAGTGCAGCAATTTGTATTGGTTTCGTATCTGATTTTACCTGATGATTGTCAACTTTGATCTTGTCAACATTTGAGTAAGACGTAAATATCTGGGCCTCGATATCGCCAGCCCCTGCGCTTACCGCTGGCTCAAATTTCTGAGCTACGTTTGACACGAGGCTCACAGTGCCACTGCTACTGCAAACACCTGCTGGGTTTGACAACTTCTCCAGTGCCACTCCATGTGCCACTGTGGGAAAAGGAGTGCAGTGGGTGGAACAATACTGTGATCCGAATGTCACAGTGTAGGAGTGGAATCGGATGTTGATATCATGAAGGTCCATCCAAGGAATAGCGAGTACGATTGGGTAGTGACCCAGTTGGGTGACAAACATTGGTAATTCTTCTTGGTGTTCGTTGATCGAGAGTTTAACGGTAGTAGTGTGAGTGATATCGCCAGATGAAATTGGGTGACCATCAATGACTTCGAGAGATCTGGGATTCGGAAAGGGTACGAGTGGGAGTTGGTGATGGCGAGCAAAGTTTTTATTGATAAATGCAATTCCTGTTGCTCCACTGTCAATTAGAGCGTGAGTAGCAATGGTGTGGCCATTAACAGAGAGAGTACATGACACAACCAGATGTTCTCCTTCCATTGCTATCTCCGAAACTGACAAACTTGACAACTTAAAAACATTTGAAAGTACAGGAAACGAAAAAAACTTGCTCAGTCTCTGACCAGCAGCAATGCCATCCTGTGGCTGC
>Ga0307516_10007217_pt1 | contig 12813 bp, 13 predicted proteins | sample 19_EM_MG_FD_203310 | JGI IMG/M metagenome (GOLD analysis project Ga0307516, IMG submission 203310) | Populus trichocarpa ectomycorrhiza microbial communities from riparian zone in the Pacific Northwest, United States - 19_EM | ecosystem: Host-associated > Plants > Roots > Unclassified | place... | reverse complement strand
TTCCTAGGTTAATACTACGCGAAGTCTCCCTCGAGTCGCAAATCATAGATCGTGATCCGACCAAAGAAGTCAGAACTCTCTTCGAACGCCAGCTTCAGTTTTCCGACACCGCCGTCTAAGGTACCCGGTGGGTGTGGGGTCAGGGTGAAAATTTGCGGCCGGTTGGTGTCCTCGGGGAATATTTTGGCGGCGACCTCCCAATCACCAGACGCAGGTGACGGGGCTTGGACTGAACAGCGAGTTCCGACGAAACCACCCTGGAAAGTGATCGAAACGCATTTTGGAATCACTGGGTGAGGGAATAGGAGTTGTATTGTCTGCGGTAGACCCTAGAACGATAGGGGGAAAAGCTGTGAGTAATGGTACCGTGGGCGGCAGGGTGGGGATGATCAACTTGTTGGGATGTCCAGCACGTTTCAGGATTTCCGTCGGTAAGATATTTCTTGCCGACGGATTTGTTCAGTGTCGAACTGACTCTGCAGAAATTATTTTAGGGATGGGGTTTTGCTCCTCCACATAAATTGGGGCTCACTTGATCTGGGTATCTGAGGTTATCAGGTTCTGCATCCTACCGGCAAACGATCTGCTCGGTGGTGCTGATCGCGTGACTTCAAAAGAAGCCTTGCTCCGGATGTCGTGGGTGTCTCACAAGGGGCGCTTGGTTTCCATCATCAAGCATCCGGTAGGGAGCGAACCACCCACGCCGATATCTCGACGGCCGACGAGACTCTTGGCGTCGATTGATCAAAGCTGCGAGCAGCGTCGAGTACCGAATCACCCTTGGTAGGCAAAGCGACGGTCTGAAGTTTTGGATCGGGTTGCTAAACCACCCTCTTTCCGTCATCAGGAACCGCTCACTGTGCCAATCGCACAGAACGATGGTTCCAGCTTGGCTTCAACGCGCCGAATCGGTCGAGTACCTTAACGAGGCGCTGTACACGCTCGACGCGCGAGAGCAGCTGCGAGCGGAAGGCAGGAACGCTTCAAAGCCACAAGATCAGGACGATTACCATCCCCCACCCGAGCACGCACCCCAAACGGACGAGTCTCTTACCGAGTTCTATTCTGTGTCCGTTGGGGGGAGCGTAGTTCACCAGGTTGCCAACCGCTATGCGGACATCGAACCTTACGATCGGACTCGACTCGACCCTGGCGGACATTACCTGAACGCCAATTGGGTTCGGGAATTCCATGGGAAGAAGTGGTGGATCGCCACGCAGGCGCCGCTGCAAAACACCGCATACACATTCCTGAGCGTTCTGCTCGAACCCGTTTCGCCGCCCGGCCACCCCATTAGCAGGGTTCGCACGATCGTGCAACTTACCAGGGATATTGAAGGGGGGCGGAGGAAGGCGCATCAGTATTTTCCCCACACGATTGGTGATTCAACGGTGGTACGCGAAGCTCAGGGGCAGGGCGTCTCTGACAGGTCGTTCCAAGTGACATTGGTTGCAAGGAACGTCATCGAGGATGCGCACTGCACGCAAAGCACGGTGGCCATCACCCCTCAGTTTCGGGACGTGGCACAGGGCCAGCCAGTCCTCTTCAGTCACTTGCTATATACGGCGTGGCCTGACCATGGTGTACCCGAACCCGGTGATCATCAGGGATTGATCAACTTCATCGCACAAGCGGACAGGACCAATAGGATACAGATATCACCAACAGACGACCGAGATCCACCAATCATGGTGAACTGTTCAGCCGGGATCGGTCGCACGGGAGCCTTCATCACACTCTCCTCCCTGTTACGATCGCACTCTCGCCTCCCACCTGTGCAGACCTCAACTCAACCGCAGCCGTCTCCACCTCCATCACCGCTCGGTCCGCTCCCACGCGAACTAGGGGAGGATCTGATCATCCAGGAGATCGACTCTTGTCGCGAGCAACGGCCGGGGATGGTTCAGACCGACGGCCAGGTGGTGTTTGTGTATCAGATTCTCGGGAATGCGTTATCTTCTGGGTAGAAGCCTATTTGTAGTATGTACGTATGGGAAGTCCTTGTGGTCTTGTGCGATATGAACGGTTTATGAGTCTGTATTCGGTAAGTATGACGATGGGAGATAAAGGACGTGCAGCATTGGCCGCTCATCCATTAGTTGGGTTCGGAGAGAGCATTCCAGAGGTTCTCCACGACCCCTCCCTCTGGAAGTCGCAGCACGAAATGAGTAGGCAGTCCGAGAGCAAACGGCTCGGAGTTTCAGCCGAGAGCGTGACGCCGCTACGCCGTGTAGTGCCAGGTGCGATCAATTTTGACATTAGCACCGGTCTTCTTTCCCTTCCACTCGTTACCTCCCTCCCCCCCTTCCGCCTATACATAGGACCCAAAACCCAAGATCCCTTCTTTTCCCCTTTTCAATTCTCCCGCTTTCTATATCTTCGCCCCCGTACATGGATGCACCCGCACTCACTCCGAACGCAGCATCACTCTCTGTGCATCAACCCGGCCCTGCATCCTCCTCGTCGACCACCCCGGAGTTGACCCCCTCCTCTACCGAACGCGGACGTACTTCGACAGAAACCTGCATATTTTCCATCTACTCGATGTACGGAGAAGAGGAAACCACCTGGACTATCCCCGCCCCGACCGTCAATCGCCAAAGTCACCATCTTCGGGTCGAACCGCAGGGGAGAAAATCTTATATACGGGCCAGTAAACTCAGCTTGGAAGACAGCGGATACTCCGAAGCGTCTTATGACCCGCGTTTAAGCAAGCATTTACTCCGAATGGATCCAAGCAGGGAATCCAACGGCACCGCGCTCCTCGCATACGCGGATGACGACCCTCGCACGAGTTTCCATTCCACTAATCAGAAAGATCTTCCCTCCCGTCCCCACTCTGAACGAATCTCTGCCATATTCTCACCCACCCCATTTCCCACCGGAACTGAACCATCAAGTCTGACAGACTCGAGCGACTCCTCCACCGATCAACCTTTTCTCTCCCCTCCAACCCCGGATCCTTCACCCTCCAAACCGATTTCACGGGCCAACTCTCTACGAGTATCTGCGGTGCCGCCGCCACTGTCGCTGCGGGAATCTATTCCGCCATTGTCTCCGCATCCGTCCCAGATTGTGGTGACGCCTCACGAAGGCGAGGACGATGATGCTTTCCACGTGCGACGGACGTACGCTGAGCTCGAAGTGGTCGGCGTCAAGGGGGACGGCTATGCAGAAGGGGTGGAGAGGACCAGGGCGAGGGTTGGTTCGAACCGTGAGAGCGGAATTAGGGCATTGGAAGCATTGGGGGACATTGCAGAAAAGAAACGGGACCTTACACCTCGGGAAGTTGAGATCCTTGCAAGTTTAGATCGGTGAGTCCGTGCCCGGCTTGCCACCCACGCCCACAGTCTTTTTGATCAATTTTACAGCTACGGGTTTTTCTCATCTCCCTCGCATGACCGCCTGCTTTTACTTTCCTCTGCTCCACTCTCCAAGCGCCTGTCACGGGCATCTGCAAACACAAACACTTCTCCGAATGCGCCTCCGCTTAAAGAACAGGTGCTTCCCCCGAGTTCAGAAAAGGAAATCGAGAGGGCTCTGAAATGGGCTCGTATGCTGGAGCCTACCACTCGGGATTCTGGTGGAAACATTCTTCTGTGGGGGGTGAAGGCTTCTAAACGACGCCAGCTCCGCGAGCGTGTGTATAAGGGCATTCCCGACTGTTGGCGGAGTGCCGTTTGGGAACTGATGATCAACGAGATGAGCGGGACTGGTCGGACTGAACTGGACAGGCTGTCACAGGAGTACGAAGATCACTTACAGCAGCCGTCTACTTATGACATCCAGATCGACCTCGATGTCCCGAGGACGATCAGCGGTCACGTAATGTTTCGGACCAGATATGGCCAAGGGTACGCAACGATGTGTTTGCCCGTTCGATGCTTCTCTGATCCGGCTTTAGGCAGCGATCGCTATTCAGCGTCCTGCACTCGTTCTCTTTGCAGTGCGGCGATTGTGGGTATTGCCAAGGCATGGGGCCCATCGCTGCAACCTTGCTGTGTTACCTGGACCCGAAGAGGGTCTACACTGCCCTTGTACACATCCACGACTCGTACACGATGCATCCTATTTTCAAGCCCGGGTTCCCAGGATTGCTGGAAGCCATTTATATCCAAGAACGGATTACCGAACAGATGATGCCTGGGGTGTATGAAGCATTCAAGCAACAAATGATCTCCACCACCTCGTACGCGACCAAGTGGTACATCACCCTGTTCGCCAACTCTGTTCCCTTTCATACCCAACTTCGTTTGTGGGACGCCTTTTTTCTGGAGGGGTCCGACCTTTTCATCGTGGTCGCTGTTGCGATCGTGTGGGTACATAAAGGCGAGTCGGTCAAACTTGCCGGTCCGGTCGGTTAGGCCCTTCATCTAACAGAGGCTCCACCAGATTACATAACGTCGAGCTCCGCATCCTTTGAGACGATCCTGTCCCTGCTTTCCTCGTTCTTTGTCCCAGAAGATGACAACGCTCTCCTTGGGTGGGTCGAAAAGGTGATGAGCGACAAGAAGACGAGGGCCAGCATGCAGCAATGGCGGGAGGACTGGCGCCAGTTAGTCGCTACCGGTCAAGATGGCAAAGCATTGCTGTAGTCCCGGACGTCTTCAAGCTCAAGCTCGCTCACGTTTGCCGTTTGTTTGCTTTCCCGAATGCTCTCTGCAATCCGCTTTGTTTCACGTCTGCTACTTACCACCCCCATCTTTCCCGTATGTTCTGGACATATTCACCCGCGAGCGACTTCTTACTCCGCGATTTGCTTCTCCACCTCATCCACATATCCCCCTCGTCTATCACATACCAAATAATTCGAGCATGAGCGCCAGATAACGCAGTTTTTATTTTTTTGCTCCCTTCTTCGTGATCCCGGGGTCCCCTTTCACTGTACGCATATACGCATTGAGGAAACGACACAGAGGCATTTATAAATATCGGATCCGCAATGTGTGGGCGGAGGACGCCTTTGAGGCCGATTCGGGAGAAAGGCGGAGCGTGCGGGATGAAAGGCGCTCAGCCGGGCGCGGGGTCCAAATTTGGGAGTGCCTTTGTCCGGATAAGGAAGGGATATGCGGTTTCCAAAGACGGTACAAAGGGAGAGCTGGATGAAGGGGAACAGGTGGAGGGGGCAGGTTCATTCGAGAGGAGGGATACAAAAAGGAGAACAATAACGCAACCCATTCCCCTCCTCAGACAAAGGAGAACCAGAGTCTTCCCCATCTCTCCCGACGACGGCAGTGGACGTAGCGACCGGGTACAGTTCACCGCAACCGCACACACACACTCTACCACACACAACCCGATAACCTACCACTACGACTAATACCACCCACCTACGCCGTCGACGCCGAATGTCCCCATACACCTACGAACCATCTTCTCCCAAGGCCGGGTTCTTCCCGACCGGACCCATGTCGCCGAACGTTTTCGCTGGGTTTCACCAGTCGGCACCACCGATCAGCTCAATGTTTGGCAAGGTCCTCACGCCATCTTCGTCGCAGAACGTTGTGCCGAACACCTCGAATTTTGGTGGAACGTTCACATTGAAGAACGTCCTTTGGAAGAGGAACTAGGACCCACCCGGATCGTGCATCATCGCGCGCTTGTCCTATGCCATCCCCATGATCTCCATTCACTTATCCCATGTATACCGGGTTTTATGATGTTCCTCGTCCTCTCACACACCCCTGTATCCGTGACAGTGTCTTATACCTAAATTTGTAGCCACTAGAATCTCCCAGCTCGTAGAGCACCATGACATTTACTGCTGTCGTTTATCTCTGCTCCGTTGAACATTCCGGATATGGAAAGATCCTCACGTGACTTTTACGAGAGTGGAAAGCGAAAACCGGGTGCCGGAGATCTCACCGTAAGCCACATATTCGCTATGGCTGATCCAACAACGGCCTACTCCCTCGCTCTCCTTGCAGAGTACACGCATTCCCTCGATTCCCTCCCTCTCGATCTCTCCAGGAACTTTGCCGACCTCCGCGAGCTCGATGCGGTCCTCTCATCCTCCATGTCCCTCATCACCGCCAAAATTCACCAGCTCACGAAGATGATTGAAGACCGGACGGCCTCCCCGGAAGATAGGCTTTGGCTTCTTACGGAGATTGGGGATGAAGCTAACAGACTCAAACTCGGTGGAGAAGACAAGATTCGCGTGGCGAGCGCTGCCGCTGACAACCTGCGCAACCACAAGAACCACCTCATCGACTTGTTGCATTATCTTCCAAACTTTGACCCCTCCGTCCTCAACAGGACGACGTACTACCCTCATGTCACTTCCAAGTCTTACCCACCCCACAACGTCGAGACTGGGAGGAGGCAGCGCAGGGGAGGCAATCTGACGAGCAATCGGAACGAAAATAACAACTACTACGCGAACGATCCTAGCACCCAGAAGAAGAAACGGGGTGGTGGAAGGGATGACGATATTGAAGCTGCGCAGAATAGGACGCCAAGGAAGGACAGGGTTGTCGATGTGTTCAACGGAAGGCCACGAAACACTGGACGCGGAGGCGGAGGGGGAAGACGGTGCGTCAGGTGCAACGTTGTCTCATTTCAACGCGACTGAGGGTTACATTAGTGCTGCGTCTCCAGCGGAATCGCTAGTGTCTGTCGCTTCACACGTCCAACCGAATCAACCATCGCGACAACCACAGGGCGGTCCTCGTAACGGAGCGTTCCCCCCAGCGAACGGCAACAAGCGGTCGAGGCTCGTCGCCGTTCCCCCCGGCCCCACAGACCAATACGAGATCTCGCGCGGTTCTCGGGATGTGTACACGAACCAACCACCGAACTCGTCCTCCATGCATCCTTCGCTGCCGTTACCGTACGCGAATGGCCATCACCCCATCCCGGGCGCAGAGTGGGCGGTGAACAGCAACCAGTTGGAGGGACCCGGAATGCCAGTCGCGAGAGGCAGCTCGAATCCCGTCCCGGTTCAAAATCTGAGCATACCAACGGCATCCACGCCTGTCGATCAGCAGGCCGACAGCACTACGGGCGGGGGAGATGAAGGAGAGGTCGAGGACGAACGAAAGTACTGTTTCTGTGACCGTGTCAGCTATGGAGAGATGATCGGATGCGATGATACGCAATGCGAGAGAGAATGGGTGCGGATTCTCTTGAACTTTTCTCTCCAGGTACCGCTTGTGCTGATGATGTGATTCTGTGTCTAGTTCCACCTACCGTGCCTTGGCCTCACGACCCCGCCCCAGGGTACGTGGTACTGTGAGCCGTGTAAGGCGAAGCGGAACAAGGCCAAAACAAACCGAGGGGGGAAACGCAAGACTGGTGGCGGAAGAAATAATGCAAAGGCTTGACCGCTGTTTCATTTCTCCGTTTTTCATTATTTTACGAGTCGAGATCGCTATGGTGCTGATCGTCATCGGCTTAGTCGCACATCCCGGGTAACTTACTTTAGGATCACATCGCTTCGCCTACTATGAAGGGGATTTTTCCAGATGGACATTCACTCTCATCACAGTCGAGCATGAGGGACTCTGGAGGGAGGGGATTCAAAAATAGCGAGTGTACTTCCTTTTTTAGTAATTTACGTGCTTATCTAACTTCCGCGAGTTCGCTATCTCGTGCGTTGTCTACTCCAACTTGCCCGTCGGTCGCACGAAAGCCTGAGAGAAAAAAAGAGTTCGGGATGAGCTCGCATGGCGCTTACCACAAGGGGTCCCCTCGTACAACCCATGATTTACCCTTGTACGAGACCCACAACGACTTCTGGGGCCTCCCCTCCAACCCCTTCTCCATCTACCACACCTGGCCCGCCTGGCAGCTACCTGCTGATCCCAAGGCCGAGCGCGTCCCCAAGGAGGCCAGACCGGTCTGCACCCACGCGATCGCGCCTGTGTGGCGAGAGCTAGGTGAACGGATCTACAAGCACTTCGATTCGATTAACCTCAAGTGGACGAGCATCGACCCCGTTCGCTTTGCCGAAGTCGGGGGGAAACCCGGTCCCCTTTTCCTATGGGTGGGCGTGCTGCCCGGGGCTTTCTCCTACCCCGGCACCACCGGTATGGCAGCTGCGCTGGCCGCGCGCTGCAAGCAGATTCTCTCGGAGTATAAGATCACCAACGTCGAAATCGCGTTCCGCGAGTCCACCTATACCCGGTCTGCCGGACCGCAGCTCCTCGACCACGCCCCCTCCGTTGACCCAACAGCCGACGTACGCGTCCCATTTACCCCCGCGCTCGGTCTCCAGATCGCTCCCAAGACGTTTCCTCACATTGAAGGCACTGGTTGTCTATATCTCTGCGAAGGCGGCGGGAGTGATCGGATCTTCCTCCTGACGGCCCGCCATGTTGTTCTCCCGTCCAGCGAGTATACTAACGAGCTCTACCACCGCAAAAACGACAGTATGCCTCGTCGCGACATCATCCTTCTCGGCAGCAGGGCCTTCCAGAAGGCTCTCCAAGCCATCAGGGACAAGATTGGCGACGAGGGTATCATGATCGACTACTACAAGGCAGAGCTCGCAGGTCTGGGGGAGGTCGTCGAGGGCGAGGATGCAGAGACAACTACCAACCGCCGGACGCTTAAGGTCGAGTTGGCGAAGGCGGAGGCGTCGAAGGCGAGGGTGTGCGAGTTCCAAGGCCACATCTTCAGTTCCTGGAGTGTTGAGAGCCAGCGCACAGGAAGCACAGTGAGACAGCGCTCCGGGAGCACTGCGAGCCAGCGCACCGGGAACACTGTGAGACAGCGCACCGGGAGTAATGTGAGCCAGCGTCCTGAGAGCACTGTGAGCCAGCGCACCATCGGACACGTCTTCTACGCCCCTCCGATCTCCGTCGGTACCGGTGACAAACTATTTACGGAAGACTGGGCTTTCGTTGAGCTCCACCGCGAGAAGTTCGACTGGAACGTTTTCCGGGGCAACGTTATTCATCTCGGTACGTTTCGACCCATCTCACTGTGGACGTCTCGTCTAACTATTATATCCAAGAATCGAACCTACGCCCTTCAAATTCATGAAGAAGATGTACCCGCGACCCGTGCCAAGTTCAAGTATCCGCGTGACCGCCTCATGCAGCTCCGAGACTTTATCAAGGAGGACGAACTGCGCCACCCAACCATGCTCGACGAAAATGGAGAAGCCTGTCTCATCGTCGTCAAGAACGGTGCCGCCACTGGTGCTACCCTCGGTCGCGCGACCGGAATCGAATCGTTCGTTCGTGAATACAAGGGTGACGCCATTCACTCGACGTCTATGGAGATCGCCGTCTACGCCTACAGTCACGAGGACGGCGCTTTCTCCGCCCCTGGGGACTCCGGGTCTGTCGTCGGTGACGCTAACTGTCGCATCGTCGGCATGCTCATCGGTGGTGCCGGCAAGACAGACTCTACTGACGTTACCTATGTGTCGCCATACTACTTCCTCGACGAGCGTACCAAGAAGGTCTTCCCCAGCTCCTACCTCTACCCGATCCCCGACTAGGACATCGGGGACCTGGTGAGGTGGCCTCGTTAGTTTCCTTGTTTGTACCTATGCGGCTTTTCCCCCTTCCGTCAGGCTCTTCTCTTCCTGGTCTTGTACCCCCTCCCCCTCCCCTGTACCACCGATGTCTGTACTAACTTTCTGTGCTGAATCGACAACGGTGATTGTGTTCCAGATGGAGTAAAGTTCGGTGCCGAGGTGAGGCTGACTTCTGCTTCCCCTCTACGCGTGGTATTGGTGCTTCCCGCCACGTTTGGCCACTGCGTGTCTTAACTGAGATACGGTCCGGTATTACTTTGTGCGGTGATATTGTCCTTCTGCCTAATTTTCACAAGCAAGCAAAGTTTATTTTTCGGATTCTCTCCGTTTCTCATAGGCAGATTCACGTTTTCCCAGGTTCAAGACCTAGTAAATTGCTGGTCGCCGCCGAAACACGTTCCTATAGGCATCTCTACCCACTCCGTCTGCGTTTCCCTGCTAATGCCACGCGTCGTGTAATTCACTGTAACTGTCGAGGCGCCGACGGCTGACTGAGCATGATCGAGATCGTCTATCACCGCAGCGGGTAGCACCCGCCAGCTGTTCAACTCAGGCCGGCCGAGAGGACGCGTAACACTTCGCGCCGATTCGGATGTTGCTATCGTCGCTTCCTGGCCCCCAATGACAAAGCGAGTCAACGAAGTGGCTTACTGAGCATCCTGGTGACGTGGAAGGCTTACCTCATGCGGCTTACGACCGAGGCAACCAATTGCATCTGATATCCGTACCCGGGGGGTTATAAAAAGGATGGGACTTGAGCGGTAAGACGCCATCTCGCATCTGCATCGCAACATGTCTGGTTCCATTACCCTCCCCGCTCAGTACGTAGATCATTGGATTGACTACTGCGGGATCATCGAATGACTCACGGATTTTTCCTCTTAGGTTTGGTTTGGTCGTCGCCGCCGCCGCCTCGACGGCTTGGCTCGGGCTTTGGCAATCGTTTAGGGTCGGAGCGGCCCGTAGGGCAGCTAAGATTCCCTATCCTCAGGGTGGGTCCTTTGGTTTTGTTTGTGGTGTTTTTCGTTCGAACTCACGCGGTGGATTCGTCTAGCGTATGCCGAGCAGGCTGAGGCCGAAAAGTCGGAAGCTGCTTTCCGTTTCAACTGCGCTCAACGTAGGTTTCTGTGCACCTGTGTAACTGTCCAGAAGCTGACGCGTCACTTTTAGGTGCCCACGCGAATACCCTTGAGAGTGCCCCATACATCATCACGATGTCAGTCCTCTAGTTTCGATGGACCATTCCACATTTCCTGACATTTCCCGCATCATAGGGCGATGATCTGGGGTCTCACCCAGCCCGTCTACTCAGCCGCCGCTCTTGAGCTTTGGGTGCTCAGCAAGCTGTGGTATACCATCGGTTACATCAACAATGGTCCCAAGGGGGTACGTACACCTCCCCGCCAAAAGTCGGACCTCCCTCACTCACGCCCTTCTCTCTTTTTCTATTCCAGAGACTCCCTGGCTCACGGCCCAATGGAGTTGCTGCGGTCGGTAAGTTGTCTCGTTTCCCGTATTAGTAATGGATTGTGCTGACGTTTTCGAAGTTTTGATGGGAGGTGCGAGTTGGACCGCGGTTAAACTCGTCATGAACCTGCTCTGAACGTCCGGTTTCCCCGTGTACGTTATGTAAATACCCTATCCCTCCAACCAAGGGCGGGTGGACGTCGGAGCGTTACGGACCATGGGTTGTGGGTTCTTTGTCTTCGTTCCATATACGGTGATCCTCCCCCTTGTAGTTTGACCCTGGCACTTCGGGGTCTATGCACAATAATTCTATCCGTTTATTCGATTTCGGTAGGAAGTACCGGAAGACCGTGGTTTTACCGTCCGGGCTCCTTCCAAGCCACTCTGTGGGACAAACTCGCAGTCCCTCTTGAGTGGTTGTGGGTTAACGTGATGTGCCTCGACGACCTCCGGCTTCTCCGACGCGTTGCCTTCGGTCCCGGCGCGAAGATAACCCGCCAAAGATATCCCCGGTGTTCCCACGGTGCTACCCCCGGATAGCCCGCCACAGCACGGCGAACGGCGAATATTCCGAGAGGCTGGACAATAAAACAAGTACCCGACCGCCTACGTTAGGATTCACGTCCTCCCTCACGAGGGCGTATCCCGTGTCTCGAGAGTTTCCGGCACTGCTGGAGCCTGAACCGCAGGCCGGAGCAGGAGGGGTCGAAGACCAAGGACAGCCGCGTTGGTGCTGCGGGCACACCCTCCGCGAACTTGGAGCCTGGCCGGTTGAACCTGGTGCGGACACGGCCCACCGGGCTTCCCGGATACGATTGGTGTGGAGAACTGATATTACCTCGACTGCACCATAAATTGACCGTTTCCCACGCCGATAATCATCTCTTTCACCTCACCATCGTTTCTGGCCGATTCATATCGATCCTTTGTCCCAGAATCCCCAACTGCAGCTGGATTTCACCGACTGTCGCCTTATCGGTCTTCGCATCCATGGAGATCGTTCAAGGGATGTGCCCCATCGCTGCGGCTGATCTCCCTGATGAACGTTGGGTTCGTCAGCAGAGGGTCATCGCCAGCCGCTGGACAATCTGAGATTCGGTGGCATCTGAGATGGTGCCGTTCAGACTGTGTTGCACATGCCCTGAAATGGTGAGTCACGGAGAAATCGCGTCTCTGTGTGGGTCTCACGTCCTCTCACAGACCCCTCCTCACTTACCACACGCATTTGTCTCGCGGGGCCGAGCAGCTCAGGAGCGGGAAAGGAAACCAAGAAAAGTGCGATTCGAACTCTACGATACAAAGTACTTCTAAAAAACAGTCGGGGATCTTCTAGGCCATTCAGAACAGCCACCGCCGGTGCCGAAGCTCAAGGAGGTGGGTCGTTAGATGGCTTCGGGGGAGCCGGGAGATCCTCGAGAGCTTCCAGCTCTTCCAGCACTGAGGGGAATTTTGGTAAGTGGAATGCCGTTAGCACGTTTGGAGATGTTGCGCTTACCCTTCGACAATAGCGGTCGGCACGTCCACTCCCTCTGGCCTGGTCTCAGCTGGTAATACATGCTGAGCTCCCCGAACAACCCCCGCTCCGCGGTTCTCCTCTCAAGTTCCTCCTTGGCACTTTTCGAGCGGGCCGCGGGCCGCTCGCCTGCCGGCATCGTTTTGAGGCATGGTTTCGGGTTTACCGCCGGCCGCTTCGTAACAATCCCAAGCGCGACTGCATAAAAATCGATCAGACTGGTGCGTCGTTTGACAACACAGGACATGTGCTTACCCGACAGGGCTTGATTGAGGCTCGGAGGTTCTTGGGATCCCTTTTGCCGCTGTACCAAGTTGCGCAGTTTGCGGGCATCCCCCTGCTT
>Ga0307516_10007215_pt1 | contig 12815 bp, 14 predicted proteins | sample 19_EM_MG_FD_203310 | JGI IMG/M metagenome (GOLD analysis project Ga0307516, IMG submission 203310) | Populus trichocarpa ectomycorrhiza microbial communities from riparian zone in the Pacific Northwest, United States - 19_EM | ecosystem: Host-associated > Plants > Roots > Unclassified | place... | reverse complement strand
ATCGGCATCAACACATACATCTCCATCACCAAGGCTATCAGGGTCGGGATGACAAAGACCAGGAAGAACGCAATGTACGAGGCTTGGGCGAGCCACAGCGAGCTGCGTTTGGCAAGGAAGAGCGGCCACCAGGCACGGGAACCATTCTCCCTCCGCTGTCGATGGCGGTCGAGACGCTCAACCGCCTGGGCGACCAGCCAGCAGCCCCACAGGAGATGGAACCCAATAACGAACGAGTACCCGTCATGAACCTCTCGAGTGGTGAACAACAGGAAGAACCTTCGGCCCAACAAGACTGGTCCGGCAAGTATTGTCGCGATGGCTACGCAGCACACAGACCAGACGGCCAGGATGAATAAGGCGATCCGGTACTTGAAGTGTGGTGGAATATACACGACGGTGTAATCTTCATCGACGTTACGTTTGTGTCGGTCAGCTTCCGCGTTTTGCAACTTGAGCAATCTAGCCTCGGGGTCATTGATGGGTTGCCCGTCTTCAGTAACCTCGACTGTGGCCCGCATGCCCCGAACGATCGCAACATTGTCGTTTGCAGGAACTCGTCTCCACCCTCCTACCCTCTGCGGCTTCTGTTTATCCGATTCGACCGTAGTCTTGAATCGGAAGTCGAAGAGTCCTTGCTGCACGTTCTCCTCGGCCGGATACCGCTCACCGAACATGTACGACGAGACGCGCAGGCTCCTGGAAAGCCACTTCCACAAGACGGTACCAATTTGTCGAGCAGCTGTCCGGGGTCGGAAGTAGTGGATGGTGTAAGGAAGGATGAGGTGCATGAATACCAGATCGTATGGGACGGTCGACAACGGTTCCCTAAATTCGTTCGTCAGTCACATTACATTTCTCAGACTTAGAAGCGTGCGACCGTACCTCGGTTTCCATCTGAATGGTAACAGCGATGGAGTGAACACCTGCACGACGAAGGCAACATTCCCTACCCCACAAACTACCACAAGCGCATACATGATCGCGCTTTGAAGGAGTTTGTAGAGGTGGGTAAAGGTGGGCCGCTCGAGTATATCTCTGATGGGGTGCATGTTCTGATTTTGAGGGTCCTTAATGAACCACATCGCCCCAGACCGCATGATTTGGCGACAACCACCGAGGAGGATAGCAAACATGTACCTGTCCAAGAAGTTAGAGACGCACGGCCGGAGAATGGTACCGGAGCAACAAACATGAACATCGTTCCGACGACCCAGTGGTAGAATGTCGCTGTTAGAGGCGCATACTGCATGAACACCAGCCGCGCCCGAAGGCTAACTTCTGGGAAGAACCATATTGTGCACAGGTCCAGTATCACACCGCACCCCAATGGGAAGACGATCAGCTCGATAATGATAAAAGTTGCGACCTGTTCCACCCGCTGGTTAGTTTCATATGATCGTGGGGAAGGAGAATGTAATTTACCTTGACGACGAGCAACTGTTGACGAACAGCAGTCCTCACAGCCTTTTCCGCGGTCTTGATCGTGCCCACAGTCAGAACGTTCATGTAAATCGCCAGGCTGATTCCAACCAGGAGGTACCCATAAACGATCGCGAAAGCCTTCTCAACCGGTCCGCGCCCCAAGCTCATGCGGACCCACCAGTCCCCAACCCCCTCAGCGGTATTGCGGACCTCCTGACCGAAAGACGCAAAATATGGTTCAACAAGCCGTCCGAGCGTACTTTCGAAACTCTTGTCTAGGAGTGTGTTCGATGGCGTGTAGGGAACAGTTGTTCCTCCGGATTCAAAGGCGGAGATGATATCTCCAAACCTACCCTGTGCAAGCGAGGCGAAATCCAAGCCGTGTTGGTACTGAAATGATTCAAATCAAAACGAGATCTTGGTGGGGCACGGAGAAAAGACCGACCGTCGACGTGAAGGCTTCAGTAACATCTCTGACTCTATCTTCACCCAAGATAAAGCGGAAGAACCCAGCATCGACAAGCCTCTGACAGGTTCGAAGCAGGGGCCCAAAAAATGCGATCTGAAGCGCGAGCCCAGCCAGGTCCACGACAGGATCGGTGATGAATCGGATTGCTCGAATTGGCAAATGGGCAAGCTGGATCGTCCGCCGTGGGTTCAGCTGCGAATATATTAGTTAGGTCGCAGTACAAGTGGTTCGGCGGAAACATACAGTGAGGAGAGCCGTGGATTTTCCAAGCGTGAAAGGAAGCAATATGCTGAAACCGATGGTAGTGTCGAGAATTAGGACCATTAGAGCGGCCTAAAACCAGCAAGCAGGTGAGCTGTCGGAACCGGTGGCCCACAATACGAGAACAACACCCACGTTCTGAAGGACCGTTAAAACGGGTCCCCGCAACCCGATCGCCTCCATAGCGCCCTCCATATCATCATCCAGATTTGGTTCCAACTCCTCGTTCACCTCCTGCACTGGAGCCGCGGGGTCTATTTGGTCATTTCCGGGTGGGTTCACGACGCCGTTCACAAGCCCGTTCTGCTGTCCAATATCGCCGACCCCCGCCAAGTCCCCGACGGCCCCAGGCCTAACCTCTCGTATCCTCAGTCCGACAGGCGCCCCATCCCTCAGTATATGTTCGAGGTGCCCTAAATCCTGTGCGTCGTCATCCTCGTCGTCTGAATCCGAGAAGAGCGGGTTATCGGAGTTACGGTCGCGTTCTTCTATAAGGTCCAAGGTTCCGTCCGAGAAATACGTTGGGAAATCCTTTGGGTCGAAATCCTCCGATTCTTTGTCTACTCCCTCCGGCTTCTCAGGAATAGGTTCAGTCCGTTCAAGTGTGCCGTTGGTGTCAGCCCGACGCGCTGCAAGATTCAAGAGCCCAGCAAAGCTCGTGCCCTCGCCAAGGTCCGACGAGTCGGTATCGCTCTCGTCGTCTTCCGCATAATCTCCCCATTTGTCCCTCGGCAGTTCCCTCTTCCCCTCATATTCGTCGCTCGTCTCTTGGTCCACACCCCCGTTTCCGGTGCCACTCGGTCCTTCCTCGGCGTCCGTTGGCTGGGCAAAATAGTCCTGGAACACCCTCGTCGGTGTGGCTTCCAATTCCTCCGGCGCAATATACGATGTCAGACTAGGGCTTGCAGGCGCACTACCCGACATTCTCTTACCACTCGATGGGCCAGCCCCGGGCGAAGATAGGGCAATAGCCTGAGGAGATGGCATGGTCGACGATGGCATGGGTGGGCGACGGGGGATCAGTGGGTAGGGGAGTGGTGGGCCCGTGGTAGGGAGCGTGGAAGAGGGTGTAGTGGATGGGAAGAAGGACTCTTGGCTTTGCGAACCAGGAGATCCGAGGTTGAGCTTGGGTGTGGACGGGAGGGATGATGGTCGGAATGGAACGGTGTCGTTGGGAATAGCTCGACGACCGAACGTAGATGTGGGAGGGATTGAAATTGGAGAAGAAGACCGGACACTCGGGTCATGGGGCGGTGTGTCTGGGGATGACATGGACGATAATTCGTTCCATGTCCGAGACTCCGCAGGAAGCGTGGCGGTGAAGGTAAACTTCGTTTCCTCGGGGTTGATCGAGAGTGAGGAATTATCAGTGAGGGCTGCAGTCTCCCGTCGCTTCATAGCCTCCTCGTGGACCTCTCTCAAGGTCGAATTCGAGCTAGAGTAGATGGGGGAAGGGGTTGTTTCGGGTTTCAGATCCTCCTCATCGGAGTCTGAACTCGACTCTATACGGCTCAACCTCCTCCTGAACCTCACTGAGTGGTTAGGACTGCCTTGCTCATCTAGGTCGTCATCTGTCTCCTTTACCCTGTCAAGATTTCCGTTGATCCGAGGCACTTTCCTCGGGACCACTCGTCTGTGGATGGCTCTTCTTTGATGTGGTTCCCGGATGAAAGCAGGATGAGGAACGGGATCCATGGGAGGCGGCGGGGTTTCGGGTCGGAGGGCGACCGGAGGGGGAGCTGGCCCGTCGGCCTGAGGTTCGCGTGGTTGGCCAGCGTTAGGTTCGGGTAGGGGATCGTCGACATGTGGCGGAACATCAACTTCCTCAAACACTCCGGGCCGGGCATTCTGTGACACCCATTCGCGCAAAAGAAACACTGCGACGAATGTTAAAACAATTAGCGAAGCGATGATCTGGCCAAGGAAGATGTCCGCGGCGAGGGATTTCCAGACAGGGTGGGAGCTTATGACAGAGATCAGGCTTGTGTTGGGGTCACTGAGGTTTGAGAGTGTCACATTGAATACAGGGCTGGGTTCCTCCCTGTCGTGAGGTACGGGAGGCCGCGGAATATCGGCTATCCAGAAAGCGCTGCGGTATGTCAGCGGCGTAGAAAAAAGAACGGGTTGTGGGGGCACGCACGCAACATCTCCAACAGCGAAGTATGCCCTCCACGTCCACAAGGTGATCCAGGGTAGTACGGCCAACCAGATGGACGCGACCAGGATTGCGCGGATGGTGAACACCACGACGGAGAAAAACTGCTGAACGAGCTTGCGAAGCACGAGCAGGAAGGGGAGTCGTTTTGGCATATCAGTTGCGTAGACTGGAACACCCGTCCATCAGCACGTTGCTTTCAGTGATCGGGGGCGGGAAGTGTGCCACGAACCCTTGGTAAACGAGTAGGGATGTTTGCAAACATCGCAGTGTTGTTTCTTGCTATGAGTCAACCATGTCGTCAAACTGTGTCCAGCGCGTATAAGCGACTGGAATGGGTGTTGGCGGAAACCAAAGATGAGTTGAGACACACCAATCTTGATGGATATACCGAATGGTTCCGGAACACTTGCAGGGGTGAAAGAGAGGCTGATCTGGTTCCGCTGGGGCACTACATATACGGCATGTGTCTGGTGGAAATGCCAGTCAATATCTCTCCCACGAGGAGGCTGGAAACCGAAGGATGAGCCACCGCTGACCTTGCTCTTCTTGCATCTCAACCAGCGACGGATACCGGGGAGGGTCGGCAGCTCGGTGCGTGCTGCTAAGTGATAGAGAAAGCCAGGAGGAAAGGAAAACCCGGGCCCGTTGCGTTAATCTTGAGGGCGGGAAATGGGAACACGAAGAGGACGTGAGCGAGTGTCTCGTCACGCGTCACGTATACGGTCTCCCTCTCAGTCAGCGACCATGGCCGCCCCGAACTTTGAAGAGGCTGCGGCGATTGCCACAGAATTCATCTCGAGTGCGTCTTGGGCTCAGAGTTGGCTCCTCTCAGGCTGACTGATACAGACTGTTTGCAGGTCTCGACAACCTCCCCAGCGAGATCTCGTTCTTGTTGACCGAAATACAACACATCGACGTCCGGTCTCAAGGTGCGTTACAAACAGGCCCCCGCCACGGACCCACCTGACAACTCCTCTCAGAACTACAGCAAGAAGCTGGCAAAGAAATCTCGCGGCACATCCGTCATTCCGGCCGATCGACTCCCGGCGCGCTACCCAATACGAAGGAAACGACCGTTCACGAGACCCTCAAGGAACACTACTCGCAGATCGAACAGTTGGCCGATGAGAAGCTCGTTTTGGCGCAAAGGGTTATCGATCTTATTTCAAGAGCGCGCGCCAGGCTGGACCATGACCTATCGCGGGTACTTCTTCAACAGGGCGAAGATCCCAACGTCGCCCCTACTTCGGCTGCCCCTACTATATCCGTTCCGCGGCGCCACGTTGTACAGGAGGTTAAGGAGGTTCTGAGAACGCCCCGGGAGACCACACCTGTAGTTTCCGTGATCCCCGCTCCCGCTCAGATTGCTGGAAATAAAAGTAAAGTATTCCCCAAACCATCCTTGTACCCGCATCAACGTCGCACACAGGGAGACGAGCTGCTGGAGGCACCACAACCGGTTCCACCGGCTATGGTAGTCCCGCACCTTCTACAGGATACACCGGAACCGGAATCCAGCGTTCCACTCGCCTCGCTGCTTCGGATTATAACCAGAGCGCCCGACCATCTCCTATGCCCCGTCGGCAAACGCCTTCGGCGGAAGCCGACGAAGATGGCGAGGGTGAAGAGGACGACGGCAACGATGAAGACAAAAATTTGTATTGTTTCTGTCAGAAGCTCTCGTATGGAACGGTGGGTATTGGATGTTCTCAATACAAATGCCCCTGGCTTACGATTAGCCGCCCCCAGATGGTCGGTTGCGACGACGAAGAATGCCTCTACCAATGGGTAATGTTCTTTCTGGTTCCTCTGCCTCCTCAGCCGTATCAAACTTGATTTCTAGTTCCATGTGGGGTGTGTTGGTCTCAAAGACCCCCCAGAGGGCGGTTGGTACTGTCCTGAGTGTACTACCCGACGTGGTCAGAAACATGCAGGAGGGGCGTCAAGGAAAGGAAGGAAGAAGAACCTCGGTCACTAGTGTCTCGTTTAGGTTACTTTGTTGTACCCGCATGCTAATCCGTGTTATTCGTATCATCGGTTCCAAAATATGCAAACACCGGTGGACGTCGAGTGGTATTTCGGCGCACTACAGCGTAGGAAGTAAACGTTCACGAGGGTGAACAGCAGGGGTAGGGCCTGACCAGGACTACACACAAAAGGGACCCGAGATCCACGGGATGCCAGTCGTAGAACCAGGCGACGGGGAGTTTCTCACCAGGCTGACGACTACCGGCCAAAAAATGGATCAAAAACCGTTGGCATGGCACATGTATCCCTGCTATCCAAAAATTTCATAGCCTAAGCGGTCTCTTTGACCATGGGGGTGCTCAAAACTAGTCCAATAGGAAGCAGGACCAGTTTAGATGAGTGAGGACGAGTCATGTAAACGCACCAAAGATCTACTCTCCTCCTCTTTGGAATACCCTGCAACGCGGCAAACTCCTGTCCCACTCAAGGGGAGATGTGTTTCTGATTACGATTGTCCACCCCTCCGCGATTCTTCCAGCGATTACGGCACCGCTGTGTGAGAGATGCCTCCAAGCGCGAGTGGTTTGGTGTGACCAGATACGCTAGGGTTGGCGTCGTGCACACCAATCAGCTCGGGTAGGGAGCGAAGGTCGGACAGAAGGGAATGCGGCCCCATGCGTGCGCAGATACCCTAGGGTGGACGCGCAATGTTTTGGTCTCTTCGAGTTTCTTCCCTCTCTCCAGGAGCCGGGCACCTCCGTATTGACCTTTTTCCGAGGAACCACCGGTCGTCATGAGACGGTGGCGGTAGTAGCAACAACAAGACCGGTTGCGTCCTTATACCACTACCGCCAGGACTCCCATGTATCGACTCATTCAGCCGTTCCCAGACTCGTGGACCTAAGCATAACACGGACCACCCAAAGGGTAGGACTGGAGAAGGGCGAACCGTCCCGTACGATTGTTTGTGTGCTGGTTCCGTCCTTCCACCAGTTTCCCCGACGGGGTTTCCAGCGTGCGTAGCCGTTGTTCATCGGAAGCCGTAAGGTGTGTCCGCATGTGAAGCAAAGGTCAGGGTCAATGGAAGCTCAACGTTCAAGGGGGGGCACCCACTTATCCTACCGCGGTCCCGGGCCATGAGCGAAGGGGAGGGTGCCCTCGCGCCGACCAGGTATCTGGTTATTGGCGAGGGTACAGTGGCCCCCTCTTCTAACACTCCGACCTTCGCGGCTCATTGAACATGCGTTCTGAACACATGATGGATTGAAGGTCAGCACGCAGCCGGTCTTAGGGAGTTTCCCTTACGACATCCTCCCTGCCTCTATTCGGGTTAGGCGGTGGCGAATGATGAAGGTATCTGCTCTCGCAGAGGCTTACGATAGGGATACCGGCGATGCAAGGCCTGGTTTCTTCGGGGCAGCCTCTCTGCACCAAGAGTTTGATCGCAGTCTTGTCGTCACTGATGGATCTCGAGGTCAGGGCGGAAGAAAACGAAACTCTAACCTTGACTTGCCTCGCTGGCGCTAGATGGCCGTCGGTTGCCGTCGGTTGTACCGGGCGACCTGTCGATCATTGCACGCACGACGAAGTGCAGGTCATCCGGCGAGGCACCTGCCTTTCTTTTCCTCCTTCGCTCCCTTTCCCAGCGAGACGGTTCTGCAACGGCAACGTCAACGACACCCAGCGATGCTGAAAACCGCCATTTTTTTGTCGCTCCTCGTTGGGGTCACGTTGTGCAAACCGGTTCAAAAGCGCTGGGACGACCTCAAAGTCAAACACGCGTGGGCCGAAGGCGTTCCGGAGGGATGGGAGACAATTGGTCCAGCACCCTCGGACTACAGGCTCACCGTGAGGATTGGGTTGAAGCAGGACAAGATTGACGATCTTATTACCCACTTGTATGCGGTCAGTGATCCCAACAACAACCGGTAAGTGGCCGCCTTGGTGAAACGGCGTGAATCAACTTAACTTTGGCCACCTCAGGTATGGGCAACACCTGACCAAAGGACAAGTCGACACTCTCTCCACCCCTCACCCAGACTCGACCAGCCTCGTGGATGATTGGCTTTCGCATCATGACCTCCTTCACGACCCCGAATGCCAACTAGCCCGCTCGTCCCCTGGAGATTGGGTTTCCCTCTCCATCCCTGTCAGCCAACTAGAACAGATGCTCGGGACGAAGTACCACATCTACAAACATTCTGCTACCGAGGCCACTCTCATCCGGACAACCAGCTACAGTTTACCGAGTGTCCTCCACGATCACGTAACCGTCGTCACCCCTTCAACCTATTTCGGCCGCCCAAAGCCACAAGACAAGACTTCATTCGTTATTAGTGTCGGAGAAGACGTTGCCGAACCTGCTGACGACCCCGTGAACCTTGCCACGACGGCCGACCGTCCTAACGCCGCGGTCAACCCGGCGTGTACCCATCAGATCACCCCTTCGTGCCTCAACGCGTTGTATAACATATCCTACACGCCTGTTTCGACCAAGAACAACTCATTGGGTGTTGCGGGATACTTGGACCAGTTCGCCAACCACGCTGACCTCCAGGTAGGGGTGGCGACCAGTCGGAGCTTTTTCTGGCTTGCTCACCTTGTCACTAGGCGTTTTTCACGAGGTTTAGACCGGATGCGATTGGCGGAGATTTTAACATTGTCCAAGTAGCCAATGGCGGCGACAACCAAAGCGACCCGGGCGTTGAGGTGAAGTTTGGCTTGAAGACATTTCCCACCTGGGCTGACGGTTCCATAGGCAAATCTAGACATACAGTACACCGTCGGTTTGACATACCCCACCCCCAATACCTACTACAGGTAAGAACATCCATAGTTTCTCCTCAACGCGTTCCTTAACCTTCGACCCTGTAGCGTTGGTGGTTCTCCACCTTTCAACCCGGACGAGAGCACACCCACGAACACCAATGAGCCGTACCTCGATTTCCTCGATTTCATTCTTGACCAAGGGTCTATCCCTCAAACTATCACCACTTCCTATGGGGACAATGAGCAGACCGTTCCGGAAGACTACGCCATTGCTGTCTGCAACGACTTCGCGAAACTGGGCGCGAGGGGATCGAGCGTGCTATTTAGTTCGGGAGACTTCGGTGTCGGTGATGGTAGTTGTTTGAGCAACGATGGAAAAAACAGGACCGAATTCCAACCTATTTTCCCTGCATCTTGTACGTACTTTTCTCCCCAGCGCCTCCAGGGTCACTCATTATAACAAACTTAGGCCCTTACGTGACATCTGTTGGGGGGACCAACGGAACTGCTCCCGAGCGAGCGATATTCTTCTCTGGGGGAGGTTTCTCGAACTACTTTGGTGCACCGCCCTACCAAACTGAGGCGGTTAAAACTTTCTTGGATACACTCGGGAATAAGACGAACGCTGGACTTTTCAAGTGAGTTTTACCAGGTGAAACTTTTTGACTATGCTGACACATTGCTCCGCAGTCCTTCTGGTCGAGGATTCCCAGATGTCGCCGCTCAAGGGACAAACTTCCAAGTCGTGGTAGGTGGTAAGATCACCTCCGTCGGAGGTACCAGCGCCAGTGCACCGGTATGTCCCACCCAGGCCTGGCCTCGCCCTATATTCGCCGGTTCTGATGTTTCCGATCAGACTTTCGCCTCCGTGGTCTCGCTCTTGAATGATGCCCGGATAGCTGCAGGGATTTCCCCTCTCGGATTCCTCAACCCATGGTTGTATACTACAGGGTTCAACGGCTTGAACGATATCGTCGGCGGGAACAATCCTGGGTGTGGTACGGCTGGATTCACGGCGGTCAAGGGTTGGGACCCTGTTACTGGTTTGGGCACACCGAACTTTGGATTACTCAAAGATATCGCTTTGGACGGCACGACAGTATGATGTTAGGGACTGGGCCACTCGCTGGTTGATGGGCTCGGTACGAACGTTTTTCTTGGATATGAGTTGTAGCGACAACTTTTCTCTTTTCGAGCCTCGTCACCCCCTTCGTATTGTATGTAGAACCTGGGACGACTCCCGTCTCCTGGTAATCCCACAATCCTAAACTTTTAAACTTCTGTCCAGATCAGACTTAGCTATCCTCCCCAACCGGCACCATCTCCGACAAGAACTATGAGGTCGATCGATCTTGGACGATCCGTCGGCCTTCACGATCTCCCATAATAGCGCTACATGCCAAGCAGGCGGTCGTCAGTGGAACACGTAGGAGACTAACGATCTACCATCCTTCTCCTTCCCAGCACCCCCACCGCATGGTAGACAGTCCGGCAGTCTACTCTAAACTGCAGCCTGAGCATCACGGGGCCCTTGGGATGGTGTCTCCTATATCAGCGCGTGGCAAAAAGTCCATTCTTCCGTCACCCTTTGAGCCCTAAGTTCGCCTCCGTGCGACCACGGGTGAATGTCAGCAAGGGAGTCGTTCAATCTTCGTTCCTCTCGCCGTGTGTGCCTGGGTTCTTCAGTGGGCCTGCGGTTTGTTTCAGCGACTCCAATTCAAGCTGCCCACGCCTCATACCAACGCTAATAGATTTTTGCTTGGAAAGTTATTAAGTATCTTCCCAGCTGGCACCTACCTTGACGAGACACTCCATAACAAGACAAACTGAATAACAGAAAGCGAGATGACGGAAAGTGAGAGTACTGGATTACAAGCGTTAGTGAATATCGTAACGATGGAGCGTTATGGCCCCAATGTCCGAACGAAGGATAAAGTGTGCGCCGATGTTCTAAGCAGAGGTTGAGGCTGGACGAAACGAGGTGGATAGCGCGTCATCAGCAAAACCCGCGACAGGGAGGTAAGTACTAGTCACACCAACACCTGCACCTGTGTTGTTGTTTCGTGACGTTGGGTTAGAAATATGTCGAACACACGCAGTCGAGCCCACTCACCTGATCCCCGCGACCGTGAAGGCCTTGCGATTTTAAATGATTCCCCGGGTGGCAGCACCTTGAACATTCGCGTCCAGTGCACTGGCTGTTAGTGTTTGCTCAGGCAGGCGGAAAGTCTCACGCGCCAAATAACCAGCCTTTCCCCCTCCCTACTTTTTGCGCTCAGGAGAGGATCCAAGCTTTACACTGTCACAGCTTGTATTTCCCGGAATGAGCGTATCACCCCAGCTCGCAGAAAAGGTCAAGGCGCCATTGCTACGACAGGGCACACTCCCCACAACGCCTACCGGCCGGCCGCCTGTTCTCCGCAGGGAACTTGACATCGGTTTTCAGGGTTTGTACCACTCTCCCAGGAGCCGACGGCTGCTCATGATCTTGATTTCGTGCGTTTTCGAAGATGTGAAAGGGAAGAGTTTCTGGTCCCTGTCTCGGAGGATCCGGAATAGGGGACCTCCCGCACCTAACATTTCGACTTCAAGGACCGTAAGTAAGTATTTTCGACTCTGGGTATCGGGATAAACGCTCACTGTTGAAACCCCAACGACTTGAAGAGAGTGAGCCCAGTGGGATCAGGGGGTTGTGCCAATTCAAGCACCTCGGCTGCAACAATTTCAAATTCTTTGCTGGCAAGAAGGGTGGCGCGTCGCGTGTGGTGGGCAAGGATAAATGGGATGCCTCACAGAGCCTCACAGGGGTTGTTACGTTTGGCAACCTCAAGGCTGTCTTGAGAACCACCCTCACGGCTTATGCCAATCGCAAGGTTTTCTTGTCGTCCTCCCCCCCATTGAGTGCTTCCCTCTGACACTCGTGGCCACAGGAATCGACCACCATCCTCAACATGGTCGAGGCAATGGTCTCACAGGTAACCGCACTGGAAGTGCGTTTCACGGCCGTTTCGGGCGACCCGGAGGAGGAGAAACGCCGGAAGGGGCTGTTGAGGTATTCCGCCGTTAGTCATTTCAACTTTGTGCTAAATCCCCCCCAGTGAAATCGAAAAACTCGAGCCATTGTTGCGGTCGCTGTGCGAGACAATTGCGCCCCCCCACCTTTCTAATCGCATCCAAGATGTCGCAGGTCTCCTCGATGATCTACAAGAAGTTCCCATTACCTATCAGGTTTGTTCGCTGCCCGATTTCCTTTCCATACTCACGAAGAAACCAGATAGTTCAGCAATCGGTAACTTACCATCGACGCTACAAACTAATAGTGAGTAAACACCACTTTAATCCTCGAAAAAGAACCGACAGACCTTCCTCGACAGGATCCAGGTTAGGTGATTTCCGTTTTCGGTGTTAGGTGTCTGATAATAGTCTTAGCCGAACAACCGGTGCTGAATATTATCCGCCATGCACACGGAGCCGGGTTCCTCCACGGTGGCCGCAGGGGTTGTCTGAAGGGAACACGCGAAGCCATTATAGGAGAGGTTGACCTCTGGACAAGGGCCTTCGACAAATCTCCAGTTTTCTGGTTGAATGGCCTTGCCGGAACGGGGAAGAGTGCCATCGCACAATCCGTCGCGGAGACGACATTCGCGGGCGGACAACTAGGGGCTTCTTTCTTTTGTTCAAGATATTTCAAAGACCTCAGCGACCTCCGGCTCATCTTCCCTACGCTTGCCTTCCAGCTAGCACACGCCTACCCCGCATTTCGGT
>Ga0307516_10007214_pt1 | contig 12816 bp, 18 predicted proteins | sample 19_EM_MG_FD_203310 | JGI IMG/M metagenome (GOLD analysis project Ga0307516, IMG submission 203310) | Populus trichocarpa ectomycorrhiza microbial communities from riparian zone in the Pacific Northwest, United States - 19_EM | ecosystem: Host-associated > Plants > Roots > Unclassified | place... | reverse complement strand
GGGGGGGGGGGGGGCCCCCCCGCTCGCCGCCCTCGGTCCCGCTCTGCCGATGGCATGAAGGAGGGGGTGCATACGAACAACGGGGGTTCCGCACCGCCGTCCGACTCGCCCTCGGCACCCAGCGCCTCCGCCTCTGCCTCACACTCCTCATGCCGCTCCCGGCGCTCCCGGAGCTCCCATTCTGACACCTTACTTCCGGCGGCACTCTCTTCCAGAGGTGGCACTAGCCTTCCCACGTCCGTAGAAGAGAGGAAGTCCAGCATCGCCTGCCCACATCTCTCATCGGCAAGTAGATCCCGGATCTTCCACCGGCTCTTCCACCTCCTTGTCTCCTTCTGCACTTCGGCCGACAGAACCTTCTGCTGCATCCTCTATTCCGGACACACCTTGGAGAGGTGGTCTCGCGTCTCCGAGGGTCACTGGCACCACCAGCACTGGGCAGTGAGGCGCACGTTAGCCGAGCGCAGGTACTGTCCGGTACGGACGTGTCCTGTCATAAGCTGGTAGTACCTTGAGGCGAGCCTTTTGGTGATCTCCGCCATCGTGCCGTCCGGCATGTGGCTATACGGCCTCTTCTATATCTTTCTGGGCCGCAATCTTTACCCACTCGACGGCCATTTCGTTGCCAGCGATTCCTTTTTGGGCCGGGCACCCCCGGATCTCGATGACGATGCCGGGCCGGGCCAGCCGCAGTGCAGCGATGTGCTTCCTGGCCTGTAGCGGGTACTGCTAGCCTGAGCCCGGCTGCTCCGAAGCCATCTGTCTGATGGCGGCTTGGGCGTCCGTGAAGATTGTGATCATCTCCAGCGTGGTCTGTCTTCTCGCCGGTGGTTCCAGCGCCCTAGCGAGAGCGGCGCACTCTGCGTCGTAGGCCTCCTGGTTGGAGCTCATGTGGGTTTTGATGCCCACCCAGTCTGGCCCGTCCTCCACACCACCGAGTAGCTAGCAGCGCCATCGTCCAGCCGTAATCCGTCCGTTAACATGGTGAGTCCCGGCCTCCCTCTCTCTGCCTCAGCCTTGGCCTCGGCATCCTCCTCTGGTAGCAGATGCGCGTCGAGGGTTTCCGGCTCCTCTAGCATCACTGTTCTCTCTGTCCTTCCTGCGTAGGCGAGTGCGTTCGTAAGCCTCCGGCCAATCGCAGTCGGGGCACCGACGATTTCCCGCGCCTGATGCCCCTGTGGCAGGCTCAGTAGCCGGAACCCAAACCTCTGCTGCCTGTTCTCCATGTTGCCGCCCTGAGCTTAGACTCCATTGAGAGCGGCCCCAGGTTGGTTGTCCGGAAGCATACCATTGTAGCCCTTGCCTCCTGGTTGACCAGCAGTGGCAATTCGTTTGCCTGGCCAATGGTGCCCCGGATGAAGTCTCCTCTCCACCACAGCTCTTATCCGAACATGGCGAAAGACTGAATGCATGCCGTCATGACCTTTGTGCGGTTGGCCGGCGACAGACCCATATGCCCTGTTAACCGACACAGCCTTGCCATCGCCTTCTTAACCTCCTTCAGCCGCGTGGCATGGCTGTCCTTGAGTGTAAGCTGGGAATCAAGCCAGACTCCGAGCTGACCGCGACGCCTCCTTGTTGAAGGGGACGGTATTGGCCCCAACTGCCACTGTTGCCGTCGCGGGTGTTTTGCTGCTCCGGAAGATCGCGGCTTCGGTTTTCCCCTGGTCGAAGGACACTCCGTTGTTTGCTGCTCAACCAATAGACGCTGATGCCGCTTCAGATAGCTTCGCAGTCCATGGCGACTGGTGGTCGTGATCGAAATGGCTGGGAATCGTTTGCGCACCGTCCCAATAAAAGCGAAACACCAAGTCACAGACTCTTCGACACATCAATATCGACGTCGATTGGAATCCCAGTCTGAAGATACCCGGTATCGATGGGAGAAACCAAGGTTCATTCGCAGTGGACGCTCAACTTCACCTTATTTGTCCGAATAATGGGCTTTCAGAGATGACTGACCAGAGACGGCGTCCGGAGATGACATACCGGAGACGACACGTCCAGAGATGACAGGTGCCCATGTCTTCGAGCACCGGCTCGGGAGAGAGTCTTCCGTCCTTTCCCCCTGGCGAGTTCCTCAGACCTGTTGTATATAGAGAGAAAGTTCCACCTTCGATGTTGTATCAATCAATAAATTCACACCGAAATACCGGATGCCGAAAAGCCACAGGCCGGATGGCACGGTAGCTGGGAGCACCAAGAGGCTTGCCTCGCGGGTGGACCAGGTGAAGACGCGGCACAGCCTTTCCGGGCTGTACCTCCACTTGACGAAGAACCAGGCCACCCCCCAGTGTTGGTGCCGGTACCCGAACCAGACTCGGGAGCACCTCATCAAGATGTGTCCGGAGTGGTAGGCCCAGTGTAAGATCCTGTGGGCCGAGGTGCAAGAGGTGACTGGGAGGTGGAAGGACCGGTGGAAGATCCGGAACCTCCTGGCGGATGAAGGTGCGGTGCGGGCGCTACTGGACCTCCTCTCCAGTACGGATGGAGGAAAGTGGGTGCCAGTCAAGAATGATGAAGTGAGCGCCGCGACGGATGCGGAGCTGCCGGCTTGGGAGCAGACGGCGGATGCCGGGGAGCTGGGCGCCGGGGAGGCGCGGGCATTGTTTCTTCCCACGCCGTACTTCATGGGATCTGCAGGAGAGAAGTAGCTGGAGGTTTGCGCTCCGCTTGGTTTCTTTCCTTTTTTGTCTGTCACGGCCGCTCAGCTTCTTTTCCCTTGTCCTTTCCTTAGTTCGTATTAGTGGGCAGAGGGAGTGGACGACAGCGAGGTGGCGGCCAAGCTCGCAGCAGCTGCGGCAGCTTCACTGAGGTGGGCGGCCAACAATGGGGTGGACTTCGACCACGGCAAGACGGAGGCGGTGATGTTCCACAGGAAGAAGACGGCTCCCACGGCAACAGTCAAGGTGGGCACCAGCTCCGTCCCATTCAACTAGGAGGCAACCCGGTGGCTTGGAGTATGGCTCGACTCGCAGCTCACACTCAAGGAGCACCATGCCATCCGTGCAAAAGAAGGAAGCAGGGCAATGACAAGGCTCCTGCGCCTTACGGGGCAGATGGGACTGTCGCCCGCCAACTGCAGAAAGGTCATGACTACATGCGTCCAGTCAGTCGCCATGTTTGGTTCAGAGCTGTGGTGGAAAGGAGATCATGTCCGGGGAACCATGGGTCAGGCGGACGAGCTGCAATTGCTAGTCAACCAGGAGGCACGGGCGACGACGGGATGCTTCCGAACCACCAACCTGGGAGCCCTGTCGATGGAATCTGGCCTCAGGGCAGTGACGACGCAGATGGAGAACAGGCAGCGACGATTTGGGTTACGACTCCTAAGTCTACCAGAAGGCGACCAGGCCCGGGAAGTGGTCGGAGCCCGAACAGCGATCGGACGGAGGCTCACGAACGCCTTGGCACATAGGGGGCCAACAGAGAGCACAGTACTACTTGAGGAGCCGGAGGCCCTCGACGCAGAGCTGCTACAAGAGGAGGAAGCCGAGGCGAAGGTGGAGGCGGAGAAGGTTCGGCCCGGCCTCACCATGTTCACAGATGGATCGCGACTGGACGACGGAGCGGTCGGGTATGCAGTGGTGTGGAAGAACCCGCACGGCCTTTCCTGGAAGGGCATCAAAACACACATGGGCTTTAACCAGGAAGCTTACGATGCTGAATGCGCTGCCCTGGCCCGCGCGCTGGAGGAGGCAGCCAGGAGGAACACAACCCCGGAGCGGATCACGATCTTTTCCGACGCACAGGCTGCCATCAAACGGATGGCATCAGACGAGCCGGGCCCTGGCCAGAAGTACGCACTGCAGGCAAGGAAGTACATCGCTGCGCTGCGGAAGGCAAGGCCGGGCATCACCATCGAGATCCGCTGGTGCCCCGCCCACAAAGGTGTCGCTGGCAACGAGAAAGCCGACGAGTGGGCCAAGGCAGCAGCGGAGCAGCCAGGCAACCACAGGCCCATCCCGCGATCTCTTGCCAACCTCAAGCGGGAAATATCGGAGAAGAAGTGGGTGGAGGCACGCCAATGGGAAGGGGGCCGAACCTCCAAGAAGAAATACCGGCTGCCTGAGAGCCAACGGCCTGATGGCACCGCAGCAGGAAACACCAAGAGGCTCGCCTCTCAGTTCTACCAGCTCAAGGCGGGGCACTGCCTGACCGGGCAATACCTCAACTGGACAAAGAGCCGCCCCACCCCACAGTGCTGGTGGTGCCGGTACCGAACGCAGACCCGGGACCACCTCTTCAAAGAGTGCCCGGAATGGAAGTCGCAGCAGAAGATCCTGTGGGCGAAGGTGAAGAAGGAGACGGGGAGGTGGAAGGACCGGTGGAAGGTGCGGGACCTGCTGGCGGATGGGAGGTGTGTGCGGGCGGTGCTGGACTTCCTCTCCATCACGGACGTGGGAAAGCGGGTGCCAGTGGAGGAGGAGGACGCGGTTAGTGCGGTGTCGGAGCTGGAGGTGCGGGAGTTCTTGGAGGAGTCGGGAGCGGGGGCCGAGGAGGAGGGCACAGGGGGAACACCGCTGTTCCTGCCCGCGCCTGACTTCATGGCAACCGCAGAAGTGGAATAGGGGGCGGGCGAAACGCTTCCTTGGGTCTTTCTTTCTTTTGCCATTTCCTTGGTGCGCTTCACGTCTTCACGGGACAGGCCTGGGCGGAGGGCAAAGGGGTGCTAGCATCGTGCCGCCACTGCGCGGACAGCGGACAGGAACCGGACTGTAAATAATCTCGTCATGATCTCCATAGGTCGCACACGAGTACTGAATAAACAAAAAAAAATAAAAAATCCTTGGTTCGTATCACATCTTGGGATCCGCCAGGGCGGAGGGCAAAGGGGAGCTTGCAACGTGGAGCCACCGCGCAGACAGTGGATGGGAGAAACGGATAAAATGTTCGAAGCCATAGTCTAGATAGGATGGATACTAGTACGAATAAACAAAAAAAGTTGGAAACAAGCGAGAAAAGGCATATGGGGTTGAGAAAAGTGGAGAGAAGAAGGAACCAAAGGAGTGTACCTGGTGGAAGACACGAAAATTCGACGCCAAAAAATACAGTCAAGATCCTGACATCCGCGAAACCGTCATGGTCTACAGGCAGCGTACCTCCTCATCTTTGTACATCTCTTAGCCCAAGAAGTCCCGGTCGTTGAGCCCGACAAGTAGGGATGACACCGTGGCGTCGTTCTCACTTGTGGATTACTCATCGGATTCCCGGTTGGCCCGCCTTACTGCTTGCTCGTCTGCTCCCTCCTTGGATAGCCGGTTGACTGCCCCGCGGTTCCTTCATTGCCTCTCTCGTCGTATAGTCACTTGGCTTGTTCTCTGGATTGTACGGCGATAAATTGGATGGCCCGCTCGACGGTTTACTCATCGGCACGCTCTTTTAATGGCCGGTTGGATGGCTCCCTAGATTCCGCCGTGGATTCCTGATTGGATTTCTCGCTGGATTTCTCGTCGGATTACTGCCCGGTTTCCCGGTTCGATTGCGCGACGGTTTGCGCGGTGGTTTGCTCGTCGAATCACTCCTCGAATATCTGTTTGGATTGCCTCTGATAGCTGTGTGTCACTGCTCGTCTGATCACTGCTCGGATATCTCGCCAATTTTCTCGTTGGATTCCTCCTTGCATGCCTCGCAGATTTGATCATCCAACTGCTCCAATACGGTCGCGTAATACTTTGGCTTTACCGACTCTATGTTCTATATCAAATGTCCGGGCTAGTCCCTCCTTCCATGTACTTATCTCGGTCGTCGAACTGCTTTCTGTCCTGGCCCAAGGTTGCAGATGGAGAGGACTGACTATTACCGGCGCTACATGAACCACAGTGTTGGTTGGGAACCAAATTGGTTACGGCAGCCAGCTGCAGCAGGATGAATGCGGGCGTAGAGTACGCAAGGATATGGGCACTGTGTAACGTGGTGGCTTTCCCGTTATAAGAGCCGTCTCCTGCTGTATTTCCCTTCCCTTTCTCAAACCACAACCCTCCCTCTCTCTCTAGCCGCCACTCGCCCTTTCCTTTCTTTACTGCACCCAATCACTCCTCTTGCAATACTCACGCGATGGATGATCAGCAGAACACGCACCCACAATGCTCACCGCCGGTCACCCGCCCACCTCCGGCGCACATCGGGCATGGAGCCGCCGCCATCCCCTATGGCGCTAGACCTCCACCCGGCGTCTTGACTCATGACGATGAATAACGGGATCCTAACCAGACAGCCAGAGCGATGCCCCACCAGCCGCAGACAGCCGCCGCTTCACCCACCGCCACGGCCCCGGTCGCTGGCGGCTTCATCTTCGCAAGATTTCGTCACCAACTGCACTTCATCCCGCTGTCGGTACTGCCGCGCGATTACGAGGTTACTATGTTGGCTCTAGCTTCATCTTCACTCACTGACTACCTTCTCGTGGGCTGCCGACAGTTTTCTTCGACAACTGTTTGGGCTCCAGCCATTCGCCGGCGGTACCATCACTGTCGATAGAGTTACCATTTCGAAGGAAATGTGGGGAGTGTGCTTCCCACTGCTTGGCGGAAAGACGGTTGCCATTCGTGGCACAGCGGAATCCCGTATGCGGCATGCACTCCGAGTTATGCAAGAGTTCGTCTGTGCCTGCTGGGAGCGTCTTGGAGGCGGTCCCGGTGTGCTTGTGGCGGTTATGGCTCTCATCCTTTCCCGCTGCATCATTGAGATGGGCAAGTTACTCTCTACGACAGTGTAAGTTCACTGCAGAAAGAAGAAGCTTCTTGGATACTGCTGACGAAACGACCGTTCCGTCGTAGGATTGTTTCGAAATATGACCTCGACGGCTCGACTGCCAATTTCGCAGTTATCGCCGCCGCCCTCAAGGGGCCAGTCGTAAATAGCATCGCGGATGCATCTGCCAACATTTCGGGGGCATTTGCGAAAAATATTAAGCAGGTATCAGACACAATGTTGGAGGCAATCATCAACGCCATCAAGGAGGCTGCAGGTACTATATCCTGTGCAAACGTGCGCTCCAATTCGATCGTGACTGGTTTTAATTTGTTAGCGACAGCTGTTAGAGAAGCCGAGCCAATCACCGAAGCGGGCATGACGGCCGTACTGAGTGCTCTACCACAGGTTACTGGGGAAGTCTGCGAGCATGTCAGCGGGGCCACTCTGCGCCACGATTCTAGATGCTCGTTATTCTCTTCAGCGGGGACGGGTTTCTCAGCATAACTGGAGAATCGGGGAAGGGAATTAGCAGAGAAAGGATGGATTTGATGGTGTTTTTCACTCGTTTCCGAGGAGTTTGGTGGATCGGACTGCTATGAGGATTTATTGAGGGTCTCACCCGGTTGCCTCGTAGTGTTTCCATATCCAGTGACCCAGTAAGAAGTGAACGACGAGGAGTGCCACATAACTCAGGATACCTTGAACGGCGCCAGGCATATTAACTTCCACAACCACAACTGTCAGAATAATGGGCGTCCGGAGATGACTGACTGGAGACAGCTTCCACAGATGACGGACTGCAGGCATACATCCGGAGATGACAGCTGCCCGAGACTCCGTGCATCAGCTCGGGAGAGAGTCTTCCGTCCTTCCCCCCTGGCGAGTCCCTCAGGCCCGTTGTATATAGAGAGAATGTTCCTCCTTCGAAGTGTATCAATCAATCAATTCACTATCTTCGTCTCTATCGATCCCTATATTCCAACAACAACGATGCCAGGTACTTCAATCGTAGTAGGCCTGTCGTTCGCAATACATTTAGTTATCCATTAGCACAACAGCGGTGCGTCCTGACCCTGCCAGATTAGAGACACCACTGCACCACCATACCTAAGGTAACTGCCACCAAACAATAAGTATGTCACCTCCGAACTCCTCCACTACCATCATAATATACCTGACTGAAGGCTGGACCTTCACGCAAACAATAGCTACGAAAACACCTACAAGCAAGTAGAAATCCTGCGGGCCGGGGCCAACGAACTCTAGATATTCCTGACAACAACTAACACTGACGACGGCTGTGGCAACCCGCCCACAGCACCCTGGCCACCACTGTTTGTGCCATAAGACGGCCGCGTACCGAAGATCCGGCCTTTCAGCAGCGGACTACTCGCTACGACGGTTACTGCAATGTTCACCGACAGATGAAGAGCAACAACTTTTACCCGCGCCTCGCCGAAGGATTCCGCTGGCGGGGCCCGAGACGCAGCAACGTACAGGCGCTGCAGCTGCCCCGCGCCCCTCCCTTTGAACCCCCGGCAGTAACCCGCAACCAACACTTCGATCCGCGCAAGGCATGTGCCGACTGGTAAAGGGGAAATCGGGTATGCGCACATTGCGGCTACTTAGTTAACCTGAACGGAAGCGATTCACGCTGTGGCGTCCACCCATCCTGCCGAGCGCCGCTGGCGGAGTTCTAGACGAAGGAAAAAGAAGTCGCCATATGCTCGATGAAGAGAACGAGGCTTGCCGGCAGTGCATCTGCGCGTTGAAGAACGCCAAGAGAATGAGATTCCGGCCGCCACACCTGGGCCCGACGCAAACGAGCCTTAGGGACGTGACGCTAAGGACGAACTACGCCACGAAACTTCCCACGTGCACCAGACCGCCACGATTGGCTGCTCATCGCAGAGAGAGCCCCAACAGAGCTGCGAAAAGTGACACGGCAGGGGCACGCCATCCAGCGACTTGTAACCCGGGCAATGTTGGAGCACTTCCAAAGTGAGTACCGCCTCGAAAAAAATTCCTATCTCAGCGACATCACCTCGCTTGGGTTCGATCCCAGCTGCAACGTACCCCCACCCCTTGGAGCCCGCCATCACGGCTCCCCCATCAACTTCACCGCGGGCATTAGATCCCACCACTGCGCCGCGCCAGAACTTCGGTCTGGAAACTGTCAAGGATCTGGCGCGACAGGCTTCTTAGTGACGCCACCGGAGCCATCCTGATCATGTGCCCCCCTATGGTTCACGCGCGCCATCGGGGCTACTCTTACCAATGTCGTCCGCGGTTAGCGGTTGGCACAGCCCGCGCGGGAGGAATGTGCCTCTATTCCTTGCTTCCTGTTGCATTCTATGTTGGCACAGGCTCCTGTTATATTTCCTCCGGGAGTGATGTTAAACATTCTCCGTTGTTTTTGTTATCTTGTCATTTCGCGTTCTTCTCCGCTGTCTCCGGGATGGCCCTGGTTGGCCTTGCTACGTTTCCTTTTTGCTGTCGAGTCAGTCTGTGTCCGAGTCTTGTCGACTCACCATGTTGTCATCGCTGTTGTTAGAAGGATACAGCGTCAGTCTCGCGAGACAGCCGCGATGATCCACAGTAGGAAAGAAACGGGTAAAAAGGAAGGGAGCGTTATCTAGTCTGAAGATTTTTCTCCACGCAGTATTGTAGCTCTCTCCACAGACCACCTACATCAGGGAAACGGGACTGCGACCCCTCATCTGAACCACCAAGACCACGTTGGGCGGGAACACATAAAGGAATAGAAGCGCAGCCGGAGTACCCACGGACCGGGAGATGACTCCGTTGCCAGTTGAGTAGGTCGGAGTATGAGAGGCAGGATCTTGACACTCTCGGACCACCAGAAGCAGCAGAGCCAGACACCCATGGGGTGGAATGGCTCAACTACAAGTACGACGACCGGATGGAAGTGCGCGCAATCCCCCTGCCACGATCCCTCGCCAACCTCGGGTGGGAGAACTCAGAGAAGAAGTGGGCGAAAGCGCGCCAGAGGGCTGGAGGCCGAGCCTCCAAGACCAAATACCAGATGCCGAAGAGCCAGCGGCCTGACGGCACGGTTGCTGGAAGAACCAAGAGGCTCGCCTCAAGGTTCTACCAGCTGAAGTCAGGGCACGCCCGCACCGGACAGTACCTGTACTGGATTAAGGCTCGCCCCACCGCCCAGTGCTGGTGGTGCCAGCGACCTTCGCAAACGGGAGACCACCTCTTCAAGGTGTGTCCGGAGTGGAGGATGCAGCAAAAGATTCTGTGGGCGCAGGTGCCGAAGGAGACCAAGAGGGGGAAGAGCAGGTGGACAGTCCGGGAGCTGCTGGCCGACGGGAGATGCGGGCAGGCGGTGCTGGACCTCCTCTCCTCCACGGACGTGGGAATGCTGGTGCCGCCCCTGGACGAGAGAGACGCTGGCAGTGAGGCGTCTGTGTGGGAGCTCCGTGAGCGCCGAGAGCGGGAGGAGGAACGGGAAGCGGAGGCGGTGGAGCTGGGTGCCCTGGGGGAGTCGGGTGACGGTGAGGAACTACCGCTGTACCTACCCACGCCCTCTTTCATTTCATCTGCAGACGAGGAGTAGGGGACGTATAGAGCTTTCCTTTGTCTCTTTTCCTTTGTGATTTCCTTCGTGCCGTCTTATCTTCTTGGGACAGGCCTGGGCGGAGGGCAACGGGGGAGCTTGCAACGAGCCGCCACCGCGCGGACTGTGAACGGGAAAAATGGGTAAAATGGACGTTGTCATTATTAATATAGGTTATATGCGAGTATGGATAAACAAAATAAAAATAAAACCAGAAGCAGCAGATCATCGCCGGATACTCGGTCAATGCACATGTCCCACGGATCCTCACAGCATTTAGGGATGCAACAATGCGAGCCAAACCGAGGCAGGAGTGCGTTTGCCATGCCACTTGGCGACACTTCGTTGGGGATGCTGATTGGCTACTGTACTTTTTGGATCCACACTCTACGGCCAAGAGGTTTGTCAGAATAATGGCGGACCGGAGAAGACTAACCGGAGAGGACACGTCCGGAGGTGACGGCTGTCCAAGTCGCTGAGGACTGGCTCGAAAGGCAGTCTTCCATCCTTTTCCACGGGCTTTTTTTTTTGGTTTAATCATACCCGCAAACAACATATCTAGACTATGGCGGCGTACATTTTGTCCGGTTTTCTCGTCTGATATCCAGGCGGTGGCGGCACGTTGCAAGCACCTATTTTGCCCTCCGCCCAGGCCTGTCCCAAGATGATGAGATGCACACCACGGAATTACGATGGAAATTAATTTGAACGAAAGTGAGAGACAGAAGTAAGAGACAACAAAAAGCGCAGTCCGCCCCTTAGCCCTCATCTGCAGATACCATGAAAGACGGCGTGGGTAGGAACAGCCGTAGCTCGTCGGCTTCCTCCCTCCTCTCTTCTTCCCGCGCCCAGCCGTCCCGCAGCCGCCATTCCGACACCTCACTTACTGAGTCTTCCTCAGCCAGTACTCGCCTTCCCACATCTGTCGCAGTAAGAAAGTCTAGTACCGCCTGGCTTCATCGCCCGTCGAACAAGAGGTCCCGGATCTTCCGCCGGCTCTTCCACCTCCCAGTCTCCTTCCACACCTCCGACGACAGGATTTTCGGTTGGGCTTTCCACTCCGGAAAACCTTGAAAAGGTGCTCCCAGGTCAGAATCTGGTACCGGCACAACCAGCACTGCGGGGTGCATTGGAGGGACATGGCCCGGGGCAGCATTATGCCCTCTAGGCGCAGAAGCATATCGCCTCGCTGCGTAGGGTCAGACTGGGCATTATCATTGAAATTTGTGGTGCCGGGCTCACAATGGGGCCGGGAAAAGATTGCGGCGGAGGAGCAAGACACCCACTGGGTGGAATTGCAAAGGTACTCAGATCGGACGGAAGTACGGGCGATACCCCACCCACGATCGCTTGCCAACCTCAAGTGGGGGATCTCGGAGAAGAAGTGGGTGGAGTCATGTGAGTGGGCCGGAGGCCGGCCCTCCAAGACGAAGTACCGCATTCCGTAGAGCCAGAGACCTGACGGCATGGTAGCTGGGAGTACCAAGAGGCTAGCCTCGCGGTTCTACCAGATCAAGACGGGGCACTGAGAACCGGACAGTACCTCCACTGGAGGAAAAAACAGGGCCGGCGCACAACTCGTCCTCGGCATCCAACGCCTTGGCCTCTGCCCTCCTTTCCTCTTCCGCCTTCCTCCTCTCCCGGATCTCCCATTGCGACGCCTCGCACATCGTATCTTCCTCAGTCGGCACCAGAACCTCCATATCCATAGCTAAGAGGAAGTCTAGCACCGCCGGACAGCACCTCCCATCGGCATGCTCTGCTCAGAGTCTCGCGTATACCAAAGGGCTGACTAATCCCCATATACAAGCCGCTATTCCCCATTGGTCTTAACAAAACAAATATTTCCACCTGCAGGGTAGTTGGGCATCGATTGACCCCACACTAGCAATAGGGATAGCTTGCATCGCGAGAGAACCAGCTGCTAACACTACCTAGAATCGCTACGGAGTTCGGACAAAGACGTCCCATGCCAATAGCCACTGCTGTTCGATATAAATGGAAACCACGAGATACACACCGTAATACAGGAAGACAGCAGTAGCAAAATAGAATTTTGAACAGTTCCACCAGTTCCCCAGCAGAGTACATCCCAGGGCTGTAAGTGACCATGCGACGCTGGTGGCGATAGCCCAGTACAGAGCCCAATACAGCGCCGAATACGCGCCCACAAAAATAACAAGTGCAAGCCAGAACATAGGCGACAGCAGGGGCGAAAACGGAACCAGTATCATCTCTTTTTTTTTGGCGGTTTTTGGCGTTGCCACTGGCGAGGCTGCGTGTGATGGTGTTGTCGCCGGATGTGGTGCCACTGTCGTGGTAGGCGTGGCAGACATTTCACCGCTGGATAGCGGCATACATGGGGGCCGAAGCCCGGATGGCGAAACATGCTGTCCAGCGTCTGTAGTTATTAAAGTACAGGGACAAAAGTTTCCGTACAGGGGCCGTTTTACACCAAAAATGCCCGTTTTCACACAACCAAAAACCACTCTTTACTTGACGGAAAAAAACTGTGCCTTTCACAGACGTCTTAG
>Ga0307516_10007213_pt1 | contig 12818 bp, 13 predicted proteins | sample 19_EM_MG_FD_203310 | JGI IMG/M metagenome (GOLD analysis project Ga0307516, IMG submission 203310) | Populus trichocarpa ectomycorrhiza microbial communities from riparian zone in the Pacific Northwest, United States - 19_EM | ecosystem: Host-associated > Plants > Roots > Unclassified | place... | reverse complement strand
CTGGTCTCAATCCTGACTCCATCGACAGAGCCCCTAGGTTGGTCGTCCGGAAGCATCCCGTCGTTGCCCGGGCCTGCTGGTTGACGAGTAGTTGTAGCTCGTCCGCCCGGCCTGTTGTCCCTCGGATGTTGCCGCCCTTCCACCAAAGCTCCGACCCAAACATAGCGACCGACTGGACGTAGCCCATCATTATTTTCCTGTAGTTGGCCGGCGCGAGCCCCATCTGCCCCGTTAACCGCCGGAGGCGCGTCATCGCTCTCTTTCCGTCCCGGAGCCTGGTGTTATGGTGGACCCCCAGGGTAAGCTGCGAGTCGAGCCAGATTCCGAGCCACCTTGTCGCTTCCTTGTTAAATGGGACTTCGTTGTCCCCCACTCTCACCTTGGCCTTTGCCTCAGTACCTTTCTTCCTCCTCCAGAACATGGCTGCCTCCGTCTTCCCCTGATCGAAAGCCACTCCATTATTCTTTCCCCATTCTATAGCCGCCGCTGCTGCCTCTGACAGCTTCACAGCCACCTCCTCGTCATTCCTTCCTTTTGCCCACCACCGTTCGACCCTGTGCGGCGCCGCGCCTCGAGCAGCGACAAGTATTCTCAACACACCCCGTCTTGAGTTATCTCGCACCAGACGTTAGTGCCTTGGCAGTCTTTCATTTTTGTCTGCGGCACTAACGTCTGGAAGAACTCTCTCTTGAAAGGGGGACCTTGGCAAGGGGTCCAAGTTACCTCAAAATGTTAGGATGTTTTTCCAATTATTTCCAAAATCGGTAAGCATGCTACCCCAAATGGAACTCCACCCGCCCACAAAAAAGTATGCAGATCATGAATGCTAGATGAAAAGCACCAGAGCCAGAAGCAAGTAGAATTTTAACACCGTAAGTAATCATACAAGAGAAAGAATGACCAAATCTTATGCAAAACGCATGTACCATAGATATGTATCATTCCACGAGTGAAGGTTACAAACCCATTGTCTCGCGGAGCTTAACATCCGAGGGAATGGGAGTGGCAGTCCCAGAGGCGGCAGCTTGGCCACGAATTGCCGAGGTAGCGGCGGTCTGTTTGGTAGCGACGGACGGGATAGTAGCGGTCGATGTACTACTAGTGCTTGCAGGTGATGACCCAGGCAACTGCTGCTGGCCCGCGCGTGGACGCATTACCCCAGCGAGTAGCAGAAGTTGCAGCTGAGTATCCTCGCTGCGATCTGCGGAGTTTCCCGGTGAGTCCACCTTGATGTATTGACACAGCGGGTGGAAATGTCATTTGCAGGCTGTTTTGTATGGGATAACGAGCATCGTCTGGGTTTGTATGGGAAAAGAAGCATCGCAGCAAACCGCTCTACCGGGCGTGACCGCATTACCCCAGCAAGTAGAGGAAGTTGCAGCTATGTATCTGTGCTGCGATCTGCGGCATTTCTGGAGTCCACCTTGATGTATTGACGTAGCGGGGGAAATGTCGTTGCCGAGGCTGTTTTGTAAGGGAAGACGAGCATCGTCTTGTTATGTATCAGAAAACAAGCATCGCATCAAACCCCTCTGCCGCCCGTGTATGCAGTACCACAGGGATGAGCAGAAGTGGCAGCTGAGTATCCTTGCTGCGATCTGCGGCGTTTCTGGGCGAGTCCACCTTGATGTATTGGCGCAGCGGGCGGAAATGTCGTTTGCGAGGCTGTTTTGTATGGGTTATGGGGAAACAAGTATCACATCAAACCGCTCTACCGGGCGTGTACGCAGTACCCCAGCGATCAAAGGAAGTTGCGGCTGAGTATCCTGGCTGCGATCTGCGGTGTTTCCGGGCGAACCCACCTTGATGTATTGACGTAGTGGGCGGAAATGTTGTTTCCAGGCTGTTTCAGTGTTCTGCATAGTCCGGTCCGGACGGCCGTCCACGCCGTCCGGACGGGATTTTGGCAGTCCCGTCCGAGCTCTGGACGGACCGTACTGAGATAGTCCGTCCCGTCCGTGATGGGGGAGGACGGCGGCCGTCCCCGTCCTCGCTGTTGGACGGACGGCGCTAGTAGTTTTATGTAAAATGTCACGTGCAAGTACTGTACTAGATAAGTGCATGAAAATTTTCCCCAAGTCTTCCTCTGCCGAAGATTCGCACATCTACCACCACCAGGCCACCACAATCATGCCGCGAGCTCGGGCGAAAAAGAGCGACAAAGCAATTTCACAACTACATTCCAGTAGCCGAGAGGTCACCCAAACGATACGAGCAGAATATCAAAGTTATTGAGGACATGTTGAACGCGTTATGCGAGGAGGATTTGGCTTAGTCTATATGAGATTGAATTTATTGCCTTGCTTTTTTCTACAATTCTTTCTACAACCGCAGTGATGTGCCAACTATCACCCCATCCCACTCATTAGGCCTCGACGGATGTCTGCCCCATTGGATCACCGCCACAGTCAGTGCAGCTGCTGAGAACCCCACCAGAAAGAACCCATTGGGGGTTCCGGAAATATCACTATTTTGGTGGCGCCTTGGCAGTCGACCGCCGTCGACTGCCGTCCGTCTCGTCCTAGGGACACTCCGGACGGGCTCAGTCCAGTCCAGAGATTGGACGGACGGCATGAATTTTATGTAGTCCCGTCCGAGGCCCAGGACGGACGGACTGGACTATGCAGAACACTGGGCTGTTTTGTACGGGATATGTGAAAACGAGCATCACATCAAACTCCTCTACCAGGTGTGTACGCAGTACCCCAGCGATTAGCGGAAGTTGCAGCTGAGTATCCTCGCTGCTATCTGCGGTGTTTCCCGGCGACCCCACCTTGATGTATTGACGCAGCGGGCGGAAATGGCCTGCAAACAACATTTCCGCCTGCTGCGTCAATACATCAAGGTGGACTCGCCCGGAAACTGTTGAATGGTTATGACCGTAAGAGGATCTTCGAGGGCGAGAGAGAGAGATGGATGGGATTCTTCACGTTGTGACTAGAGTTTGAGCGACGACAATTTCTTGTTGTTTTTCTCGGAGGTTGTAAGAGTGTAAAAGACAAAGAAGAGAAAAGACCACAAGCACAAAGAACCCCATCGACCCTATCGCTGTGGTACGCGCTATTCCCAATCGAAGTTTCTTTGTTCGCAGACCCCGACGGGCACCGCGCCTCAAGCAGTGAGAAGCATTCCCAACACACCCCCTCTTCTCGTGCAGAGGCATCCCGAAATGACCAAATGCAAAACAGCCCATTAATCCTCGTCGACCTCATTAAAATCTGTGCAGTGAAAACCCTGCGGGAAAAACAGTTGCTATCAGGATGCCGACTCCAACAATACCAAAGTCAATCAAATGAAATCAAATGCCAGACCAAAATCAATAACACAACTCAGCTCAAACAACTTTTCCGTTCCTTCTCACATTCTAATTTTTCTTGTCGGTGATCCGGACCCCCTCTTCCTTGCAAGAGATCCACATCCCCTCATCCTTGCTGGTGTAGCTGTGATGGGTGCTTTACCAGGCCGGTAAGCTTCAAAAGCTGCTCATGTCGGGGACTCGGGGTGTGGCGAGCGGTTTCGTGAGGAGGTCGGCCGGATTGGCTGCCCAGGTAACGTGCTGGAACCTGACTGACCCTCGCTGCTGCTCATCGTGGACACGGTGATATTTGACGTCGATGTATTTCGACTTCTGACGCACAACTCCGGAAGCGATTAACTTGAGGGCACCCTGATTATCACATCCAATGGGCACCACGCCTCCCGACACCAGTACAGACATTCCATCTGCTACCTCTTTGGTCATACGCTTCAGCCAAAAACTCTCCCAAGTGGCGTGAGTGCAAGCGATATACTCAGCTTCAAGTATTGAAAGAGCTACCACGCTTCGGGATTTCGATTGCCAGTGAATTAGCCCGGATGCTCGGTGTTGTCGTCGATGTAGCCAAGGCCGAACACGGATCCTCCAATCGATTTCCGGGTTGTCAGATTTCCTACCCTGTCCGAGTCGGTGAAGCCCACTACCGAGTTGTGTAAGTTGTAAATGTGTGAGGGTTTGATGTGTAGATAGTCGGAGTGTGAGTACGAAAGTCATCGGTAGTCAATACGTAGTTCGGATGTTGTTTCCAAGTACCGTAGTACCCTCCTTGCGGCGGCCAGGTGCATTTCGAGGGGTTGAACGTTATATCGACTAAGAGCAGTGACGCTGAAGGCGATGTCTGGTCTGCTTCTGATTGCCACGTACATCAATGAGCCCACAATTAACAGGTACTCCTTGCGATTGGCTTTCTTAACTTCGCAGTTGGTGTTCGCGAGGTCCACTTGATGGTCAAGTGGCGTCTTTGCTGATTTTGCATCCTGCTGGCCAAACCTCTTCAGAATCGTGTCTATGTACGCCTGCTGGCAGATACTTATACTTTCATCTTCTCCTCGCTCAATTTCTATACCTAGAAACCTCTTGGCTGCTCCGAGATCGCACATCTTGTACTTTGCCTGTAGTAGACGCTTGATTTCGTGCTCTTTTCTATCGGTTCCATCATATGCTATTAGCAAATCATCCACATAGAGTATCAGCAGTACTCCGAGCTGGAGATATAGGTTTGAGTCCTCGGCAGATTGGTGAAATCCTATAGACTGTAGAAATCAGTTGATATCCTCAAAACACAGTCTGGGTACCTGTTTCAGTCCATACAGCGCTTTCTGAAGAACCAGTATGCTTCCGTCCGGCATATATGGTTCCAACCACGCAATCCCGAGACGAGTTTCCATATGGATATTATCTCGATCGATTTTCGGATTTAGGAATGCTGTAACCACATCCATATGATCAACATTCCATCCGTATTACGCCGAGAATGCCAATAACAATCGAAAGGTTGTCATTTTGGAGACTGGAATGTATGGTTCGTCATAGTCGATTCCTTCCTTCTGGGCATTTCCTTTGATGACCAATCGTGCCTCATGCTGGGTAGATCCATCTGGGTTGACCTTTCTCCGATAAACCCATTTGCATCCAATTGGTTCTCCATTTCCTTCGTTCTGTCTCTATCCTCGGTCAGTACCACTCATGTGATTTCCTCGGACAGTATCAAACGTGTGGTTTTCAATCAAGTGTGCCCCTTCTGGTGCATTGCTTCCTCCCATTCTCTCACTTGTGGGCTTCTGAGTGCCGCTTCATATGTAGCTACCCGTATTTCAGAGCGATGCAATAACCACACCACTGATTGGGCTGAAAATCAAATTAGTATTGGATTAATATGTTCTCGAAGGACTGCCGACGCGGTGTTGCAACTGGGCTGTATTGGCAAAACCGTGACGGAACTGGCTATACAGCAATACTGGCTCCGTCCCGAAGTGGGGTCTGCATACGCGGGGTATGCACATATTTGCGGTATCATATTTCATCACTCGTGCTTAGTCACGGATTTTCGAATCTGTTACAGCGCCAAGAAATGCCAAGACGCTACCTCGGCTAAGTGTCCGACACTCTACTCAGACATCAGACAGAATACGAGCACCGCTTTCAACTCGTACTGTTCCATCTCCACCACCATCTCTCTCCCCATCACCATCTCTACTGTTGCTACCACTCTTCTCTCCACGCCGGTACTTTCTCACAGTGTCGAGAACCCTCTGTTCCGGCGGTGATCCGGCGAAAACGTAACAGGTTATGAGCCCGCAGACGTAACCGCTCCATCAAACCTCATCAATCCTTCGCGCCCAAAGTAACTCCTGAAGGAGTCACCGGAAAGCGGGGGGGCCGGCAAATCGAGGTCCGATCTCTTACGTCCTCCTACACTATCCGTACAAACTTAGCTGACACTCACACAAGCAATAAGGAAACAACCCCGCCTCCCACCCGAAGAAAACAACCCCGCCTCCCACCCATCCCATCGCCATGGCCGAGAAGCCAGCTGTGAGGTCCAAAACCGGGAGGCGGCCAGAACTATAGTTCTATAGGTGGAAGAACAGCGGGTACGTGAGTTGCTGGTATCTGCATATCGAACAAAACAGGACCGTCCCTTCTCCGAAATATGTACCTCGTCAGGTACACACCAGCACTCCGACCCTCTGCCGTCAGATCCTCAATCCTCGGAGCCTCCTCGCGTGACATACCGCAACATTCTGGGCCAGACTGCTCCGAACCAACACGTCTAATTATCCCACAGTGTCCAGCGTCGGTTACTGCGGGCGCCTCGGGCGCCTCGGGCTAGGGCACGTTTCGGTTGATATCAGTCCCAGAGGAGAGACTAGTGCTAGCGTGGAACCTTCATACTTAAGGACCTGCCACTGGCACTCCTCGAGGAGACATGCTTCTCGATCCCCCCCGCGGTCCCTCACTACCACCCCCCTCATTTCTCTTCCACCCTCAATCCGAATAACCGCAGCCGCAACCCCAACAAGAACACGCGAGAAGCAATCTCCACCTTAAGTTGAAAATGTCCGGCGAAACTATCTCTCCTGTTTCACACTCTGGCAAGTTCTCACTTGCAGTCCGTGCGGCCCAGGATTGATCTGACGTTGATTGTTTTTCCCAGGTTCCGAGCCCACCGAGTCCCAAGTTCTGGTCAGCTCCTGACAAGCTGCCACCGCGACAACCTCCCCGCCTTCGAAGCAATCCGGAAAGCAATCGAGTATGCGACTGCGGTTCAAGACAAGCAGTACGATATCATCGATGGCTATTCGTTTTACATCGAAGCCGACGATACCGATGCCGCGAAAAATGTTGAATTGTCGTACTGCTTGTCTTGAACTGCAGTGCCACTTTCAGAATGGAAATACCGACATCGCGAATAGCATTCAGTCCGACAAAACCTACGCCGAACGACAGGCTGTGGCAGATACTGCACTCCGTCAGGTCAACACTGCCTTGGTGGACAGTAAGGACGTTCTTGCCCCCCTATTCATACGAGCGCGAGTTACCGTACGTGGCTCCATTATCTTCACAACCAGCAACGCCCAGAACAATGTCGTATACGAACACTGCTCCACGATCATTGCCGATGCTCTCTCCTACCATGGAAAGTGTGAAAAGGTGGAAATTGGCAAGCGCTTCAGCCAGTTTCTGCTACATAGCGTTCCAACCCACCTCTCCCTGCCAGAAATCTCAGACAGTATTGCCACCAACTACCCGCAACTCGTCCAAGGCCAGACGCCACGGTGGCTCACACCTACCGATGGACGCGAAGATAAAACGAATTCCACCATCGTTATGACACTCACAGGCAACATTAAAAAGGCAAGCATTGGTCGTCAGAACCTCATCGTCTGCAACCGTGAATGCCAGCTGGATGACTACATCTCATATGGTCGCAGTACCCAATGCCATAACTGTAATAACTGGGGTCCTTTACGGCACCGGAGTCACAAAACGACGAGTAGAATAGAATAATAAATAACAGTCAGGTTCTTTCTTTCTTTTCGTCGCTATACAACGGAATAATCTCAAGGGGTTCGGTTCGGTTCTGTAAGGTGGTCGTGCGTGCCGATTCCTTCGGTTCGCGCTGCGCCCCGACTCTCCCTTATAGACCAGCCTGACCCCTTCTGCACATCCACTGCTCCGGTGGTCGAGTCTGGCACCCACCGCCAGGCGAGATGTTCGGGGCGAGCGCGCTGCGGGGCGTGGGGCCGTAGCAGCTGTACCGGCTGCTCAGTGTGGCCCCACTTCCCCCCGTTTGCTGGAGTGTCTGCGCTCGCCCACACTTCCTCGCCCAGGGTGGTTGCGCTGCCCCGCCCGTCGTCGTCATCACTCTGCACTTCCCCGCCCTGCTGTCGTCGGCGTCGGGGACTTCCTCGCTCCCTTGTCGTCATCATCCTGCACTTCCCCGCCCTGCTATCGTCGGCGTCGGGGACTTCCTCGCTCGCTCGTTGTCGTCATTATCCTTTTCTTCCCCGCCCTGCTGTCGCCAGCGTCGGGGACTTCCTCAGTCGTTGTCGTCATCATCTTGCACTTCCCCGCTCTGTCGTCGTCAGCGTCGGGGCTTCCTCAGTCGTTGTCGTCATCATCTTGCACTTCCCCGCTCTGTCGTCGTCAGCGTCGGCTTCGTATTGTGCCGAATGCCACTCGCTTCTGCTTTCAGCGACACCTTCTGCGCCCTCCCCTCAGTCCGGTTTTACCGACAATGAGGTTTGGCGTGGGCCTTTCGCCCGGCGACTCTCGCCCTAGACCAGGCGGACTGTGCTCGATGCGCCCACCACCCGCCGGTCGTGCAGACCTTGATGTGGACGCCAATTACACAGCCCTGACCCCACGACCTAGACTCTCGTCTCCTTCTGGTGCTCACCCGATCGCGTTCACCGAACATCACTCGACTCCTGTGTGCCGGAGCTCCCTGGTGTCCGCTGGCTATAGGCCGGGGATCACCAAAAGCCCGAATACTCCTCCGTCGTCATCCCGCGCTACCGGGTATGACAATAACTGTGGCAGGTGTATGGACACCCCGCCGCCCTCTGCCGAAACGACTCCTGCTGCGCCGTCTGCGCCGGCCCTCACGAGACGAAACATCATCCATGCACGCTGCCGACCTGCAAGAAAGGCCCTGCCTGCACCCACCCCCCGATCCGCTGTGCAAACTGCAATTCACCGCATAAGGCTAGCGATCCAAATTGCCCCGAGCGAATTAAGCTTCGAACATTCAATAAAGCTACAACTGCAAACAAACAGGGAGACGCCCCCATGGCGGGAGTAGCTGAATAAATGGCCCTACACGCCGTCGGGTCCGTACAGCCACTGAACTGTGCGAGAGGCCAAGCGACTACGATTTCAGTATTGCAAGATTTCGCCAAAAAACCAGAAAACCTTATCTGTCTTCTTCAAGAACCATGGTGCGATAGACATGGAAACCCACCCTCATTACCAGGATTCGATACCTTTACCCCCTCACCAACAAAATCAAGATGTGTGACTTACGTACGCCACACATCCAGTTTGACCGCCACCACAGTCTTTACGGCCCAGGACTCTTTCTTGGGGACCACAATCACTACGCCACATAACCAAAAAACATTCACCCTCAACAACTTCTATTCTCCAGAACGGGCAGAGCCACTGGCTGCTATTATCCCAGATCTGAAATTACCGAATGACTGCCTACTCATGGGAGACCTTAATGCACACCATCCATGGTGGCAGGGACCCCTCCCACAGACCACCAGTATCTCCCGTGCAAGTCACACAATCGCAAATTGGCTTCAAGACAACGAGTTCCACCTCCAAAATGAACCAGCAATCCCCACACACCACCCGAGGAATGGCGGGCAGCCCTCCACCATCGATTTGTGTCTTTCTCGAGGATCTACGACACAATCCATCCTGTCACTGGCCCTGGATCACGACACTACCTCAGATCACAGTGCTATTACCATCACCCAATCCCTACCAACAGCTACTGCGCCGGCGGTCCCCTGTCGGTGCTGGCGTATGGCTGACTGGGAAAGATTTGACTCCAGAATCCAGTCTGCCAAGATGGACCTCTCACAACTCCAAGGAACGGATGATACTCTCCAAGCAATTACCAACGTCACACAACTTATCCACCAAGCGGTTGACGAGGCCGTTCCTCTGAGGACATGATGGAAAACAGCAGCACCCTGGTGGAATCACAGCCTCATACTGGCAAAACAGAGCGTCAAATGTGCCGATCGACGAGCCCGACTCCAGCCCATTGCTGAAAACCACAAGGATAGCCAGTACAATTGTTTGAAATGGACAATGATGGTACGGAACGCCAAAACAGCCTACCGCATTCACCAACTGGAAACAACATCCACCCGAACGGTCTGGAGGACGATAAAACACCACAATACACACCATAATCCAATTCCACCACTAGAAGGGCGACACGACTTTCAAGGAAAGTGCGATGTACTACGGAAAGCACTATTCCCCAACACAGAGCAACAAACACCACTTCCCCCAAACCTTCTCAGTTCTAAGAAAGACCTACGGCATCACATCAACGGAGTCACTGCGTACGAGACCCAGCTGGCTATTGCGCATTTGAAGTATGGCACATCAGTCGGACCAGACAATATCACTTATGGTACCCTGCGACGCTTCAATGACACTGCCCCACACCTACTCCCCCACCTCTTTACGGCATGTCTCAGATATGCAGCCCATCCACCGGAATGGAAGACCGCCAACTGCGTTGTTGTCCCCAAACCTGGTAAGACGTCATACGCAAACCCAAAGTCCTACCGACCGATCTCACTCCAGTCATGTTTCGGGAAACTGCTGGAATCAATTGTGGCAAAACGCCTATCTCAAACCGCCCTGATGTGTGGTGCAACTGACCCCTCGCAAATGGGTGCCCAACCAGAGAATTCCGCAATTGACGCACTCCTCCGAACGATCACACCTATTGCCAACTCTCTCTGCAAAAAGAAGACCACCAACCAGAACCCTACACGGCCTGCAGTACTGACACATGACATTGAAGGAGCATTTAACCAAGTTCACCCGTCAACACTTCACGAGATCATGCACCAATGCCGGATGCCCTTGTACCTGACCAAGTGGGTTGCTGCATTTAACACTGCTCGGAAAATGGCCTTTGGGTTTGACCAGCAATCCGAACAGCCACAGCCATACCAATGTGGCCTACTACAGGGATCACCAATCTCTCCGATCCTCTTCCTTATTTACAGTAATGCCATGCTCGAAACCCAGCACTACCCTACCGACGCCATCGACACCTCCTATGTGGATGATGTTTGTATGTTACAGCATTCACATACTATATCAAATGCCAATACACGCCTCGAAGAACGTACCGAACGACACTTGGAAAATGGCGCACCGCTCGGACTCACCTTTGCAACACCCAAGACTAAACTGCTCTATTGTCTCCCTCTTACCAGTAAGGACAAGAAGAAGAGCCTTTCATCACACCCTCCTCTCCGAGTACTCGGTACTACCATCCCCGCCAGACGACAAACCAAGTACCTTGGAGTATACATCGACGAATCGCTTACATTCAAATACCACGCTACGATGGCAGCCGCCAGAGGATACAAGATTCTGGGGAGCCTGAACTTCCTACGACACCGATCACGTGGCATCCCCACCCATATTGCCCATCACCTGGCAATGACAGCAATTCTCCCCGCCATGTTTGGGGCGTCTCCGGCTTGGTGGGCAGGAACGCCAGGGGTAATCGCCCAGCTCAAAGTGACATACAACGCTGTGGCCCGGTGGATTACTGGCCTCCCGCTCAATACCAGAACCACAAACCTTATCACCCTCGCTCACTTACCACCAATGGAGACATACCTCGACTACCTGTCATTGCGGTATGCAATTCGACTCCACTTTCTCCCCTCTCACCATGCTCTTAGACCTCCGCGCGACCAACCGAAAACCCACGCCAACCTGCCGGGACTGCACCACCTACACAACCTCAGTAGACACCTTGTACTGGGCAAGTTGGAGGACCGGACAGCCACCATAACCACTGGAGGGGTGGCGAAGACAATATCTCCGAACCCCGACAAAACAACACTTCCACAACAGCTCCATGAAATGTGGCTACAAACACTTCCCGACCATACAATTACCATATATACAGATGGTTCCAAACTCGTCAATGGCGCTGTCGGATGCGGATGGGCGATATACCACAGTGGGGACCAGCAACTCCACCGGTTCACCGAAGGTCGATGTCATCTTGGCAGTAGGGCTGAGGTCTTTGACGTCGAACTCCATACCGTACAGGAAGCAGTCTCCACACTTCTCACCACCACCCTGCCACGCTCCACAGTATTCATCTGCATCGACAACCAGGCTACCATCGACACACTCCAATTCAACAAATCCAACCACGAATATGCGCAACGAACTCTGGAAACCGTCGGAAAACTCCAACTCCTTGGCTGGCGTGTCTCCACCGTCTGGTGCCCCTCCCACTGTGGCATCTCTGGGAATGAACGGGCCAACACACTTGCCAAGATGGGAGCATCCTCAACCACACCCTGCCGATTTGCAGTGATCACTAAGGCCTGGCTGCTGACCCAGGTGCGGGCTGAATTTCTTGCACGTTGGAAGAACGAACTCCCCCTCTCCAACTCATCCTTCAAGTTCCCTACTCACCTACACGGGGTTGACTGGGCTGACACCCGAGCGATTTGGAGGGTGTTCTGCAACCGATCACCCACCGACACACCGCCCAATATCACTGCAGATCCATGCCCATGTGGGCTGGACCTCAACTCCTCACACCATCCCCTACGGGACTGCCCACTGCTGGCAACGCAGCGAGCTACCCTGCTTATTTCCACCACTGGCGATATCCAGACCCCAGGCTTCCTCACCACACCGCAAAACGCTCTACCACTACGCCATTTCCTTTGGAAAACAGGCCTAGGCTACTGCTCACGCCTTCAATTCGATGGGGGCAACAACCTGACAGATATTACCGACGCCTCAGACTCAGCCTCACCTGAGCCAGACTTCGGCGCTTTCGAGCCTTGAAGTACCATGACGGGTATGCAGGAATGGGGATGGACGGGTGGAGACAGATTGCTTCACTATTGTCTGACTCTCCTTTCATGCTCCAATGTTGTGCTATTTGCTTTCTTGCTTTGCAAAAATTTCCTTTGTACGTTTACTTTGTTGGCGGTTTGGGAAAGATGGCAGCCCCATTGGGGTGGGATGGCGAGGAGGAGCGCAGATAGCCTGTAGTGCTGAGCGTAATAGATTGAAGTTGCATATTATCTCTCTCCACAGACCAGTGTTCCGCATAGTCCAGTCCGTCCATCCTGGGCCTCGGACGGGACTACATAAAATTCAGGCCGTCCGTCCAATCTCTGGACTGGACGGTACACCGTCCGGAGTGTCCAAGGACGGGACGGACTGTAGTCGACGGCGGTCGACTGCCAAGGCG
>Ga0307516_10007212_pt1 | contig 12822 bp, 14 predicted proteins | sample 19_EM_MG_FD_203310 | JGI IMG/M metagenome (GOLD analysis project Ga0307516, IMG submission 203310) | Populus trichocarpa ectomycorrhiza microbial communities from riparian zone in the Pacific Northwest, United States - 19_EM | ecosystem: Host-associated > Plants > Roots > Unclassified | place... | reverse complement strand
TGGTGGTGGATTACCGAGGCATCAACGAAGGAACCGTCAAAAATCGTTACCCCCTTCCGCTGATTCGGGAAACACTGATGCGAATATCGAAGGCTCGGTTTTTCACGAAATTGGATGTTCGTGGAGCATACAATCTCATTCGAATGGCAGAAGGAGAAGAATGGAAAACCGCCTTCCGAACCCATTGTGGCCTATTCGAATCATTGGTAATGCCGTTTGGCCTGACCAAAGCGCCAGCAGATTTCCAACGATTCATCAACGAAACCTTGGCTCCTTTCCTTGATCACTTTACATCAGCCTACCTTGATGATATATTGATTTATTCGGATACGATGGAAGAACATACTTGGCATGTCCACCTAGTATTGGAACGACTGACCGATGCTGGCCTCCACCTCAAACCAGATAAATACGAATTCCACAAAACGGAAGTTAAGTATCTGGGACTAATCATTGGTGCGGATGGCATCAAGATGGATCCCTCCAAGGTTGAAACAGTGAAGGCGTGGCCCCCTCCCGAAAATCTACGAGTTGTGCAAGCGTTCTTGGGATTCGCAAATTTCTACCACCGATTCGTCAAAGGATACTCAAAGGTAGTTGAGCCACTGACACGGCTGACAAGAAAAGGCCAGCCGTTCAACTGGGAGACAAAGCAACAGGAATCATTTGACGGACTGAAAACCTCCTTTACAACGGCACCCATTCTGTGTCGGTTTGATCACGACCGCGACATTGTGGTGGAAACCAACTCCTCTGACTTCGTCTCCGCCGCAGTCTTGTCGCAATATGACGACGAGGGAACCCTACACCCTGTGGCCTTCTTTTCAAAGAAACATTCCCCCACTGAGTGCAACGATGAAATTTATGACAAGGAACTGATGGCAATTGTCAGGGCATTTGAGGAGTAGCGCGCAGAGTTGCAATCAGTGGAAAACCTGATATTGGTCTTAACGGATCACAAGAACTTGGAATATTTCATGATGACCAAACTGCTCAACCGCCGGCAAGCGAGATGGGCGCAGTTTCTCTCCCAATTAAACTTCAAAATCATCTACAGACCGGGGAAAGTGGAAGCCAAACTGGTCTCCTTGACTCGAAGATCCGGAGATCTTCCTAAGGAGGGGGATAAACGACTGACCGACAACTTCCATGCCGTCATAAAACCACACCTAATCCTACAACTCGAAGCCGGACTCGGACTCGGACTCGGACTCGGACTCGAGGAACGCGGCGCCGGACTCGAAGACAGACGCGGACTCGGACTCGAGGAACGTGGCGCCGGCCTCAACGACAGACGCGGACTTGACAGCAGACTCCGACTCGTCAACGCCAAAATCGCCGAACTATTCTCAGGAGCCTACAAGTGGGATCCTTTTCCCACCTGGGATTCGTTTCCCATGAAGGTGCTGGCTATGCTAGAGAAGGAGGTTCGCTATTGTAAGGATATTACGCTGTCGGAGTGCTCCGGAAGCCCAACAGGAAGATTACGGTATCGAGGAAAGTTTTATATCCCTGCCTACTGCCCTCTGAGATTGTATCTGATCAAAACGCATCACGAAGTAGCGGTAGCGGGCCATCCCGAACGATCGAAAACACTCCAATTGCTCTGAAGGAACTACCACTGGCCGAAAATGCGGCAAGATGTGGAAAGGTTTGTAAGGAACTGTCACATTTGCCGGTGATCGAAAACCAGTCGACACGAACCCTTTGGAGTCCTCTACCCATTGGCGATTCCCCAGCAGCCATGGCAGGACATTTCGATGGACTTTGTCACGGGCCTACCGCGATCAAAGGATCACAATGCTATCTGGGTGGTAGTTGATCGGCTCACAAAACAGTGGCATCTTGTCCCGTGCAGCACTACCGTCGATGCCCGTGATCTGGCTGACCTGTTCCTCCAATACGTCTTCCGATTACATGGACTTCCACGAACAATAACTTCGGACCGAGGGCCTCAATTTGCCTCTGCATTCTGGCATCGTCTCTGTGCACGACTGGGAATCGAACCGCGGCTGTCTACTGCGTTCCATCTACAGACCGATGGTCAGACCGAACGAATGAACGCTGTAATGGAACAATACTTGCAGTCGTACGTGAACTACCTGCAAGATGATTGGGCTGACTGGTTGCCAATCGCGGAATTCGCATCGAACAACCATACCTCAGAAACAACGGCTGTATCTCCGTTCTTTGCGAACCTCAGCTATGACCCTTGCTGGCAATTCGACCTTTCAGCCTCCCTACCCAACCAAGCAGAAGATCAACAAGTGCGTTCTGTGGCGAAAGCATTGTCCGAAATTCATGACCACCTGAGGACGGAAATGCATCGCACCCAACTCCGCTACCAGGAAACCGCAGACACCCATCCCCTCCCTGCTCCGGATTATCAGGTGGGGGATCTTGTGTGGCTCGACGCTCGAAATTGGAAGACTCGACGACCATCAGCAAAGTTGGATCATCAACAGCACGGCCCCTTCAAGATCGCATGCAAGATTTCCTCTCACGCCTTCCAGTTGGAACTTCACAGCTCGATGCAGGTACATCCTATTTTTCATGTGTCCTTACTTGAGCCGGCAGCAGAGGATCCGCTTCCGGGACAACAACAACCACCGCCTCCTCCAGTGGAAATCGACAGCGAGCAAGAATGGTTTGTGGATTCCATTGTTGATTCTCGAATGTATCGAAGATAACTACAGTACCTTGTTAAATGGACCGGATTTGATCACCCGAATTGGGAGCCAGCGGGAAACGTCAATGAGCTAGAAGCGGTTACTCGATTCCACGAAGAATACCCCCACAAGCCAGGCCCTCTCGAATAAAGCTTCGCGTGAGCTCAGCAATAGGAGGGGGATACTGTCACGGCGTAGGTCCCGGCGCTCGATTTGGGTTTGGTTGTTTGATTTCATTGTTGATGCCAGCACATCGCTCCAGATATCTCGATCTTGGAAAGGGTGTCGGTTCCGGGCCCCGGTTGCATAAGAGCAGGTTGTATGAGTTGCGTGGTTATGAGCACATATGTGAGTATGAGTACATATGTAAGTTGTGCGGGTATGAGTAGGAGGACGTATGGGAGTTGCAAGAACTGTGTATATAAGGAGGGCTGTCTCCCTTGTTTTGTCTTCTTCTTCTCTTCATGCAACCTCTTGTATTCTATTCGGAATATCAACCTCATCTCCGTTTTCTCCGTTTCCACCGTATCTCCGAATCGGCGACACTTGTCTAGCACCGCCCATCTCTGTCCAACACGTCCGTCCGATGCTGTCCGTCTCTCTGTTCGACACATCTGTCTGACGTTGTCAGTTCTTGTCCAACACATCCGTCCGACGCTGTCCGTCTCTCTGTCCGAAACGTCCGCCCTACGCTGTCCGTCTCCTTGTCCGACACGTCCGTCTGACGTTGTCCGTTCTTGTCCGACACGTCCGTCTGGCGCTGTCCGTCTCTCTGTCCGACACGTCCGTCTGACACTGTCGGTCTCTGTCTCCCGTTCCCATTCCTGTTCCCGTTTCCGTTTCCGTTCCCTTTCCATTCCCATTCCCGTCCCCCCCCCCCCGCCTCCGCTCCCGCTCTCGGTTGCGTCACCAGAACTCACTCGAGTACCTTGGAGAACCACCACCATTACAGTACGATGTCGATGAGGATGGCAGTGAGGCTGCCAGCGGCTAGGACGATAGCAAATATGACGCGGCGAGAAGATCAACGAGCTTCGTGAATTGTTAGCGCAGCACTCACAGTGACAGTGGGAAGTGGTACAATATGATGCGATACGACGAGTACGATGTCGATGAGGATGGCGGTGAGGCTGCCAGCGGCAAAGACGATTGCAAATATGACGTGGCGAGAAGATCAACGAGCTTCGTGAATTGTTAGCACAGCACTCATAGTGTCAAGATCCTGCCTGACTAGTCCGTGCTGCTCGACAGGTAGCGTAGTCTTCCTGCGGGTCGGTGTTGCCTTCGGTGGTATTCGGCCTTACTGCGGCGGTATCCTGCCTCGGCCTTGTCGTTGCGGTATCCTCCCTCACTTGTGGCGGTATCCTGCCTCGCCCTTATCTCTTCACGCCCGGCGTGGTCTTGTTGCGGTATCCTTCTTCGCTGAGGTGGTATCCTACCTCGCCCTTGTCGTTGCGGTATCCTTCTTCGCTGCGGCGGTATCCTGCCTCGCCCTTGTCGTTTGTCGGTTCTTATAGGTGTTTGGTCACAGCGCTGGTTCACGGGTGTTGAGAGGTAGGTCTGTGGAGAGAGATAATAGATTGCGTGGAGAAGAATCTCCAGACTAGCTACCGTGCCCTTCCTTTATACTTTTCCTTCCCTCTGTGGAATCACAGCTTGCCCTCAAGACTGACACAGTTCCTCCATAGCTCCTCATGACTCATTCGCTGCGTCCAAGGAAAACACATGATCGCACTCGGCTGCCGCGCAGCCAACACTCTACTCATGGCAACAGCAGGAAGGACGCGCAAGCAGTAACCGTAAGGGAAAGGGAAGAATGATATACAATATAATCAAGGAGAAACAATACTTGGAACGATCATAGGAGAAGGATGCGCATGCTCAATCAATGGGAGACAAAAATGTAGCGGACAGGAGAAAAGACACGTAAGCAAGATAATGGAGACAAAGGAGAAGGGCCTGGACCGGCCAGCGGTCAGGTTGAGGCTTCAAGGGATATCGCTACCGGAGCGATATCGCGGGGATCGGGGCGAGGTGCTTAAGCGCGGAGGATGATCGCGGCTGCAGCACCGGTACTGGCGCCATGGAGCCTGTCGCGCTAGGTTCGTGACAGTAAGTCCCCTGTCCAGACCGAAGCTCCGGGGAGGTTATGTTGGGTCGTCAGGGTCCGGCAGCGGACGGGCGTGCGGTGGATGATGGGCCTGCAGTGGATGCGGACGGGCTGGCTAGTCTGCTGCCGGGCTTGGAGTTGTTCGTTCATTCGCTGCTGTTCGGTGATGATGGCTCCCATGGTGTTGGCCATCAGTTGGAGTTGCTGTTCGTCCGCATCGTGGAATTCATTCATCCGCTGGGCAAGCGTCTGGTGCACGACATGGTTGCGGCGTGTGTCCCGGGTGGTTGTTTGATGTATCATGGTGACAATTTCCCCCAGGAAGGCGAGTTGCTCATCCTGTAGTGCCACGGTCGCGGCCATGGGGGGGGTTGTGTTTTCTTGATCTTTCTGTGGTGGCGTGATGTCCCCCTGGGGGCTCCTCGGGGTAGCGGCACTTTAGCGGAGGTGGTGGTTTTCCATGTTGACAAGGAACCAGCATTCGGGGCAGACCCACTTTCCCCGATGCCAGTCCACACTGGCTTTGACGGGGTTGAGATGTTGCTTACGGGTTACGTGGAGTAACTCATCAGGGTGGGGCATGGGACAGTCGCACATCTGGTGGTTGCGACGGCAGCGGCCGCTGCTTCGCTGGGGGTAATAGTTGTTCTCCTTCATTTGGCGGTGCACCCCGTAGTATTTATCGTAGCAGCTGGTCCAGTGGAGGGAGGCGTGATTGTTGGTCCGGAGTTGTCCTATGGCGGACAGCGGGGGTGAGGGTGCTGTAGGGGGGGCGTCCGACCCGTCGGTGCTGGTAGCTTGGACGGCGATGCCCCAGTCGTTCGATTGTTCGGTCGTTACAGGAATTTTGGAGGGAGAGTTGTTGTCAGCGAATGTCCAGCCTTCGTTGGTGTCGACCGTGGTGGTGGTGGACATATCGATTTTTTTAGAGTTGGGGTGCGCGTTTCTCAGGGTATTCCTTGTGGAACTGACGGACGAGGTCGGGGGAGTTTTCAAAGTTGTGAGCGGGGTACCAGGTAAGATCGGGGTCGTGGAAACCGGTCCACTTGACTCGATACTGAATCTGGTTTCTATGGCATCGGGAGTCCAGGATTTTTTCTACTTCCCACTCTTGCTGTTCTTGTATGACCACGGGCGGTGGCGGTGGTTGTTGGTGTCCTGGGATGGGCTCGGTGCTGGCTGTAGGTTCGAGAAGGCTGATGTGGAAGACTGGGTGGATCTTGACAGTGGTCGGCAGGTCCAGTTTATATGCTCGTGAGCCCACCTTCTCAAGGACGGTGTATGGCCTGGGCCGAACTGCTTGTGTTCCAGTTTGTTCGAAGGTCGGGTCGTTCGGATGTTCCTTCGTCGGAGCCAGACCTTATCGCCAGGTTCTATCACTGGGTCTGGGTGTCGTGTGTTCTTGGCCTGCTCGGCTTGAGCCATTTGTGCGTCCTTGATCTCTGCTCGGAGTTCTTCGTGGAGTTTCCTTAATGCCGCGACATATTCCGATACTTCCGGTGTTTCGTCGTTTCGTGTGCGAAGGTCTGGCAGGAATTGAGGGTGATATCCATAGTTGGCCAAGAAGGGGGTTATTCTTGTGGTTCCGTTTTGGGTGTTGTTGTAGCAGAATTCGCCAATTGGCAACAGCTTTTCCCAGTCGTCTTGCTGATAGTTGCAGTATGCCCGGAGGTATTGCTCAAGGGTGGCGTTGGCTCTCTCCGTTTGTCCATCCGTCTCTTGGTGGAACGCTGTGCTGAGGTTCCATGATATCCCGAGTGCTTCCGTTACTCGTTTCCAAAAGTCGGAGGTAAACAGTGACTCTCTGTCCGATACAATACTGCTTGGCAGCCTGTGGGGCCTGATTATCTGCTGGAGGAACTGATTGGCTAGGTCCTTGGGGTTCATTGTGCCATGGTAGGCCACGAAGTGCCCCATCTTCGTGAGGCGGTCGATTATAACCCATAACACGTCCTTTCCGTTGCTTGGTGGTAGCGCGGTGATAAAGTCCATTGATATCGCCTCCCATGGTCAGTGCGGAAGTTTGAGTGGCTTCAGCAGTCCAAACGGCGCGTGTCGGATTGGCTTGAAGCGATGGCAGGTGTCACAGTGGTCGACATATCTGTGGACGTACTTTCATTGCCCTGGCCAGTAGAAGTTTCGGCTAACGAGTTCCAGGGTTCTTGCTCGGCCCGGGTGTTCCGTGGCTTGCGCGTCATGGTGGTCTCTTAATATGCGAAGTCGCAGGGTATCGTTGTCAGAGATCCATATAAGGCCGTCGTACATTAGGAACCCGTTGTTTTCCTCGCATAGTCCAAGCGCGATCTTTCTGTCGTGGGTGGTCCCACTTGCCTTTTTCCTCTGGATTTCCCGGATCTCTTTATCTGTCGTGCTTAGTGTCTGGATTTCATTCAGGAGTTCCTTGTCTATCTCGAGGCTGATAGTTTCTGTTGTATTAGCCTGGAGTGCTTTGAGGGTGTCCTTGGCAAAGGCATCTTCGGGTAGCAAGATTCGGCCGTGGTTCTGTCGATGTTTCATATCCCCTTCCCAGGGAGAGTCTCCTGACTCTCTAGAGAGGATATCTGGTTTGCCGGCCAACTTCCCGGGTCGATATTTGATGATGAAGTCGTAGTTGGCTAATCGCTCGCCCCACCGGGCTTGCTGTAGGTTAAGGTCTTTCTTCGTTTTCCAATATTCGAGGTTCTTGTGGTCCGTGAGAATCGTGATTTTCGATCCTGTTGTCTTGCAATAGGTATCCCATTTCCGTAGTGAGTCTACGATTGCTAATAACTCTTTGTCATGGATATCGTAGTTGTGCTCCAGGCCTTTGTGTTTCCTTGAGTAATATGCTACAGGGTGCAGGATCCCCTTCTCGTCGGGTTGTGAGCAGATTGCTCCTATTGCGTAGTCTGATGCATCCGTTTCGATGGTAACGGCCTGTTCCAGGTCGAACTGCTGCAGTATTGGTTCCGTGATCATTGCTTTCTTGAGCGTCTTGAACGCCTCCTGCTGCCTATCGCCCCATTCCCATGCGTTTTCCTTCCTGGTCAGGGAGGATAGGGGCGTTGTGATCTTGCTGTAGTCTTTGGTAAACCGTCAGTAGAAGTTGGCAAAGCCCAGGAAACTCTGTATTCCTTTGACGTTTGTCAGTTCCTTCCAGTCTTTGATTGTCCGGATTTTTTCTTCATCCATCCTTAGCCCTTGTGGTGATATGACGTATCCTAGGTACTCTGTCTCTGTTGTGTGGAATTCAGATTTGGATGCTTTCGACGTTAGTCCGGTGTCTCGTACTCGTGTGAGTACTGTCCGGACATGTTTCCGGCGTGTTTCCTCATCGGGTGAGAAGACCAGGATGTCGTCCAGATATGCTACACAGAAGATGTCTAGATAGTCACTTAGGATCTCGTTCATCCATCACTGAAAAGAGGCTGCAGCGTTGGTGAGTCCGAATAGCATGACGCAATACTCGTATAGCCCGTATCGAGTGCGAAACGCTGTCTTCCATTCGTCACCTTTTGCAATGCGGAGGTTGTAGTATGCATCTCGGATATCGAGTTTGGTGTCGATGGTGGCGCTGGATAGTTGATCGAGAGACTCGCCGATCAGTGGCAGTGGAGTTCGATCTTTGATCGTCATTTCGTTTAGTTCCCGGTAATCCACACACAGGCGTAGTCCTCCATCCTTCTTTGTTACGAAATGTTTTGGGGCTCCCGCCGGGGAGGTGGATGCGCGGATCCATCCTCGTTTTTCGTTGACTTCTAGGTACTCTCTGAGGGCCTTCATTTTATCTTCATTTAGGGGGTGCAGCGGCTCATATGGAGGCATCTTTCCTTTTCCAGTGGAATATGGTGGTCCTGAGTGTGGTGGGGCGGAGGGGCCACCGGTTCCTTTTCGGTGAATACCTCGAGGAATTCGTGATTATCCGGGGGAATCGGCTTGTTTTTGCTCGTCCCAGAGGTTTTCTTAATTTTGTCGATTACTGTCTGGCATACTTCCCATGGGTCTCTTTCGCCGATTTCCCTGTTTTTTGCCAGCATTTTCTTATAGTATTGCTCTGTGGCTTTTTCTTCCGGGACTGTGTTGGCTCTCGGTGAGCTGGGTAGGCATTTCTCGGCGCAGTGGTCGGAGTAGAATTTCACCATGTGGTTTTTCCATCCTATTACTGGGTCATGGAGTTTGAGCCACAGGAGTCCTAGGATGATTGGAGTGTTTCCGATCGTGATACAGTGTAGCCGGATGTCTTCTTCGTGATGGTTAACGGTCAGGTGGATTTGGGTGTCGTGGGTTACCGGCCCGCCAGTAACTTCGCTTCCGTCGACTGTCAGGACTCACCTTGGCGTTGCTTTTTGCTGCATTGGTATCCTGTGGGCTTCTGCGTAGGCCTTGTCGATGAAGTTTTCTGACGCTCTACTGTCCACCAGGGCTGTAGTGGCATATTCTTTGCCATCGGTTCCTTGGATCCGGACTTTGATCATAATTTTTTATTCTCGGTCGTATCGAGCAGTTCGTACTAGGTACGGGGGTTTTTCTTCTGGGCTAACAACAGGCGTTTCCCTCGGGTGGTGGTTGTTAGTACTTATTCCCGAGGGTGGTTGTTTCCTAACGGCTCGGGTCCCTCCATTGCTTCGTCCCTGATGGCTTCTTTTTCGTACGTAGCTTCCACTGCCCTGTACGGCTTCCTCCATGGAGTTTGTGTTTTCTTGGACTGGGGGCATTCCCTCGCGAAATGCCCTTTCTTCCCGCAGGTGTAACACTCCTCTGGGCTTATTGGTCGGGGGAACCGGTTTGGCGTTCTCTGTGCGAACTTGAATCGTCGGGTGCCATCGAGGTCCATTGGGTCCCCCGGGGGCGCCGACGGGATTTCCCTTGTGTGGACATGGAAGCGTGCTTCTGGGCTGGCCATGGGTCGTCGACTGATGACTCCGAGGTTGCATAGGCATCTATCCGTTTTGATGGCGGCGGTGGCATACTCTACCAAAACTGTGGCTGGTGTTTCGCTCATGACCAGGTGTCTTTTTACTTCGGGGTGTAGTCTGTCTCTGAACCGTGCAATACATAGGTTGTCCACGTATGGGAGATCTGCTTTGATTCGCTGGAATTCGGCCCAGTAGGTTGCCGCTGTCCGATTCCCCTGCTGAATCTTCTGGAATTTCTCGAATGCTATTTCTTCGGCGTCTACTTGGCCAAAGGCGTGCTTCATGCTAGTTTTTAGTTCTTCCCATGTTAGGTTAATTCCTCCGTCCTGGTTCAGGAAGGTTTCCACCCAATTCCATGCTACTCCTCAGAGTAAGGAGGATGCATATCCCGTTTTCTTTTCATCGTCGTTGAATCGGTTTCCTTCTGTCCGGAATTTTAGCTCACACAGGGCCAAGAATGTTTTGAATTTTGCCTTGTCTCCTTCGAATGGTTCGGGGTCCCGGAGCTTTGGGTAATTGCTTCGGGGTGGGTCTCTGGCTACGAGGATTTGTCATAGCATCTTCGTGGTGAGGAGGTGGGGTCCTGCCCCTCCTGTTCCTGATTTGTCACCCATTCTTTGGTTTTGCTCGGGTGACTCTGGTGTCTGTGGCCTTGTTCGGGGTTCTGGGGTTACCGGGCTTGGAGATCGGTGGTCGTTGGGAACCCTCGTAAATTCCCTGAGTGTGAGAGGAACATCGATGTTTTCATCCTAGGACACCACGTTGCTACGTCAGGTGTCGATGGGGGAGACGCAATCTAGTGTCAAGATCCTGCCTGACTAGTCTGTGCTGCTCGACAGGTGGCGTAGTCTTCCTGTGGGTCGGTGTTACCTTCGATGGTATCCAGCCTTGCTGCGGCGGTATCCTGCCTCGCCCTTGTCGTTACGGTATCCTCCCTCGCTTGTAGCAGTATCCTGCCTCGCCCTTATCTCTGCACACCCGGCGTGGTCTTGTTGCGGTATCCTTCTTCACTGCGGCGGTATCCTGCCTTGCCCTTGTCGTTGCGGTATCCTTCTTCGCTGCGGTGGTATCCTGCCTCGCCCTTGTCGTTGCGGTATCCTTCCCCGCTTGTGGCGGTATCCTGCCTCGCCCTTATCTCTTCACGCCCGGCGTGGTCTTGTTGCGGTATCCTTCTTCGCTGCGGCAGTATCCTGCCTCGCCCTTGTCACTGCGGTATCCTTCTTCGCTGCGGCGGTATCCTGCCTCGCCCTTGTCGTTTGTCGGTTCTTACAGGTATTTGGTCGCAGCACCGGTTAACGGGAGTCGAGAGGTTGGTCTGTGGACATAGATAATAGATTGCGTGGAGAAGAATCTCCAGACTAGCTACCGTGCCCTTCCTTTATACTTTTTCTTCCCTCTGTGGAATCACAGCTTGCCCGCAAGACTGATACAGTTCCTCCATAGCTCCTCATGACTGACTCGCCACACCCAAGGAAAACACATGATCGCACTCGGCTGCCACGCGGCCAACACTCTACTCGCGGCAACAGCAGAAAGGACGCGTAAGCAGTAACGGTAAGGGAAAGGGAAGAATGACGTACAACATAATCAAGGAGAAACAATACTTGGAACGATCATAGGAGAAGGACGTGCAAGCTCAATCAATGGGAGACTACAATGTAGCGGACAGGAGAAAAGACATGTAAGCAAGATAACAGAGACAAAGGAGAAGGGTCTGGACCGGCCGGCGGTCAGGTTGAGGCTTCGAGGGATATCGCTACCGGAGCGATATTGCGGGGATTGGGGCGAGGCGCTTAAACGCGGAGGATGATCACGGCTGCCCCAGTGGAAACGAGGCCAAGCCACAGGGCAACAAGGGTGAGAGCGGCAGCGGCACCGGCGTCAAGGAGCCTGTCGCGCCAGGTTTGTGACACATAGGGACTGTGGGAAGTTGTACAATACGACATGACACGACGAGTACGATGTTGATGAAAAGAGGATACCGGCGGCGTGGATAACATCAAGACGCGATGAGTACGATGTCAATGAGGATGACGGTGAGGCTGCCGGCGGCAAGGAGGATAGCATATATGATGCGGCGTGAAGATCAATGAGCTTTGTGAATTGTTAGCATAGAACTCACAGGAACTGTGGGAAGTTGTACAATACGACACGACGCGACAGGTACAAAGTCGATGAGGATGGCAGTGAGGCTGCCGGCGGCAAGGACGATAGCAAATATGACGCGGTGAGAAGATCAACAAGCTTCGTGAATTCTTAGCGCAGCACTCACAGGGACAGTGGGAAGTTGTACAATATGACGCAACGTGACGAGTACGTTGTCGATGAGGATGGCGGTGAGGTTGATGCAGGCAGAGTGGATGATAGTAAGATGTGAGGAGTGCGCTGGTCGCACATATGATATGATGAAAGTAGAAGAAAAAAGGGGTGGACTTGTAGCCCGTACCACCATATTCTGCAAGCCGTGCTGTGGTAAGTGAGCCAAACCATACGAAAGCGCAGGCACTAGCAAACGCTTGGCACCTTGCAAGTTGCATGCGAAATCACTCACAATCTGCGAAAACTGCAAATTCCTCTCCCATTGTCGTCAATACCCCAGAACCCGCTGTTTACATATGCACAATTGGTCCCTATTATATCAATTCAGTTGGACCTAAAGATTGGGACTACTTACTCCTGTTTTTCAAGGTTGTAATACTGAAAACATGAATGATATACAGATGTGGAGCGTTGTATATAATAGAAATTCTCCTAGCAGAGGAAGTTGAATCGGGACAGCACCATCGATAGGTTGCAAACCAGGAGGCGGTTGGCACAAACTTTAGGTCCAACGGTGTCAGAATAAGGAGGCATCCGGAGATGAGGAGGCGTCCAGAGATGAGGAGGCGTCCGGAGATGAGGAGACGTCCAGAGATGAGGAGGTGTCCGGACATGACTGAGTCCCCGAGCACCGGCTCGGAGGGACAGTCTTCCGTCCTTTGTCCTGACGGCCTTCCTGTATATAGAGAGATCTTGTGCCCGTATAATACTGTAATACAATCTTCACGTTTATCGATCCATATATTCCAACAGGTTATGAGCCCGGATTGAACGCTCTGCCAATCCGCTACCCATCGATAATCGCTCCCGCCGTACCTACCACTTTGAG
>Ga0307516_10007211_pt1 | contig 12825 bp, 12 predicted proteins | sample 19_EM_MG_FD_203310 | JGI IMG/M metagenome (GOLD analysis project Ga0307516, IMG submission 203310) | Populus trichocarpa ectomycorrhiza microbial communities from riparian zone in the Pacific Northwest, United States - 19_EM | ecosystem: Host-associated > Plants > Roots > Unclassified | place... | reverse complement strand
ACGGAATTGAAGTGTCTCCACTTCTCTATCCGTGAGCGTTCTTCATGATCCCAACGTCTCCGTTGAAACCACTCGGCTTCCGCCTTCAAACGCCCACGCTTATCGGCTGTAGTTTGTTAAAGAGCTTGTCAGTACTTTTTCTTACTGACTTGCTGATCAGTGATCAGCAAAGAGGGGCTATTATGGCCAGCGGTTCTTTTTTCGTCAACCCCATACAACTTTTGGGGTTTTATCTGCTTTTCCCGAAATAGAACGCCTGGTTTATTGGCGCCCTCTCTTGGGCTTCACTGGTCTTACCGCTAAGAACAGCGAAGCCCAAGATGCTAGCATAAAGAAGTTGGTGCTTGGGCGGTTCGTCGTTGCCGCCCGGGTTAAACGGGAAGCAGGAAGGTCAGCCCCCCAAGGTCTCACCCAACCTGCGCTGCCCCCGCAACGGTAAGCGGATGGGCTGCTCACGCAGCCTGGCTCGTGCTCTCCGGCCACTGGAAGGGTTCCCTTCTGGGAAGGTCGCACGGGTTGACCCGCCAGCCCGGATACCGGCCAACAGGGGGTGGGGCGCGCGAGCCTCCCACCACAATGCGCGCCCCTGCGGGGAAGCTGTGGCGTGCGCCTGTATCCATGTCACTCATGCCTTTCACCCTGCCTTGCGGGCGCCTGCCCTCTGACGCCGTTTCCGACGGACGGTCCCCTTTTCATTTCCCCTCTCCACACCTCTTTTCGCTCATCGCCGCCCTGGCGGGCTTGACCCCTGCCACCGAGTGCCTCGCGCAAACGGCGTCCGCAGAAGCCGCCACGTTCGATCCGGTGGTCATCACTGCGACCCGCACACCAAGCCGTGTCAGCGACACCGTGGCAGAGATCACGGTGCTGGATCGTGCGGCGCTCGATCGCGCCAGTGGCCGCAGCTTGGCTGATTTGCTGTCCGTGCAGGCTGGCCTGCAGTTCTATGGCAACGGGGGGCTGGGCAAGGCGAGTTCGCTGTCGATCCGCGGACTGGAGGCGCGCCACACCTTGCTGCTGGTCGACGGGGTTCGCGTGGGGTCGGCGACGCTGGGAACGCCATCGCTGGACAACCTGCCGCTGGAAAGCATCGACCGCATCGAGATCGTGCGAGGCCCGCTGTCGGGGCTTTATGGCAGCGATGCCGTCGGCGGGGTGGTGCAGATCTTCACCCGGCGCGGAAAGGACGGCTTCCGGCCCAATCTGAAGGTCACGGCAGGGTCAGATCGCTATGGACTGCTCGCGGGCGGGTTCACGCTGGGGCAGGACGGATGGGATGCGGCCGTGCAGCTGGAGCACACCGAGACGCACGGCTTTTCAACCACCAACAGTAAAGCGCCGCCCTATTCCTACGATCCCGACCGCGACCCGTTCCGCCAGGACGCCGGCAGTGTGCGTGTCGGCTATCGCCTGAATGCCGACTGGCGCGTTGACGCGCGTGTTCTGCATGCCGACGCGCTGAGCGACTACGACGACGGCAGCGCCCGCGTGGACGAAACCACCTTCACGACCTTGCCGGGACCCGGTGCGCGCACCCAGGCACGGCTTCGCAACCGCGTGCTGGCGGTCGACCTGAGCGGCGCGCTGATGCCGGAGTGGCGCACCGCGCTGCGCGCCTCACGGTCTGATGACGAGAGCATCACCGTCGACACCAACTTCGCCAGCGGCCTGGGCAAGATCGCGACCGAACGGCGCCTGCTGGGCTGGGAGCACACGGTCTCCATGCCGCTCGGTCAACTCTTCGCGGCGGTGGAGCGGCTGCTTGAAGACGTGGCCAAGCCCCCTCCGCAATATGAGGCGACGTCGCGCCAGATCGATGCACTCAGCCTGGGATGGAGCGGCGGCGCAGCAGGCCACAGCTGGCAAGCCAGCGCACGGCGGGATCACAATTCCCAGTTCGGAGATCAGACGACCGGGACCATTGCCTGGGGCTATGCAATCACGCCGGCCTGGCGCGCAGGCGCTTCGTATGGAAGCAGCTTCGTGGCCCCCAGCTTCAACCAGCTCTACTGGCCCGGCTATGGCAACCCTGCACTGCAGCCGGAAGAGGGCAAACACGCCGAACTGAGCCTGCGCTACAGCCAAGGCTCGCACGGCGCCCGCGCCGCCTGGTTCCGCCACCGCATCCGCGGCTACATCACCCCGGGCACCAACCCCGACAACATTGACGCCGCCATCGACGGCATCAGCCTGTCTTTTGACGAAGAACTCCGGGATTGGGCTCTGAACGCCTCCGTCGATCACATGGACCCGCAGATCGCGACGGGTACCAACGCCGGCAAGCAGTTGCCACGCCGCGCCAGGACGGCACTGAAGCTGCAAGCCGACTGGACCGGCGGCGACCTGGCCGGCGGTTTCGCATGGCGGGCGTTCTCGCAGCGCTACGACGAGGCAGACAACACGCAGCCCCTGCCCGGCTACGGCACGCTGGACCTGCGGGCCGATTGGACCGTCGCCCCCGGCTGGACGCTGGGCGCCCGGCTCAACAATGTGGCCAACAAGGCCTACGAAACGGCGTACGGCTACAACCAACCCGGCCGCGAGGCCTACCTCACCCTGCGCTTCGCCCCGTCATGAAAGCCCGCCATGCATGAGTTCATCCTGGGTGGACAGAAAAGCGGCAAGTCGCGGGCGGCGGAAGCTCGGGCCGTGCGGTGGCTGCAGGATCCCGGGCATGAGGCGGTGCTGATCGCCACCGCGCTGGCTGGCGATGCCGAGATGGCCGAACGCATCGCCCGGCACCGGGTCGAACGCGCGCGGCGCGTGCCGGGCCTGGCTACCCATGAAGAACCCCATCAGCTGGCCACTGCCTTGCGGCAGTGGTCCGCGTCGCAACGACTGGTGGTGGTGGATTGCCTGACCCTGTGGTGGACGCAGCTCGCGATGCCGCTGCACGGCCCCGGCGCCAGCCCGGCCCAGCTGGACGAGGCCTGCGCAGGGGTGGTTCAGGCGCTGCACGAGGCGCGCGGCCCGGTGGTGCTGGTGTCCAACGAGATCGGCCTCGGGCTGGCCCCGCTGGCTGCCGAAGCCCGGCGCTGCGTGGACGCGCTGGGCGTGCTACACCAGCGGGTGGCCGGCGCATGCCGGCGCGTCACGCTGATGGTGGCCGGCTGTGAACTGGCGGTGAAGGGTGAATTTCAGTGACCCCACTCCTGCGCCGCCTCACCACCACCTGCCTGCTGGCGACCACGCTCGTGCTGCCCCTGGGCGCGCACGCCGGCATCCGCGTGACCGACGACCGCGGCCACCGCATCCAGCTGGCGCAGGCCCCGCAGCGCATCGTCTCGCTGCTGCCCTCGCTGACCGAGACGGTGTGTGAACTGCAGGCCTGCGCACGCCTGGTGGGCACCGACCGCTTCTCCAACTGGCCCGAACGCGTGAAGACCCTGCCCAAGCTGGGCGGGCTGGAGGATGCACAGCTCGAACGTATCGTGACGCTGAAGCCCGACCTGGTGTTGGCCGCCGTGTCGGCCCGCGTCATCGAGCGGCTCGAAGGCCTGGGCATCCCGGTCCTGGCGCTCGAAGCCAAGAACCTGGGCGACGTGCACCGCGTGCTGGAGGTGGTGGCGCAGGCGCTGGGCACGCCGGGGGCGGGTGACGCCTTGTGGCAGCGCATCGAGGCCCGCATGGACGCAGCGGCGCGGCGCGTGCCGGCTGCGTTGCGCGGGCGCAAGGTCTATTTCGAGGTGGCCGCCGTGCCGTACGCGGCCGGGGAAAGCTCGTTCGTGGGCGAAACCCTGGCGCGGCTGGGCCTGGGCAACATCGTGCCGGCCGCGCTGGGGCCCTTTCCGCAACTCAACCCGGAGTTCGTGCTGCGGGCCCAGCCGGACGTGATCATGGCCGTGCAGCACGAACTCACCCGCATGCCCAGGCGCCCGGGCTGGGACCGCTTGCGCGCGCTGCTCAGCAAGCAGCACTGCGGTTTCCCCTCCTTGCAGTACGACGTGCTGGTACGCCCCGGTCCGCGCCTGGGCGAAGCCGCCGAGTTGATGGCCGGGTGCCTGGCCTCGTTGCCGCCCAGGGAGCCCGCGTGAGCTTTCAGCCCGCTGTCCTGCCGGCCCTGTCCCGCGCGTGGAGCGCCCCCAGCCTTGCGCTGGTGCTGCTGCTGGCCGCCCTCGGGTTGGGGCTGGCCGGCCTGGCCGCCGGCAGCGAGGGCTGGTCCTGGGCCTGGGGCAGCGAGTGGCCCCTGATCACCGCCATCCGCGCACCCCGCACGCTGGGCGCCTTCCTGGCCGGCGCACTGCTGGGCTTGGCCGGGGCGCTGGCACAAGGCCTGTTCCGCAATCCGCTCGCCGATCCGTACCTGCTGGGCGCTGCGGCTGGCGCCGGCCTGGGTGTGGTGCTGGTGCTCTCGGCCGGCGGCCTGCTGGGCGTCTCGCTGGGCTTGGCCCTGGCCGATGGGCTGCTGCGCCTGGGCCTGGTGGGCGCGGCCTTCGGCGGAGCCCTGGTGGGCGTGGGCCTGACGCTGCTGCTGGCCCGTGGTGCCGCCCGCCCGCTGGTGCTGTTGCTCTCAGGTGTGGTGGTGGGCGTGCTGCTGTCCGCCGTGTCGGACCTGCTGATCCTGCTGTCGCCCGAGGCCATGCGCGGCAAGCAGGTGTTCCTGCTGGGCAGCACCGGGTTCCTGGGTTGGGACAGCGTGGCGGCGCTGGCCATGGCCCTTGCCGTGGCCTTGCCGCTGGCGGTGCGCTTTGCGCGCGCGCTGGACGCGCTGGTGCTGGGCGAGGCCAGCGCGGCGAGCCTGGGCCTGCACCTGCCGCGCGTGCGCCTGTTGCTGGTGGTGTTGATGGCCTTGTGCACCGGCAGCGCCGTGGCCCAGTCCGGCCTGGTCGCCTTTGTGGGGCTGGTCGCGCCGCACCTGGTGCGGCGCTGCGTGGTGGTGTCGCACGCAGCGCTGCTGGCCCTGTCCGCCTTGGCGGGTGGCGTGCTGCTGCTGGCGGCGGACGTGGCGGCCCGCAGCGTCATCGCGCCCCAGGAACTGCCGGTGGGCGTGCTCACCGCGGTACTGGGCGGCCTGTACCTGATGGTGCTGCTGCGGCGGCGGGCAGCGTCATGAGCGCCCCAAGGCCGGCCGAAGCCGGCCGTCCCCCGAGGGGATCCCACAAAGTGGCAGAGCCACATTTGCTGGGGAGCGCCCCAAGGCCGGCCGAAGCCGACCGTCCCCCGTGGGGATCCCACAAAGTGGCAGAGCCACATTTGCTGGGGAGCGCCCCAAGGCCGGCCGAAGCCGATCGTCCCCCGAGGGGATCCAGCAAAGTGGCAGAGCCACATTTGCTGGGGACCCTCGTCGTTCCCGCGCCGCCCCTGGCCGCCGAAGGCCTCTGCCTCGACCTGGGCGGGCGCCGCGTGCTGCACGGCGTGTCGCTGTCCTTGCGCGGCGGCGAGTGGGTGGCCCTGACAGGCCCCAACGGGGCGGGCAAGAGCAGCTTGTTGGCCCTGCTGGCGGGGCTGCGCAAGCCCGCGGCCGGTACGGTCCGGCTGGCGGGGCGGCCCCTGCAGGACTGGCCCGTGCGCGAACGGGCCCAGCGCCTGGCCTGGTTGTCGCAGCAGGGCGAGGCCGAGGGCGACATCGCCGTGCGCGACGTGGTGCGGCTGGGGCGGCTGCCGCACCACGGCCTGTTCGGCCCGCCCGGCGCCGAGGATGAATCGGCGGTGCAGGCCGCCCTGGCCGAGACCGAATGCAGCGCGCTGGCCGAGCGCCGCCTGAGCGAACTCTCCGGCGGCGAGCGCCAGCGCGTGCTGCTAGCCCGCGCGCTGGCCGTCCAGGCACCCGTGCTGTTACTGGATGAACCCACCACCCACTTGGACGCCCCGCACCAGCGCGCCCTGGTGCGCAGCCTCAAAACCCGGGCCCTGGCCGGTGTGGCAGTGGTCGCGGTGATGCACGACCTGACGCTGGCCCTGGCCGCCGACCGGCTGCTGGTGCTGGCCGCCGGCCGCTTGCATGCCGACGGCCCCCCGGCGGACCCCGCGGTGCGCCATGCGCTGGCCGAGGTGTTCGGCCATGCCGTGCGCATCGAGCGCATCGCCACCGACACCGGCGAGCGCTGGGCCGCCTTGCCCGAACTCTGACGATTCAACGAGGAACCCGCATGCAGATCGAAGCCCCTCCCACCGAGCGCAATACCCCCAAACCCGACGGCCCGCGCCGCGGGCTGGTGATCGTCCACACGGGCGACGGCAAGGGCAAGAGCACCGCCGCCTTCGGCCTGGCGCTGCGCGCCCACGGCCGCGGCAAGGCGGTGAAGATCTACCAGTTCATGAAGGTGCCCTCGGCGCGCTTTGGCGAACACCGCGTGTTCGAATCGCTGGGCGTGCCGATCGAAGGCCTGGGCGACGGCTTCAGCTGGAAGAGCCACGACCTGGAGCACTCCGCCCACCTGGCACGCGAGGGCTGGGCTCGCGCCGAGGCCACGATCCGTGCCGGGGCGCACTTTCTCGTGGTGCTGGACGAGATCATGTACCCGCTGCGCTATGGGTGGTTGCCGCTGGAGCCCGTGCTGGCCTGCCTGCAGGAGCGGCCGGCCGACGTGCACGTGGTACTCACCGGCCGCAATGCGCCCGAGGAACTGATTGCCGTGGCCGATACCGTCACCGAGATGCAGCTGATCAAGCACCACTACAAGGCCGGGGTGCCGGCGCAGCGCGGCATCGAAGACTGAGAGGGTCTTCCGCGCCATGAACCTCTCTCCCGCTGTCCTGCCGAGCGCCCTGCTCATCGCCCTGGCGCTGGATCACCGCTTCGGCGAGCCACCGGCCCGGCTGCACCCTGTCGTGGGCATGGGCCGCTACCTGGGTTGGGCCGGGCGGGACTTGCCGGCGCTGGCCGCCGGGCCGGCCTTCCTGGCCGGCATGGGGGTCTGGCTGGCCGGCGCGGTGCTCGTGGGCGTGCCGGCCTGGCTGCTGGAGGCGGCGCTGCGCCAGGCCGCAACGCCCAACGGCCTGGTGGGGCAGGCCCTCATGGCCCTGCTGCTGGGGGTGGCGCTCAAGCCCATGCTCGCGTGGCGCATGCTGCGCGACGAAGTGCACGCGGTGGAGCGGGCCTTGGCCACCGGCCTGGATGCAGGCCGCGCCCAGGTGGCCCGCCTGGCCAGCCGCGACACCCGCACGCTGGATGCCACGCAAGTGCGTGAAACCGCCATCGAGACCCTGGCAGAGAACCTCAACGACTCGGTGATCGCGCCCTTGTTCTGGTTCGCCGTGGCGGGCCTGCCCGGCGCGGTGCTGTATCGCTACGCCAACACCGCCGATGCGATGTGGGGCTACCGCGGCCGCTGGGAATGGGCCGGCAAGTGGGCCGCCCGTGCCGACGACGTGTTGTCCTGGTTGCCGGCACGCCTCACGGCGCTGGCGCTGCGGCCAGCGCCCACGCAGTGGCAGGCGCTGCGGCAGCAGGCCAGCCGCACGCCATCTCCCAATGGGGGATGGCCCATGGGCGCCATGGCGCTGGCCCTGGGCATCCGGCTGAGCAAGCCCGGGGTCTACGTGCTGAACCCGGACGGCCGCACCGCCACCGCCGCCGATCTGGCGGGCGCGTTGCACCGCGCCGGCGTCGGGCTGGCGCGCGGCGTGTGCGGCCTGCTGCTGCTGGCACTCGCCGCCGGGGGGTTGCGCTGATGGGCTGGCAGTGGCCCGCGTCAGCAAGTGCCTTCCCGGCTCCTGTGCATGGCGGGCCTGATGCACAGGGCGTGCCGCTGCACGACTTCTCCAGCAATGCCAATGCCGCCGGCCCCCTGCCCACAGTGGCCGAGGCCGTGGCACGCGCGGACCGCAGCCGGTATCCGGACCCGGGCTATCACGCGCTGCGCGAGCAACTTGCCGCCTGGCACGGGGTGGCGCCGGCGCGCGTGGTGGTGGCGGGCAGCGCCAGCGAGTTCATCCACCGGTTCAGCGCCGTCGCCGCACGCTGGCGCGGCGTGCAACGGGCCGTGGTGCCGCGCCCCGGCTACGGCGACTATGCCGCGGCCGCGCATGCCGCGGGCCTGCAGGTCTGCGGTCACGGCCTGGCACCCACATCCGGCGACCTGTGGTGGATCACGGAACCCATGAGTCCCGGCGGGGCATCGCACGGTGCCGCGCTCGGGCCCTTGATCGCCCAGGCCCACGCCGCCGGCGCTTGCGTCGTGCTGGACCTCGCTTACCAGCCTTTGCGCTTTGACGGTGGCAAGCTGGCGGCGCACGCCGCGCTGGCCTGGCAGCTGTGGGCCCCCAACAAGGCTTGCGGACTGCCCGGTGTGCGCGCCGCCTATGCCGTGGCGCCCGTCGGCGACGAGCCGGCGGCCGAGGCCTTGCGCGCCCAGGCGCCCTCCTGGGTGGCGGGGGCCGAGGGGGCGGCCCTGCTGGCCTCGTTCGCCACCGCGGCGGCCCAGGCCGAGCTGGCGGCCCACAGGGGCCTGCTGCGGGCTTGGCGCGATGCGCTGGCCGCCACCTTGCGGGCGGCGCAGTGGCAAGTGCAGGACACCGCCAGCGTGACCCCGTTCTTCACGGCCCGGCCGCACCACGCGCCGGACCCGGACTGGGCCGCTTGGCGCAACCAGGGCCTCAAGCTGCGCGACACCACCCGCATGGGCCTGCCCGGCTGGTGGCGCCTGTCAGCCCAGCCGCCCCATTCGCTGCAGGCCTTGCGGCACGCGCTGGAGGCCGGCCGGTGAGCGCCCGGGCCGTGATGGTGCTGGGCTGCACCAGCGGCGCCGGCAAGAGCTGGCTGGCCACCGCGCTGTGCCGCTGGTATGCGCGCCAGGGCCTGGCCGTGGCGCCGTTCAAGGCACAGAACATGAGCAACCATGCGCGCGTGGTGGCGCGGCCCGACGGCGGCCTCGGGGAGATCGGTAGCGCGCAGTACTTCCAGGCCCTGGCCGCGCGTGCCGTGCCCCAGGTGGACATGAACCCGGTGCTGCTCAAACCCGAGGCCGACACGCGCAGCCAGGTCGTGCTCCAGGGCCGCGTGCGCGAGGACCTCACGGCCATGCCCTGGCGCGAACGCAGCGCCCTGCTGTGGCCGGTGGCGCAGGAGTCCCTGGCCCGCCTGCGCCAAGGCTGCGAGGTGCTGGTGGTCGAGGGCGCCGGCTCGCCGGCCGAGATCAACCTGGCGGCCAGCGACTACGTCAATACGCACACCGCCCTGGCGACCGAGGCGGCCTGCCTGCTGGTGGCCGACATCGACCGCGGCGGCGCGTTCGCCCACCTGTACGGCACGCACGCGCTGATGGACGCCCGCGTGCGCCCGCGGCTGCGCGGCTTTGTGCTGAACAAGTTCCGCGGTGACGCCGCCTTGCTGGCCCCGGCGCCCGCACAACTGCAGGCCTTGACCGGCGTACCGACGCTGGCCGTGCTGCCGATGCAGCCGGATCATGGCCTGCCCGAGGAGGACGAGGTGCCCGGCAGCCACCCCGACAGCCACGCAGGCCCGCAGGTGACCGTGCTGGCCTACCCGCATGCCAGCAACCTGGACGAGTTCGAGCCGCTGCGTGCGGCCGGGGTGGCGCTGGTCTTCACCCGCGAGCCCAGCCGCATCGCCACGGCCGACTGGCTGGTGCTGCCCGGCAGCAAGCACACGCGCGCCGACCTGGCCTGGCTGCGCGAGCAAGGCCTGGACCGCGCGATCCAGGCCCATGCCGCCCGCGGCCGGCCGCTGCTGGCCTTGTGCGGCGGCCTGCAGCTGGTGGGTGAGCGCCTGGAAGACCCGCTGGGGCTCGAAGGGGGCCGTGCCGGCGTGGACGCCGGGCTGGGCCTGCTGCCGCTGGCCACCCGCTTCGAGCCGCTCAAGCACCTGGCTTGCACACCGCATCGCTTCGCCACGCTGGCGGGGCCCTGGGCGCCCTTGTCGGGGCTGCCGGTGCAGGGCTACGAGATCCACCTGGGCCGCAGCCAGGCGCAACACCCCGGCCTGCAGGTCGCCCTGCCCGGCAGCAACGCCGCGCAGCCGCTGGGCTGGCAGCAAGGCCCGGTGCTGGCCCTGTACCTGCACGGCCTGTTCGAGAACCCGGCCGTGGTGCAGGCGCTGTTCGGCGTGCAGTCCAAACCCCTGGACGCCGTGTTCGATGCCCTGGCCGATTGTGTGGATGCCCATTTCAAACCCGGCGCCTTGATGGCCCTGCTGGAGACCCCATGACCCCCGTCCCCCCCACGCTGATCCCCGTGATCGAGACCACGGCCGACCCGGTGCTGCAGCAGCGCCTGCAACAGCGCATCGACACCAAGACCAAGCCGCGCGGCGCGCTCGGCCGCCTCGAAGCCCTGGCGCTGCAGATCGGGCTGATCCTGCGCAGCGAGGCGCCGGTGCTGCACCAGCCGCAACTGCTGGTGTTCGCCGGCGACCACGGGCTCGCGGCGCAAGGCGTGTCCGCTTACCCGCAGGACGTGACCTGGCAGATGGTGGAGAACATGCTGGCGGGCGGTGCGGCCATCAACGTGTTCGCGCGGCAGATGGGCCTGGCCTTGAGCGTGGTCGATGCCGGCGTGGCGCACGACTTCGGGCCGCGGCCCGGCCTGCTGTCCAGCAAGATCGCCGCCGGCACGCGCGACGCCAGCGTCGAGCCGGCCATGAGCAGCGCCCAGTGCATCGAAGCGATCGCGGCCGGCCGCGAATGGGTGCGCCGCAGCCCCGGCAACGTCCTGATGCTGGGCGAGATGGGCATTGCCAATACCTCCAGCGCGGCCCTGCTGCTGGCGCGGCTGGCCGGCGTGCCGCTGACCGAGGCCGTGGGCCGGGGCACCGGGCTCGACGATGCCGGCCTGGCGCACAAGCGCCAGGTGCTGGCGCGCGCGCTGGACCGCCACCGAGCCACGGCCCCCCTCGAAGTGCTGGCGGCGCTGGGCGGCTTCGAGATCGCCATGATGACCGGCGCCCTGCTGCAAGCCGCCAGCGAACGCCGCGTGATCGTGGTCGACGGCTTCGTGGTCGGGGCCGCGCTGCTGGCCGCGCATGCCCTGGCGCCGGCGGTGCTGGACTGCTGCGTGTTCGCGCACCGCAGCGCCGAGTCGGGCCATGCCGCCTTGCTGGCGGCCTTGCACGCCCGGCCCCTGCTCGACCTGGACCTGCGCCTGGGCGAAGGCACCGGCGCTGCGCTGGCCTGGCCGCTGGTGGACGCCGCGGCGCGCATGCTCAGCGAGATGGCCAGCTTCGAGTCGGCCGGCGTGTCCGAGCGCCGGCCCGCCGATCTAGCCCCTTGCTGAACCCCCTGCGCACGCTGCGGGCACACGCGGCCCACGAGCTGCGGCTCATGGGCGTGGCCCTGCAGTTCCTGACCCGCGTGCCAGTGCGCTTCGGGACCTTCGACCCCGCGTGGCTGAACCCCAGCAGCCGGCACTTCCCGCTGGTGGGAGCGCTGGTGGGCGGTGCCGGCGCCGTGATGCTGGCCCTGGCGGCACAGGTGTGGCCGGTGTCGGTGGCGGTGCTGCTGTCGATGGCCGCCACCGTGGCGGCCACCGGCGGCTTTCACGAAGACGGCCTCGCCGACACCTGCGACGGCCTGGGAGGCACCGCTGCCCGCGAACGGGCCCTGACCCTCATGAAGGACTCCCGCCTGGGCAGCTACGGCGTGCTGGGGCTGGCCTTCACGCTGGCACTCAAGGCCGCGGTGCTCTGCGCGCTGCTGCAGCACTCGCTGGGGCTGGCCGCGGCCGCGCTGGTGTGGGCCCATGCGGTGTCCCGCGCCGCCGCGGTGGCGCTGCTGGCCACACTGCCGTATGCGGGTGACACCGAGCACGCCAAGGCCAAACCCATGGCACAGCGCGCCCGCGCCGCCGACGCGGCGGTGGCGCTGGGCTGGGTGGCGGCGCTGGGCACCGGCCTGAGCCTGGGCCCGGGTCTGGGTGCGGTCGCCCCGCTGCCTCTGCTGCTGAGTGCCGCCTGTGCCGGAGGCGTGGCGGCGTGGTGCGCGCGCTGGTTCCTGCGCCGCCTGGGCGGCTACACCGGCGACACGCTGGGTGCCACCCAGCAGTGGACCGAGCTCGCCGTGTACCTGGCGCTGGCAGCCGCGCATGGCTGAACCCTGCACGCTGTGGGTGTGGCGCCACCCCAAGCCCGAAGGCGCGGCCGGCCGGTGCATCGGCCGCACCGACCTGCCGGTGGACCCGCGCCGCGCCAAGCGACTGGCGCACCGCATCCAGTCGGCGGCCCGGCGGGAGCAGCTGCCGCGCGAGGTGTGGACCTCACCGCTGGCGCGGGGCCGCGAGGTGGGCCACTGGCTGGCGCGCCATGGTTTTTGCCACCATGTCGATGCCCGGTTGGCGGAACTCGACTTCGGCTGCTGGGACGGACGCTCCTGGAGCCGCATCGGCGCGCCGGAGGTCGCCCAATGGGAAGCGGATTTCCTGCACCACGCGCCCGGCGGGGGCGAGTCGCTGGCAGGCCTGATGCAGCGCGTGCGCGCCTTCCTGCACGAGCGCGCGGTCCCAGGCGGCGCGCTGCTGGTGGTGGGGCATGCCGGCTGGATGCAGGCCGCCGCCAGCCTGCACGGCCCGCCCCCCAGCGCGACCACCTGGCCCCGCGCACCCGGCTACGGCACGCTCGTGCGTGGCGTGGTGTGAATGTGGGCACCCGGCACCGGAGTACCGGCGCCACCCGCCGGGCGGGTGCTCAGCCGCCTTGGGGCGGCCCGGCGCCGGCTGAGTGTGGGCACCCGGCACCGGAGTACCGGCGCCACCCGCCGGGCGGGTGCTCAGCCGCCTTGGGGCGGCCCGGCGCCGGCTGAGTGTGAGCACCCGGCACCGGAGTACCGGCGCCACCCGCCGGGCGGGTGCTCAGCCGCCTTGGGGCGGCCCGGCGCCGGCTGAGTGTGGGCACCCGGCACCGGAGTACCGGCGCCACCCGCCGGGCGGGTGCTC
>Ga0307516_10007209_pt1 | contig 12825 bp, 18 predicted proteins | sample 19_EM_MG_FD_203310 | JGI IMG/M metagenome (GOLD analysis project Ga0307516, IMG submission 203310) | Populus trichocarpa ectomycorrhiza microbial communities from riparian zone in the Pacific Northwest, United States - 19_EM | ecosystem: Host-associated > Plants > Roots > Unclassified | place... | reverse complement strand
TTTCGAAGTACTCTCCGAGGGCTTCGCAGAGGCCCAATCGAAGGACTTCAGCAGGGAAGGAATCGGCGATGAAGAATCCGCACAAGACCGCGAGTATTTGTTCGACGATGAACACGAAAAGGTCGCCTCGTTTGAACACACGAACAAGTCGGGGGACAATCCGTTCAACCCTTTTGGCGTTCCTGACAAAGATAGAGGGTCTTTTGTAGGGAGTATGAGGAGCATCTCGAAGAAGGGAGGTTGTCGGACGTGGCGTTCGTGACGTGAGTGTGAACCGGGAACCTCTCAAGCATTTTGTTGATGTTGCTACAGGTTTTTAATGCACCTCTGCACGAACGCGATAGAGTTCGCACCATTTGGATCCGAGGAAAATCGCACCACAGGAATTGTCACCGACAATGTCCCCAGATGGCCCCCAGGATCCATCTACCGGCTCGCGGACAAGGTCTGCACCTGGTCCCCTTCTCTTGTTCGGAGTGTCCGGTATCTGACAGGCTTCCGCCATAGGACGGCGCCCCCGTGCTGAAGACCTTCGCTCTGAAGCACGTACGCGATACGTTGGCCGAACTGACGGACACGACCGGATATAGAACATATAACGTCGATCGACCCGCGTCCGTTTGCGTCAATTGCAGCCCCTGCGTTCCTTACCATAGCAGCCACCCTCCGAACTCTCTACGGATACCTGGCCTGGGCCGTAATTCTCCACCCCCGGCCATCACTTCGAACCGAGGGTGTCTGGGGCACCGAGGGCCCAAATCACGCTGGGAGGGGTGGGCGATTCTGCGTTGGAGATGTCACAGTGGTGCCATCGCGTTGGACAACACTCCCACAGTCCTGTTGAGTTCGACTGCATCCTTGGGAGATCCCAGACAGTGAGACATCGCCGACGGGTGTCATCCTGGTGTGAGAGAAACCCATTGTATGTCAACAAATCGTCCGTTTGCTACTTGAACTAACGACTCTAGGGTTGTGACCAGCAGGGGGCGAGACACCAGTGGAATGGCCAGTAGAACCGGCCAGATCCCAACGCTGTAAGGGTGAGGTAGTTCTCCCCGAATTGTGAGAGTAGACGAAGAGGAAGAACAGTCTGGTTCGGTCTGTGTATAAGTGCATTTTATTCATGCCCTAAGGCATCCCAGAACCATCTATTGCCGTTGAGACAGGGATGTATTTCTCACATCCGGCCGCGCACCATGATCCTCCAACCAACACCGTTCAAGCAATGCACCGACACGTCAGTACCATATTAGAATCACCATTCCGGAGCTCCGGCATCCCATGTAACTTGTCTTTAGCCAAACTAGATATACAGTCCCCTCATCACCTTTTTATCTCCTCGCCCTTTTTACCGTTCGCGGGGGGTATGCGTATTTTTTTCTTTCAATCCATCTGTCCTAGACTGATCATACTGTAGTCTTACCTAACACGCAATATAGCCAATACGTGGCCAGCCTGCCTCTGGGTTATCATCTTGTAATGAAAACAGGCTTTGAGAATCGCTCTGTTCGATTATTGGGGCTGTTGCATGATGAGCCCGAGGGTTCAGGTGAAACGGGGGAACGTACCAGAAATATCGATCGCCGTGAAGTAGTACGACAGATCGTCGGTACTTAACACACCAACCCCCGTGCGAGGAGAAGGCGGTCGAAACCGTTCCGATACCCGCTCCAAACACTGAAGTACGGTTCTGACATCCGGGCGGTCTTGTGGCTGAGACCTCCAACAAAGTGCCATTGTCCCCCATACCTCATCTCCGAACCACGCCCCCACCACCCCTTGCGGCCGTTCTGGACGTTCGCCATCAATGACTCTCCGGATCACCGCGGGCTCCCTGCACTTGGCGAACGGTTTCTCCCCACTGAGAACCTCGTATATCACCATCCCAAATGCATAACAATCCGATTTCATTGTTGGGCGGCTGTCTTCCAAACCAAACCGCTCCGGGTCAAGGAGTTCCGGGCTCATCCATCGGATCGTACCTCCCTGTGCACACGATATTGAAGATTCGAACCCTGTCTCGCAACGCACCATTCTAAGCAGGCCAAAGTCCGCTATGCAGGCCTGACCATCGCAATTCACTAGGATGTTGGCCTTGAGACAGGGTGAGCTAAAACACGAACCCTCGATAACTTGGGGGCCCAAAGACATACCCCCTTAAGGTCCCCGTGGACAACTTCCTGGCTATGTAGATAGACCATGCCCTCAGCGACGCCTCTCAGCTACAGAGGTCAAGTGATGGTCAACCAGTGAGGACAGCAGACGTCGAATGGAGCACTTACAAGCCCCAATCGATCTGCGTTGGCGTGGACCTTCGTGAACTCATTTACGTTCCCGTTCGTCATCCACTCTGAGGCCATCACCAACCGGGTTTCGCTCATGGTCACCCCAAGCAACGGGAGTATGTTTGGATGGCGGAAAGATTTCCACATCGCGACCTCCATGCAGAATTTCTACACAAGTTACGGTCAGTTCATCAACACCCACAACCGGCCGAGGACAGCTCCGGCAACCTACCCTTTTAGCTCGGTTGAACTCACTCCTCGAACGTATCCTTAGAACCTTGACAGCTACTTCCCGCCCTTGAGATGTACCCTTCCACACATCCGCGAACCCGCCATGGTACAGCGGGACTTCCATTGGGTCGTATTCAAGCGAAACCACCAGCGATGTTGGAAGCAGGGCTCCTTGGCCACAAATCCAGTTCAACGAGAATAGGCACTTCCTGCGGATCGGTGATGCGTGCTCGAGGCCATCCAATGCCTAATGGGCAAAACACGGAGGTTAGAGGTCACTAGTCCTGTTCACCTCAGACAGGAAGTGCAGGGAGACCTACCTTGTCTATCGCGTCGATAAACAATTGCATATCGCCAGTATCAAAGACAGAAAACCTCCTGGGTATCTCATACCAGTCCTCGTCCGAGAAGAGGGTTGTGATTAGGGAAGTGCGTTCCCGTGTAGTAAGCTGGCCGCTGACCAAACGATCCCAGATTTGAGAGTGGAGGCTGGAGAGAGGCCGTAGTTGGGGTGGTTCGTATGGTATAAGAGCGTAAGCGACGTGTATCCAGGGTAAGGGGTCGCTGTGCACGAAAAGAGTAACCAACGAGCTACGCAAAAACCGCAGAACTTCCGAAATGTCCGGTCGCAAGTGAGGGTCTTGATCCCAGCAGTGTTTCGTAAGCTTCCACATCCTCCTTGAGTAGAGTTTAGACCTCGGTCGTGGTGGGCGCTTTCCATTCATTATGGCCAACATAGCTGCTGCAGGCGGAATTCCACTGAAAGGCACTTTGTCACTGAACACCTGAGTTGATGTGAAAGAAAAATGAGCCGGGGCCCAACGTATCTTAGGTCAGCCATAACGCACCTCAACCATGACCATCGCGAAAGAGAATATATCCGCTTCCTTGCTATATGTCCCCTGTTCGTTCAAGATCTCTGGTGCGGTCCACCACCCAGGGTACTCATCCAAGACACTCTGTGCGTGGTCTTGCTCGTGAGCCACCACAACGGTATCAAGGTCCGCGATGCAGGCGCGGCCGAACTTGTCCACGAGGATGCTCGACTACCAGTGGTTGGGTGTCAAAACGATCGCGCGATGGACCTTCGAACGATAACATACCACTTTCAAACTCCCGTGAAACACATTGTGGGAGTGGAGGTAGTTGAGGCCTTCGGCGACATCAGATAACTGGTGGGGGGTCAGTGTGCCACCCGAAGTAGCGGGATAATCACTTACAAGTTTGCGTTTGTCCGCACAGGGGCCCCTCTTAGTCTCAATGTATTCCATCAGGTTCCCTCCGGACATCCAGCCTGAAACGAACTGGAGAGGAATGGTAGTTACACCCAGGAGGGGGACAATATTCGGGTGCGCCAACTGTTTCCACACCACAGCCGCTCGGTAGAACCTCTGTGGGTCTCGTTAGCGGCGATGAGTGGGGGGCGAAGTGGCATCGGTGACTCACATTCCTAACCTCCTGCCAATCTTCCCTTGAGTACACCCAGTGCTTGACGCAAACCTTTGAACCACGGAGGGTACCCCCATACACATTGCACGAGCTTCCAAAGATAAAAGGCAGGCTGTCGATACTCAGGAGAGAGCCCGGGATCATGTACGATCTCGGTAGTATTTCCATGGTAGCACAAAGTTTCCCCAGTTTGCTGAGGGATTCCTGAAACGCACAACTGGCAGGATCGAGAGTACCAAGGACCTAAACTGGTGTTAACTGGAGAGCTGGAAAAGCAAGCCGGATACACACGTTGTCCAGATGCTCAACGAGCGACACCGGATCTGCGCCTCGACTGTTCGGACCGGCCCCTCTATCCTCCCCCCTAAGGTGGTTGGTAGGCTGTCGACCGGGGCGGCGTCGTCGCCGTGGCGGCCTGAGTACGTTAGTGGAGCCTTGCATGGTAAGCCGCCGTGATCCCCCGGTTTAGTGGGGTAAAAAGTCAGGGACAGACCGCCCGCAGCAGGTGGGGTGTCTGTGTAGTGAGGGCACTAGTTACCCTCAAGTCGCTCCACGAGACGCGTGGTGGATTGGAACTAGGAAGTGGCGCCAGCCGCCAGCATCTATATCATCCCGGGACCCCGGCCCTCGACGCCATTGTGCCGTCATGGCATTTGATGTTACCGATGATGTTCGGTTCGAACCCGCCGAACCCGTCTTCGAACCTGAACCACACCTGTCCGAACCGTTACTTCCAGTGCGGTTCTGACGGGTTAGGCTTGTGGGCTCGCCCATCCGCATCTTGTGCGCACGCGTGTAAGTACGAGTTGGTGCCCGCGTCCGAACCCGTCGGAACTCCGCTCGAGTTTGGTTTATGTAAGTACGCCTATTTATATTTCCACGCTGTGCTACATAAGTAACCAGCCCAAGGCCAACAACGTACCAAGTTCTATGTCTGCTTCCGTGCCAGCTCCATAGGTCGGCGCCGCGATGGACCACCGATTGGGTCACGGTTTGTGGTTGGTACATGGTGCGCTCGAGGATACGTGGCAGGACCGGTCGATACCAAACGCCTGTGCACAGGAAGCCCGGATTGCCAGAGGAGGGTAATTGACTGCCCTCGTGCGTTGGTCCGTTGTGTGCCCGATGGACCTCTAACGCGGTTTCGCACCCCCAGGGTGGAAGGGTACCAGAGTATCGTCCGGTAACCATGGACGGTGCCGTACCACACCGGTGTGCATAATCGTCAGCACTCGAATTCGCCCTCGATCATGAAGGTTCGTCGAAAAGAATCAGTTGCCCACACCCCTTCGACGACTCACCTGGAACGGGGGAAACCGTCGGCAATTCTAGCCGTTGCTCGCCATAGATATAGCTCGAGCTACAAGGAGCGGGTCCTGGAGGTATGGCTTCTGATGTTGCAGAGCGGGCTATTAAGCAGGACTCGGGACGACGACGTACGGACTGCGTGTGAGGTGCGACGGCTGGGCAATGATACCTGTGTATCCAATGGCATCGATTTTCATTGAGTAACAATTTCACTTACAGCGGTGCGGATGGAGTACAGTTTGGGTTAATGTATGTATGTACACCCAGTTTGCTCACCGTTGGGTACCGTAAGGAGCATCGGACGAGATGGGGTAACGAAGGCGACCACGGCATACACCACGGACAGTGGAGAATGTCTGTTGAATAAATCGTGAGTTTATCCCGAAATGCGAACACCCGAACCAGTATCTTCGAAAGAGCACGGGCGAAGAAATGGACAGGAGAGTTATCCACGTGCCGGTCAATATGCCTTCTATACCCTTTCAACGTTTGCTTGATTCCGTTTGTCTGAAGACATCGGTTCACCCTTCGGCACAAAATCAAGATTTATTCGACGGGTAATAGCCCATTGCCCACGTGACGTATGCCTCCTTGTCGTTGGCTGAGCAATAGACAAACGGGCAGACTTTGTCCAAAGGCAAATCGAGGGTGAATTCGTCAACCAATGCCTTTATATCCTCCACGACGTCTTTGCAAATATGAACAAGTTCCCCAGAGAGAGTGAGCGAAACGACCTGATCGCCAGATACTTGGTACACGAGGTAGGCTAATAGGGGACTCCAATCGTCGTCGTCCAGAACGACATCTTCCAGATGTAGGTGTCGCAACGATGGGAGGAATTTCTTGCCGGCGAGTGGTCCATCCGGATCTGGCCGTAGGAATCCGTCGGACAACACTGGACGGGTGAGGTGTAGTTCTTTGAATCTCGGCATCGTGGGAACTATCTCCGTCAGGACTTCCATCCTCAGGTTTCCTCCAAAGTGCACCACCTGCTCTCTCGGAGTGAACGCGGCGAAGTCAACATGCAGTTTATCCTCGGCTTGAAGAGGAAGGGTTTCTAGATACATTGCGGTAAACGTTGCAAACGCGACCCCCTGAGTCGGACCTTTGCCGTCACTGAATGTGCTGGCACGAATCGAGAGTATCTGGGACGTGGTAGGGTCGTGCGAGGTTCCTCCAATCGCGAGATGTAGAGTGGTTAGAGCTGCGGTGTGCAAACCGAGGCATTCCCAGGATGAACATTCGACTCCACCGGAGAGGTGGAGATACCACAGTTCCGGGAAACGGCAACGAGCGAAGAGGTCAGACACATCCGCATCTCGCAGGCTGATCGACTCGATGCTGCTGGACCGAACGCCTTCGCCATTGGGGGTTAATGAGGAAAGGACGGTGGTCACAAGGCTCCCCCCGCTCTGGAGATGGACAGATCGAATGGTATCGCGTGCGGTACGATCTGGGACCGCGTCTCGTAGGGGCCCGTCGAGGGAGATATGTGAGCCGACCCTGTGCCTATGGAGTGCACTCAGCGCGGGGTCGACAGGGGCAGTCCCAGAGTGTTGATACCGTCGCGACCACTTTTGCAGGGTGTTACCCCAGAAACTCCAAAGCTCTGGAGTGTGATGTGAGAGGCGACCTCGAACCAATGGTGGCAAACGAGGAGGAAATTGTATGACCCCTTTCGCAATCCGCCGACATCTGGGTAACTTCCATCCGGAATGACGTTCCAACGAAAGATGGACCCAAGGATTTCAGGCGGTATGCGCGTAGATATGTTCAGTAACGAGTTCCGAGCCCGTTTGAGTTGGATTACATCTCCAGTGCCTTCCCCAATTTTCGTCTCCAGAGCCTGGATGGAGTGAACTTTGATCTCGCGGCCCACAAAATACTCCGGAATGCGTTTTCTTACATCGGGGACGACACGGCATCATGGCTCTCGGATCCTTGCGGCCGGTCACTGGGGGTGTGGGATGGCGGGGGCATCTCCGAGTCTAGATCGTGGGATTTGAAGGAAGAGGGGGTAACGGCGGCATCAAGCGCCCACCTCCCGAATCCTCACCAGTTCATCGATTACCCGCAATGGCTCCGGTGGATTTCGGGAACCCATCGAACGCAGGACTGGTTGACGCCGAACGCCCGCGTTGTCAGAGGAAGACAATGAACCTCTAACGCGGTTCGCGCCCTCCCGGTCGAACCCTCATCGCACATACCTCGTCTCAAGCTCCTTATCCTCAACGAAGCAGACACGATAACAAGACGGGTTCCCGTACGCAACCTCGGGGTGGAAAAGAAACTCGGCCATGTGATCTCCGCGTTACTTAAAAGACGGAACGAGGCCTGGCGTTGGGCCCCAACTGAACGCCGCGGCTCCGGCTGGCTCACGTATACCGGCGACCATCGAGTACGCCCCTCCCATGTCCATGAGACACCGACTACTAGCTGACGGCTTTCCTTAGCACTTTTAGGCGCGGTCTTTGATCCTTTTCTATCATGAGATCCCCGCCCCGGGGTTGGAAGTGGAATGAAGGTTTGGTGCGATCCTTCGACTGCAGACAGGAGGGCGATACGATGATAGACTGGTGCGCCTGAATGCAGTAGTCCCGTCCTGTGTTGCGAATGACGCGTCGGATAGCCATCAACGTTTCAACCCTCCCTCCCTCGACTCTCAACATGGAACGCGCTCCCATGAGGGGGAACAGCTCCAGTCCCCACCCTACCGAAGACCCAACCGCACCCCTCATCGAAGCAGACCCTTTCTTGGAGTTCCTTTTAACCCGCCACGATCAAACCCACTCTTTCAAGGCTTCGAGAGACCGAGCTTTTCTCGGGTCGCGATCCTCTGTACTATCCGCCATCATATACCCGGCGTTCTATATCCTCACATTAGTCGCAAAGGACACATCATTATCCATCGTGCGGCTTATCGTCTCCGTGTGGTGTTCGGGGGTTGGATTCGCCCTTTGATACGTTCTTCTCAAGATCGCGGCACGACACATTGAAGCAGCAAGTGAGTTCGCATTGTTTGGGTATCGACACCATCTAAGACTTTCTTTCAAACAGCCTGGGCAACCGTGATTCACATGAGCCGCGAAGGTGGCGGGATGAAACTCCGCGATCTGGCTAGAAGCTCGGGCGATTCGATAAGCATCACGACCGCCTTCCGCGTCTTCAGGCTACCCGGTCAAAGGATGTGCACCGGTGCTCCCCTCAAGGTTTGTGTAATCCACAATTGAATAAATTCATGTCAGTTCCAAGCACGAGCGTTGTCCGCCCCATCGTGGAACCGGTTATTAAAACTGGAAGCGCTTCGAAGCACTCGTGTGGAACTCCGCTTCGTCCCAAGCACTTCCAATTTCGTGGAAGCTGATTCGAAATTTCCTTGATGCGAAGATAACAATTGGAGGGAGGCGCTATTGAAACTCACGAAGGTGTACCGTACGCGCAAACCCCCACCTCTATGAGATTCTCTACTTTAAAGGCAGAACGAGGTCCGACGCTCCCCGATATACTCAATGCGGCATTCAATTTCGAGTTCCTTGGTGAACGTCAACTGAATTCCACGGCTCGGGGTGCCTCTTGGACACGCTGGCGACCGTTGAGTACCCCCTCGTCTGTTTCACCGCTACCGTCACAGACGCGCGTCTATTAAACACCGACTGGTAGCTGGCCCAAATGGGGAGATACAACCGACGGCCGGTCGCATTCTTGGCGCTTTTAAGCTTTAAGCTTTAAGAACGGCGTCGGGACTCCCTCGCGGTCTTTGACTCTTTCCCCCGATGGGATCCCACAGACATCGCCCGGGATCGGGTAGTCAGCCGGTGAATTGCCTTGATGGGATCCGTAGACGGCAGGCGAGAAGGTGATGGCGATGGGTAAACCGGTACGCCTCAAGGTATTGGGCTCAAGAACGAGAGCAAAACCATCATGCGTTGGGAATAACGCACAATTCATTCATATTAGGTATATCTGCATTCGGCACAAGGATGCCCTCAACCTCCTCCCTTGGGCCCTCAAATCTCAGCATGGAGCATGTTCCGATGAGGGACGACAACTCCAGCCCTCACCCTACTGAAAGCCCGGCCGCACCCCTCATCGAAGCAGACCCCTCCCTTCTGACTCCAAACAGGAGAGAATTCGATGCCACGTATCCAGCCTGGCCCTCCCTGTCGCAATCCACGTGGGATTTCCAGCGTGCCGGCGAATCTCGGTTTTCGAGTCTGCGGTCGCTTCACCCCAAGTTCGCCAGCCGCAGGTTTGAGTCACCACGGTCGAAATCACTTTTCCCAGGCTTCGAGAGACCAACCTTCTCTCGTGTTGTGATTCTTACTGTCCTATGCCTTATCTCATACCCGGCATTCTATCTCCTCACAATAGTCGCGAAGAATAAATCACTATTCGTTGTGCGACTCATCGTCTCCATGTGGTGTTCGGGCGTCGGATTCGCGCTCGGATACATTCTTCTCAAGATCGGAGCGCAACACCTCGAGGCAGCGAGTGAGTTCACGCCGGTTTGACATCGAGACTTTCTAAGGCTTTGCTTCAAACAGCCTGGGCCACCGTAATTCACACGAGCCACGAAGGTAGCGGAATGAAGCTCCGCGATCTGGCCAGAAGCTCGAACAATCCGACAAGTTTCATGCCAGCCTTCCATGTCTTCCGGTCTCGTTTCAGGAATCGAGGGACCGCCAGGCGTTCGCGTAAATCATACGAGTACGTCCTCACACAATTTTCTGCTCTACCCCTTCTCACATTACTGCAGCAAGCGACCATGGTCCCTGTTCTTAGCATTCTTCGTTGTCCTCGCCATCCTAGGTCCCCTGTTACCGTTCCTATTTGGACGGATCGTGGTGATCGAAACTTTCATAAGCGTGCGCGCTCCTACATACCCACCCCACCCCCTTGTTTTCCTAATTTTTTGACAGAACCAACGCAAAGCATACCGCGAAGTATTGGTCGCTGGAGACCCAACCAAGGAGGACGTTGATCGAGCGGGAACCCAAAGAGCGAACTTCCTCCACTATGGTGGAAATACGCCCGATACCGCCGAGTTCCTTTACGGCAATGACACCATCTACTTCGCTCAACCAAGTCTATCTCAGTTCGTCCCTGGTGGTTCTGGGGCTGGGGCTTTCAATCAACTCGCGTCCATCGGTCTGGATACCACAAACAACACTGTTGCGTTGACGGGCAGAAATGCACCTAAGAGCCAAATCGGCGCGGTTTTACGGTATGCACTGCACGCTCGCTGGAGGCGTAGTTTGGCGTCCTGATATTCGCCTCCCAATGGATACCCCCAGTGGGGGGTCAGGATTCACTGCGAGAAGCTGCCCAACCCTGAAGTCAACTTGTGAAGCGAAGTTGGCATACCTCCCTTTGAACTGATTCGCTGATTCGTTCCTACCCAGGATACCCCTCGGCTTGAAACTAAATAACACTTATGCCTGGGTTCGTCGAGATTTTCTTCGGCGTTTGTTTGGGACGTACGGCTTGGACATACCAACGCCGCTCGCAGGACCGCTGGGAAGGCTCCCTGTCCAGAACGAAGCCTTCCCATCAAACACCAACTACTCGGCGATGGCCTACCTCGGTGAGTTCCTGTCAACCCCCCTCGCGTTCTTCGTGCCTGACCTGTGCGCTACAGTGGTAGCACCAGACAAAGGCGATGCGGTTATTCTCCACTCCATCCGGCTACCCGCGACTGATAGTGAAGGTTGGACAAGTGTTGAAACGGTCATCGTCCGACTCGCCACGAGGTTCGTACCTTCTGGCCGTTTCCCTGTATACTTTAATATGTCATATACACCTACCATATCGGAGATGGTGGGTTATGATGCCGCGGTTTGCGTGCATAAGTACGAACCCTGGATCATAGAAGCGTACAACACATCTACCGGACCCCCCTCTGCTTTGCGGATCGTGGAGAAAGGGAATGGTAGTACCTCGCCCTCACCGAGTGGCAGTATCCGAGGGGCTCCAATCGCAAACACTAGATATCTCAACGCGACGAAAATGGACCTTGCATTCTCCCTAGCTTATGGGAATAGCATCTATCAGATGGAGGGAATTAGCGGGTGGGATGGTACTGCATCTTACTTCCCCTCCCCTTCCGTGGGTCCCCTCGTGTTCTTGTATACAATATTTCTTTGAACCCCGACCTACTCCACAGGTCGCCTCTTTCACCGAAGGCTCCGGACCTCAAGGATACACCGAGCTCTCTCCAGGCCGGTTCGCCATTGTCCGTGCACGGGTCGGCGCCGCTAGCGCCCTACCATACCTTGTGGGGTCAGGGTCTCTCGTCGCACAATCGTATGGGGATGAGGCGCTAGCATATACCACTTACAAGCCGTGGCAACTGATAAGCCTCCTGCTACTTGTGTTGGTCCTTGGAGCCGTTGGAGAGCTTTTTGTGCCAACACTACCGCTCAATATTCCGCGGAGAGAATTCGGGGTCTATAGTTGGCTGGCGTTGTTTCAATCTCAGGCACGTGAGTTTAACTGTGTTCCGTGTGGGGGCTAACTGGGTATTGACATTCAGGAGCTGCGGTTTGAGGCGGTTGATGACCTCAATAAGCTCATGAGCCTCGACGAATTAGAGGATAGGTTTTCAGACAAGCGAGTCAAGTTCGTCGTGTAGAAATGCAAGATTGGATTTCCAGGATCATCGCATCAACTGTCTTTCTTCCTCCTTGTATGTAGAACGGGATCGACGTTGGACACCTACCCAACCTCTCTCCTCCCGCGGCGGGCAAGTTTATATTTCACTGGTTCCCACATGTAATATCCTGTAGCATAATGAACCGCGTGGACTGTCGCTACCGGCTCATGCGTGAGGGTTCACACTAACCCCGTCGTTTTGGTTTCTCCTTTGCAGCTCCAATGCTTCCCCATAAACAGTGGGCGGATACGTAGACATCGGACCCTTTGTACGTGTCCTTGGTACCCGCAGGTTTGGCCTGCGCGCATAGGATATATGTCCCATGTGGCGCGTTCGTTTGGCATGGCCTTTTCCCTGTAAGTTTCCGGGCGTGTGAAGGGTTGAGCCAGACCTTCACCGAAGCTCCGCTTGCGTTGGGCAGAATGCACAATCTCGGACGGTGTGTGAGACTGAATGTTGAATATCTCGGAGTAGGTAACCACTCGATCTGCAGGAGCATGACAACGGTGCGTGTCGTGGAAACACTAACAGGCGACCTGACCGAAGACATACGTCTATACGAAGTCCTTTCCACAGCCTTGGCATGCCGTACAACTATAGGCATCCCTATAGTACCTGCACTCAACGCATTGTAAATAACCGATGTAGCTGCATCTTGGGCAAGAGATCCTCAACCCAAGGGTTGTGTATGGGATAGCACCATTGAACCACCCACACCCGTCATTGCCACATCGCAACTGCACCCCGGGCGGCCGTCTCCGTTGACTCTTGAACTTGGCGGCCTTCTCCAACCCGAGTTTCAACGCGCCAGCACAGTGGGGGGAGGACCCATCGGAGATGCGTCCGATCTTCTCTTTCATGAGCGCAATAGTTTTTGGGTGCCCGAAGTTCGAAGTCAGA
>Ga0307516_10007208_pt1 | contig 12825 bp, 18 predicted proteins | sample 19_EM_MG_FD_203310 | JGI IMG/M metagenome (GOLD analysis project Ga0307516, IMG submission 203310) | Populus trichocarpa ectomycorrhiza microbial communities from riparian zone in the Pacific Northwest, United States - 19_EM | ecosystem: Host-associated > Plants > Roots > Unclassified | place... | reverse complement strand
TCTGCTGATCCAGTTTGATGAGAGCGAAGCCATATTCACTGTAGGTGTCACCAGAGTTTACGAGTACACTGTAAAGTTCGTACCTCCAAGGATCGGTCCTGTCGGCTGCCTCATCGAGGAATTCTCCGAGGTCGATCTCGAAAGGGAATTCATAGCGATCATTGACCTTCAGGGTAAGGTCAAAGCCAAGCCAATCGTCCGGCAAGGAAGCGATGCATACCCTAACCATGGCATCACGTTGCGTATCATACTCATAACACTTCAGTTGCAAGTACAGCACTGGTGGAAAAGACCGGAAGGTGACAGCTGCACAAGCATCTTGCAGTCCAAACTCCCCAGTCTGGTACCCACGTTCACCGTCCAGTGTCTTCACAGTAACATAATCCTGGAAAAAGTCATACAATGTTTTCATCCCCTTGACCTTCAAGCGGATATCTATGGGGCGGGTTGTTGAGCAGACGTGAGGTCAGCGCCAGACAGGACGCAATGGCTTACCTGGTAAGAGTGAGAGGGTTGCTAGTGGATGGTGAGAGTTAAGAGCAAGAAGTGTTAGATCATATTCACACGCCTAATGTGGTATATATACAAACACGAGAGTGACGTTTCACACGTTACTGATGTGTGACATATGATCACGTGACTATCTACTGGCTGCCCTCTAACGGCGCCATTACACAATGCGGCCGTAAGGCGCATGCCATAAAGGCGGGTCGAACTTCCCGAGTTCAACACGGGTCAGATTGGTCAGTTCACTTAAACCTTTGTTCGCCGGGGTCGTACCCACTGTAAAATTCTTCAGTTCTGGATAACTCATGATCAACGTTGATGCATTTGATGAGACTTTTCGTGATACCGGCGAAGAGATTCGCGATCGCTCCCTCTGTACCCTGAAATACACATGGTTTCCTCAATGCCACTGGTTCGCTGCCAAAATGGTGTAAAAACAGACCACAGACCTCCATCTTGGACCTGAGCTCACATTGTAGTACCCTGGTGAATTCTTGGACATTACGCGAGATAAGCGAGTCAACGGAATTCCAGCCGAAAGACCTTGTCAACTCAGTTGTGTCTGATAGGGCGGTGAATGGCTGGTTCGGCGATCCGCCTTGTCAGAATGAAGGCTTCACCCACCAACCGGGTGATCAGAGGTCTGTAGGAGGTAGAACACGCGTTGAAGTGCCAGCGGGATGCTCTTTGTCGGGTGTTGATCTTCCATTGGGATTTTGTAAACGGCCTAGGGGATGGTTCAAATCGGATTGGGCCAGGGGGGAGGTGACTCGGTACCTTACGGAAGGAGTTGATGTGGAAGAGACATTGTAGTACGGCGTTCATGTAACCCGTAGCGCCCAGGTTTTTTTTCAGCCCGACATATCCGGTTTCCTTCTTCGGATCCTAGCTGGAAGAAGTGCTCAAGATCTTGGAATAGGTGAGGGACAGGGAACGACTTACTTGGCAACCTCACGAGAGATGGTCGGATCCTCCAATGCTCTCACGTAGGCCGAGATCACAGTGGAACCCCCCTGGATCGTCGGGCGATTGTTGCCGCGTTGAGGTTGGCATAGTTTACGCTGTTCACTAAAATGGGTGAAACCCCAGTCAGGGTCTCCTGGGGTGAACCGATGATGCGAATCTGAGAGGGAGGCCCTTGAGGATTTTGGGGTGCTTGAGTGGTTAACTACGCACGACGGACAGTATAGATTGTAGGATCGTGAGGGTTTGAGATGACCAAAGCCAATTGGGCATAAGCGTGCCAACCACCCGGCGTCTTCGGGTTAGCGTCGAGGTAGAGAGAGACAGTAGCCTCTGTCGGAGGAGTGTTCCCGAAGTTGCCGAATGGAAAGAGGAGTATCTGCCTGAGCGGATTTCGCGAGTGAGAAAGGCGGGGATGACCCGGGAGAACATACCATCTATGCCCGCCACAATCAAACTCTGGACTGGTTAGCTGCCTATCAAGGTTCTCCCACCCCTGGAGCTTCCAATGAAAAACCTGAAACTCCTTAATCTCGTGGCCCAGATCTGGCATGAGCTTGGTGGCGAAAGCTTCATCTAGTCGGTGGGTGGGCGATGTGCAAGGGGTGTGGCGGGGGACAGGGGAGAAGCGACTCACGGTTGAGAACGGATACGCGAGCGTTTGTCCCCGCGTCGGTGGTGGCCATATCTTCGGCACCGTGGGGAAGAGGAACCGATATCGGTGACGCGTTTTGCTCCCAGTGGATATTTGGACGGGATGAACCCGATGACTTCGAGCTGTCGCTCAAGATATCGGTGCCGCAACCGTGATGATCACCGGGACAGGTCTCGAGGAAATGTAGAAAAAAAGGGCAGGGAGAGGCTGGTGATAATATTTCAACGCACGCACTACCGCTGCCAAAGATAGCGAGCTGGAGAACCCACCAGGTGGTCGTGGTGAGAAACTTGGGAAAGGACTTTCGCCCTACCACGTGTAGCCCACGCATATGCCAGCCACAGAATGCAAGGCCCTTCATGTCTTCCCATTCGCCTCGTTCTCTTCCATGCCTCTCCCTCCCCGCTACCATCGCCTCGACGTCCCATCGACTCACGCTGTCCTCCTTATCCGCCGGTCACTCCAGCTCGCGTGCGACAGCTCGTCATGGAAGAACAGAGCAAAAAAAATGAAACAGAGTCCCGGCCACTACAGATAGACCCAAAGTGGTACGTTCAACACGCTACATTGCTTGGGTCGCTGACCCTGAGCGGACGCAGCTTCCAAGATGCCCTCAGAGAGTTCTTCCAGCCCATCAAGACCGACGATCCTCGCGTCGATTTCTATACGATGTACAAGAAGGAAGCAATGGAGCACGATACAGACTATGTCATGAAGTACGACGAGGACCTCAACACTACCCTCATTTTTGTGCGTTGCATTCCGTTTGGTCACGCGACCCATCTAATCTGTCCTCGAAGGCGGGTTTGTTCTCTGCCGTCAGCACTACCTTCATCATCGACATCCACGCGAAACTCGAACCGGACCTGAACGAGCAATCAGTAGCCCTCCTTCGCGCCATCCTCCTCACTCTCAATCAGTCCGCAATCCCGGGTGAATCCCCCACAGTTCCGTATGTCCAGGGTGCCCCACCAAGCGAGATCGTAGCTGTCACCTGGCTCATGTACGCGAGCCTTCTGATCTCGCTGCTTGCCGCGTTCATTGCGATGCTCGGGAAACAGTGGCTCAACCGTTACATGCGGAATGTGGGCGGTTCGGTGATTGAACGTTGTGGAGATCGTCAGCGCAAACGCGATGCCCTCGAGAAATGGCCATTCCACATGTTCGTCGAGAGCCTTCCCATTATGCTCCAGGTCGCTCTCCTCCTCCTCGCCTGCGGACTCTGTCGATACATGATGTCAATAAATGCCTCGGTCGCAGGTGTCCTCATAGCCTTCACTATCGCTGGAGTCCTATTCTACCTTGGGATCGTCATCGTTGGTACACATTCGTACGAGTGTCCGTTCCAGACGCCGGCGTCCAATACTATACGCAGGTTTTGGGGGAAGGCCGGACCTCACATAACTCCTCCACTCCTCGTTATCTCCGCCACCGGCACATATTTGTACAAGCACTTATTCTGGTTGCCGGCGTTGACTTCCCTACGCCGGTGGTGGAAGGCCATTCAATTTCGAACCATCCACACGCTGCTTTGGTTTCCATCGATCAGTATACGATACCACCCCCGCAGTCCGTCCCTTCCGATTGTGCAACTTGATCGCCAGGAACCTGCGTCATGGTCGGACACCCTGCGTCGCCTATTGGAGAACATTGAATGCACAATCCTCCGCATAGCACTTCGTCTCCCACAGATCCCGCCTCTGTCAACCATCCAGGAGGGTTCACCTATCGTTGGGGACCCTTCCCTGTGGTTGACACCCACAGCTCTGACCACACTTCGGAAGACAAACGCTAACGACGTTCGATGTGTCTCGTGGATCCTCAGGACCATCACCGACCCAGAGGCGCTCGATACTGCTATCCGACTTGCTGGCACTATTCGATGGTTTGAGGACGGACCCGATGTGATACCACCATACGATCTTATCATCTGCACCCTTCACGCATGTTTTGATCCCACAGGGAATGTGTACCCTGCGTTGAAGGACAGGGCATATTACTCTGCGCGGGCTGTCCTCTGGATTCACATTCTTGCGATGTGCAGTTCCAAGGAGTCTGCAAACATGTTCCCTCTCCCGACCAGGTACACACCCCCATCTCCCGACCACGACCTCACACATCTGCTCAATGTCTACAAGGCTTCTTCTGTTGGTCTCCGCCTACGATTCTTGCTCAATATCAACCCCAAACTTACCCCGACACATGTTCAGTGGATTTCAAATGTTCTGTTGCATCTGACTTGGGCCAATTGGACCACACCAGGCACGTTCGACTGGATTTGTCGGCTCACTCACAATGGAGACCGACCCACCGTCCCTCTGGACGCAATGGTCAACCGCCTACTGGCTTGGTGTCTTGTATTTGGCGTACCGGTCAAGGGGGAAGTGCTGATGGTCCAAGACAAATCGTGCGGCATCTCTTATTTGGCATTCAAATTGCTTACACCGTTGTTTGCCAGTGGTCGCTTGAAACAGATCTTGTCTCAATTATCCAAGGCAATCGTTTCAACTATTGCTTCCCCCACTCACCGCGGACTCCTCCTGCACGCCTTATACGACTTGAACAAGTTTGAAAACCCCCCCTGGTGCTTGACAGAGATGGCGTACGAGTGGTGTTCTGTGATATGTGAGAATTGCAACATCGTGGGCTCTCACAATGAGGAAGAACCTCTCCTTCTCTCCCTGGAAATCGGTTTCCGTCACCTCGATTTGCAGAACAAGCAGATCCCGATCAACCTCACTCACACCGAACACCACCGACGATTGGCCGACATCGCTTTCGGGAGTAGGGGCAACGAGTCAATCGCGGATTTCCTCTATGCTTGGACATTGGGAACAAGTTCCCCCGGTGGATCGTGCCTGTCGCCCGACATGTGCGCAAGGCACCTAGTTGATCTTCACCACCGGGTGTCTTCCTCCTCGAGATTGCGAACACTTGTTATCCGCTCTACTGGGCTCGTCGGTTACGAGGGATTTGAGCAAGTGGGGGTGGAGAAACTCGTTAAACTGTTGGACCATCTCCGGGTTGGTGTCGGGGAGGTAGATGCAGAGGGTGGGTGGGCGCGCCTCCTCCTGGATACTGTCCGGTCTCCTGAGGGAGTTCAACGTTTATCCCATCAGTACTGGGAGTTGCTGGTGGAAATTGTGATTGCAACACCACCGTGGGAGGGTTGGGACGTTACCTACAGCGCGGAGGTTGGGAGATCACTCGAGGAAGCTCAGGGGTGGGACAACTTGGAGTGTTGGGTTGGCGTTGCCTGGATGTTGTGGTCGGAGACCAGTACAATAGCAGAGGATCTTGAGCGCAAGATGCTAGTGCTGTTCCGCCAACGACCTGGTGTCAACGAGAAGCTCAGGCAATGGATGAAACGATGGAGCACAATGCACGGGAAAGGTGTGCCTCAGTCTTTTCAGCTGACCTGCGAACAGGTACACAAAAAAGCACCACAGCGTACACCGTAAGTCCTCAGCCACATTCACTGGGTACGCTTCAGGTTCCACCCAAGCTCATGTTTCATTTAGGTCGGCTTCGTCCACTGGCGAAGGGACTGAAGAGTTCACCAGTTCGTCACCGCCCGCCTCGTCGTCGTCGTCGTCGTCCGGGACCAACAACGCCTTCTGGGAGTCGTTACCATATCATGCTTTCTAACGCTCAAATGGTACGAGCCTTCGCGCTCACTGATTCCATTACCTTCATTCCCGTCTGATGAACACCTCGCTGTATGATCTGGACCACATTCGCCGCTGTGCTGATTTTGTTTTAAATAAGGTGTAACTTTAGTGTACCTTCGACCGTCCAGTCTTTCCACCGCCAATCCCATGCCTCGTTATGCGCCTCTTCAGCGCCTCCACCTCCTCCTGAATACCACGAGGGAGCTCGATCTTTATCCCGGCAGTTTGGGGAATTGTTGGTGGGACCTGGGATCGCAGAGGCACTGTGGCGTGCAGCCTCCAAGGGTCTCTGCCTCCGCCCTATTGCTCCCTCCTGTTAATCCCCCCCCACCGTATGGCTCGATTTGCCTCCATCCTGGCGATCGCGACTGCCCGTGACTCAACCAGTACGCCAACCCAAGATCATTTTCCTCTGCCATGTGGGTTGGAGAGTTAAGTTACGGGCATTTGGGTGTAATTGAACTCGTACATCGCCGCTTCGAGCGCCCACCTCCCCACCACCGTCCCTTTTAAGGAGGTAATTACCAGACCTGTCTGGGCCCTGCGGGCGCCCGACGACTTGAGCGAAGAGTGGTGTCATACCGTTTGCTCTCATCTATCTGCCATCAATTCCTTGTGTGCTTGGGCTGCGTATATCTGGGACGTCGTATTTCATTGTCGTACATAACGTAGGGACTGTAGGTCGCACTCCCCGTTGTGTGCGAGGTTCGTGGATTTGGTTTTCGAGTGTGGGCTTTCGGGTGACATTCCTAGCTTTCGGTCGGTCACTACATTCCCGCGTGGACGTTTGGACATACCCCTTCCCCCTTATCGAGAACTATGCAACGCGATGGCATCCGACAGGGATGTATAAACATTGGCAGACTTGTGCCAAATTCCTGCGTCTCTTCACTGATACAAAAAGCCAAGTGTACGATCCCAGACCACGCGTCGTTTGTCGGAGGGGTCGAGAGATGGGTATATAGAGACACAGTATAGTACCAGCCTCATTATCAAAAACACAAAAAGAAAATCGAGGTTAGATGTATGTATCCGAGAATGTGTACCCTACACGCTGTACCTCGAGGTGGATCAATCACGGCGCGTGGATCCTGAGGTTCCATGATTAAACTCTCGAACCAAGTCGTCCCTGAGACTCCGTGACACGGATGGGGCGATATGATAGGTACCGATCATCACGAGGGTGTGAAGTCGGTTACCAGAGGACACACGCCAGTCCAGGAAGGTTGTGAGTGAACTCCAATCACCATCGTCCGTATTCACCCAGTCCAAAAGGACGTATTCGAGAGAAGGGAAGATCTCCCCATCCCTATCGAAGTCTGACTTTGGGAACGCGGCAGCGAGGGGTGTTTTCTCGAAGTGTAGTCCCCTTAGGTTCGGGAATTGAGTGGATATGTCCTCCATGGCCACGGGTTCACCGTATACCCGGAAGTAGACAACCTCTTCCCATGGGGCACGTGCGATAAGGTCGAGGATCGCTTTATCCAGTTGATGGATAAGTTCCTGATCGAGATCGATGGTGATTGTCACGAACGTGTTCACCCTCGCCGGTACTGGAGCAGAGAAGTCCACTCCGCCTGCATCACCGATCTGGAGTTCGATGGTATGTGAGTAGGGAACCATGAGGGAAAGCCCCAGCCCATTTTGGGATCCACCACGATTTGAGAGGTAGTCCCGAAGGTATGGTCCGGTGATTGGTAAAATGTCCTCGACCTCGTAACTGTCCAGAATGAGGACCAGATGGTCCATGTGCTTGGGGTGGTCCAATCGATCGAGGAGTCCGAAGGCATCTCGCAGGGACCCATCCAGTTTGAGCTCCCTCAAGTGGTGGAGTTGCACTCAGGAAGGGGGAGGGGGAGGGGGATCTCCACTATCATCATCTCCACCGCCACCATTACGATCTTCGAGCCAGGAAAGTGAGACTTTCTGAAGGGTGGGGTAGGAGGCAAGTATCGAGAGTAATTGGGATGTGGTCACTGGACAATCTCCGGGCAAGAAACGTCTGAGGTATAGATCCAGGGTGGTGAGGACTGGAGTTCGCGACGTTATGAGATTCCACGATGAGACCTTGCAGTTGGAGAGCTCGAGGCGTTGGAGTTTTGGGAAACTGTAGCGGGCGAGGAAATTCGAGAGGTCGATCGGTCCTCCCCTCTTGTCCCGTAGAATGAGCGACTCCATACTGGTATGTTGAGGTTCCTTGTGGCTGGCGGTTAATGAGGAGATTATGGAACTTAGAAGGAGTGAATCCCTGGATTTGAGGTGAACGCGTCGGATGGTATCCCGGATTGCACGATCCTGCAGTACATTGCCCAGGGCAACGTTGAAAGAGCCATCGTCCTTCTCGACATCCAGGACCAGGTCGATCGGCATGATCCCAGAACGGCGATGCCACCTGGCCCAGTCCTTCAGAGTGTTTCCCCAGAAACACCAAAGCTCTGGGGTGGATGAGGCGACCTCGAACCAGTGGTGGGAAATGAGGAGGAAATTGTGCGATTGTTCTTCCAACCCATCGAAATCACCCTTGAGGGTAACATTCCAACGGAAGATGTTGCCGAGCACTTCGGGTGGGAGCTTTGATACGTTCAACAACGAGTTGCGGGAGCGTTTGAGTCTTGCGATGGCTGTCTCGTGCTCTCTGATCTGCTCATCCAGGGCTAACATGGATTCGATATTGATCTCGCCACTGAGCCTGTTCCCCAACTGGGTTAGACCGATGTCGCCCTGGATGGGTTTGCTTACATTGACCGTAGCATTCGTTTGGGGTCCTGTAGCCCTGGATCGTCGCGGTTGGGAGGGGCTGACAGCGACATCGGCTCTTGATCGTGGTTCGTGGAGAGATTGAAGGCGAGCGCCTGTTGATAATCAGTACCACGAACATGCACACGCTGCATCAGTGCCGGCTAACCTCAGGCAATTGATGAAACGAAAATTTTCAATCAATTCCAGATGGCCAATAATAAAGCGCCTTCCCTCCGGTGATAGCCCCAACCGCTCGCGCCCTCAGTAACCCAGCTAGTCGACCCCAACTCTCCCGACCACACCCCTCACCACACCCTCCGTCACCATCTAGGCGCATGTCAGGAGGATCGCGAATATAGGTGGAACGATCGGGTCGCCAGGACTGTACCGGACGGTCACGTTGAAACGGCGGGAGGGGGGGGGTGTCTCAAGGGGGATCTCGAGTTCTTCTCCACGGAGTTCTTCATTCAGCGCCACGGTAATCCTCACGGACAGGGAACGTTCTGGATTTCGCCGGGATGGCCCACGCAGAGTCTTGCGCCCGTGTTGTAGGCGAGGGGAAAATCCAAGCGGGTTGTCCGACCAGGTCGAGTTGCTTCAAGTGATGAAGTGGCATATGAAAGGAGGACCCGTCGCTGCCATTGTAGGGGACAGGGTTACTCGCATTGGCTTCTTCCCTGTCGAGACCACGTTTGGGCATTTTCCTCGTATTGAATGGGTAGGGCCAGAGGACATCACAGCACGGGGCGATGCGACAGTTGGAGCCTTCGGTTCCACGATAACCAGAACGCCCCCCCTCACTCATACGTGCTTCTTCAACAGACTGTCATCGAACGGATCTCCAAACTCTACAACGGAGGCCCCTTGGTCAACGCGGTGATTGAGAAAGAGCAACGACCACTCACTCCATTTGAACTCCTCGACCACCCATTTCCCAATCAGCCCCTCCTGCGACGCACTCAAAGGTACTCCACCCTCCTGCTCCTCACTGATATGACCTCCTGTTCACGTAACCTTCGTGTACGGCCGGGGTCAACGCGGGCGGTTCCTTTCTCTTGTCATGACCGAACGCGATGCGCCGGTATCAATGGCTTGGGCATTCTCGGTGGGTGGGTTGGATTTCATCCAGAGGTGGAAGCTATCGGTGACAGGGAGCTGGATTCCTGTTCCTTGAACGTTTTGGTCTGAGCAATCGTGGTGGTGGATCGAAGATTGGGAGGCCGAAAGTTGTGAAAGTGGGATGGGGCGGGTTAATTTTCGATGGAGAGAACTGATGCTGAGGTCGTACTGAAGCTGGTTTGGTGCGCAGAAGGTCCGAGGAACGTTGACGGTGGAACGGTGGCCGGTTGGTGTTTCGTACCGCGGCCACATGTGGACCTGGTAAAGAACGCTGAAGTTTTTTCACGGTGGTGCCCTATGGTTATGCGGCGCAGGGTTGACGACCCGACGAGGTGGAGGGGAAAGAGGGCCATGGTCGGAACAGAGACACGCTTTTCGCTGAAGACATCACAGAGCGCCAAGCCTTTCCCCAACTCCGCACCGGAACCAATCGCGGGGAAGCTGATCGTGCGTCTGATCTCTTTTTTTCTCTCTCCCCCTCTAGGCTCGGGTGGAGAACCAAGTTTCGAAGGGGAACTTAAGGTGGACTTCCCCTGGAGTCAGTGAGGAGGTGCTCTTGGAGCAGTGAGAATGACGAAGATGGAAGCAGTGGTTAGGCGGTGAGTACTTTGGCGGTTGTGGGCTCGGGGGGTTTCGCTTTTTTACGCGCATTCCGCGCATGAATTTGGTCACTCTGGTCATTGATACGGTGAATACGCCCTGAATCCGACGTGGTTTAGGCGTGGGCGGGTTTCTCTCGCATAGATTCCGCGGTTTTCCACCCGTGTTGGCGTGTCACCAAACATGTTGAGTGTTCTTACCGAACCTACACCTCGTGCTCCTCGACCTTCACAGGTCCCAAGTGGTACCTTTGATGGTCCGGGCTCAACTCGATGACCCTCACCATGGTCTTATTCCTTCCCTCTCCCCCCCGACGTCCCGTCCCCGGCTCTTTCAAGCAGTCGATCGCCAAATCCGCCACGCCTTTCACCTGCTTCCTCAACACCTGGCTCTGTCGTTCCGAAAGGGGCAGGATGCCGCATCCCCCCCAGCCAAGAGCCGCCTCCGAGAGAAAATACACGATCTGGATTGTATCGAAATCCGGCAGCTCTTTGCACACGTTGACTAGCTCTAACGTTGTGGAGCGTGCGGTCTCAACCTTGTCAAGCAGAGCCCCCTGTTTCGAAAATGAGATGTCATGTGTGTGAGGATAGGTGACGGTGAGTTCGGTGAGCCTTCGACACGCAGCCACGTAGCCTAAGGTCGGAGACGGTTAGTCGTCATCCTCACCATGTGATACCACGAAGTGGCGGCGGACCACTTACTGGATGTATCGCAGCTTGAAACCAGGGGGATAGCCAACCGCCTGACCTTTGACCCCTGAATCGATGCGAGGAATTCAAGGAGTCCCCTGGAGTGTATGGGCCGATCGCCAACTACACAATCGACATCCTCAACATTGTGACAGCACTTGAGTAGCGGGTAAGCATTGGGAGGCAGGATCAGCGCCTTGATCTGGGGGAGTTTACAATGCTTGAACGCGTTCCCCAGTGAGGTTGTAATGAGGCTGTCCGACGAGCCTATCGCTAGCGTGTGGAGATTTGGGAGTGACTCTAGGCATCTGACAAACGAAGGAAAATTGGCCGCGTTCCACAAAGAATGCAACGTCATGAACCTACAGCGGGAACGAGTCAACCCCAACTCACGGGAACGAAGAAGGGCCCATAAGTACTTAACGCTACTCGCCAGGGATCTATCCACGCGTAAAGTCGTGATCTTGTTGAGGTAGTCACCCCACGACGGCTCGAGGTGTTCCCATATCCACGGAAGCAACCGCAACCGCATAGCCTTGCACGTCATGCTTAACGGTCGTAAAAACCGCACCCGCCGCTCATGGTAATCGTCGATCGTCCTATGGTATTGAACGCGGAATCGCGCGTAGCGGCCGGCAAGCGGTGGGTCTGGCGAGATGTGGGAGAGAATGGAAAGGATGAGCTCGTTTGGGAGCTCGAAAACTGTGAAACGGGGCAGGAAAGATTAGTAACACGCCATCGAAGGAACCGACACGAGAGCTCATACTGAGGCTGGTTTGGGGTCCAGGAGAGCGGAGGGACTTCGACAGTGGGGTGATGGCTAAGAACTGCTTCCTAACGAAACTGTACGCGAGTCGGGTGAAGAACTTCGAGGCCTTTTCGTGGCGGTGATCCATGGTTCTGTCCAGTTGAGACTCGACGAGGTGGGGAATGAGAAGATGTAATGACAGCCGAAGCGCGTGTTTTGTGCGGATATTCCCAGGACATCGTGTTGGCTTGTTCTATGGTCCCTCGCTGAAAACGCCAGGCTAGGACAAGGCGATTGAGAGCAAAATCGCCATAGTCCTCCTCGCTCACCGGGCACATTCGGATATTCGAGTCGATCATCGCACCGCGGGCAACAACAAATAATTTCGTTGAATAAACAGCTGACGTTTGAATCAGTTCTTTCAGAAGAAAGGCGAACGACAAAACCTTGAAATTATTGTGATGATATAGGCGGGAGCTGTTCTCATTGGCTAGCGCATGGTCATACTTAACATTTTTCCGTTCACTTTATTCTGCGGATATGGTTGAGGAAACAAAACGTATTTTCAATGATTAAATCCCCCGGCGCCCCCCGTGTCGAGATCTGGTTTCGTGGTGGCCCGGCCCATGAGTACACCACGCGACGTCATGAGTACCGAGGGATATTATTGAGATAGCACTGTACACCTTACGGACCGTTACTAAACCCTTCATGCTCCTCAACCTTCACGGAACTCAGATGGAGTCCTCCTCGGGCGAACTTGGACGTCTCCGGGCTCAAAGCCGAACACAGCTCGATGACCCTCAACGTCACCCTCCTCCTTCCCTCCCCCTCGCGATGCCCTGTTTCCGATCTCTTAAAATAGTTTGCTGCCCAATCCCTCACACCATTTACTCGTTCCCTCAGCGCGGGTTGCTTCCTCCCTTCTCCCTGTTGATGCCCCATTCTCGCCACCTTCAAACAGGCCATCGTCCAATCCCTCGTACCCTCCATCTGCTCCCTCAACATTTCGTCCCACGCTTCCGTGCACGATCTTGTCCTCCGCTTGCACCAGCAGCGACGGTCATTGGGGAGGGTTAAGTGTACAATTTGGAGCGTACAGAAATCCGGGAGTGCTTCACACATTTTGAC